>OFGL01002049.1_pt1 | contig 10108 bp, 10 predicted proteins | sample 1521801 | NCBI WGS metagenome assembly OFGL01 (sample SAMEA3504085, study PRJEB24116) | mouse gut metagenome | biome: mouse gut; feature: mouse-associated habitat; material: faeces | place: Denmark | collected 2011 | reverse complement strand
TGCGAATTTAGTACCACTACGTCTGGAACGGAGCGAGAGCGCGGTTTCGTTGGAAGACTTCCTTTCTGGAGCGACCCTTTGGTCAAAGTGTTTTCTTTACTTTTTGTATTTCTATTTTTTTTGTTTGAGTCTATAGGATAAAGTACGATAAGTGGTGTTTTTCTAAAGGCAGAAAGGTTTTTTTAAATAAGATTTGTATATGAATAAAAAAATAATTATGATATAATAAATATAAGTAAGAAAAAGGGGGAATTTTATGGGGAAGACATTAACGATATTGAATTTTGATGGGTGTTATCAGAATCAAGACTTTTATTGTCAAAATCAAGTGAAATGGATAGATTTTAGAGATTTATCTGGGGTGAGGGGATATTGTGAGGAAACGGCAGCAGAAGAAATAAGAAAACGAATAAAAGAAGAGGATATAAAGGTCTGCTATATTGGATCAGGTAATTATCATTATATGACATTTTTTTTATTAGAAAAAATAAAACAACCATTTTCACTTGTGCTGTTTGATCATCATACAGATATGAAACCATCTTTATTTGAAGATTTATTATCGTGCGGCTGTTGGGTGAAATGGGTATTAGAGAAAAATTTGTTTGTAAAAGAAGTCGTACTCATAGGAGTGGCAGATTCATTTTTAAATACTATAGAAGAAAAATATCAAGATCGTGTGTTTATTTTGGAAGAATCTAAATTTGGAAAGGAAGAGTGGCAAAAGGAGATACAAAGCCAGATACATTATCCTGTTTATTTTTCTATTGATAAAGATGTTTTCCGTAAAGAGGAAGTGAGTACTGATTGGGATCAGGGCAGTTTGCGGTTAGATGAGATGGAAAAAGTATATGAGTTGATAAAAGAAACACAGCCTATTTTGGGGATAGATATCTGTGGGGAATGTGAAGAATGGACAAGTGCAGAAGAGATAGAGAAAAATAATAGAGCAAATAGAAAGATATGGGATATGTTATAAATTAGAATTTTTTATGCGAAGAGGAAAAGTTTTTATGGAATGGAAAAGTAAAATAAAAGATGAATGTTGTGCAGACGAATTAGAAGAAATGATAATCAATTATATTAAAGCTGGTTTTTGGTCAAATGATAAAATTTTAAGAGAATGTGAGCAATACATGAAAGATTTTTACCGCCATGAATGTGATAATATAACGAAAGATGATTTGCTTGAAATAATTGAAGCACTTCGTAAAGAGTTTCAAAATACAGGTAATCAAGAAAATTTCTTAAAATTAGATTTAGCTTTTCATTCTCTAATGAAATATGGGATTGTTGCATTACATTATGCTGGATATACTCAATCAGATGGATTTGAGGATTGTAATGAAGAGGCTATGTGGTTACATGAAAAAGGAGAAAAGGTTGTTGGCTGCTGCTTTTATACAGAACAGGATTTAGAACATATCTTACATGAAGATACTACTTTACTTTATATTTCCTTTGGTAATTATTTTGAAAAGCCAACCGCTGAAGAAGTCGGGCAGATAATCGTTGATGAGTTAAAAGCTAATGGATTTTGTATTCAGTGGGACAAAACTGCTGAAACAAAAATTGCAATTAAAAACTTCAAATGGGATAAATATTATACTGACAGCGAATAAGTTATAGATATATTACAGTTTACAGAATTATTAGATGGGTGAAAATTCAGTAATTCTATGTAAAAATATGCATTATATTTTAAGGTTTATGTAATGGGAATACTTTTTTGAAAAGGGAGTTAACGTATTTTGAAGCAGATAATTGCCTGTGATAAAATTAGAATGATAATTTAATAAGGAGAAGAAAATGATAAAGTACAGTTTTGAAGAAATAAAAAGATTTTTACAAATAAGTATAGAGGAAGGAATGGAAGCGGAACTTAGAATTTATTTATATGGAAAGGAATATATGATAATTATTTATGATGACCATTGTTCCTTTCAAAGGTGTGGTTATAGAGATGGAAGTGGAGAGCAAAATTATAATACACTTGATCAATTATATTCAGCAAAACAAGTAGATAATATTGTGCTTGCAAAAGATTGGAATAGTATAGAGAAACTTGAATGTATAGAATTTGATATACTTAATTTATGGTAAACTAATAAATTAAGCATATTAAACAAATATCTAGGATAGACAGACGTCTTATAGATTTGGATTTAAAGAAACCAGACAAAAAAAGTTGGAAAAAGAAAGACAGAATTTTAATGAATCCACGCTTCTATTAAACATAATAAATATTAAATTCAAAGTTTTTTACCATATATTAGTATTTTAATAAAATAAAAAATTTAAAGGTCTTTTATTTTTAGATAGTATGATTTTTAATTCTTTTAGAATAGTCAATAAACTAGCGAAGGCAAGAACCTATTCTAAAAGAAGCCCCTTGGAAGACGTCGGCACTTAATGAGTGAACCCATAAGGGTTCAACGAATTTAGTACCGTTACGTCTGGAACGGAGCGAAAGCGCGGCTTCGTTGGAATAGGTTTTTGCTGAAGCGAACCCTTCGCTAAAATATTCTCTTTCTTTTTTTATATATTTCATAATCCTATTTTTTAAATTCAATTTTAAATGTAAGAAATATAAATAATATAATTTTTATTACAAAATTTATAAGTCAGAATTTATAAATTTTTAAATCCTTCTAAAAAGGAATGACAAAACGGTACAGAAATGAGGAAAAACATGAAATCTTTAGTAATAGCAGAAAAACCATCGGTTGCTCGTGATATCGCACGAGTTTTAAAATGTAATAAAAATATCAATGGTGCGATAGAGGGCAGTCAATATATCGTGACATGGGGGCTTGGACATCTTATCACATTAGCAGATCCAGAGGATTATGATAAAAAGTATAAGGACTGGAATATGGAAGATTTGCCAATGATGCCAGAAAAATTTAAGTTAGAAATTATCAAACAGACAGCAAAACAATTTCAAGCAGTAAAGGAGCAAATCCATAGAAAAGAAGTGAATCAAATTATTATCGCCACAGATGCTGGAAGAGAGGGGGAGTTAGTGGCGAGATTGATTTTAGAAAGGGCGGGAAACCATAAGCCTTTGAAGCGGCTTTGGATTTCGTCTGTTACAGATAAGGCAATAAGGGAAGGGTTTATGAATTTAAAGAATGGAGCGGAATATCAAAATTTATATGATGCGGCGATGTGCAGGGCAGAGGCTGACTGGCTGGTGGGAATCAATGCTACAAGAGCGTTGACTTGTAAATATAATGCACAGCTTTCTTGTGGTCGTGTTCAGACTCCTACGTTGGCAATTATAGCAAAAAGAGAGGAAGAAATCAAAAATTTTGTACCAAAACCTTATTATGGTCTGAATGTCAAAATAGGAAATATTTTATTTACTTGGCAGGATAGAAAAACAAAAAATGTCAGAACTTTTCAAAAAGATCAGATTCTTTCTTTATTAAAAAATCTAAAAGGGAAATCGGCTGTAATAGTGAATATAAAAAAGACACCTAAAAAATCATATGCCCCTCTTTTATATGATTTAACAGAATTACAGAGAGAGGCAAATAAGAGATTTAATTTTTCTGCAAAGGAAACTTTAAATTTGATGCAGCGTCTTTATGAAAATCATAAAGTTTTGACTTATCCTAGAACGGATTCTCGGTATTTGACTTCTGATATTGTGCCAACAATAAAAGAGCGTTTAAAGGCATGTGGGGTTGGACCATATCAGAAGTTAGCGGGGAAATTAGTCACACAGCCAATGAAAGAAAGTCCTTCTTATGTCAATAATCAAAAGGTATCAGATCATCATGCGATTATTCCAACAGAACAACATGTACAATTAGGTCATATGACTGCAGAAGAGAAAAAGATATATGATTTAGTGGTACGTCGTTTTTTATCTGTGCTCTATCCTCCATATGAATATGAAGAAACAAAAGTGACCATTGAGATAGAAAAAGAGATATTCAGTGCGACAGGAAGAACAGTAAAAAATTTAGGCTGGAAGGCTGTCTATGAAAAAGAAGAGCAAGAAGAGGAAGAAACAGAAGGGGTGCAAGAACTTCCAGAATGGAAGGAACAGGAATTATTAAAACCGATAGAACTCATCTTAACAGAAGGAAAAACAACGCCGCCAGCACATTTTAATGAAGCCACGTTATTATCTGCGATGGAAAATCCAACTGCATATATGGAAACAAAAGATAAGACAATGGAAAAAACATTAGGTGAAACGGGAGGTTTGGGGACAGTAGCGACTAGAGCGGATATCATAGAAAAACTTTTTTCCAGTTTTTTATTAGAAAAGAGAGGAAAAGATATTTATCTCACTTCTAAGGCAAAACAGCTTTTAGAATTAGTGCCTCAAGATTTGAGAAAGCCAGAATTAACAGCAGATTGGGAGATGAAACTGTCAAAGATTGCGAGAGGAAATTTGAAAAGAACTATATTTATGAAGGATATTCGAGGATATGCGAATCAGTTGATAGAAGAGATAAAGACAGGAGAAGGACAATTTAGACATGATAATTTGACGAATACAAAATGCCCTGTTTGTGGAAAACGCATGTTAATGGTAAAGGGAAAAAATAGTGAAATGCTAATCTGTCAAGACAGAGCTTGTGCTCACAGAGAGGTGGTTTCACGAACCTCTAATGCTAGATGTCCTGTCTGCCATAAAAAATTAGAATTGCGTGGAAAAGAAGAGAACCAAATTTTTGTATGCAGTTGTGGGTATAAAGAAAAATTACAGGCATTTAAAGAGAGAAGAAAAAAAGAAGGAGCAGGTATCTCTAAAAAAGATATACAAAATTATTTAAACAAACAGAAGAAAGAGGCGAAACAGCCTGTCAATCAAGCATTTGCAGAAGCACTTGCAAAGTTGAATTTACAGGGAAATGATTTGCGAAAGGAATAAATTCATGTGGGAACAGATAAAAAGGGATATGAAAAATCATTGGCTTTCTTTTGTACTGCTTCTCGGAGCGATGGCAATATCACAATATTTTTTTCATTCTGTCTGTATATTCCAAATACTCTTTGGAATCCCATGCGCGGCTTGTGGAATGAGCAGAGCATTTCTTCTGTTATTGCAAGGGAGATGGATAGAGGCAATTAGAATGCATCCTTTACTTCCATTTGTGATAATAGGAATTATTTTCTATATTTTTTCTAAATATTTTGTAAAAAAGTATAGAAATTTAGTGGAAACCTATGGTATAATATTACTTATCGTGAGCATCATTCTTTATATATATCGTATGAAGCTATATTTTCCTAATACAGCGCCTATGGTATATAGAGAGGATAATGGACTCGCTATTATATTATACTTATTAGGAGGGGAATGAAAATGGATAATAACTTAGACTATAACAAAAATGAAATGTCAGAACAAGAACGCCCATTGTCAATGGGTGAATGGTTAGTCACTTTATTGATTTTGACTTTCGTTCCATGCGTCAATATCGTAATGATGTTTGTATGGGGATTTGGAAATGGAAATGTCAATAGAAAACGCTTCTGTCAGGCATACTTAATCATTTGGGCGATTATGGTAGTTCTCATGATTATTCTTTATGGAACTATTTTTAGCGCTTTAATGAATGTGATGAATTATTATTAAAAAAGTAACTGATATAGGTGAGTGTATAAGAGACTGTCACAGAATAGACTTTTATTTTGTGATAGTTTCTTTTTCTATAAAATGGGTAACGAAACAGTTACAATAAATTTGGAAAAATTTATACAAAAATAGAAAAATTTATGGAAACAAATCCCTTTTGTATCGTAGACTATCCAATTGAAACGGAGTAAAACCGCAAGCAAAGGGGGAAGAAAACAAAGAAATGGATGAGGTGAAAGCAAATGCTTCTGACAAGGAAAATCAGGCTGAAACCGACACCGGAACAAGAACTATTATTCTGGAAAAGTGCAGGAGTTGCAAGATGGGCATATAATTATTTTCTTTCTGAAAATAACCGTGTATGGCAAGAATATCTTGCAAACGGCGAAACAGGCGAAAAATCAGTGAGTGAGGGCAAAGTCAGAAAGTATATCAACCAAGTTCTGAAAAAGACGACACACACATGGCTGTCCGAAGTCGGAAGTAATGTTATGAAACAGGCTGTCAAAGATGCAGATACCGCATTCAAAGCCTATTTCAAAGGAATTTCTGAAAAGCCTTGCTATAAGTCCAAACGGAAATCAAAGCCATCTTTTTATGTGAACTATGAAAGTCTTTCCAGAAAGAATGGAGGTTTTCACGGAGAGAAGATCGGATTGGTGAAAACTTCTGAACCACTTCCGAAACTGCCGAAAGGAAAAAAATATTCTAATCCGCATATCTCTTTTGATGGGAAATATTGGTATTTATCTGTGGGATATGAAGTTTCCGAAATAAAATGCAAATTAACAGGAGAAAGTATCGGAATTGATTTAGGGATCAAAGATTTGGCAATTTGCTCAAATGGAAAGACCTATAAAAATATCAATAAATCGCACGAAGTCAGGAGACTTGAAAAAGTTCTGAAACGTGAACAGCGGAAATTGTCTCGGATGCAGGAAAGGAATATTTCGTGTTACAAAATAGTGGGAAACAAGAGGATTCCTGTTTTTATTAAGCCATTAGAGGAATGTAGAAACTTTCAGAAACAAAAAAGAAAGATAAAATTAGTGTACAGGAAACTTACAAACATCAGAAACAACTACTTGCATCAAACAACGACCGAGATAGTGAAAACCAAGCCATCTCGTATCGTAATGGAAACATTGAATGTCAAAGGTATGATGAAAAACAAGCATCTTGCAAAAGCAATTCAGAAACAGAAATTTTACGAGTTCAAACGCCAAATCTGTTACAAGTGTCAGAAGTATGGAATGGAGTTCGTGGAAGTTCCGACCTTCTATCCGAGTTCAAAGACCTGTTCCTGTTGTGGTTGTATTAGGCGTGATTTGAAACTGTCCGACTGTGTTTACAGATGTAATGAATGTGGTCTTGTGATTGACAGGGACTTCCATGCAAGTCTGAATTTAGCAAATTATCCGTCTGCATAATTTCACATACAAGAAAATGCAGATATGTACCTAACGCTACTGGGGAATTCAAGCCTGTGGAGTGTCATAGCAAACGAAAGTAGCTCCGGCAAAATCGGACACGTTGAAACAGGAAAGCATTTCGTGAGGAATGCTACAGTATAGATATTATGGATTTTTATAAATTTGTATATATTTATCGTAGCGAAAACAAATATTTGATTTTAGTCTTCTTTGACTTCTATATAAAAAAGATTTATAATTTAGATAAAACTACACAAAGGAAAATGGGAGGAACATATGGATAATTTTTTAATGAAACCAAAAGTTGATTTCGCTTTTAAGGAAATCATGGCAAATGAAAAGGCACGGATTGGCTTCTTATCTGCTGTTTTAAAGATAAAACCAGAGGAAATAAAAAGTACTCAGGTCTTAAATACCTATCTTCAGAAAGTACATGAAGATGACAAACAAGGTATCCTAGATGTACGAATTTTGATGAATAACGATACAGAAATTGACACAGAAATACAGCTTTCTGAGTTAAAGGTATGGGCAGATCGTTCTGTTTTCTATCTTTCTAAAATGTATACAGAGCAAATTAAGCAAGGTCAAACTTATGATGTATTCAAAAAATGTGTCAATATTAGCATTTTGAATTTTACTCTCTTTCCAAAAGAAACAGAATTTTATTCTTGCTTCCAAGTTATGGAAAAAACTAGATATTTTATCTATACTGATAAAATAGAATTTCATGTGATAGAATTGCCAAAACTACCAGAAGAAATAAAAGAAAACAGTAGCGATATAGAATTATGGGCGAAATTTATTAATGCGGAAAGAAAGGAGGAACTAGAGATGATAGCAACAAAAAATTCTTATATAGCGAGTGCCTATGAGCAATTACAGATAATTAGTCAAGATAAAGAGAAACGGCTGGAATATGAAGCAAGGGAAAAGGCTATCCGTGACTATAATCAATCTATGAAAGAAGCACGAGAAACAGGCAGAGAAGAAGGTAGAATAGAAGGCGAAAAAGTAGGAGAGGAACGAATTAGTAAATTATATTCACTATTATTACAAAATAAGAAATATGACGATTTAGAACGCGCTACGAAAGACTATGAGTTTCAGAAACAATTAATGAGGGAGTATGGAATTATAAAAGATTAGTCAAGAGATAGAGAAAAGACGAGAATATGAAACGAGAGAAAAGGTTATTCGGGACTATAACCAGTCCATGAAAAAAGTAGAACCGGTGAGAGAAAAGGCAGTCGCCTCATCAAAGCGTCTGCCTTTTCCTATTCCTATTCCCATTTTCTTACCCACACTTGAAAACTTCTATCATTCATTTCATAATAACAAATAAAAAAAGCTGAACTGTCACAAGAATTTTAATATGTTTATGTATTATAAAATATCGACAACCACACATTATTTATATATAATATAATGTATGTAAAGAAAAAAGTGTGATCGTTATAAAAACTAAAATTACAATAAAAACTCTTTTAATAAATTCACCGAACGAAGTTATTAGCACTAGACAATTAATAGAAGTTTCATGAAAAAATGAAAAATCTAATATTTAGAAAAAAAGGAGTATTTATGAGCGTCATTAAAATCGAAAATCTTGTACATGACTATGGAGGTGGAAAAGGAGTATTTGATATATCTTTTCATGTAAACCAAGGAGAAGCTTTTGGCTTTTTAGGTCCAAATGGATCAGGTAAAACAACAGCTATACGCCATTTGATGGGATTTTTAAAACCAACGTCAGGAAGATGTACCGTTGATGGTCTGGATTGTTGGAACGAAAGGGATAAAGTTCAGGCAAAACTTGGCTATATTCCCGGTGAAATCAACTTTTTTGATGATATGTCAGGTATTGAGTTTTTGAAATTCATCGCAGAATACCGTAAAATCGGTTCAGAGAGCCGTAAGGACGAGCTGCTGGAGCGTTTTGAATTAGACCCCAAAAGTAAGATTAAAAAAATGAGCAAGGGAATGAAACAGAAACTTGGAATCGTCGCAGCATTTATGCACGACCCCGATATACTGATTCTTGATGAACCGACCAGCGGACTTGACCCGTTGATGCAAAGCAGGTTTGTCAATTTAGTCGCCGAAGAAAAAGAACATGGAAAAACAATTTTGATGTCAAGCCATATGTTTGAGGAAGTGGAGCGGACTTGTGACCGTATTGGCATTATTCGGCAAGGCAGAATGGTAGCTGTTGATTTTGCTACAACACTACACGAAAGACATACCCACAGTTACACAGTGACGCTTGAAAGCGAAGCTACCGCCAAAGCATTTGCCAAAGATTTTGGCGGTATATGCAATGGAGAAAAAGTCACTGTTACAACAAAGCAAAGTCTGGAGGAAATTTTTATGAATTATTACGGAGGTGAGCAGAATGATTAACATGGCATTATATAAACGTGAAATGAAAGGAAGCATAAAACTGCTTATCATTTTTGGCGCAATTATTACCATGTATGTTTCCATTATCATCAATATGTACGACCCTCAAATGATGAAAACGTTAGACAGTTTTGTGGAAGTTATGCCGGAACTGATGGCATCTGTCGGCATGAAAGCAAACGCCGCAAATCTTTTGGGATTTATGGTGTCTTATCTCTATGGATTTATTCTGCTGATTTTTCCCATGCTGTTCTGCATACTACGCGGAAATGCCTTAATTGCAAAATATGTTGATAAAGGCTCTATGGTTTCGCTGGCTGCTGCGCCCGTAAAGCGCCGTACCGTTGCCTTTACACAAATGATAGTGCTTGTAAGCGGTATTCTATTGCTCATTCTTTATAGCGCAATCGTAGAGTTAATTTGTGCTAAAAGCGGTTTCCCCGGAGAGTTAGATATAAAAGAACTCTTACTATTGAACGGCGGGCTGTTATGCTTGCATTTATTTATTGGAGGCATATGTTTTCTTTCTTCCTGCATATTTTCTGATACCAAATATAGTGTTGCGTTTGGAGCGGGAATTCCAGCATTTATGTATGTATTACAGATGCTTGCAAATGTTGGTGGAACTGCGGAAAATGCAAAATATTTTACATTTTTCACGTTGTTTAAT
>OFGL01002036.1_pt1 | contig 10166 bp, 9 predicted proteins | sample 1521801 | NCBI WGS metagenome assembly OFGL01 (sample SAMEA3504085, study PRJEB24116) | mouse gut metagenome | biome: mouse gut; feature: mouse-associated habitat; material: faeces | place: Denmark | collected 2011 | reverse complement strand
CCATGTAAATGGCCTTCACCTTATGCATATTATTAAATTCGCAAACAGCTTTTGTTTTTCCGGCATCTATTTCCCCTATGCGGGTACTCTTTTCAGCACCATCATAAAGGACATGAACTTCTACACGAGAATCTGTCGGTTCTATCTCCAATACAATATAGTTATAAGCAGAAAGATCCATATTCTTAGTATTCTTCCAACCGTACTGCCCGTAGGCATGATTATAAGTAATCGTACACGTTTCGCTATCCCCTTTGGAGAAGTAACCGTACGTCCGGGGGAAAAGTTGGACGGGCTCTTCTTTTGCGTTCGCCGCTATTGCGGCGAACAGACAAAACACAAATATGATTTTCTTCATTGATACTCTCATGTGATTCTTTTTTATTCAAATTCAATAGGTGCAAGAGGGACAAGGCGCATATTGGCAAGTCCCATTTCAAAGTCAGTGATAGGAACACAGTTCCATTGAGGATCTGCGGTCTGACCACTTCTATACATGCAATTACCATTAACGAAAGTAAACAAAGAGGTAGCTATCTTAGCCACGTCCTTAGCTGTCATTCCATATTTACCTAACCAAACTCCCAAAGTCATAGTTTCCGCCTCACCGGTAGCCAATACAAGATCTGTAAACTTATAGGTAAGAGTGTGCCATTCGCCACCAAAATCAAACGAATTCCCCACAGTCCATGGAGCCACATTCAAAACACGAGAGCCATTCACACTGCCTGCATCTTTATCTATACGCCATGCCAACATTCCACTTATCCAAGGTGCAGGCATATACACATCTAACTGCATAGCGATGTCTTTAATCAAAGTCTCTGTTGTCAGGTTCGTATTCGTTGCCAATACTTTCTCTATCTGCGCTCTTGTACAGAACCTTAAATAAGCTCCATGATTATTGGTACTCACCGGAATAGAGCTATTCTTAAAGTAAATAAAGTAATCGGGATTCACTGGGTTAGTATCGTTTATGGGCCGATTCTCCGGGTTATATAGTGCAGATTTATTCTGTGTCAGACTTCCTGAAGAAACTCCCAACTTCAACTCTTCATCCGTAAACTTTACAAGCGCCCTATATGCTGATTTATTTACCGCAACAACAACCTTCTGAACATTAAATTCTTCTGCTGTTCCATCTTTTTTAATAACCTTTACCACACCTTTTCCTCCTTTACATTTCTTCTTTATAACAATATTTAGTGATTTCCCATAACAAAATACTATATCTTGTTTGCTCTGAATTAAATACTATCATCATTATTTATTCTGGTCAATCTAAAACTTGATTAAATTGTGCACAAAAATAGACGCCTGGAAAACGTCCATTTTTATATACTATTATTTACTTGATCACATTGAAATCCGGTGCTCCTTCAAGGTCATACGGAGTAGCCTGGTACACATAATAATTAAGCCAGTTTGTATAGAGATTATTTGCATGTGCCCTCCATAATAAAGACGGACGCTTGGTATCATCATCCTGCGGATAATAATTTTTCGGCAGCTCTACGTCATCTCGTCTGCCTTTATCTCTCATATATTCATTGTGCAATGTGACACGGTCATATTCCGGATGCCCCATCAGAAAAACTTTCCGCCCCTCGTCTGCAATCGCAAGAAATACGCCGGCTTCTTCGGATTCCGCCAAAATTGTCAATTCCCTGACTGCCTTAATGTCTTCTGCGCGGTTTTTGGTATTCCTTGAATGGGGCGCCATAAAATAATCGTCAAATCCACGCACTAGGGGAACTTTCCGATTCATAACGCGGTGCTCATAAATTCCAAAAAGTTTTTGTTCTAATTTATATTTCGGGATGCCGTAATGATAGAATAAGCCCGCCTGCGCCCCCCAGCAGACATGCAAAGTCGATGTCACATTCGTCTTTGTCCAATCCATAATCCCACATAATTCCTGCCAGTAGTCCACTTCCTCAAATTCCATCATTTCCACTGGCGCGCCCGTTATAATCAAGCCGTCAAAACACTGCTCTTTTACACAGGAAAATGTCTGGTAAAATTTATTCAGATGGCTTTTCGAGGTATGTTTTGACTCATGGCTTGTCACCGTCAGGAATGTAATATCCACCTGTAGAGGCGTATTAGACAGCGATCTTAAAATCTGCAGTTCCGTGTCCTCTTTTAAAGGCATAAGGTTTAAAATCGCTATGCGGATTGGCCGGATATCCTGATGCATCGCCCGGTTTTCATCCATTACAAAAATATTTTCTTTTTCTAAAATTTCTTTTGCCGGTAAATCGCTTTGTGTGCGAATTGGCATATAAACCGCCTCTTTTCTTTTTGTTTACTTTCCGCCTGTCATTTCAAGGAGCATTGCTTCTGAAATTACCGGAATGCCAAGGCTTTCCGCTTTCGTCTGCTTGCTTCCCGCTTTTTCTCCTGCCAAAAGATAGGAAGTCTTTTTGGAAACGGAATTTGTCACTTTCCCGCCGAATTTTTCAATTAATGCCGCCGCTTCCCTTCTGTCTAAATTAGGGAGCGTCCCTGTAATGACAAATGTCTTTCCTGATAATCTGCCGTCCCCGCCGTCCATGCCATCTTCCATATAGCATTCCATATTTACGCCCGCCGCTTTGAACCGTTCCATTAATTCCTGATTTTCTTTTTTTGCAAAAAAACGCAGAATGGATTCTGCCGACACGCCGCCAATATCCTCCACTTCCTGCAATTCTTCTGAGGTTGCGCGAATTAAGCTGTCAAATGTCCGAAACTTCCGCATAATTGCTTTTGCGGCCGCTTTTCCTACATTTGGTATCCCAAGGCCCGTCAAAAGCTTATAGGCATCGTTTTCTTTGGATTTTTCAATGACTGACAATAACTTATCTGTATTTTTCTCTTTTCCGATTAACCCTTCCTCAATTAAGGCATCGCGGCTTTCTTTGAGCGAATAAATATCCGCCGCGCTTTTTATATACCCCTTTTTTATTAGTTCCGTGATATAGACCGCTCCAAAGCCTTTCATGTCCATTGCATCCCTGCCGACAAAATTAATAATCTGCCGTTCAAGCTGCGCAGGACAGCTTTCATTGATGCACTTCATATCTGCCGTATCCTTGTCCCGGACTAATTTTTCCCCACATACCGGACATGCATCGGGAATCTGAAACTTCACCCAGCCTGCCGGACGTTTCTCTTTTTTTACTTCTTTTATTTTTGGGATAATTTCGCCGGATTTATAGACCACAACCGTATCTAAAACCCCAATGTCCAGTTCGTCCATAAAATCCTGATTGTGGAGCGTCGCCCTTGAAACTGACGTTCCGCACAAACGCACCGGATCAAACACAGCCGTCGGCGTAATCCGCCCAGTGCGTCCAACAGAAAGCTCAATTTCCCTTAATACCGTCTCTTTTTCCTCCGGCGGGTATTTATAGGCAGCCGCCCAGCGCGGGACTTTTGAGGTCGCCCCTAACTGTTCCCTGTCCCGATAGCTGTTGACTTTGACAACGGCTCCATCTATATCGTAAGGGAGCTTCCCCCTGTTTTCCCCGATTGCCTCAATCGCCTTCCAGACTTCTTCTCCGGTTTTACAAAGCCGGTAGTCATCTATAACCGGAATCCCCTGATTTTTTAGAAATTCATACCCTTGCGTATGCGTCTCAAACACAATGCCGTCCACCTGCTGGATATTAAATACAAACATAGAGAGTTTCCTCTCTTTTGTCACGGAAGGATCTAACTGCCTTAACGTCCCCGCCGCGCAGTTTCTTGGGTTTGCAAACGCTTTTTTTCCCAACAGCTCCTGAAGTTCGTTTACTGCGTCAAAGTCTTCATTTTTCATATAGACTTCTCCACGGATTTCTAAATATTTTGGCTTATCCCTAAGAGTCTGCTTCACGTCCTCAATTACTCTGGCATTTTCCGTCACATCTTCCCCGAATGTAACGCCGTCGCCGCGTGTCTCCGCAAGTTTTAATTTCCCGTATTCATAACGAAGCGATAGGGAAAGCCCGTCAATTTTATATTCCACGACAAATTCCGGATCTTCAAGCTGTTTTTGCATATCTTCTACAAACTCTAAAATTTCTTCTTTGGAAAACATATCCTGGAGGCTTAACATCGGCACGTTATGCCGGACTAAAACGCCAGCCTGCCGTTTCGCAGTTCCCCCTACTTTCTTTGTCGGGGAATTGGCGTCCTCATATTCTGGATGCTCCTTCTCTAACTGTTTTAACTTTTGCATCAGCATATCATATTCATAATCGGACACTTCCGGATTATCCTCATTGTAATACCGGTTATTGTGGTATTCAATTTTCTCCCGCAGTTGTTCTATGTTTTCTTTTATGCCCATTGTTCTTGCTCCTTTTTGTCATTTAGAACTTCGGAAGGCTGCTGGAATCTGCAATTAATTCCAAAAGCTTCCGGTATTCCCTGCCTTCCACGGGACGGTAAGCCCCCAAGGCTAAATCCCCCAGCTCAATATTCATAATCCGCGTACGTTCCAACGCTTCCACGCGGTAATTAAAATACTCACACATTCTGCGGATTTGGCGGTTAAATCCCTGCGTTAAAATAATTCTAAATTTACGTTTGCCAATCTGCTCTACAAAACATCTGCGCGTCATCACGCCAAGTTCCGCCAATGGCACGCCGCCTGCGATTCCACGCAAAAAAGGCTCTGTCAACGGCTTATTGACAGTCACTAAATATTCCCGCTCGTGCATATTCCCCGCGCGCATGATTTTGTTGACAATTTCCCCTTGGTTCGTCATTAAAATCAAACCGGAAGAATCTTTATCCAATCTGCCAACCGGATAAATCCGTTTTGGATAGCGGAAAAAATCCACGATATTATCTTTTTCACGTTTTTCCGCCGTACAGACAATCCCGACTGGCTTATGCGCCGCAATCAGGATTTTTTCTTCTTCTTTTTTCACAGGCTGTCCTAAAAAACACACTTCCTGTCCCTCTAAGACGCGGCTTCCAATTTCCGCTCTCCTGCCGTCTATCGTTACGTTTCCATTTTGAATCTGCCGGTCCGCTTCCCGCCTTGAACAAACTCCGGCTTCACTTAAAAATTTATTGATCCGTTTCCCTGTTTCCATTTTTTCATCCTTATAAAATACGGAGACTTAAAAAGTCTCCGTAAAATCTGTATTTGATACGAACTGTTACTGTAGCAGAGCCGTTTTTATAAACCCTGTTTTTTCTCCATAGCTTACTTTTGTCCAGCCCTCTGCATAACTCATAATGACAGTTATTTTTTCTCCTGCAAATACCGTTGCTATCTTCTCCGAATCCTCACCCATGCTCTTTCGGAGAATAACGCTTTCCTTTGCCGTAATCACGGAGCCTTCCGCTAAGCTTTTCGCCGGAGCCTCCTGCTGCGCATCTGCATCCGCATTCTCTGGCGGAGCCTGCGGAACTTCTAATGACAGAAACTCAGACTTTACATATCCCTGCTGACCCCCGTTATAATCCACCCTGCTCCAGCCGTCTTTTTCTTCTAAACGCGTCGTCTGAGAGCCAAATTCCAGTTTTCCAATGATTTCAGACGTTTCATTCGCCTCAGCCCTGACATTGACTTTATCCGTTGCATAGACAACAACCGCAGATGCAAGCTCTGCCGCCTTTTTTTCTTCTTCTTCTTTTTTCTTCGCTTCTTCTTCCGCCGCTTTTTTAGCCGCTTCCTCGGCCGCTAATTTTTCTTCTTCCGCTTTCTTAGCCGCCTCTGCCTGTCCATACGCCCACAGCGTAATCGAATCCGGAAGCTTCGTCTCTACGATATTTTTTAAATTTTCATCTGCCGCAAACGCTTCTTCATATTTTTGCTGCACTTCTGTCTGAAGCTTTACAACGTCCGGCTGCTGGCTAAACTCTGACAGCAGAGCCGCTATGTCCGCATCCACGTCATATTCTTCCATCTCAGAATTGAACATGCCGTATAAATTATTGATATAGTAAGCGCCGTCTTTTTTCTCTATATAAAATGTCTCTAAGCCGGGAGCCACCGTATCGGCTTCTTTAAATTTAATTTCCATATAAGCGGAAACAATAAAGGAATCTTCCGAAATCCCTTTTTTGGTGTAGCAGGCAATATTGCGGTATTCTTCCACATATTGGCTAAATTCAGCAATATAGCTTTTCTCCGCTTCGGAAATCGGATCTGCAAGAGTCGCTAACTTGTCCGTGTTCCCTTTTGCAAACGCTTTATAATATTTCCCAATTAATTCATTGATTTCCGGATAAGCATCCTTTTGGTATTCCTCCACAGTTTCGGTCGATTCTAACACCGCCTGCGTTTCCTGTGTCTCTGTCTCCTTCTTCCCATCGGCGCCGTCCGTGTTTCCCGTATACTTTACAAGGACGAAAATTAAAATTATAAATAGCGCCGCTGAAGTGATATGATAAAAATGCTTTTTGCAAAATTCCATAATCCCAGTTGGATTTCCATTGTTATCAGTATTCATATTTGAATTATTTTTATTACTATCATTTGTCTGAGAGCCCATTCTAAATTCCTCCTAATTAATTCTAATCCCAATCCCGTAACAGGAGCGATTTTCTTCCTATGATATGTCCGTTTTTTAGAATAGCAAACCATACTTTAAAAGTCAACCCATTCTTAAAAATTAATCGAAATCAATTCTTTACAAGAAAAATAAAAACATTTATTGACATTTCTTCCACTATGTATTATGATAAACACGATTTGCAACCGTAGTCTAACGGATAGAACACAGGACTCCGACTCCTGCGATGTGGGTTCGATTCCCGCCGGTTGCATTTTTATTATGTGTAAAAGGAGTGAAAAGTATGAGTTTTTCCTATTTAAAGCAGCTTCCAAGCCCGGATGCGATCAAAGAACAGTACCCGCTCCCAAAAGAGCTGGCCGATTTAAAATCGAAACGGGATCAGATGATTTCTGACGTTATCACCGGAAAAGACGACCGATTTTTAGTGATTATCGGCCCATGTTCCGCGGACAACGAAGAAGCCGTCTGTGATTATGTCAGCCGTCTTGCCCCTGTTGCGGAAAAGGTAAAAGACCGGCTGATTTTGATTCCCAGAATTTACACCAATAAACCGCGCACGACCGGAGAAGGATATAAGGGAATCGCTTCACAGCCTGACCCTGAGAAAAAACCGGATATGCTTGCCGGACTAATCGCCATGCGCAACATGCACATCCGCGCCATTAAAGAAAGCGGCCTGACATGCGCAGATGAAATGCTTTATCCGGAAAACTGGGGCTATGTGGAAGATTTACTCTCTTATGTCGCTATCGGCGCCCGTTCCGTGGAAGACCAGCATCACCGCCTGACTGTCAGCGGTTTTGACGTGGCTTCCGGTATGAAAAACCCGACCAGCGGTGATTTTACCGTTATGTTAAATTCCGTCTATGCCGCGCAGCATCCGCATCACTTTGTTTATGGCGGATATGAAGTGGAAACCAACGGAAATCCGCTGACGCACGTGATCCTGCGCGGTGCTGTCAGCAAACACGGCAATACAGTCCAAAACTATCATTATGAAGATATTATGCGGCTGATTGACCGCTATCAAAAGATAGATTTGGTAAATCCCGCCGCCATTATCGATGCAAACCATTCCAACTCTGGAAAGAAATACGAAGAACAAGTGCGTATCGTAAAAGAAGTCATGCACAACCGCAGGATTTCCCCTGAAATCCATAAAATGATTAAAGGCGTGATGATTGAAAGCTATATTGAACCCGGCGCCCAGAAAGTTGGCGAACATATCTATGGAAAATCCATTACGGACCCATGTTTAGGCTGGGAAGCTTCCGAACAGTTAATCTATGACATAGCAGAAAAAAATATCTAATGAAATGCCAAACCGGAAAGGAGCTGTCTGCCTTTCCGGTTTTTTAACCGACTATACGAATTATATTCTGCAAAAAAAATGGGTTGACGTAACTTTCCAGAAAAAGCCCAGAGAAAAGCAGGATTCCGGCAAGCATCAAAGATACGGCAAGCTTGATATGCTTTTTATTTTTCTGTTCGCCATATGCCGCCGTCCTGCCAGCCCCTTTGTAATACCTCACTTCATAATACCAGAGAATCAGAGCCGGGACATAAAACAGCCATTGCGGAAAAAAGAACCCTAAAAGGAGCAAAACCCCCTTAATCCCATAATTCATAATGGCTATTACGGATAAAAACCCGACGGAAAACCCAAGATAGCCGATATATCCATCTACGATGAATGTCCCAAAAATCCCAATGCTTAACAACAGCAAAACCAAAAACTTTGGCGCCCGCTCATAAAACAAAAATGGAAACAATTCCTGTCCCTGTATATCCGCATACATATACCGGTTCATAAAATATTCATTCATTGCCCCCAGTTCTTTTCCGGCAACAACCCCTAATATATTTGCGCAAATCACGCCGCCTAAAAAAACGAAAACAAACAGAAAAGTGCTTTTCTTCACTTAGTACACGTCCCAAATTATTGTTACCTTAACTTATGCGCGCCTAAGTGTCATTATTCCTGTTTTCTCTTATTCGCATACGCCATGACAGCGGCAACCGTTTTCGCATCCTGAATTTCTCCGGCATATATTTTCTCACATAAATCTTCGAGCCTGTAACCTTCTAAATCAATAAATTCATCTTCATCTAAATGCTGTTCCCCTTTCGTCAACTCCGTCGCTAAATAGACGTCTATCAGCTCGTCGCAAAAAGCAACCGTTGATTTTAAGGAGAGTAATTTTTCGATTTTCCCACAGGAATAGCCGGTTTCTTCTTTTAATTCCCGCTTTGCGCAGACTGCCGTGTCTTCCGTTACACTGTCTCTCGCTCCGGCTGGAATTTCCAGCGTAATTCTGTCCAACGCATTGCGGTACTGCCTTACCATAAGTATCCGTCCATCCGGCAGTACCGGCAGAATCGCCGCCGCCCCTTTCGGATGTTCGATAAAATCCCATTTCACAACTTTCCCATTTGGCATTTCAATCGAATCTTCATACATATTTACGATTGCGCCACTATGCGCCAATTCCCTTTTTAATCTTTTTAATTTCTGTACCATAATATCCTCCTTCCAATCCCATACAATTTCTAAACTCTATTGCCTAAATGATAAAAAATGGGAAGCGATTGAAAAAAATCTTCAACACTTCCCTATTTTTCGAAATTTAAAAAAACTTATTTTGCATAATCCACTACACGGGACTCACGAATCAAATTAATTTTAATCTGTCCCGGATATTCCAATTCAGATTCTATCTGTTTGGAAATATTACGTGCCAATAATACCATATCAGCATCACTAATCTGTTCAGGAACTACCATTACCCGAACCTCTCTGCCCGCCTGAATGGCAAAAGATTTTTCTACCCCTTTAAAACTATCTGTTATATCTTCTAACTGCTTTAACCTGTTGGAATATGTCTCTAACGTTTCACGCCTTGCTCCCGGACGCGCCGCGCTGATCGTATCGGCAGCTTGTACCAGACACGCAACCAGACTTTCCGGTTCCACATCGCCGTGATGCGCTTCCACTGCATTGATAACCAATGAAGACTCTTTATATTTCCTACATAATTCAACGCCAATCTGGATATGTGAACCTTCCATTTCGTGATCCACGGATTTTCCAATGTCATGCAGCAGACCTGCGCGTTTTGCAGTCCGAATATCTATACCGAGCTCTCCAGCGAGAAGTCCGGCAATCTGCGCCACTTCAATCGAATGTTTCAACGCATTCTGTCCATAACTGGTCCTAAATTTCATACGCCCAAGCAAACGCGCTAACTCGGGATGGATTCCATGGACGCCTACTTCTAATGTAGCGGCTTCCCCTTCTTCCCGAATCATCGTCTCCACTTCACGCTTTGCTTTTTCCACCATTTCTTCAATTCTAGCTGGGTGAATACGTCCATCCACGATTAATTTCTCTAAAGCAATCCTAGCTATCTCTCTGCGGATAGGGTCAAATCCTGAAAGGATAACGGCTTCCGGCGTGTCATCAATGATTAAATCTACTCCGGTAAGCGTCTCTAAGGTACGGATGTTCCGTCCTTCCCGCCCTATAATGCGTCCTTTCATTTCATCATTTGGAAGCTGGACAACGGAAATTGTAGTCTCGGCGACATGATCTGCCGCGCATTTCTGAATGGCAGACACTACATAATCTCTTGCTAGCATAGTGACACACTATTGGCTTATTCA
>OFGL01002028.1_pt1 | contig 10183 bp, 10 predicted proteins | sample 1521801 | NCBI WGS metagenome assembly OFGL01 (sample SAMEA3504085, study PRJEB24116) | mouse gut metagenome | biome: mouse gut; feature: mouse-associated habitat; material: faeces | place: Denmark | collected 2011 | reverse complement strand
CCGCCTCCGCCCCTGCCGCCCAGAGCGCCCCTCCCTCCCCCGCGCCTGCGGCCGCCTCCGCCCCTGCCGCCCAGCAGCAACAGCAGCAGCATCCCAAGGAGACCCTCATCAGCGTCAACCTGTCCAAGCTGGACCAGCTGTCCGCCGTGGTGGGCGAGATTGTCATCACCGAATCCATGGTCACCTCCTCCCCGGATCTGAAGGGGCTGGTGCTGGACGCCTTCTCCAAGTCCGCACGGCAGCTGCGCAAGCTCACCGACGAACTCCAGGACGTGTCCATGTCCCTGCGCATGGTGCCCGTGTCCAGCGTATTCCAGAAGATGACCCGTATTGTCCGCGACATGACCAAGAAGCTCAACCGCCCGGCCAAGCTCACCCTGATCGGTGAGAACACCGAGGTGGATAAGACCATTGTGGACTCCATAGGCGACCCCATCATGCACATGATCCGCAACTCCATGGACCACGGCATTGAGGAGACCCAGGAGGAACGCGTAGCCGCCGGCAAGGATCCTGTGGGCGAAATCATCCTCTCTGCCCGGGACACTGGCAGCGAGGTCATTATCGAGATTATTGACGACGGCCGGGGCGTCAACGACGAGGCCGTACTGGCCAAAGCCATCCGCCAGGGCATCGCCTCCCCCGACGTGGAGTACAGCCACAAGGAGATCCTCAACTTCCTGCTGGCCCCCGGCTTCTCCACCAACACCGAGGTCACCGAATTCTCCGGCCGCGGCGTGGGCATGGACGTGGTGAAGAAGAACGTGGCCGACGTGGGCGGCACCGTGTCCATCACCAGCGAGTGGGGCAAGGGCATGACCACCACCCTGAAAATCCCCCTGACCATGGCTATCATGGACGGCATGGAGGTCTCGGTGGGCGACTCTATGTTTACCATCCCCATCAACTCCATCCACTCCTCCCTGAAAGTCACCGCTCAGGATGTCATCCACGACCCCGCTCAGGGCGAGATGGTCAAGATTCGGGACAACTTCTATCCCATCATCCGGGCCAAGGAGCTGTTCTGTATGGAGCAGGGCTGCGACAACATTGAGGACGGCATCCTCATGTGGGTGGAGTCGGGCGACCACTCCTACTGCCTGTTTGTTGACGAGCTGATCGGTGAGCACCAGATCGTGGTAAAGCCCCTGCCCAACTACGTTAACGGCTTTGGCGTAAAAAATTTCGGCATCACCGGCTGCAGCATCCTGGGCGACGGCAGCATCAGCATCATTCTGGACGTGGCCAACCTCTATTCCGCCGCCCGGGGTATCTGAGGAGGAGAGAAGAATATGAATGACGAGATCCTGTTCGCCCGCGAGGACGAGATGGAAGCCCTGAACACCGTGGACGACACGGTGGATTCCCAAAAATACCTCATCTTCATGGCCGGCCATCTGAAGCTGGGCGTGATCGCTGAGGACGTGGTGGAAATCCTCAATAACCAGCTTATCACCTACCTGCCCATGCTGCCTGATTTTATCCGGGGCATTATCAATATGCGCGGCCAGATGATCCCCATCCTGGATATCCGCGCCCGCCTGGGCATGGAGTCCAAGGAGGACGACAGCCTGGTGGTGGTCATCAACCTGGGCGACGTGCAGCTGGGCATCCTGGTGGACGCTGTGGATCAGATGCTGGACATACCCAAATCCAACCTGCTCCCCATGCCCGCCAACAGCACCCAGCTGCTGGTATCCGGCATGTGTTCCCTCCCCGACGGTTCTGGCACCATGATGGTGCTTGACTGTGAGCAGCTGATGCCCAATGAGTAGTATAGGAAACGGAGCGGGCGGCTCCGGATCCTTTTCCGCCCTGTCCATCACAGACAACGACTTCAGCCGCCTGGCCAAGTTCGTCCAGTCCAATTACGGCATCGACCTGAGCCAGAAAAAGCAGCTTATCACGGGCCGCCTGTCCACCCCCCTGAAGCAGCGGGGCTACACCAGCTTTACCGATTTTGTCAATCATGTGCTCCAGTCCAAGGACAACGACCTGATTACCCTGCTGCTGGATAAGTTAACCACCAACTACACCTTTTTCATGCGGGAAAAGGAGCACCTGGACCTGTTTTGCCAGAAGATCATCCCGGATATCGTCCAGCGCCACCAGAAGGACAAGACCCTGGCCATCTGGAGCGCAGGGTGTTCCACCGGGGAGGAGCCCTACAACATCACCATGTTCCTCTTCGACTACCTGGGCCCCCAGGCCAGCCAATGGGATACCCGGCTGCTTGCCACCGACATCTCCAACCGGGCCATGACCGCCGCCAAAAAGGGTGTGTATGAGCTGCCCGACACTATTCCCGCCGACTGGAAGAAGAAGTACTTTATTCCCCAATCCGGCGGGCAGTACCAGGTGGCTCCCAGAGTGCGGGACAATGTGATCTACCAACCCTTCAACCTGATGGACCCCATCAAGTTCCGCCGGAAATTTGACGTAATTTTCTGCCGGAATGTGATGATTTACTTTGACCAGCCCACCAAGGACGCCTTGGTCCGCAGGTTCTATGACGCCACCGCTCCCGGCGGATATCTGCTTATCAGCAAGTCGGAGAACCTCAGCGCCAATATGCCCTACCGCCGGCTGGCCCCGTCCACATTCCAGAAGTGACAATCAAGCCGGGCCGATCCGCACTCGCCGGTCGGCCCGGTATTTCCCAAGATAGGGAGGTTTTCCTTTTTATGCCTATTCCCGTAACCGCAGCCCCACTGAAAAAGATCCGCGTCATGGTCGTGGACGACTCCATGCTCGCCCGCAGCCTCATCATCAAGGGCCTGTCCACCCACCCCAGGATTGAGGTAGTGGGCTATGCCATCAACACCTTGGACGCGAAGAACAAAATTCCCCAGTACCGCCCTGATGTAATCACCATGGACGTGGAAATGCCCGGGCAGAGCGGCATCGACTTCCTCAAGCAGTACCTGCCCACCCACCCCATCCCCGTCATCCTGGTGTCTTCCTTGAATTTAAAGGTATTCGACGCGCTGGCCGTAGGCGCGGTGGACTTTGTCCGCAAGCCCGACGACCACCAGAGCCCGGAGGCCTTCCTGGCGGGACTGGCCCAAAAGGTGATTATGGCCGCCACCGCCCGTCCCCGGACCGCCGCCGTTGCCCCACAGGGCGGGGCTGTGAACGTGGGCGCCGCCCCCAACCTGGGGTCCAGCCCCAACCTGGACCGGGTCATCATCGGCCTGGGGGCCTCCACCGGAGGCACCGAGGCCACCCTGGCGGTGATGAAACGTCTGCCCGCCGATATCCCCCCCATGGTCATTGTCCAGCATATGCCCCCCGGGTTCACCAAGATGTACGCTGAACGGCTCAACCGCCTGTGCGCCATGGAGGTCCGGGAGGCCCAGAGCGGCGACGAGCTCCACCGGGGCCTGGCCCTTATTGCCCCCGCCGACCTGCAGTGCCGGGTGGTGCGCATCGGCGCGCGTTACACCGTCAACTGCACCCCCGGCGAAAAGGTCAGCGGCCACCGCCCCTCCGTGGACGCCATGTTCTACTCCATGGCCGAGACGGTGAGCTGCAAAATGGTTGGCATTATCATGACCGGCATGGGCCAGGATGGGGCCCACGGCCTGTTGGAAATGCGCAAAAAGGGCGCCTACACCATCGGTCAGGATAAGGAATCCTCCGTGGTCTACGGTATGCCCGGCGTGGCGCAGAACATCGGCGCGGTGATGATCCAGGCCTCCTGCGACAATGTGTCCAACGTCCTGCTGCGGCATTTGAAAAGCCTTGGCTGACCCCGGCAACCAGGAATTGGGAAAGGAAAAATGCCCCAAAGCGTCAACTTCCGCCCGGAGCCTCCTTCAAAAGGCCCCGGGCGGTTCTGTTTTGGGAAAGAAATTTCCCGCTTTTTCTTATGTTCCCAGCAACCTTGCCGATATAAATAGTAGTAGAAGAGATGGTAAACCTATCGGACGAACAAAAAGGATGTGAGTACTGTGCTGACTTCTTCCGGCTACGGCGCAATTACCCCAATTGCCCCCGCCAAGGTCTATCGAACCCGGACCGGACGTGATACCCGCACCCAGGTTACCCCGGGCAGCAGCAATTATGACAGTGTAACCCTCTCCGCCCCCAGCCAGGGCAGCCGTTTCCACATGGGACTAGTCAGCCGACTCTCCCAGGAGGTGCGCACCTCCACCACCACCGGTGACATCGCCGCGCTGCGCCAGCAGGTGGCTTCTGGAACCTATACCCCCGATCCCATGGCCATTGCGGCCCGGATCTTGTTTTTGGGAGAGGGCAGGTAAATGGGCGACGCTTATCAATCCTATCTGGGGCTTTTGCGCGAGCTGGGCGGCATTTTGGAACAGCTGGCCCAACTGGCACAGGACAAGGCCGCCGTTGTCCGTCAGGACGACCTCATTGGTCTGGATGAAGTGCTCAAGCAGGAGCAGGCCATGACCCTTAACCTGCGGGGGCTGGAGCAGCGCCGGCTGAAGCTGGCCGCCCAACTGGGTCTGTCCGGCACATCCCTGTCCGACCTGCCCGGCCGCTGTCCCCCCGAACTGGAGCTCCAGGCCCGCCAGACGGTGGAGCAGCTGCTTCAGGGCTATGAGATCTACCGCGGCTGTGCGGATATGGCCCGCAATCTTCTGGAACTCAACCTCCACCAGATGGAAAAGACCATCTCAGCCGCCGGTGTGGACCCTGCCAGTCCCGGCGCAGGCTATCAAGCCCCCGGCGTGGAACCCCCCAAAAATATGAAGACAGATTTCCGCGCTTGACCGCGTTTTGTGCTTAAAGGAGTATTGCTATGGGTATGATCGGAACCTTTGACGCTTTCACCACAGCCCGCCTGGGCATTTATGCCGCCCAGCACGGACTGCGGGTGACCGGCAACAACATTTCCAACATCAACACTGCGGGCTACACCCGCCAGCGCATCGACCAGGTCAGCCTGAAAACCGGCGCCAGCGATATGTACCGCTCCGTCTATGACAACCACGTGGGCAACGGCGCACTGGTCACCGGCATTAACCAGATCCGGGATCCTTACCTGGACATCCGCTACCGCAACACCTCCTCCGATGTGGGTTATCACGATACCATGCTGGACGGCCTCCAGCAAATTGCTTCCATCCTGGATGAGGTGGGCAAGGGGGAGAACGGCGGCGACGGCCTGCTGTACGCCCAGCTGTTGGATCTGTCCACCTCCCTGCGCGAGCTGAGCAAAAACCCCAACAAGGACAACGACAACCTGACCCGCGCCTCCGCCGAAGCGCTGGCCAGCCTGTTCAACACCTACGCCGACAAGCTGGAGACCCTGCGCAAGAACACCCTGGAGGGTTTTGAAAAGGACATCAGCACCGTCAACGAAATCCTCACCAACATCCGGGATCTGAACGAGTCCATCCGGGACAACGAGCTTCAGGGTGACAACGCCCTGGAGCTGCGTGACGAGCGCAACCGCCAGATCGACAAGCTGTCCGAGTATATGCATATCCGCGTGGAGTATTCCATGGAGGACGCGGGCGCGGGCAAGCAGGTGGAAAAGCTCACCATCCGCCTGGGCAATTCCAACCCGGACCCCACTGTCACCACCGACAGCTCGGTGCTCGTCGACGGCCTGTTCGGCACCCAGGTTTCCGTGAAGATGGTGCCCAAGGCCAACCCTGACTACGATGCCAACGATCCCAACAGTTTCCAGTATCTGAAGCCGGACAATACCGGCACCAACGACCCCGATGAGGCCGAGCAGGTGTACGATGAGAACTACATCCTCCAGCTGGGCAAGCTGTACGACCGGCGCGGCAAGGAGTGGGAGGGCAGAACCTCCGCGTACCAGGAGCTTACGGACGCGGATCTTGCCGGTTTTGGCATGGTGCGCGGCGAGAAGGCCTCTTACAGCTTTAAATTTACTCCGGCGGCAGGCGCCCAGTGGGCAGATGGCGATACCTTCCAGATCGGCGGCAAAACCTTTACCATTGGCAAGGATATCCCCCTTGGCGATGCCAATGATTCGGAAAAGATGGCCGCGTTCCTTGCCCAGAACCTGGGTGCTGTCAACCCAAATTATACGGTTTCCATTGATAAAAATGATCCTGCCAACCTCCTGTTTACCGCAAAAAAAACCGGCAAGGTGGATGCCGCCGATGTGCCCAAGTTGAATGTGACCAACGATCCCGACGGCAAGCTCACCTTCGGCGCTATGATCACCATAAATGGGGGTAAGGATGCCGCAGCCCCCAAGTTCCCCGACCCGGTCACCACAAACAACCCCGACGGCACTCAAACCATCGTCAGCTACATCCAGAGCGCCGGGAAGTATTACAAGGTCACCACCCAGGTGGAGCACACCAATGAGGTCACCCTGGACGACAACGATATCCACGGCTCCCTCCAGGCCACCCGGGAGCTGCTCACCGAGGCCGGGGCCTTCGCCACCAAGGACACGGTGGCCAACGTGGATGAGAACGCTGCCAAAAAGCGGGGCATCCCCTACTACCAGAAGACCTTGGATCTGCTGGCCCAGCAGTTTGCCAAACAGTATAACCAGCTCAACGAAGGGGTCATGCTGGACCAGGACGGCAACGAAGTAACATCCATCACCGGCACTATCGAGGAACTGAAAAACATGGGGGTGCGCCTCAATCAGGCCGCCGGCACCGACGGCGGGTTTGGCGACGGCTTCTATGTGAAGGCCGACGGCACCTATATGGGCACCACCGCCCATTATCCCAACTGTAATCTCGACGCAGCGCAGATCAAGGTCACCGACACCGTGGACGAAGCCTACGATAAAGCTAAGGCTCACGGCGCCATCGCGGCCACCACCAGAGAGGAAAAAATCGCCGCCCTCAAGGCTTTTATAAAGGACCACGGCGTCAACGAGGATAACATAGAGAAGGAAAAGGTCACCCTGACCGGGCCTATCGAAATGGGCGGGCCGCTGTTCAGCAACCGCAACGACGGCGACGATATCACCGGCATCACCGCCGCCAACCTCTCCGTTTCCCACAGCTGGTCCATCGGCGATGTGCGCATCGTCCCCAAGTTTGAGGTGCTCTTTGATGGTGATGTTGACCACTCCACCCAGAACAAGAACGTGGACCACATGCTGGCCATGATTGACAAGTCCCTGTTATACAATCCCCAGGATCTGGTCAAGGATGCGGTGGGCACCAAGCTTTTCGAGGGTTCCTTCAATGACATGCTCAGCGACGCATGTACCATTCGGGGCAATGACCACCGGGTGCAGGACATTAAGCTGAACACCTCCTACACCTCGCTCATCGACCTGGACACCAGCCGCGAAGGTGTGTCCGGCGTGGATCTGAACGATGAAACCATGAATATGATGCAGTACCAGAAGGCGTACTCCGCCGCCTGCCGCCTGATGACCGCCATCGACGAGGCGATTGACCGCCTGATTAACAACACCGGCATTGCCGGACGCTGACGCAAGGAGGTATTCATAATATGATTCGAGCCACCACCGGCGGCGTTTTGAAAAGCTACCGCCGTAACCTGATGAACTCCTTTATTGCCAGGAATAAAGCTCAGGACACCGTACTCACCCAACGCAACTTCAACTCCTATGCCGAGGACCCCGCCGCCGCCGCCCGGGCATTCAAGCTGCGCAAGGCCCGCATGACCGTGGAGAGCCAGTATTCCGTGTGTACCGACACCCACAAGAAATTCCAGACCGGCTGGACCAGCCTGGAGGGCATCAGCAAGCTTATCGACACCGAAAACGCCGAGCCCATGAAGACCCTTGCGGGCACTTCCCTGACCATGCTCAACGACCCCACTGCGGACGCCCGGGAGCAGCTCACCAAGGCCCTGGACCAAATTTCCCAGACCATCATCCAGAACCTGAACCAGAAGTACGGCGAGAACTTCATTTTCTCCGGCGCGGACGGCCACAATGTCCCCTTTGAGATCAAGGATGACAAGCTGTACTATCGGGGCGTGCCCGTGGACGCGGCAGTGCCCAAAATCTTTGCCGATGGAAACGGCGCTTCGGTCAAGCTGAACGCCAACGGCCAGGTGGATCCGGCCGGCGACCACTTCCTGCTGTCCACCGGCCTGAAAACCATCAGCGAGAGCGCTTACGAGCAGGCTGTCAAGAATTATCAGAATGATCCCACAGGCAACCCGCCCCCGGACCTGCTCAAGAACACTGCCGGGGATAACGCCCTGTTCGTCGACAAGGACGGCAATAAGTACTACATTGAGAAGAGCGGCGCCCAGTCCATGACCCAGGCCGAAATCGACGCCACCACCAAGGACGCCGAAAAACTCAAGTACCTGATGAATGAAAAACAGTTCGTGGACATCGGCCTGGGCTTCCAGGAGAACGAGAACGGCCAGCTCATTGAGAGCAGCGCCTATAACGCCGCCCTCAACGGCCTGACCTTCATCGGCTACGGTTTGGACGCCGACGGCGACCCCAAAAATATCTACTCCCTGGTGCAGAAGATGAAGGAGATCGGCGCGCGGGTGAAGGACGGGGAGAACTGGACCAAGGCGGATTATGACGAGTTCAACGGCTTGGTGAAGAAGCTGGAAAAGGCCTCCTCTGAGTTCAAGACGGAGTTTACAAACATGAGCGCGGGCACCCAGAAGCTGGAAAATAATGTGGAGCTGCTGGAGGACAACTTCTATAACCTCCAGGAACAGTATTCCGACATTGAGGACGTGGACATGGCCGATGCCATCACCTCCTTTGTCTGGGCCCAGTACTGCTATAACGCCGCTTTAAAGGTGGGCAACAGCATACTGTCCGAGAGCCTGATGGACTATCTGAAATGACGCAGTCTGCGTTTTAGTTGTTCATAGAGAGGAGCGGAAATTGATATTATGTATCCCCTGATTGAAATCAAAACTGTCCCCATTGAAATCGAGATGAAGGTGTCCCACGCCAAGCTGGAATATACCCGCGGAACCGCAGACCTGGAGATTTCCCGAGGGGACGGCGGGCTGAGCATCAAGAGCCGGCCCATCAAGCTGAACATCGACACCTTCGAGGCCCGCAATTCTGTGGTCCCCACTGCCATGCGCTCTGTGGAGCAGTATGCCCAACAGGGCCAGCAGGCCTCCTACACCGCCACCGCCACCTACGCCCAGCAGGGGCAGATGCTTCTGGAGGCAAAAATCGGGCAGGACATGATTACAAAATTCGCGGCCGACGCAACCATGAAAAATTACAAGCCCAATGTGGGCCTGGAGTTCCTCCCCTCCGTTCCCCCGGAAATCACCTGGGATCCGGGAGAGATGCACATCCGCTATGAGATGGATAAGCTGAACTTTGACTGGAAAGTGGATAATGCCAGCTTTGAATTTGTGCCCGCTGATATTGAAATTTCTGTTGCTCAAATGCCAGATGTGATTATCAAATATGTTGGCGGCCCGCTTTATGTTCCGCCGTCTGCCGACCCAGATTATCAGCCGGTTGATGTGCAGGCATAAGGGTTAAGAAAAACGGTTAAAATTAAAGTTGGTTATAATGAAGCCTAATGAGGTGATATTTTGAAAACTGAAACCAAATATTTTGGCGAGATTGAATATGAAGCGACTGATGTGTTGCACTTTGCTAAAGGCATTTTTGCCTTTGAGGAGGAAAAGCGTTTTTTGCTGTTGCCATTTGCCGGCAGCGACGGCACCTTGCTTTGCCTGCAAAGCTTGGCCACGCCTGGCCTGGCCTTTGTGCTGATGAACCCTTTTTCCTTGTGTGCAACTTATGCTCCTGAACTGACGGCGGATGAGCTGGCGGAGCTTGGCGTGGATGACAGCCACCAGCTGTGCTATTATGTGATGTGCGTGGTGAAAAGCCCAGTTGCGAATAGCACTCTGAATTTGAAATGCCCGGTGGTTATCAATGATGAAACGCTCCAGGCAATGCAGGTGATTTTGGAGAACGACGATTACGGTATGCGTCATTTGCTTTCCGAGTTTGCCGCCGCTGAAGGAGCGGAAAAATGTTAATCCTGCGCCGCAAGGCGGGCGAGGCAATCTGGATTGGCGACAACATCAAGGTTACCATTTTAGCCAACGATGAAGGTGGGGTGCGTCTGGCTGTGGACGCACCCAAGGAAATAACCATTCTGCGTGAGGAACTGTTAAACGCGATGCGCGTCAACAAGGACGCCGCAGCCGAGGAAGCTCCGCCGGAGGCTCTGCTGGCGGCTCTGCCTCAGTTGGCAGCGCGTTCGGAGGAATAAGG
>OFGL01002025.1_pt1 | contig 10193 bp, 10 predicted proteins | sample 1521801 | NCBI WGS metagenome assembly OFGL01 (sample SAMEA3504085, study PRJEB24116) | mouse gut metagenome | biome: mouse gut; feature: mouse-associated habitat; material: faeces | place: Denmark | collected 2011 | reverse complement strand
CCTTTGACCGAGCCCCCGCCGGAGGCTTCCTCGTCCGTCGCCCGCGAGTGTATGAGGCCGGAAGCCAGGGCATGAACGTCAAGGCCCGCGAGGCGGCCCCGAAGGGCTTGGCCTTGACGGAATGCCCGCTTCCGGCACCCATGCGGGTGTGACGGACGAAGAGCCGGGAAAGAAATGGAAATCATTTTTCCTCCGGTTCGGCAGTGAGCTTTTCCAGAAGAGCGGCAATATCCGCTGCCCTCCACGCCGTTGTGCGCGGGCCGAGTTTGACGGGTTTCGGATAGCGGCCGCTTTTGCAGCCCGCCCACCATGCGCTGCGGCTGACGGGAATGAGCGCGAGTACCTGCGGCAGACGAAGCAGAGCGTTATTGGGTGTATTGTGCATGGATGTTCTCCTTTCTGGTTATGTTCGGCACAGTATATCATGGGTTTTCCCGCTCTTTCTCTTTTAAGGTTCTCGTATGCAACAGGATAAATCCAATATTGTCCTGTGAGATGCCGCTTGTATTCAAAAAAATTCAAAATACCGCTTGACATATTTTTGTGTTTAAAGGTGTGTTCGTGTAACATGTTGAAATTGCATAACTCTAATAGTGTATAAAATTAATGTTTTCACTGGGTTATATTGGACGTATTTGTCTTTTGCAGGCACTGGAAGCCACTACCGCATTTCACTGTCCTTCAGTGTCTCTTCGCGCAAGCCGTCGAGATAGTCAGACCATGCCTGCATCATGCGGTGTCGCTGGGGAAGATATTGGGCATGGTTGTAGGCGATACGGGAAGTGTCCTTTTCCTTGTGGGCCAGTTGGCGTTCTATCCAGTCAGGGTCAAAGCCCTGTTCATTGAGCAGGGTTGAGGCCATAGACCGAAAGCCATGAATGCACATTTCCTCCTTGCCGTACCCCATAGCGCGTAACGCCTGCAAGGGCGTGGAGTAGTGGATAGGCTTCCTCACACTGTTCCTTGAGGGAAAAAGATATGTTCCACCCCCGGTGACGGCATGAAGCTCCTTGAGAATGGCAACGGCTTGTGATGACAGCGGAACGATGTGCGGCTTTCGCATCTTCATGCGTTCGGCCGGTATGTGCCATTCCCGCGTTTCCAGATTGAACTCGCTCCATTCGGCGCGGACAAGTTCGGCGGAACGGACAAAGAGCAGGGGAAAAAGGCGCAGTGCGCACCTGACCTGAAAGTGTCCGTGATAGTTGTCCAGCCTGTTCAGAAGCACGCCGATTTTTTCAGCGGAAACGATGGTGGCCCTGTGCCTGCCCTGATGCGGACGTATGGCTCCGCGAAGATCGGCGGCAATGTTGCGCGTCACTCTGCCTGTGGCAACGGCGTAGCGGAAAACCATGCCGCAATACTGGATGATTCTGTGGGCGATAAGCTCCTTTCCCTTTCTTTCAAGCGGCTTGAGTATCAACAGCAGGTCTTGCGCCGTGACTTCGGAAATGGGCTTCCGTTTCAAAGCGGAGAAAAGATGGAACTCGAACGTGGACAGTTTCCTCTTCCTGTCTTTTGGGGAATTGTGGATTGTCTGCGTTTCATGCCATTCACGGACAACATGCTCGAAGGTATTGGCTTCCACGAGGAGGGCGGCGTTTTTCATCTCCTTTTTGTGCCTGCTCGGATCAATACCGTCGGCAAGCAGCTTTTTCGCCTCATTCCGTTTTGTCCGGGCATCTTTTAAGGAGACAATCGGATATTCCCCGAAACTGAGCAGCTTTTCCTTGTCGTTGAAACGGTACGCCATACGCCAGAGTTTTGAGCCGGTTTTGGCAACATAGAGGTACAGCCCGCCGCCGTCCGCATACTTTTTCGCTTTTTCAGCGGGCTTCAGATTCCTGATTTGCGTGTCGGTCAGCATGACGTACCTCCCTGACTGGATATATCCCGCAACGCCTTGTCCCGCAGGAGAAAAAGATACCTGGCCCATTCCCGCATCATGGTTTTTCTTTCCGGCAGATGCTGCCACGGGTCAAAACATGTGCGCCCGGAGTGCGCCAACTGTAAGTCGATGATGTTCTGTTCGTACCCAAGGGCGAACAGCAATTTGGCAACAAGAGAACGGATTCCGTCAAAGGACAGTTTTACGCCGTCATATCCGCGTCTGCGCAGGGAAACGGTGATGGTGGATATGTCGATGGGGCGTTCAGGAGAACGGACGCCGGGGAACAGCAGTGTTCCATGACCGGAGTATTCCTTCAGTTCCCTGAGAATTTTGACTGCCTGCGGCGCGAGAGGTACAACATGCTCATATTTCGCTGCCATGCGTTGCGCGGGGATAACCCAGAGTCTGCGGGAGAAATCAAATTCGTTCCATTCGGCACAGCGCAATTCACCGGAACGGACGAACAGCAGGGGAACCAGTCGCAGGGCGCACCGCACAGGGAAATAGCCGTCATGCCGCTCAAGATTCAGCATAATCTGGCCGAGTTTTCCGGCGTCGAGCGCGGCGGCTCTGTGGCCTGTCTGTCTGGAACGTAACGACGCGGGCAGTTCTTCCGTGGCGTCCCGTGCGGCCTTGCCGGTGGCGACGGCATAGCGGCATATCTGGCCGCAGACATCCGTCAGTCTGCGGCCTCCGCGCAATTTCCCGGATTGCCGCAACGGTTCGATGGCGCTCATAATGTCCTCGGCGGTAACATCCGTCATGGCCTTGCCGCCGAAGGCAGGAAAGAAATATTCCGTCATCCCCTGCCTTATGAAGGCGCGATAGCGGTTTTTACAGTGAAGGGTTTCCCGTTCGTACCATTCCATAGCCACGGCCTGAAAGGTGGCCATGCCGGTCGATGCCCGCGCGGCCTTCCTGTGTTCCGCCGGATCAATGCCGTCCTTGAGCAGCGCCTTGGCTTCATCCCGACGTTGCCGCGCGGCGCGGAGCGACACCTGGGGATATTCACCGAAGGAAAGGAGCTTGGCCTTTCGCTCAAAACGGTACGCCAGCCGCCAGAGTTTTTTGCCGCTGGCCGGAATGAACAGGAACAGCCCGCCGCCGTCCGCATATTTTTTCGGTTTGTCGGCGGCTTTCAAGCCTTGAATAATGTGGTCATCCAGCATAATTTTCTCCGTGTCATGGATACCTGTAAATCTCCATGAATCCTATGACATCTGATACCCACAAATAAAAATATTTGTAGTATTTTCAAATAATTATGTTAGAATATCTTAAAATACCAATTTGCGTGGATACCCTGAATAATACCCGGAAAACAGCGGGATGCAAGGCGTTTTTCCTGGACTTCTCTGGATGGATTGTTTTAGATAATATATTGAAATATAAAATATTATGAGTCTAAATAAGTCTATTTGGACGTAAAATGAGAGTTTGTAGTTTACTCCCGTAGCATCCAACTCCCAACCGCTTGTGACCTGCCCGAAAGTTGATGCCCAGGCATCAAAGTGTTCTATACCCTTGTCTTTCAGTTCATCATACTGCATATAGCGTTGCAGAGTATAAACTTCGGCAATGGTGTTGCTGATGGGAGTTCCGGTCATGAAGTACACACCACGCCCGCTGTTCTGGCGTTGCAGATAGCGGCACTTGATGAACAGGTCGATCGCCTTAGCGGAACCGCTGATATTCCCCAGGCCGGACACGTTCATGGTCGTTTGGAAGGCCAAATTCTTGAACTCATGGCTTTCGTCGATAAACAAGGCGTCCACGCCCAAATCAGCAAAGTCCACGGCCCGGTCTTTTTGCCCTGTTCCGGCAAGCAGGGCATTGTAGCGTTCCTCCATTTTTTCTCGCTGTTTCTCCAACTGCTTGACCGTGGCCCGTCCGCCCTCCGCAGCCTTTGAAGCTTCGATGGCCTCAATCACCGCGTCAATCTGTTCCTTGAGGATTTCCTCCTGCACATCGTGGGGCATGTCGATTTTTTTGAAGGAACTGTGCGCCACAATGACGGCATCCCAATCGCCGGTGGCGATACGCCCGAACAGCCTTTCCCGGTTGGCCTTGGTAAAGTCATTCTTGTCCGCCACCAGAATATTCGCATCGGGATAGAGTTTATAAAATTCATCTTTCCACTGATATAACAGATGGTTGGGGACAACAATCATGGGTTTGGAAAGAAAGCCCATGCGTTTGGACTCCATCACCGTAGCGACACAGGCCAGCGTTTTCCCCGCGCCCACCACATGGTCGAACAGACAAGTGCCTTCCTGGATGGCGCGCCAGACCGCATTTTTCTGGTGCGGACGCAGCTTGACGGCTTCGGAAGCGCCCACCAGTTCAAGGTGGGAACCGTCATAAGTTGGAGGCACGTTGGTATTGAACCGCTCGTTGTAGAGTTTGGTAAGCATGTCGCGTCGTTGGTCATCGACCCAGACCCAATCGAGGAAAGCCTGTTTGATTTCATCGGCCTTTTGCATGGCGGCGGCTGTCAGTTCCTGGTCGATGACCATGATGGGCCTGCCCTGGTCGTCACGCTGTCCGCTTTCCTTCTGTACCTTGATGGGCTTGTTCATGAGCAGGGCTTCGATAATCTTTCCGGCGGAATATTCGGGAATGCCCCATACGCTGGAGGCAAGCGAAGCATCCCATATGCTGACGGACGCTTCCCAGCGCCCCAGCGTCGGCAGGTAACTGATGGTCTGCATCCCCTTGCCGCCGTGCAGGTGTTCCACGAAGTCGGCAAAGACCTGCGCCGGAACCCAGGAGGAACCGAATCTGATGCCGATGTCCACGGCTTCGATGTCCGGCGGCATGGCGGCGGACAGGGCTTCCACATTTGGAGCGAAACGGGCGTCCGTTTGGGCTGCTTCCTGTGCCTGGCGCAGTTTGGCCCGCACATTGCCGGTCAGGTATCTGTCGCGGATTTCCCATTCCTCACTGGCGGGATTGAGGAAAATCTGCCCCTGTTCCCGCAGTTCCGTCTGAATGTCCTCCGCCGGACGATGGAGAAGCTGCGCCATGCGGCTGAAATCCACCCTGCCGTTTTCCCGCAGGGCAATGAGCAGGGCATCCTTGATGGTTTCCGCATGTTCCACGACCTGGGCGGGCTTGAGTACCCTCTGGCGGAAAATGGCGGCTTTTTTTGCTGATGCCGGACGCGCCTCGCCGCCATGCTTGCGGGCAGTCTCCGGCGACAGGCCCTTGTCGTAATCCAGTTCCAGCGATTCCAGCAGGGAATGTTCCGGGTCGCTCCTCATGAGGCCGCGATTGGTCTGGGAATTGAGGTGGCCGTATTTTTTGACAAAAGCGTCATACTGCGAGTTGAGCCTCTGGCGCAGCGTCGTCATGCGGCCTTCATCGGCATCGGCGGACTTTTCTTCGTTAAGCAGTTCGCGCAGGGTGTCCCGGATTTGAATCATGGAAACCAGACGCAGGCGGGCCGTTTCATTCTTGACCGGGAAAATGTCGTAATCGCTTTCACCGAATGCGGCGGCGGTTTTGAAGACAATCTTCCGGCTTTGCGGCTCCACGCACAGGGCATCCGTTTTCAGAGATTGGAAATACGGGCTGCGAATGAAGTCGGCGTTGCGTACCCTGACTTCCGCATTGAGCGGATTTTCCTCTCGCGGAATGAAACAGTCCGCCGGAAGCACGTCCAGCCGCGCGGCGATTTCTTGTCCCAAATCCGCATGAACCGGATCGGGCAGGCAGTTCAGCGCCCCCTCGAACATTCCCCCGGAAAAAGCCAGTGTGCCGACAATCTGCCGGGGATTTTCCACAAAGTAGCTGTTGACCGTGGCCGGACGCCTGCCGCCGTTTTTGAGGTCATCAACCTCTATGGAAGCCGTGTTTATCCAATCCCGGCTGCGTTTGTTTTCGCCGTCATGCCGCTGGAAAAACACGATGTCGGTCGTGACATCGGTGAGCGCATTCTGGCGAAAGGCCGTTTCCGGCAGGCGGATAGCGCCAAGCAGGTCGGCCTGTCCCGCGATATGCTCACGGGCCGAGGAATCGACGGCATCCATGAAATAGCGGCTGACCACAAAGGCCGCGACGCCGCCTTCCCGCAGCAGGCTGATGGACTTGGCAAGGAAGTAGTTGTGAACCGAGAATTTCCGCAGTTCAGGAAAGTCCGGGTCATACAGGGACTGGTTGCCGAAGGGGGGATTGCCGACTACGGCGTCGAAAATTGTTGATTTGCTGTTGGTATTTTGGAAGCCGTTATTTATATGCAGAGCTTTCGGATAAAGGTACTTGGCGATGGCGGAAGTCGTGGGGTCGAGTTCTACTGCAAGAAATTTTGCATTGAAGTGTTCGGGACAGAGGCCAATGAAGTTGCCGATGCCCGCCGAAGGTTCCAGAATACGGAGCGATTCTCCAGTACCAAGGCCGAGGCGGGAAAGCCCCAGATAGATGCCTCTGATAACGGTTTCCGAGGTATAGTGGGCGTCCTGAGTAGAACGGCGGGCGGCCGCATAGTCTTCCGGGGAAAGCAGGCCCTGCATTTCCCGGTATTCGGCAGCCCATTGTTCGTTTTGGGCGTCAAAGACCTGCGGCAGCCCGCCCCAACCCACATAGCGGACGAGGATTTTCTGTTCTTCCGGCGTGGCCAGTGCCGCGCCGTTGGCCTGAAGCTGTTTGAGCAGGCGTATGGCGGCGACGTTATCCACATATTTGGTTTTTGCGCCGCCAACGCCCAACCTGTCCTCGGAGGTTATTTGGTAATTTTCAGGTTCATGTCGATTCCCATGCTCTCCAATATCTCCGAATCTGACATACCCCGCAGGCTCGCCTGCCGTGCCGTCTCGCTGCTCAGTGCTCTGTTCTCTATGGTTGCCTGTTGATCCAGAGTCACCAACAAATCCAATGTCCCCATCGCCTCCAGCATTTTCAGCTTTTCGGGGCTGTTCAGTGCCCAGCGATCCAGAATCGAGTAGCCCAAACTGGTGTATCCGCCGCTTCTCACGTCGTTGATGGTTTCGGGCCTGAGTACCTTTCTTGCGATTTCGAGCGGATAGGTTGGTCTGTCGAGCATGTTGCACCTCCTGGGGAAGGATATGGGTGAATTGGGAAATTTCCTGTATGGTCAGAAAGTCGTCCGCTCCGGCCTCGAACAGTTTTTCAGGTGTCCTTTTTTCACCGTCAAGGAACTGCATGATGTCCAGGTTGGGACTGTACATGCGGGAGCCGTCTTGCAGCTCATATACGGAATCGCCCCTTCCATTGAAGCCAAGGCGTCTCTTGCCCCCGTCATTTGTGGGGAAGGGAAAAGGCGTTTCTTTCCGTGCCGGTTCCGGCTGGCTTTCTTCCTCTTTTTTTGTTTCAGTTTCCGGCGTGACGGAAATGGATTGTTCCTGTTCACCCTCTGCTGAGGGGGCGGGAATGTGTTCCTCCCGCATGTCATCCTGAATGTTTTCTTCCCGTATTTCTTCGATCTGGTTCGCCATTATGTCGAAGAACGACAACTGGCGGGGGTCGTGAGTCTGCTTGCGCCGTCTGGCCATGCGTTCCCATCCTTATCTGAAAGGCGGGAAGGCGACGCAACTGATTACGGCGCTAACTCTTCCCGCCGGAATGTTCATCCGGGGCGAATTTCAGCTTTTCAGCGTTTTCAATGAAAATCCGTCCGTTTTCCTCAAGAAAAACAACCTTGTCTCCCGCTCCCACATTGAGTTTTTTACGAATTTCAATGGGAATCGTGATTTGACCCTTGGTTGTGAGCTTGGCGAGTTCCATATTCTGGCCTCCTATTCTTATAAGTAATGCTTTTCTTACTTGTAAGAATAAAAGAGACAGACGAAACTGTCAAGAGGTCAGGTCATGGGAGAGAAACCGTTTTATCTGTCAGCCCGGATAAAGCTCCTGCGCTGTGAGGGAGTTTTTCAAAAAGGACTACTGCACTCGGAAAAGGCGCGGAAGATTCCGCCCCTTCAAAACGAATACGCCCGCGCAGATAATGGATTTCCGCCGCAAAGGGCAGGACATACCTGTGCCACCATGCCGTATCTGTCCGTGCGGGAAGGAGGCAGATCACTCTTTCAGCGCGTTCCATCTCAATTTCGTTCACGGCCTTGGCCATCCAATACGGCAGCGCCCGTCCGTAGGGAGGATTCATCCAGCAGACGCCGTGCCAGACCTGGTTCAGTCCGTCATCTTCCGGTGAAAAAAATTTCTTGCATTTTGCGTTGTGCGCCGTGGCGCACACGTCCAGTTCAAACGGCCCGAATCTGGCATCCAGTTCTCGGAACAGCGGCCAGGGGGTCGCCCAATCATACTTTTTGCTCAGAAAATGCACGCTCATGCGTTCCCCCTCAAATAAGCGGCTCGTTCAGCAGGCCGCGCGTTATGATTTCCACCACACGCTCCTGTGCGTCCGTGTCCCCGGAGCGGGTCTTGCGGGCCAGTTTCAGAGCTACGGGAAGTTCCGTCGCCTTGAAGTCGCAGGCGGGGAAGCGGATACCTTCCAGAATCCATGTCGGCGTGGAAGTGATACGGGACTGCGCCGCGACAATATCCGCGCCCACCAGGGGAGCGGCGGCTTGCAGGGCGTCCGCGAAGGCATCCGGCGCAATGGCCGCTTCCTGAATCGCGGTCTGGAGAGCAGCTTCATAGGGAACCGGAATACCGAGAGAAGTTTTCGGCAGAACGGCATCCCAGAAGCGATGCGCCGCATTGACGGAAAAGGTTTTCAGAGCTTCATAACTCAGGGCTTTTTTCAGCGATTCTCCGTATTCATCCGAGGGGATATGCCGCACGACGATGCACAGGCCGGGATTGTCCCGCTGCGCCTGAAGCGGTTCCTGAATACCGCAGAAAGGGCACTCAAGATTTGACCAGAGTTCTACAATGTCGCCCTGAAAGCCGTCCACCGGCCTGCCGTCGAGACAGGTTCTGCCGGAGAGACTTTCGTGCGGGGAGTAAGGAGACGCCAGGTCTTTGGCGATTTCCGTTTTTACACCCGCTTCCACAGCCATACGGTCGGATATGGGCGTTCCGGCGTGGGCAAAAGAGGTTATTCCCAAAAAAAGACAGAAGACAAGTGCCATGATTTTCACGGATTGTATGACTCGCAACATAATTGTTCTCCTACGCGGTATTGCCAAACGGCTTGCTATTTTGGAGGTTGTGAGTTATATAAAAATATAACTTATGGAGGTTTACCATGTATACAAGCAATTTGAGAAAGGTCGGCGGTTCAGTGATGCTGGCCGTGCCGCCCGCCATTCTGGAAATGTTGCAAATGGAATCGGGGTCGGCTGTAAGCATGGCCGTGGAATCCGGGCGTCTGGTTATTGAGCCGAACGTCAGGAAGAAATACAGCCTGCAAGAACTGTTGGCCCAATGTGACGCTTCCGCGCCTCTTTCCGGCGAGGATGGCGTGTGGACTGGTTCAAGCTCCACTGGCAGGGAGCTGCTCTGATGCGGCGCGGTGATATTTATCTGGTGACTCTTGACCCTACGGAGGGTCATGAGCAGCAGGGGACACGCCCGGTGTTGGTGGTTTCTCCCGATGAGTTCAACAGGGTGACGCAGGTTCCCGTGGTGTTGCCGATTACCAGCGGCGGTAACTTTGCCCGTACTGCTGGCTTTGCGGTATCGCTCAGTGGATGCGGTACACGCACCACGGGAGTGATTCGCTGTGACCAGCCCCGCGCCTTGGACTTGCGGGCGAGATCCGGCAGACAGTTGGAAAGGGTTCCGTCCGTCATCATGGAAGAAGTTCTTGCAAGGTTGGCGACCATTTTTAGTTAGAGGGAATATCATCTTCTTACGCGGCATCGCCATAGGATTTCTCCAAGCTCAGTTGCAGGAGTTGCGGCACACGCAGTTGCGCCTTTTTGAGAGAGGGATTGGCGAAGAACATATCCCCCCGGACGATCTGCCCGGAAAAGACAAAGTGGGCCTCGCCCTCTATCTGTTCCTGCAAGTCGCGCAGGACAACGCGGTCTTCCTGTTCCACAGTTGTGGAATTGGCGTCACGATAGTCAGCACTGATCTGCTCATTGACGTTGAATCCTGTCGTTCTGAGGACGGTGCTTTGCCCAGCCTGCCCGCGTATCAGTTCCCATGTCTTTTCCGCGTCCTGCATCTTCATGAGCATCAAGTTTTTCATATTTTTATAAATAAAAACAATAGAATAAATTAGCATTGCGATAAATTCACCCCTAAAATCAACCCCTATTTTTTCTGGATGGGAAAGGAAATACACATGAGCTTGATGAGATTTGACTTCACAGATAAAGTTCTATGTTAACTGAACGCAGAGGAGAGGGAATCTCCAGCTGACCTGATGACT
>OFGL01002024.1_pt1 | contig 10203 bp, 5 predicted proteins | sample 1521801 | NCBI WGS metagenome assembly OFGL01 (sample SAMEA3504085, study PRJEB24116) | mouse gut metagenome | biome: mouse gut; feature: mouse-associated habitat; material: faeces | place: Denmark | collected 2011 | reverse complement strand
AAAGCATCCGAAAGGCGCTCTGCAAATAAATGCAGTTCCTCACCGGAAGATTTACAGTTTATGGCAAGAGAATACCCTCTGCGGGCAAATTCTTCCGCGATGGCCCGGCCGATGCCGTGTGAGGCGCCGGTAATAAAAACAGTTTTCGATTTCATATCAAATTCCTTTCTTCAGTAACTGGTTCTGTATTTCCGACTGCCGGAAAAGGTATCTGTTCCAGATTAAGTATAACATCTTCTGAAATTTCCGACTATACACACAAAATAAATTTTCATACTATCCGACGGAAAATGTCAGGAATTCCCATAGATTTGTTGTATTCATATTTCAGGTATGGTATAATTATACCACCTAAAAATAAACGGAAAAGGGGTTGGACACCATGCGTATTACAATCAGCGGAAAAAATATCGACATAACAGACGGACTGCGAAAAGCGATAGAGGAAAAACTGGCAAAACTGGAGCGGTATTTCACACCGGAGACAGATATCATCGTAACTCTGAGTGTGGAAAAAGAACGTCAGAAAATCGAAGTTACCATCCCGGTAAAAGGAACTATTATTCGTTCCGAACAAGAAAGCAATGACATGTATGTATCCATTGATTTGGTTGAAGAAGTAATCGAACGTCAGCTTCGCAAATATAAAACAAAGCTCATTGCTAAACATCAGGAGGACGTTCCTTTTAGCACTGGATTTTTTGAAGAAGAGGATGATACACCGGAAGAAGAAGTTAAAATTATCCGTACCAAACGCTTCGGCATCAAGCCAATGTATCCGGAAGATGCATGCATTCAAATGGAACTGCTCGGACATAATTTCTTCGTATTCTGCAATGCAGAAACAGATGAGGTTAATGTCGTATACCGCCGCAAAAATAATACATATGGTTTGATCGAACCGGAATTCCAATAAAATATTGTATAATTGAATCAGCACCATCCGTCGAACGGGTGGTGCTGATTATTTTGAACGGAAAATAACCTACAATAGAAAATAATCTCTTTTTAGCTTCTTAATGCATATAGTATAAAGAAACATAAATTAAAAAGGTATGCTAAGATATGAGAGAATATGTGACTTTATCCTTAGAAACACATCTTTTTTTTGGAAGAACCATGAAAGAACATTCTCTATTCCTGCTTGCTGGATTTCCTGCAAAGGAAACCGAGTTCATACAGCGTGCAGATCAATTCCGGGAAGAATTTGAAGATGGCCTTAGAAGGACGGTCAAGCTTGCGGACGGCATAGTAAGCAAATCGGTTCTAAACTCCGGAGAAATTGTAACAGAATTTACGAAGAAGGCAGAGTGCCAGACTAAAAATCTAACAGGGATTCCGATTGATATCAAGATTACTGAGACAGAAGAACGAATCTGTGCAGGAAGCCGTGTTACCGTAAACAGAGAAATAGTTTCTCGGGTAAGAATGCTCAATCGGCAAATATTAAGAAGTCTGAATGGATTGATTGCATTTAAAGAAGAAATTCTAAGAGAAGTAAGAAGATGCAGGCTTTATACGGCGAACTATCCACTGCTAATCGAGCACATTCTAAGAGAAGCGAAACTGTACCGACAGATTATTTCAAACCTTGAAAGAAGGGGACGAATCTCCTCTCCTGATTTAAGGAGTCTGGAACTTTTCTGGAATCAGATTATGATGGAACATGCATGGTTCATCCGTGGCCTTCTGGATCCTTGTGAAGAAGATCTTATCAAAACAGCAGACCAATTCGGCAAAGAATTCTGTTGTCTGCTTGCAGAGGCAAAGGAGAAAGAATGTGCCCAGATCGAAGAGATCGCAGCAAGAACGATCAAGCAGACGCAAGGCATCCGGGATTTCAAAGAGGCAGGAACGAAAGGAATATTGAAATGTGAGATTTCATCCATGATTCTGCCTCTTTTGGCTGATCATGTGCTGCGGGAAGCCAATCATTACCTGCGCATACTTGGGGAAGGCTGTGAATGCCAGTGCCAGGAGCCTGCGGATTCTGTACAATGCAGTTGAGAAAAAGATTCAATGGTTAAGAGGCTCGTTCTTCTTGTTTCATAAATTCAAACCCTCGGTCCTTGAAAACAAAAAGCCTAAAAAAATCAGTAAAAAGGTTGTTTTTTTGTGCATTTTACTGTATATTATAAGAAAGGAACCTGGGGTTCAAATTACAGAAGAAAGTAGGTGGCAGTATGAAGAAGTATAAGAGAAATTCATTCGAAGTAGAGGCCGTGCAGTATGAGGTTGGCAAGGGATTGGAAGATGGATTTATGCCATGGACGTCTGTATTAACTACAGGCTGGGTGTCTACGGATAAGCTTTTGAAGATAACTAGGGAAGATGGCACGGTGGTATGTCCCTTTATCCAGAATCGCAGAGGGATGATCTTTCTCAGAGAAGGAGACTATATCATTACAGAATACGACATGGAACGTCATGTCTGCGGAGCAGATAAATTTGCAGACCGTTATCATTCGTTGGAAGAGGAATGAGGGAATATAAGTCATGCCCAGTCAGCTTGCTGCGGGATGTCTGACTTTGTAAATCCTTTCAGATGGTCGGAAATAGGGCTGTCGCAAAACGAGAGATTTCTACAAATATGGCGCAGATATTGGCTGTATTGTTACGATGCGTCGTAGAATCTTCGTATTTTGCAGCAGCTCTCTTTTTGTTCCACAGAGGGGCTTTTTGACGCCCTAATCCACATGTAACCGCAAGAGTAATAAAAGATATTCCTCGATTAGGCAGGAGTATCTGACAAAAGGAGAGCATTGATGTCATTACAGTTGATTTTCGGAGGATCCGGAAGTGGAAAATCTGATTATGTATATCGAAGAATTTTAGAGCAGTCTAAGAGAGAGCCAGAACGCACCTTTTTTGTCCTGGTGCCGGAACAATTTACGATGCAGACCCAGCGGGAGCTGGTGGCAAGGCAGGAAAATCACAGCATTATGAATGTGGACGTGGTAAGCTTTCACCGGCTTGCCTACCGGATTTTTGACGAGCTGGGCATGAGGAACTTGAATTTATTGGAGGAGACAGGAAAGAACCTGGTGCTGCGGCGGGTGGCAGAAGAACAGCAGGACCAGCTAAAGCTGATCAAAGCCAGCATGAAAAAGACAGGGTATATCACGGAGATGAAATCGATCATTTCGGAGTTGACCCAGTATCGGATTGCGCCGCAGCAGTTGGACGTTTTGATTGAACAGAAACAACAGTCCCCCTTGTTTCGCCACAAGATGCAGGATATTCAAACGATGTACCAGGGATTTTTAGACTATCTTCGGGGAAAGTTTATCACGGCAGAAGAACTTTTGGAAGTGCTGGCACAGGAGGCGGAGCGCTCAAAGCAGTTGAAAGATTCTGTGATCGTGCTGGATGGCTTTACGGGATTTACTCCGGTGCAGTATCATTTGCTGCAAAGGCTGATGAAGCTGACGGGGGAGCTATTGGTTACAGTGACCTTAGATCAACGCGAGGATCCTTACCACAGCCAGGGGATTCAGGATTTGTTCTATATGAGTAAAAAGACGGTGCAGACGCTTACAGAGCTAGCGGCGAGTCAACATGTGGAGATCCGGGAACCCATATGGATCAAGCACGGCAGCAAGAGCCGTTTTGCTTTGGCTCCGTCCTTGCTTTGGCTGGAACAAAATTTGTTTCGTCCACAGCCGAAAGCGTTTCTTGCATTGCCAGCAGAGACGGAGCAAGAATTAAGGCAAGGCGTTTTTTTGTATTCTTTGCAAAATCCCAGGCAGGAGCTGGAATTTATTGCCAGAAAGATTAAGGGGCTGGTACGAGACTTGGGATACCGTTATAAGGATATTGCAATCGTATGCGGAGATGTGGAACTGTATGGCAAGTATGCCGAAAAAATCTTTCGTACATATGAGATTCCGTTATTCTTAGACACCACGAAAGATATTCTCTTTCACCCGATGACAGAATTTTTGAAAGGAGCGTTGCTATTGGTGGAGCAGGACTTTTCCTATGAGACGGTGATGGGATATCTGCGCTGCGGCTTGTCTGGTTATCAGATCGATGAGATCGACTTGCTGGAAAATTACCTTCTTGCTGAAAATATCCGGGGATTTTCTAGATGGCAGAAAAAGTGGGTGCGCCGAGGAAACGTCCAAGATCAGGCAGAACTGGATTTGATCAATCTGCTCAGGGAACGTCTCGTGGAGCAGATGGCGCCATTGCGAGAAGTTTTTCGCAAATGCAAGCCAGAAGGGCAGGCGGACAAAAAAGGGTTGAAAAAGGGAGAATACCGCACGGTGTTGGAAGAGTCCCAGGTGTTTTATAAACTGATCCGTTCGCTTGAGCTCGAAGAACGGCTTCAAGAATATCAAGAACAGTTTCAGCAGCAGGGGGAGACTGCTCTTGCGAAAGAATATGACCAGATCTATAAGGTGGTCATTGATTTGCTGGATAAGATGGTGGAGCTCTTGGGAGATGAGCGGATGCAGATCCGAGAATACCGCCAGATTCTTGAAGCTGGCATGGAGGCAGCGGCAATCGGCATCATACCGCCTGGCTATGACCGGGTGGTGCTTGGAGATATCGAGAGAAGCAGGCTGTCCGATATCAAGGTACTGTTCTTTGCAGGAGTCAACGACGGGCTGATCCCAAAGGCTGTAGAGCATGGGGGAATTATTTCCCAGGCGGACCGGGAATGGTTTGCAGCCCACGGCATGGAACTGGCTCCCACAGACCGGGAACGGAGCTTTATTCAGAAATTTTATTTGTACCTCAATCTCACGAAGCCATCGGAACGGCTGTATCTTACCTGGTTTCGCGTAAGCCAGGAGGGAAAGGAGAGCCGGAAATCTTACCTCGTGAGAGCCATGGAAAAGATGTTTCCAGATTTCGTTCCGGTGCGTGTGCAAGAGCGTCCAGGCATGGAACTGGTAGTGACGCCGAAAAGCAGCCGCAAATTTTTTGTGGACGGTCTGAAAATGGCAAAACGGGGAGAACTTTCTTCGGAATGGATCGCGCTGTATCGGTGGTATGAAAAGCAGCCCAAATGGCGGGAACAGATTGCGCCATTTTTAGAGGCGGCATTTTACCAGTATCAAGGCAGCGACATGGGAAAGCAGGTCACCAGGGCGTTGTATGGCGATGTGCTCGAAAACAGCGTTACCCGGCTGGAACGCTTCAGCGCCTGCGCTTTCCGCCATTTCCTTCAGTATGGGTTGAAGCTTGAAGAGCGCAGCTTGGGAGAATTTGCCCCGGTGGATATGGGAACCATGTTTCACCAGGTGTTGGAATGTTATGCCAACGCCATGGAACGGGAAGGATATCATTGGTTTGACGTGCCAGAGGAGGAACAGGAACGGCTGATCTTGCAGGCGGTGGAGGAAGCGCTGGGTTCTGGATTTGACAGCCTGCTTTTTAGGGAAGCCCGGACTGCCTATTTGGTGGAGCGGATGAAGCGCATTTTGAAACGGACGGTTCAGACCATTGCGGAGCAAGTTAGGACTAGTCGCTTTGTCCCAGAAGGATATGAGATTTCGTTTTCCTTTGCAGAAAGTCTCGATGCAGTCAATTTTATTTTAAGCGACCAGGAGAAAATGAGGCTCCGGGGCAGGATTGACCGCATTGATACCCATAAGACAGAAGACGCTGTATATGTAAAAGTCGTGGACTATAAATCGGGAAACCATGATTTTCAGCTTTTATCCTTGTATCACGGACTGCAGCTTCAGCTTGTCGTATATTTGAATTCGGCGGTAGAGCTTTTAAAACGGAAATACCCAGACAAGCATGTTGCGCCAGGAGGGATGTATTACTATCATTTAGATGATCCTGTGATTTCTGGGAATTCAAAGAAGACCGACGCCGAGATTCAGGAAGAAATATTAAAGGAGCTAAAGCTCAAAGGCGTGGCGTCCCTGATAGAGGACCCAAGCGTCAGTCCAAAGGCAAAGAAAGCCGGGGAAGACGAGTTTCGGATTTTGTCTGGCTATGTGAACCATAAAATACAAGAAATTGGAAAGAAGATTTTTCAAGGCGAGATCGGCGCAAATCCTTATCAACTGGGAGAGGATACAGGCTGCGACTACTGTCCTTACCATGGGATCTGCGGATTCGATCCAGGCATTCCGGGGCAGGAATACCGCAAGCTGGAACATAGGAAAGATGAGGGGGAAATTTTGCAGAAGATGCAGCAGCAATTATCTGAGCAAGAGCCGCCTGCAGAAGAAAATATTAGAGTCAAAAAAGACTAAAAGAATTTGAAAATTCTTTCACAACTACCTGTTTGTGCCAAAAAGCACACAGAATGGAGGAAAGAGTGAAAGAATTTAGAATTCTTTCACAACTACCTATTTGTGCCAAAAAACGCACAGAATGGAGGAAATCATGGATAAGAAATGGACGAAGCAGCAACAGCAGGTGATTGACCTTAGAAACCGGAACTTGCTGGTTTCTGCGGCGGCGGGAAGCGGTAAGACAGCGGTTTTGGTGGAGCGTATCATTCAGAAAATTACCGACGATATACGTCCGGTGGATATTGACCAACTGCTAATTGTGACGTTTACCAATGCGGCTGCGGCAGAAATGCGGGAGAGGATTGGGAGCGCCTTGGGAAAAGCGTTGGAACGACAGCCGGGAAATGTTCGTCTGCAGCGTCAGCAGACTTTATTGCATAATGCGCAGATCACCACCATTCACAGTTTTTGCCTTTATGTGATACGCAATTATTTTCATCGGATTGACCTCGATCCAGATTTTCGGGTGGCGGAAGAAGGAGAATTAAAGCTTCTGCAGAGCGACGTGCTCGATCAGGTGCTGGAACGATATTACCAAGAGGCAAAGCCGCAGTTTCTAGCTCTTTCTGAGACTATCGCCACAGGAAAGACGGATCAGCCGTTGAAAGAGGCGATAGCAAAGCTGTTTGCGTTCGCCATGAGTTATCCCTGGGTGGAAGAATGGCTTTCGGACTGCGGCAAGCCCTTTCAAGTAACAAGCGAAGAGCAGTTTGACAGCCTTGCGGTTACCAGGGAATTGTTAGCATATTTAGAGAACTTGGCGAGCCAGTGGGCACGGCAGATGAGGCAGTGTTGCAAGATATGCCTTTTGGAGGATGGTCCCTGCGATTATCTCGAATTATTGGAACGTGAAGCCGCAGCCATGGAACACATAGCGCAGAGCCAGACATATCAGGCGTATTATGAGCGCATCCAGGGCTTTTCTTTTGGGCGTCTGCCGTCTTTGCGGAAATTTGCAGGGGATGCGGCTAAAAAAGATCAAGTGCAAAAGCTGCGCAATGAGGTGAAAGCCTCTGTAAAGAAGATCATAGAACAGTTTTTTTTCCAGAATCCGGCAAAGATGCGGCAAGATTTGCAGAACTGCCGTCCGGTGGCAGAGATGCTAATCGAGGTGACGCTCTCGTTTATCGATGCTTTTTCGCAGAAAAAAAGAGAAAAAAATATCTTGGATTTTAATGATCTGGAACATTTCGCCCTCAAGATCCTGGTAGAAGAAGAGAGTCATGCTCCCAGCCGTACGGCGCAGGAGCTTCGCAATCACTATGAAGAGATCATGATTGACGAATACCAGGATTCCAATTATGTGCAGGAAGCCATTCTGCGCTCAGTGTCCAAGGAGGCAGAAGGCGGGCACAATATCTTCATGGTGGGGGATGTCAAACAGAGCATTTACCGTTTCCGCATGGCGCGTCCTGAGCTTTTCATGGAAAAATATAATGCTTATACGCAGCAGGAAAGTGAAGATCAAAGAATAGACCTGCATAAGAATTTCCGTAGCCGCCCTGAGGTGTTAGAGACAGTCAACGATATCTTTTGCAAAATCATGAATCATGACATAGGAAACATTACTTATGACGCACAGGCGGCGTTATATCCAGGAGCTTCGTTTCCCCAAGGGACGCCAGGGATGTTTGACACAAGGATCGTGGTGATTAATCCAGAAGACAAAAATCCAGAGCTCAAAGTCCAGGAGCTGGAGGCAAGGGCGGTCGCAACGGAAATCCGCAGACTGATCAAGGAACAGAAAGTTACCGACCAGATGCCGTCAGAAAAAGATCAAGGAAGCGTCCGTAACCTGCGCTATTCAGATATCGTGATTCTCCTGCGTTCTATGACTGGATGGGCGGATATCTTTGTAAAGTCGTTGGGTGAGATGGGAATTCCTGCCCGGGCGGCGTCAGGAACTGGATATTTCTCGTCGATCGAAGTGCAAACGGCTTTAAATTTATTAAAGATCCTGGACAATCCCAGCCAGGATATCCCCATGGCGGCGGTATTGTCGTCTCCGGTGGTGGGGCTTAGCGGAGAAGAACTGGCAATCCTTCGAATACAGTTTCCTCAAGAAAGATTTTATCAGGCAGTGTTGCATTACTTGCCGCAACAATCACAGGCGGCGCAAGATCCTCTGGAGAACCACCTTGCATCTATAAAATTGTCACAGGACTCCAGAGAGAAGCTAGAGAGCTTTCTGGAATTGCTGCAGAAATTCCGAAGAAAGGTCAGCTATACGCCGATCCACCAGCTTTTGTATGAACTGCTAGAGGAAACGGGGTATCAGGCTTATGTGTATGCTTTGCCAGACGGCGAGATTCGCAAAGCAAATCTAGAGATGCTGGTAGAAAAGGCGATTGCCTATGAGAACACCAGCTACCGAGGGCTGTTTCATTTCATTCGTTACATGGACCAGCTTCAGAAATATGAGGTCGACTTTCCAATGGCAGAGGGGGAGGAGGCGGAAGACGCCGTGCGCATTATGAGCATCCATAAAAGCAAAGGTCTGGAATTTCCAGTGGTCTTTGTCTCTGGATTGGGAAAAATGTTTAACAGCCAGGATATCCGGGAGCGTGTGGTGCTGCATCCAGAGCTTGGCATTGGAATGGATGTCACAGACCTGAAACGGCGATTAAAAACGCCAGGGCTTACCAGGCAGCTTTTGGCAAGAAAGATTGCAATGGAAAATACCGGGGAGGAGCTTCGGATTTTGTATGTGGCGCTGACTAGGGCAAAGGAGAAGCTGATTCTGACCGGGGTGCTGAAAAAAGCGGAACAGAAATTGGCAGAGCTTGGCATTGCAGTTGTGGGAGAAGAACGGCAGCAGCCAGGACTTGGAGAACAAGCATTATTGCAAGAGCCAGGAGCCATTTCCTTTTTAAAAAGGCAGAACGCCAGTACCTTTTTACAGTTTATCTTGATGGCGTGCGCAGCTTATCCTGGCAAATATCCAGTGCATTTGCTGGAGATGGAGGATCTTTGCAGCGCCCAGGAGCAACATGCGGCAAGAGAAGAGCTGACTAAGATAGAATTGTTTGCCAGGTTAAAGAAAGCAGAACCGCAATGGGAAGAACAGGTTGCCAGGCGTCTGGCGTACCGTTATCCTTATGAGGAGGAAACGGTGATGCGCACCAAAGTGTCCGTGTCAGAGCTAAAGCGCCGCGCTATGGATGCGCTGCCAGAAGAACGGCACGTCCCTCGGATTGACTGGGAAAGCGGCAATATGCGTCAAGAAGAAGAGCAGCAGGATTCCATTGAAATAGACAAAGCAGAGGAGCAGAAAGATCACTATATTCCTAAATTCATGGAGCAGGGACAGGAGGTAAATACTGCCACAAACCGGGGAACGGCAATGCACCGGGTACTAGAATGCTATGATTTTACCCGCACGCTTGCATCCGTTGAGAAACAGCTTAGGGAAATGGAGGAACAGCAGAAGATAGATAAAAAAATGCGAAAGATGATCAATGTCTCTGCATTGAAACGTTTTTTAAACACTTCTTTGGGGAAGCGGATGCAGAAAGCGGCAGAACGGGGAAAACTGTATCGTGAAAAGCCTTTCGTGATGGGAAAGCCTGCAAGTGAAGCCTTGGCAGAAAGCAAAAGCCAGGAAATGCTATTGATCCAAGGGATTATCGACGTGTTTTTTGAGGAAGAAGACGGAATTGTGCTGATGGATTATAAGACGGACCGTGTGAAGACGGCTGAAGAATTATCCGAACGTTATCGAAAGCAGATGGAACTGTACCAGGAGGCGATTGAGCGTGCGTTAGGCAGTCCGGTCAAAGAGCGGATCATATATTCGTTTTGTTTGAATGAGATAGTCATAGTGTAAGGAACGAACAAAACCTTAGAAAGGATGAGCATATGAAATATAAATTGATTTTAGCCTCGGCGTCTCCCAGGAGAAAGGAATTATTAGAGCAGGTGGGTGCAGCGTTTGAAATCA
>OFGL01002019.1_pt1 | contig 10219 bp, 7 predicted proteins | sample 1521801 | NCBI WGS metagenome assembly OFGL01 (sample SAMEA3504085, study PRJEB24116) | mouse gut metagenome | biome: mouse gut; feature: mouse-associated habitat; material: faeces | place: Denmark | collected 2011 | reverse complement strand
CCAGACGGTCCAAGGTGTCCAGGGCCTTTTGCCGTCGGGAGGCCCCCAAAATGCTTTTGAGCCCCACAATGCCGCCAGCCCACTCTCCGGTGGAGACGTGGTTGACATATCCGCAGTACACGGCCTGTCCGCCTCGGAAGGCCGCTCTGGAGGCCAGCCGCGCCCATGCGCCCATGATGCCCTTGCCGGGCGGGAGTTGATTGCGGGGGAGCTTGACCCACTGGTAACGCAGCAGGCATTTCATGCGGAGGCCTCCTTCCTATTTATAACATGATGCTGCTTAAATCGCGGCGGTCAAATAGACGGTCCTTCGATACGCACCGTCTTTGTATAGGTCCCATGCCTCCAGGCAACAGGTTCTGGTGCGGCCAGTATTCCAAGACGCGATGACCTGATCCGGGTTCCAAGACTCCTGGACAATGGGAACCGCGGACTCAGGGATGGAAAACTGAATGCAGATGCCGGAGGCCTCTGCATACTCGTTGAGGGTATACAGCATCCTGATGATCTCGTAGCGGTTCTTAACGAACAAGTAATCCTCTGAAATGTCGGCAAAGTGAATTGCGTCAGTCTCAAGGGAATCGAGAAGAATGCCCTCCGGCAAGGGATCCAGGGCGGATGAATCGGTGAGTGTCTGGACGTACCTGCTGACATCTGTAATTTTATACGAGGAGCCGTCCTCGCAGTTGACGATATCGCCGGCCTGGGGGATACGTTGAAATTCGTCTGTGGATATAATTATCGGCGCAATAGAATTGTCGCTTTTAAAATCATTTGTGGTATATGCTATCCCCAAGGCTCTCATAAGAACGGCACAAGTGAATAAAGCTGTAAAGATGATAGCAAGCAAATATTTCATATGACCTCCACTATGTATGACTTATAAATTAAAAAGAGGGATTACAGGCTAGGCCGGTAATCCCTCCAGAAAGAGCTTTTCACTATTTTTTTGTTGTGTAAAGGCAGAACTGCTGGTCCGGTATGAGTTGGTGTCCCACTGCTTCCTTTGGATGTTCCCACTTGTCCCCCCAGTTGTTCCCATGTTTTTGTCCCCCGCTATTCTGAAACGCTGGAAAATCCAACGTATTGACAGGACGAGAAAGACAAAATAAACTTGATTTTGAGATTTAAATGTGCTAAAATACCAGAGAAAGCAGAAGAATGATATTCCAGCTGCCTCATAACCCGGAGGTCGCAGGTTCAAGTCCTGTCTCCGCAACCACAACCACCCCTTAGAGCCGCAAGGCTTTGAGGGGTGTTTTCCTTGCTTTGGGAGAGGCGGTTTCCCTTGTTTTTTCCCTTATTGGAATTTACAGGCCGGAAACCGCCTGAATCTTCTTTTCCATCCGGTCAGCGCTGGCCTGTTTCATCTGGGCGGTGACATGTCCGTAAACGTCCAGCGTAAAGGCGGCGGTAGCGTGTCCCAGGTTTTCCTGCACCGTCTTAATGTCATCCCCGGATTGAATTGCCATAACCGCATATGTATGTCGGAGGTCATGAAACCGAGTAGACGGCGTTCCGATTTCTTTCACAAGCTCTTTGAAGCAACGATAGATTACACGGTGAGAGAGGAATCCCCCAACTTCATTGGAAAATACAAGGTCCTTTTCTGTCCAACTCTTTCCCGCTTTGAGCCGCTTTCCGTTCTGTTCCAGTTTTTGAAGCCGGAACAATTTCACCACAGAGGGCGCAAGCGTCAAAGTTCGGGTTTTGTTGTTCTTGGGCTTGGAGAAGTAAAATTGGCCGTCCTTGTGCTGCTCCCGGCGAAGCTGCTGCTTTATCGTCAGCGTTCCATTATCCAGGTCCAGGCACTCCCAGGTAAGCCCCAAAACCTCCCCCTCCCGAATCCCTGTAAAAAGTGCGATTTTATACAGGTATTCATAAGGGTGTCCATGGACTGCTTTCAAGAACTCGGAAACCTGGTTATCGTCCAGGGGCTGAATGTCCTTTTTCTCTACACGGGGAAGCTTGCAAGCGTCCGAGGGGTTTACCCGAATCACACCATTTTCGACCGCTTGCTGCAACGCCTTGTGAAGAATCCCGTGAATGTTCTTGATCGTCTTTGGAGAAAGAGGTTTTCCGCTCTCCTGGTTCTCACTGGTAAGCTGGTTATAAAGCTTCTGAATCATCGAAGTGGTCAGGGAATCCAATTTGACCGCGCCTAGGTTCGGAACGATATACAGGTCTACATTTCGGCTGTAAAGTAATTTCGTTGACGCTTTCACGTCTCCCATATAATCTTTTTGCCAAATCTCAAACCAATCTTTTACGGTCAAATTAGACGGTTCCTGATAGGTTCCATTATCCACATCCAGGGACATTTGCTTTAACTTCTGGGCAACCTCTTTCTGGGTCTTGCCGCTGATGGAACGCTGAATTTGCTTTCCGGTTCCTGGGTCATAGCCCACCGTGCAGCGGGCTTCCCAATAGGAATATTTCTTGCCATTTTTCATAACGGTCTTTTTGCGGATGGTGCCGTTACCGTTGGCGGCACGGCCCATAGATTTTGTGCGTGGCATATATCCTCCTTATCCGCCACGCAGACGTACTAAAAACTAAGATTATTATACATCATACGTGGCGGATAATCAACTTTTTCCAAATAATTTTATGATAGAAATTCTAAAAACGCAGACTTTGGGACGCGGATTTGACGCCCCACCCGAACACTCTTGATGGCCCCGCTGCGGATAAAGTCATAGGCGGTATTCTTTCCGATGCCGAGGATTTTTGAAACATCAGAAACCGTCAGCACAAGGGGCAGATCATCTGTGCTGGTAATCGCAGATTTTGAAAAATGCACTTCAAGGCTCCTATAAAATCAATCTTCAAATATGGAATTGTAAATACCTTCCTCTTGATTAGGCGGCGTGGGTCTTGCCAGAGAAGAATATGGATTGGGACGCTCCGTACCTGGAATGGCCCAGTACCAGCCACTGGTCGTCTGGAACGGGAGCGGGCGATATTGCATCGCCTTAATCTTCCGCCCTGACATCTCAATTGTAAGAGAAATCCGCCGCGCAAGCTGGTCGAGGCTATCTATGACATTAGGCCCCAAAACAGCGGGGAATTGAACACCGTAAAATTCCGACGGCATATAGGGAGTGGTGATGATAATCAAGTCACAGGCAAGGGGCTTGTCGTTATAGCGGCAAGGGGCCATCACCTGATTGTCAATGCCATGTGGGTCAAGGATGCGCAGCAAATCCGAGTAGGCGATTACTCTAGGTCGAAGCTCGTCCAAAATCAGGGTGTGCTCTCCGTTATAGCCCTGAAAAATATCGCGGCTGGAACCGGAAACAAAATAAGGCTCGCCTTTCTTCTGGGCGTACTCTTTGGCAAGACTGGTCTTGCCCGTACCGGAGGGGCCGTAAATCCATATAACCCGAATTTGAGCGTTTTTCGCTTTCATTTCCGCCCGCCATTTTTCGGCCTCTTTTATCAGCCGCTTGGCGTCCACGTCCTCAATCTGACGGCGGTACTTGGCATATTGGGAGCCGGAGAGCTGCTTTTCAATTTCAGCCTTGGTCGTTCCGCCAATATACAATAAATCTAAAAGAGCATCCACATTACAGGCGTTATGCCCGGCTTTGGCCTGCTCGATCTCTGTAACAATCGCTTTCATGCGCTCGGGGAAATTGAAATTGGCAACCACAGCACACGGGTCATACGGATGTTTACCCGCCTTTTGGGCCTTGCGGGTCGCGTGTATCAAGTAGGCATGGCCGTTGTTGGCTTCCCCGTCCCACTTCTGGACATATTGCTCCTTATCTCCCAGCGCTTTGGCTACTGCGGAGAGATAACGGGCGTTCTCAAACCGCAGCATTGCGTGAAGATGTGCCTCTGCGGGCGTTCCGTCCTCGCTTATATCCTGGTCGTGTAAAATAACCGCATATTCCTTTGGAGCCAGCACGTTTTCAATATGGGCCGCCAAATCACTTGCCGTCTTAATGCCCGGAGGCAAATGACCGGCTTGCTGTGTATACATCATATTTTTACACTTTGGCGCTTTGTTCTTGCTCATGGTTTTATAATTCTCCCTGGTGGTTTTTGGCACTTTGGCACCGGGTTTTTGCCGCGCTATAACAAGCCCGGCGCGGCAAATTTTATGGAGAAAATAAGTATATTGGCACCCGGAACCGCCCCGCCTTAGCTTATCGCACGGCGGGGCGGTAATCAGGTATCAGTTGCCGTAATACTTTCTCAAAAGCTGCCCCAACTCTTTATAGACCGGGAAATCCATATGCGGAAAATGCACATAACTAGGGGCGTCATGCTCTCCATCGCTCGAAGAAAACCAGGCATCACCAGGGGTATACTTGCAGGCAACGGCCAGGGTGTCCAGGCTGGGGCTGGGCCAGAGCAAACGGCCCTCCTCCAGCGTGGGCCGGAAGAGAATTTTCGTACTCATAGCGGCCCGGAGCATGGACGGCAAACCGCCCTCGTCCACGCTGGCCTGGGCAATGCTGATGATGACGTAACAGCCCGCAGAGGCACCCATGGTTACAATCCGCTTGATAAGGTCGTCAAATTCCGCAAGCGAATAGTCGGGAGCCGCCTTGTCCGCCTTTTTGGGCAGCAAGCTCCGCAAAGCTACATACTCGTCGATAAACAGGAAAGACGGGTGCATGCCAGCATCCCACCAATGGACAGCGTTACCCCATTGCTCGGACAGGCCGTTCAGCGCTTTCTGCCGTTCCTTGATGATTGCGGCATATTTCCGGATAGCGTCCAGGATTTCCTGCGCCCCGCCGTCCTCACCCAGGGTAACGACATGCGGAAGCCGGGACAACTCCGCCTGTTTGGGGTCGATAATCATGACCTCGCTGCCGTAATCGTCCCGCCCATGCTGCAAAACCTGGAGCAACAGACTGATGATTCCCGTGGTTTTGCCGCTGCGGGTCTTCCCCGCAACCAACATGGACCCGGAAGACGTTAGATCAATCGCGGTCCCATTTTGAACCAGGAGCTTGGTCGGATCATAGTTGCACATTTCCCCCACGCCCTTAAACGTGAGGCTCCAATCCTGGGCTACGTCCTCGATGTGAAATACCGTCTCATGGTAGTCGGGGGCGCCATCGACATAGACAACGGCGTATCTTCGAAATTTACCATTGATTAAAGCGGAAATTCTGGACGCCGATTTTACAAGGTCCTCCATACCTACGCTGGCCCCGGTCACGGTAATGTCATACCGTCCGGAGTTGGAGGGGACGCAGAGAACCTTAGGCAAAAATTCGCCGTCTTTCAGGTGGAGCGGATTGCCATAGGCCGGGCAGCACAGGCCGCGATAGACCATGTGGCGTATCTTCTCGTAATCGGGCATAAATTTATGCAGGAGGTACGATGCCAGGAGCAGGAGGCAGGAAACAAACACCAAACTCGCGCCCATCTCAAACAGGTTACGGACGATACCGGCCAGGGTCGCGGGGCGGATAAAATAATTGGCCGGGACCAACGAGACAACCCAGCCCGTGAGAAACAGGAGCAGCCCCAGCACAGCCGAGGCCGCGCCCCCCACACCAACTAAGGTATGGGGGGCGGCGTACCGCAGACGGGACGCCTTACTATTGTAATATCGCATTGTTAAGCCTTATCCTTTCCGGTCGTCGTAGCAACAACGACATCATCACATGTGATGGAGACATACGTCATGTACGGTCCCCACAGGCGGATAACAGGATTGACCGCAATGACCTTATCGCCAATGTTGACGTTGGGTCGCGTCATGGACTTAATTTTCAGCGTCAGGGGGCGGTACAGATTGCTCACAATTTCGCCACTTGCTTTAGGCGAATGCGTGGCGCGGTCGGCCGTGACCGTCGTCTCAACCTTATAGCCCTCCTGCACCTTGGTATCGTAGTTCAGCAAGGGCTTAATGGCGGTAACAGTAAGGTCGAGGGGATTCAGGGCAGCGGCGGCATCAATGTGCATATGCTCCTTGATGCCCTCCAAACGTTGACCACGCGGGGAATAGGACGCGCCGTTCGCGCCGTTGTTGTTATTGTTATACATAATACAATAACCTCACTTTCAAAAAAATCTTAAACTATCGGCGGGGGTGTTACCTACCCCGGCCTTGACATTCAATACCTGTCCAATCGCGTAGTACGTACTATTCCAAAGGACAATTTCATAATATCACATTTTGTTTGCAGATTCAACAGATTCAAGACTTTTCTACGCGAATCAAATTGAAATTGTTCCTAAAATAAGCGTTTCACAGATAAACTATTGAGGAAAATGAAAATTGGGAAAATCTAGTATATTTCATGCATTTTTGTGTATGTTGCACAACAAAAAGCGGGCGGAATATATTGGTAACAGAAGAAGAGAAAGAAAGAAGCAAAAAATATAAGAAAATTTTAACTCCCTTTTTCTGCGGCTTTGAAAAGTACACATCAAAAAAAGGGCCTCTGCCGATATAGACAGAGGCCCTAAAAATATCTTGATATACCTTGCATTTCAGGATATGCAGGTTTATAATATGACTACGACAAACAAAGGCAGGGCGAAGGGTGTTAGCAGCACCCCCCGCCCCTATGCGGGAGAAGGGTCCTCCCACACAACAGTATAACTGCGCCAGCCTCATTATACCGGACTTTTCATGAATTTACAAGGCCGGGTTTGGGGTTTGTGTCTGATATGCGGTGTGGGGTTATTATATCCTGCACCGCTTTTGTTTGTCTCAGCGGCACCCAGGCAAATCCCCCAGGGAGCGGCAGATCATGCTCCCCGGGGGCCGGACCGCTGAGGACCAAACACATTATATATTTAAGGAGAGGTACTATGAAACGAATATTGTCCCTGGTCCTGGCCCTGATCCTGTGCACCAGCCTTGCCGTCCCTGCCCTGGCGGCGGATTTTTCCGACGTGCCCCCGTCCCACAACTTCTATCCCGCCGTCGCTGACTGTTCGTCCAAGGGCATTGTCGGCGGCTACCCCGACGGCACGTTCCGGCCCTCCGCCACCGTTACCCGCTCCAACTTCTGCGTCATGCTCTCCCGTGCGTTCTATCCCAGCGACATTACCAGGTATACCAACGACTTCACCACATCTTTCGGTTCGTTCTACCCCAACTATCTCGCGCTGAAGAACAACTTCATCTGGAACAACGTCAGCTTTGATACCGATGATATTTACACCTCCGACTTCGCCGCGAGTATGAATCTCGGTATCTCCCGGTACGACATGGCCCAGCTCATGACGAACATTATGAACGCCAGGGGTTTTGCCGCCGGAGAGGCCGAAAAGAACGCCGCCGCCTCTAAGATTACGGACTATTCCAGCATCCCCGGCCAGTACCGCGACGCCGTAGCCAACGTGTATGCCCTCGGCGTCATCGGCGGTTATTCTGACGGTTCGTTCAATGGCGATGGTGTCATGAACCGCGGACAGGCCGCTGTTGTAATCTACCGCATGATGCAGTACACCGGCAACTCCGGCGAGGATATCACCAATCCTGACCCTGAGACTCCCGTAGACCCCAGCACCGGTGAAGTTGTCTGCGCCTGCGTAACAGTTCACGGCAAGCTCTGCGAGATTTGCCACACGGCTCAGACCGGCAACACGACTCCCGTAAAACCTGAGAAGCCCGAAACTCCCAGCACTCCTGCTGCCGGCACTCTGACTAACGGCAAGCCCATCACAGAAGCCAACGTCACCGAGATTCTGAACCAGTTGAAGTCCCAATATCCTGCCGGAACTAGCTTCATCAACGGCTATGCCGGACTGAACTCTGGCAGAAACCCCAACGCCAACTGCATTAACAAAATTGTCAAACAATATACCATCGCAAATGGCAGAAAATGTAGCACAACCATCGGCTGCGGTGGCTGGGCCGCGTTCGTCGCTGACGAAATCTTTGGTCAAACCGGCATCACTTGGAAAAAGACTACCACAAGCAATCTCCGTCCTGGCGACCTAATGATTTATATTGACAACGCTGGCTATATCGAACACGTAGCTATTTGCGTCGGTCCTGTTGACGGATATGCAACAAATGTACGCGTATACACTACAGACGCAAGTAATGGGGGAAATGGTTACGGTATTGATTGGCCTAGAGCTGTAACAAGTTTCTCTAATGGAAGCATCGACTGCTACACCGCATATCCAAACTAATTTCCCAACGTATGGCCTATGTCATTTATGACATAGGCCATATTTTTTTTGTTGACCCCTTTGCATGACCATATTATGCCACATACAGCAATGGACGGCACCCATTTCGTACTGCGAGACTATTATCATGACGAAAACGCGCCAGGGAACGAATATAGTCTTTTATGGTCCGTCCCCTCCGGGGCCGGACCATAAATAATACAGCGCAGGGGGCTTTGTGTCAGCTGTGTCAGCTGCTTCTATTAGCATCTACAGGAAATCTTTTTGTAAGCTATAACGGAAACGGCTGACACAACTGACACAAGCCCCTGTCTGTATTTCCGGCCCCGAAGGGGCCGGGTAAAAAGAAGACTATCGTGTATTTGCTCCCGCCCAGAACTCACAGATAAGGCCGTACCCGCTCCTGACGGCAGCAGCAATCAGAAGCGGGTATCAGCAGTCAAGAATTGCGATTGTCGGGGCTGCTCATAACGACTTCGCCGTACGATGAAGCATCTATACGGGTGTTGATACTAGGGCCTGAGTAAAATTTTATACCATACGGAGCAAGAGCCGCATTGAGTTCTTCGTTGGTCAAGGGAGCGCATATATCACTGAACTGTACCTGGAAGCTGTAATCGCAAACGCACACAACAGCATTTTTAAGTCTGTCAGCGCCAACGGACCGGGAGCGGTCAATCTTGACGTGAGCTCCCAGAGTCTGCTTGAAACGGGGCTTTCCCTCTGGTCGGAGGCCGTTGGTCTCGCACCAGGACTTGTAGTCGGCATAGACATCTTCCAGCTTCATGTTAATGCCGGGGCTTGGAGTAAGGCGTTCTTCCAGGAAAAGAGCCACCTTATCACTGTCCTGCTGATACTGAGCCGTGGCGGCGATAACAGAGTCAGGTTCTTCAAATCCTTGGGTCTGCAAGAGCTTCCACCCGTCCAGGCACCAATTGAGGATACCGGACAGATTCTGCGGCTGAGCGAGAGTATGCTTCAAGTTCTTATCCTGTTGGTTACCGTCAAAGTGGCGCATGAAAGGAATCACTTTAACACGGCCAGAGGTAAACACAGACGGGTCAGGAATTTGGGGAAGGTAATTTGTATTGATTAAAAACTTGAATCCAGGCTTAAATTCAAAGGAGTTTTCATGTAAATATCTGGCAGTCACCGTATCGTTGCCGGTCAGGGTTTTAACCAGAGCGGAAGACAACGTCATTTTCTTATCCGGTTCAGAGACATTAACGATACGGGCACCGGCCAACCGGGCAATGTCTTCACTGGGGCCGCTTCCATTGGGAGACTGCCGCTGCGTGATTGTGTCCGGACGGGCCGCTTTGCCGTAATCACCCATCATGGTCATGATGGTTTCCATCGTCGTTCCCTTGCCGTTGCGGCTGGTCGGACCATACAAAATAAAGAAGCATTCATATCGGTTCTCGCCCGTGAGGCACATGCCAAAAGCCTTTTGCAAATACTCGGCCTTTGCGGTATCGTCCTCCATGATTTGAAGAATATGCTGCTCCCAGCGGGCACAACGGGTATTGGGGTCATAAGTAACATGCGCAATTTTGGTGATTAAATCATCTGGATTGTGCGAATAAAGAGTACATGTATTCAAATCAATCGTGCCGTTCTCACAGTTAAACAGCATAGGGTTCTTGTCGAAATCCGACATTCTAATCGGGTTTACGCTGGCTGCGTCTTTTAGAAGGTTCTCCCGGACATGACGGGAAGTAAGATTTTCCAAAAAGCTCCGCTGCTTCTTGGTGGGAGCCTTTGAATACGCTTTCCAATAGTCACGATAGTTCTTTACCAGGAGCTTGCAGAGCTCCATTTCCTGGCCGCACGATTCTTCCCAGTATCTGCCATTAAAGATATACCACTTCTTCCGCTCGGTCACATAGCGGAGCCGGTATGCGAAGATATCTGCGTAGAGGCGGCTTATACCGATTTCATTGATTGGATACAGGAACCTCTGCGGCCCCGTGTACCGCTCAGAAATACACGTAATAAGTGGTTTGTAGCCGTTGGCGGTCAAAATGAGATTGTCACTTGTCACATTAGCAGGTGCGGGCGCAAGTACGGCTACGGGGCTGCCGATGCTCTGCGG
>OFGL01002015.1_pt1 | contig 10227 bp, 2 predicted proteins | sample 1521801 | NCBI WGS metagenome assembly OFGL01 (sample SAMEA3504085, study PRJEB24116) | mouse gut metagenome | biome: mouse gut; feature: mouse-associated habitat; material: faeces | place: Denmark | collected 2011 | reverse complement strand
CACTTAATTATAGAGTAAGCAGAAGCTTAGGAGGTAAAACAAGAGCAGATATCGAAATTGTGTCTAAAAAGGATTTTATTTATGACCAGAATCCTCAAGTGCCAGAATTAGAAGTTTCATTTACAGACAGCTATAATGGAAAATCTATATTAAGGGATAAGGATTATACAGTATCCTATAATTATTATAATCAAAGTACTGGAAGCATGGAACCACTTCCTTCTGGAGATAAGCCAGTAGATGCAGGTACATATGAGATTGTAGTAACAGGAGCTGGAAGTAAAGATGCCGGTGGATATTATGGTAAGGCCACAACAACTTTTGAAGTTAAGCCGAAAGTTTTTGATTCTGCAAATTATGAACTGAGATTAAAAGGACCCTATCAAACAGAAAAGCCAGCAACATTTTTCTATACAGGAGATGTGCCGGAAATGAAGAATGCTGTTGTAGTTGAAAAAGATAAAAATACAGCAGTAGAAAATGTAGGTAACTGGAATTCGCCAAATTATACAGTAAAAATCTTCAAAGGTACTGTGGAGATGAATATAGAAGATGATGAATTCCCGGATGGCGATGATTACCGTATTGTTTATACATTTGGCGGAAATTATGGAGGAACACTGGAAGCGCCTTTTAAAATCGTAGCATATGGAATGAGCCAGTGTTCGATTGTACTCCATGACCAGTGTACACATGATACAAAAGGTGGTAATAATGAGCATATATACGATGGCACAGCGCATGATCCAGATATTGAAGTATGGTATCATTATGGACAGTCTGATCAAATTGAACTGCCAGAGAGTTCTTATGAGAAAGTATATATAGACAGAAATGGCAATGAATCAGATAACATTAATGCAGGTACAGTAGCTCTGACTGTAAGGAGTGTAAACAATCCAGATGATAAGAAGACGACAACATTTGTTATTCAGCCTCAGACTCTAGCAGATCCACAGCTGCCAGTAGATGAATATACAAATGGAAAGCACGACTATGCGGGACAGTCATATCCTGCGTTGGATACAGTTACTCTTGCAAAAATGGCTGATCCGCTGAATCTAAACACCGATTATACAATCGAAGGTTTATATTATTGGAATGGCACAGATTATGAAAAAGTAACAGCTGCAACGTATCCAAAGGTAAGTGATGCAGCAAACACATATAAATATGCATTTAAAATCACTGGTAAAGGCAATTATCAGGGAGATGCTTTTACAAATAAGTTTGAGCTGACGCCAAAAAGTATCGGTAATACCACAATGGAAATTCCAGATAAGCCAAAGAGTGATACCAGTAATAATGAAACTTATGTAAATAAGTCATTAAAAGTGTATGACAAAGACTTTGGCGGCAACAAGGGCACGTTATTAGTATTAGGTACTGACTATATCATTGAGTCGATAGATCCGTCAGGTACAAATGTGCCTGATGATCTGGATAAAAACGGTGAGATCAAAGTTACCATTAAAGGTATAGGCTGTTATACTGGTACGAATACAGTGACGTATCATTATGGCGATAGCATAAAAAAGGTAAGTGTATTTCGTAAGAGGCAGCCGCTTACATTGAGAGATGGTGCATACTGGATCGAGGGAACATTTACAGCTGGAAGTACAAATAGTGGTTACAATGATATTATCTTTTTAGAAAAAAGCGGAGTATTAGATAACAGTATTTACTTACAGGATGGAAACGAAAAGCTTTATTACAACGAAAATTACACAATAAATGCAACTTATGAAAATTTAAATGGTGGTGATGGCGATCGATTAGTGACAATAACAGTTACAGGTCAGCATGGATATTGGGATTCAATCGTATTTAAGTTTTATGCAACAAAAAGCAAGATTGCAAATGTAAAAATTAAAAATGAGGATATTTATGGCAATACGCCTCTGCAGTATACTGGGCAGGAAGTTATTCCAGTAATAGTTGTAACAGATACTGCTGGTAAAGAATTGCAGAAAGACATAGATTATAAAGCTACATTTGGAGAAAATATCAATGCAGGTGTGGTAACGGTTACGATTACAGGACGTGGAGATTATGAGGGAACAATCGAAAAGCAATTTACAATTGCACCTCGTGATATATCAAATGCGACAACTGATAAAAATATGTTCCACATTGATTACAGTTCAAAAATTCCATTCGCATATGAGACTGTGCACAATGAAGAAAAGAAAGATAATAGACCAGGCGCATGTCCACCAGTAGAGATTTCGTTTAGTGCGAAAGGTACTTGGACTTCTGAAAGTACAGTAGAGATGCAGGAATACATCGATTTTAAAGTAACATATCAGAATAGTACACATGCGTGGGAGGCGGATTATACAGAAGATTTAACAAAACCGAAACCAAGCATATTGGTAGAAGCCCAAGGTGCAAACTTTACAGGGCAGTTTACTTTGGAATATGAGATTTCGCGTATTCCGCTTAGTGAATGTCAGATTGATATTCCAGAGTATATGCTTTTTAATGGTAAGCCTCAGGAGCCGGAAATTAAAGTATACTACCAGGGAATGAAGTTAGATCTTGCAGAATATTCAGCATCCATTGATAATAATGTTCTTGTCAGAGATAAAGAAAGCAAATCGGCATTTGTAACTCTTACACATACGAAAGATGGCAACTGTTCGGGATTTGCAACAAAAGAATTTAAGATCCGCGGTAATTTCAGCCGGACTGAAGCAGATGCGGCAAATAATTCTTATATTGTGACAACTCCGAATATTATTCCATATGGAAATGAGGCAAACCCGATAGGAAACAATCCAAAATATCTCAAGGATGCGTGGTTCTATCAAAGAAAAGAAGGAGAAAACGCATTCAATCCACGGGAAATGATGCAGGGGACAGATTACAATGTTGATTTTGATGCAGCATCAGCGATTGTCGGAAGACATAATATCACAATAGAAGGTATTAATGATTTTATCGGATTCTATCGAGGCAGCAGCGAAACGAATAATGGGCAGGTTGTTCCAGATCCAGATGGTCAGGTTAGGGAATGTTATTTCTATATACAGGGTGATTTGAAGACGCAGGCAACATATACACAGCCAGGTGTGATCAGCTATGTTCCGGGACAGTCTTTATCCATGCAGGATATGATTAAGCCTGTTGTATGCGGCGGCAAGACTTTGGTATATGGTGTAGATTATACATTCCGTGCAGAGCCAGAATATAGTATTGGCAAGCATACAGTTGTACTAGAACCAACCGGAGATGCAAAAAATTATTTGAAAAATACTTTGGAAATTTCCTACGAAGTAAAACAGGGAATTGACGGTATTACAGCCAATATTAAGGATAGTTACGAATATAACCATGGTCATCCAGTAGTTACAAAAGAAGATATTACAATCACATTGAATGGCAAACCATTAAAGCCGAATGATTATGATTTATCATTTTTAAATGATAACAATATAAATGTAACGGCTGTTAGCGGAGCTGCTTTGATTGTTACTGGTAAAGGTGATTACAGCGGAGAAACGCGAATACCTTTTACGATTACGGCATACGATTTTACAAAGCATTACGCAGATGGAGATATTGACCTGGGAGCAGACGAAACCGTGCCTTATACAGGCAGTGAAGTATTTCCGACTGTAAATCATATTAAGGTGCAGACATCTAGATATGGTGAAGTTGATCTGACAAAGAAAGATCCTGTAGAATATCGGTTAGTTGGTGCAGGTGAAGGGGATCGTATTAATTACACGAAACCGGGTGCAGAAAAGCCAAAATGTCAGATTCGTAGTGCAAATAATAACTATACGGGATTTATTGAATTTGAATACTCTATTCTCCAGAAAGATATTAATTCTGAAGGCATCGAGTTTGAAGCGATTTCAGATCAGAAATACTTAAATGGAAGGGAAATCAAACCGATTCCGAGTGCAACATATGCAGGCAGGCAGCTTTCAAAGGTGTTGTACAATATTGATACAGATTATAGCAATACACGTGCAGATTTTTCTTATGAATACGTAACAGATTGTAGAAATGTAAATACACATCAGATACGTATACGAGGAATCGGCAACTTTACTGGAGAGACAGTTGTTGAATTTGAAATAATACCTAAGAATATTGAAGATGAAGATGTAGAATTAGTCTTTACAGGTGATCCATTAGTTTATAATGGACAGGAGCAGATACCTGCATTTGATTTAAAATATGCTGGCGATACGATTTTAAGCTACAATGGCAGTGATTTGATCTATTTAATTATGAAGGCTGCTCAGCTCTCAGCAGAGCATAATAAAAATGTAAATGATGGAGCAGTGCTTACGATTAAAGCAGTTGATCCTAATTATACAGGCAGCAAGAAGGTTCAGTTTAAAATAGACCCAGCATCACTGCAAGACCATACAAAGTTCGTATACCGCTTAAATGTAGAAGAGCGTGTAGATCTCGGAAACTATAAGCTGAATCTGCCATTTGGTGATGATGAAGGCAATCCGGTAGCTAGGATTCCGGCACATGCAGCTACGGCAGATACTCTGGAAGAAGGTCAGGTCGGCACATACTTTAATGATACAAAGAGTGCAAATAATGGAACATTCCTGATCGAGACAGAAGATTACGACATTGAGCGTATGTATGTAGAGCCGGATACAGATGATGTAGAGATACGAGAAGAATATCGTCACGACAAACAGAAGCCGCCGTTTAGCTGGGCAGGCAAAGTCATGGTGACAATAACAGGTAAAGGCAACTATACAGACAGCGCAAGATACTGGTATTATATTGGTACGGATATCAGTTCTGAAGCTACAATCCGTATGGAACCGACAACGGCAGTGTACAATTCACAGAAACAGCCGCCGTCAGTTATCGTATCAGGGGTAGAAGAAGGACGATATACAATTGCAAAATATAAAGATGAAGTAGCACTTAAAAACTTGATCGAGTATAAAGATTTTGTAAATGCAGCAACGTATTATATACGTATAGAAGGAAATCCGTCCAAAGGAACCTATGCAACAAAACCGCATACGCTTACGTATACAATTACACCAAGACCACTATCAAACTCACTAGTAATTGATGGATTTAAGAAAGAGTACCCATACACAGGTCTTGAAATCCGTCCAATCGGTATATCAGTAACAGATTATATTGACAGAATTAAATACAGGCTGACAGAGGATCTGGATTACACATTATCCTACAAGAACAACCTGAATGCAGGTACAGCGTTTATCGAAGTACAGGCAAAAGGCAACTTCAGCGGTTCAGCCAGTGCAAACTTCCTGATCACAAGCTCCACGATCAGCAGCGGTTCAGGAACGACGCCGGATACGCCGATCAATGGAGGTATAGGTGAGATCTCAGGTTCCACGCCGGTATCGCCGAACAATGTCATACTGACTATGGATACCGCAAATGCAATGTTCTATACTGGAAATGCAGTCTATCCGAAAGTATCGATTGCAGGCATGACAGAGAACATTGACTATACAGTAACATTCAGCAATAATATAGAAGTAGGTGTAGCTACAGTTACAATTACGGGTATCGGCAACAATAGAGGTACAATCACAAAGACATTTAATATTATTGCTCCGTTGTCGAAGTGTACAATCGCTCCGATTCCGGCACAGCAGTATACAGGTTCTCCGGTTACGCCGACATTGACTGTCACCTGCGGAAAGAACATACTGATACCGGGTACGGATTATAATGTTACTTATTCAAACAATGTTAATATAGGTACGGCTACAGTAACAATTAATGCTGCAAACAACAGTAAATATACTGGTTCAGCAAAGGCAACCTTCAGCATCGGCAATGATGTAGGCGGATTTATTATCAGCGGCTACGCACCGACCTATACGTATACCGGAAATGCGATTACGCCTAGCGTAGTTGTAGAGACGGGCAGCGACAGGTTGACGCAGGGTACGGATTATACAGTATCGTATTCGAACAATATCAATGCCGGTAAGGCGACAATTACGGTAAAAGGTGTCGGCAAATACTCTGGTACACAGACTGCAAATTTTATGATCGAAGCAAAGAGCATTGCAGGATGTGACACGACGGAAGTAGAAGACAGAACGTATACAGGTGATGCTTATACGCCGTCCATTACGGTGACGGATGGCACTAAGGTATTGACAAACGGCGTAGACTATACTCTGACTTATACAAATAATAAAGAGCCGGGTACAGCATCTATACTGATCCAGGGTACGAGCAACAACTACTCAGGTACAAAGATTGTCAACTTTAAGATTGCAGCAGTAGCAGTTAAGGGTCTGAAGGCTACGAATGTGAAGTATTCGAGTCTGAAGCTGAAATGGACGAAGCAGGGTTATGCGGATGGTTATCAGATCTGTGATGCACAGTCCAAAGTCATTAAAAATGTAACTAAGAATAGTGCTACGATTTCGAAGCTTTCTACAGGCAAGACTTATAGGTATAAAGTAAGATCTTATATCCGCAATGCGGACGGTACACGGTCTTATGGAGCATTTTCATCTGTGATCAGCGCGACTACAAAGCTGAAAACGCCGGTAGTGAAAGTAGTTTCTAAGAAGACAGGTCAGGCACGTATCAGCTGGTCAAAGGTAGCTGGTGCAGACGGCTATGAGATTTACTACAAGAAATCTTCGAAGGACACATATCGTAAGCTGAAAACTGTAAATAATGCAAATGTGCGGATCTGTAATGTACGAGGCATGAAGAGCGGCGACAGAGCTTACTTCCGTGTAAGGGCATTTAAGAAGAACGGCAGCAAGAAGGTTTACAGTGCAATGAACAAACTGAAAGTCATAACGGTGAAATAAGCAGAAGCATGAGTGAAAAATACAAAATAGGCGATTATGAATTTAATACCTATGAAGAGTATCTCGCGGCACAGGAGGATACGAAGAAGATCGACTTCATTACAAAAGAAGTCGATATCACAGATCCCGATGTCGCCGTGAGGCTCTACACTCTGATCAGGAACAAGGAAATCGTATTCCGCAGCAAAGTGGGGATTTCCTTTTCTTGGTATCTGACAGACGTTTTGGCAAAAAATTCCCAGAATCTGTTGGAAGAAAAGCGGAAAAAGGAAGAGCAGAAGGAACAGGGTAAGAAGCTGAGCATAGCGGGGATTTTCTGTATCTGCGCGGCAGTATTGTGTCTGGGATATTACGGCATGACACTCTGGCAGGAGCATCTGGAAAGCAAGGAATTCGAAAGGCTTCAAAATATGCAGAACCTGACCGGGCATATCATCAAAGAGTCCTATGCAGATGATGATGGGCAGGGCTCCAAAAAGAAACAGGATCTGGCACAGGCATCTGACAGTTCCGGCAGCGCAGATAAAAAGAAAACAAAGAAGACAGGACAGACAAAGAATTCTGATACAGAGAAAACAAAGAAGATTGATCCTGCAGACCTGACAGTATTAAAGAAATATAAAGATCTCTATGCACAAAATAAGGATCTGGCAGGATGGCTGTCTATCGCAGGCACAAATATTGATTATCCGGTAATGCAGACAGGAAAAAATAATCCTGATTATTACCTGCATTATGATTTTAATAAGAAAGAAAGCGACCACGGTTCGTTATTTCTGGATGCCAGAAATGGTTATGTGAACCGGGATACAAACCTGATCATATATGGACATAATATGAGGGACGGCACAATGTTTGGCGGCTTGAAGAGCTTTATGGACAAGAACTATTTCGATCAGCATAATGAACTCGTATTTGATACTATTTATGAAAAGGCACGCTACCGCATTGTAGCGGTGTGTTTATCAAAAGTAAATTATCAGGATGACGACACATTCCGGTATTATAATTTTCTCAAAGCCGGAAACAAAGAAGAATTTAATGCATTTTTGGCAAATATCCAGCAGCTTACGGTATTTGACCAGACAATTGATATTTCGTATGGGGACGAACTGCTGACACTATCCACCTGTAACAGCTATGTACAGGATGGAAGGCTGTTCCTCATTGCGAAGAAGGAGTGACGCATATGAATAGTTCAAAAGCAAAACGGAGATTTGCCGTTCTATTAGCAGCGGCATTAATATTATTTTTCACGCCAAAAGAGTATGTATTTGCTTCGAATACGGCAAATATGACGATTAATAATGGTGTGCTGACCGCGTATAACGGGGGAGGCGGTGCGGTCACGATTCCTTCTGAAGTAACATCGATCGGCGCAGGAGCCTTCCAGGGAAAACCGATCAGCAGCGTTTCAATACCGGGCAGCGTGCGCAGCATTGGCGACAGTGCATTTGCAAACTGTACGGCACTGACAAATGTAACAATACCAGGCAGCGTTACGAGCATGGGCAGCGGTGTGTTCTCAGGCTGTTCATCACTTGGCTCCGTGAGCATGCAGGCTTCTGTATCCTCGATTCCTGCTTCTACATTCAGCAACTGCCGTGCTTTATCGAGCATTGCGATATCTACAGGTATCAGCAGTATCGGCAGCAGTGCTTTTTCGGGCTGCTCCAGTCTGTCTACTATGGCAATTCCGTCAGGAGTTACCTCGATTGGTGACAGCGCATTTGCAAACTGCTCCAGCCTGTCAGCTATTTCGATCCCGGCTAGTACGACTAATATCGGCGGCAGTGCATTATCAGGCTGCTCCAGCCTGTCTACGATCAACGTGGCATCAGGCAATTCCGCATATGCATCGGACGGCGGCTGCCTTTATAATTCTTCCATGACAAGGCTTGTTATGGTACCTGTTGGAAAATCAAGCGTATCCGTACATTCGGGCACAAAAATAATCGGCAGCGGCGCACTGGCAGGGTGCAGCAGAGTGACCTCGATCTCACTGCATAGCGGCCTTACTACAATAGAAAGCGGAGCGTTCTCCGGCAGTGGCATTAAATCAGTGACAATTCCAAAATCCGTTACTTCTATCGGATCTCAGTCAGGATGGTCGCCGGATGTAATAACAGGATACAGTAATTCTGCAGCAGAATCTTTTGCCTCATCAGGCGGCTATGTATTTTCCAGCCTGGATGGCGGCGGCAGCTCTTCCAACGACGATGATGATGACGATGACAGTTCTTCCTCATCCTCTTCATCAGCAGGAAGTACCAGTGTTGATGTAAATGGCAACTCCTCCAGCTCTGGTTCTGGTTCGGATAAATCTGACGGAAACGGAGCTGGCAGTACCTCCATAGATCTGGGTGGATCATCAAATGGCGGTTCGAAAAATGACAACAGCTCATCAAATGGTTCATCCGGCGGATCTAAAAATAATGCCGGTTCATCAAACAGCGGTGGATCGACAGGCGGCAGTACATCAAACAGCAGTGGATCGACAGGCGGCGGTACGTCAAAAGGCGGAAGTTCCAACAGCACAGTCACATCGGCAGGCAGCAGTACGGGCGGCGGATCTGTAAGTAATGCCTCATCAGGCGGATCGTCATCAGGAACAGCTTCAGCCGGCCATACACTCGATGAGACACCAAAGACAGGCGACGGATCTATTGACCCGAGACTGTTTCTGATCTTTGGACTCGTATTTGTCGGATGCGGATTTATTATCGCAGGCAGGCGCCGGAGTGTATAAGCATATAAAAATAAATACAGAATAAAAATACGGAGCGTGTTTGAAAATGTTTTTATTGTTTTCGAACACGCTTTATTTTTTTCTGGGGTATAAAGAAAAAAACTAATAAAATAAAGTCCTAATAAAGAAAAATCTATTGCAGATTCTGTTATTTCATAATAAAATAAAGTGCAGTTCAGAAAAAATAAAAGAAAATAAAGGAGACGATAAAATGAGTTATGTAGATGATGTGCTTGCAAGGGTAAAAGAGAAAAATGCTTCTGAGCCTGAGTTTTTACAGGCAGCAGGCGAAGTATTAGAGTCTTTAAGGCCTGTAATCGAAGCAAACGAAGAGCTGTATAAAAGAGAAGCACTGTTAGAGCGTCTGACAGAGCCGGATCGGCAGTTTAAATTCCGTGTTCCTTGGGTAGATGACAAGGGACAGGTTCAGGTAAATACAGGATACAGAGTACAGTTTAACAATGCAATCGGGCCATACAAGGGCGGCCTGCGCCTGCATCCGTCTGTAAACCTGGGAATTATCAAATTCTTAGGATTTGAGCAGATCTTTAAGAATTCTCTGACCGGCCTTCCGATCGGCGGCGGCAAGGGTGGTTCTGACTTTGATCCTAAGGGCAAATCAGACCGCGAGGTTATGGCGTTCTGCCAGAGCTTTATGACAGAACTGTG
>OFGL01002013.1_pt1 | contig 10233 bp, 6 predicted proteins | sample 1521801 | NCBI WGS metagenome assembly OFGL01 (sample SAMEA3504085, study PRJEB24116) | mouse gut metagenome | biome: mouse gut; feature: mouse-associated habitat; material: faeces | place: Denmark | collected 2011 | reverse complement strand
TTGGAGCCGTTCGGAGTTTTCAGGAAGTAAGTATTTCACACCATATACAAGTAATGGAATCAAAACTATTATCGCTATTCCCAGACAGTAGCTTAGATTGTTAAAATCCATTCCCGCATTAGAGAATATAATCTGCACGAGCATATAAAATGAAACGGGGAATATAAGCAATCCGGGAATAAACAAAAGAAGAAAAAAGGAAAACCCTTCCCAAACAAAAGCAGATTCTTTACAATTCTGTCTTTGACTTTTATTGGATTATTAATCATAAAGAGGCAAAATGCTATCTGCAATGCCACGTCCAATGTGAGGATTACCGCCAGGTCAAGCATCAGGTCCGGAGTCTGTAGCCATTCTGAAATCTGTATTTTCGACTGGCTGATTGCAATATCTGTAGTTGATATGGTAGCAAATGCCAGAATTATGGCTTCAGCTAACATTTGCCATGGGCGCATGAAGGTCAGTTTGAGCACGAAGCTCAAACTGACCATAAACATGATGAGAATAACAACCGTCTCCATTATTTATTCAAATTTCTGCGACGTCTTATGACAAGGAACACTATAAGAGCGCATATCGCGACTATTCCAAGCACAACACCGCTATTAATGCGACTTGTGACCTTATCAATGTTGTTCAGTTCGTCTTTCTTCATGACTACTCCATCATCGCCATCGGCATTTTCCGCACGAATATTACTGATGGAATTGTTATATGCATCGGCAGTAGCCTTGTCAACATTTGACGCGATATAATCACGAAGTTTGGAATTGTTGCATACAAATCCGGAACACGAAGGTTGATACTCGTTTACGATTTCTGTATGCAGTTCAGCCAACGTGGCAAGTTGCTCGTCGGTTGCTTTCCACATACCTTTCCTTGCTGTTTCGAGCATTACCGCCGTGATTTCTTCTATGGCAGCCGGATTGGTGTTTTTGAAGAAATCTTTTGTGCCGAGGTTATGGCTGTCCTTTATGTAGGTATCATAAATGTCGTTCCATAATTCGTTGTCAATGACATCAGGTTTCATCACATTCCAGCCGTATGTGTTCCTTACGACATCAGCAATTCCTGAGGCATCCCCGGCACCGCCGTTCATTTTTTCCTTGATGTATGTCGGATTGAGGATGGTTGTCCTGCTTTCTACGCCGATAGCTTCTTTTACTTCCTGCATTTTTGCATGACTGCGATTTCGGTAATCGGCAAGGTAAGCATCCGGGTCTTTACCTGTTACGTTACGTACAGCGAGATTCATACCACCCATGAACTCATACACATGGTCGAGACTCAGAGCTCCCCATGTATTACTCTGTCGAGGCTGGACTACTACATCAGTGCGTGTCAAAGCTGCCTCAAACGCGAAATCACGCATTCTTTCCCAATCTTTCTCCGAGCCATAAGACGCACCCATATTATGGATATATGTCTCGGCTATCTGACTTTCGTCATCCCATCTGTCTCCAGCCTCAACCATCTCCTGTATTCCGCTTCCGTAGTTGCCATCTACACCGCCAAACACTCTTGCAGTTGACATCTCACGAGCCTCTTTGGGTGATACTCCCTTATTTACAAGATGCTTTTCAGATTCAACGACACCTTCTGAAACATAGTTAGGATATTTATCATCTTTTGCCTGAGATGCCATTTCTACGGCTCTTGTAATCAAGAATAGTCTGGAAGCTGCCAGATCCCGTAATTGTCCGGAGGTCTGGACTACAACATCAATTCTCGGACGTCCAAGTTCTTCAGATGGGATCAACCGCAAATCAGTCACACGTCCAAAAGGATCTCTAAGCGGCTCCACACCAAGCATATATAAAATCTGGGCTATTGTAGCGCCCTCGGTCTCAATGAACTCACTGCTCCATAACGTATAACTGACCTTTCGGGGCAGTGAATCGTTGTGGGCCTCACGATACATTTTGAGAGTATTATCTGCCAGAGTTTTTCCCTTTTCCCATGCTACAGCCGAAGGCGTTTCTTCTGCATTTATAGCAAACATATTTCTTCCGGTCGGCAATACCAGAGGATTGAGGACCGGGTCGCCGCCAGAGGTCGGAGCGATAAAACCGCCATTCAAAGCGTTGATGACTGAAACAAATTCATATTCAGGGCTATCAGCCAATGCCGCAGCATAAAGACTGACATTTTTAATGGCACGTTCAATCTCCATTATTGCCGACGCTTTTTCTATCTCTTCTTTAGTATATTTCGAAGATGACATACCCATGGCATTCGAGGCATTCGCACCTCCTTTTTGGGGCTTTAATGATTTTCTTTGTATTGCGGATCTCATTTTTTCAATTGCAGCAGAATCCGCACCCATTTTCTTTGCCATTTCAAGAGCTTTCTCCGGTGACATACCGGTGGCATTCATCATTTTTTTCATTTTGGCAGAAGAACTTTCTTTCCTTTCGGATAATTTAGCCGTAGGAGCGGCTATTGGCATGGACGACCCCATTACCATCATCTTCGAGAATAAGTCTTTTGAACCATTAATGTCTTCGGTAACAGCTCTGGCACTCTGCAAATCAGTCATAGAAATACCGGCAATTTTACAAATCTCGGCATCGGTAGCTAAGCGGTTCTCCGCAAGAATATTTGCTACAAGTGTGCGCGCTGGTGTCAAATATCGACCGGTGAATGCCAATCCTTCAGACTTATTGTCCTTTATCTTGCCACGTTGTTTGTCAAGAGTAAGAAGGCTGTACGCTATCGGGTCAACAGTCATCGCCAGTACAGTCGATTTCAGTTTATCCTTTTCGTATGGTATTCCCATAACATATAATGCGCCTGTGATTTTCTCATTGGCAAGTTCCTCTGCAAAACTCTCTATTCTGGAAATTTCACTTGCAGAGTAGGGTTTTGAAATAAGACTGTCCAATCGGAGTTCTCTATGTATTCCAAGCTCTACAACATACTTCTTCACGAGTCGTGAGGCCGCATCAAGACGACTGCTGTCAGGATTATCTGATTCGACTTCTTTATTATAGGATGCTATTGCATCAGTCAGGTTTTTGTAAATACCACGCACATTGCTTTCCAGAAATGGTGGGGTGAGATAATTTATGATTCCGGCATAGCTGCGGCGTTTTGCCATCATCGCTTCACCTACATTACTTGTGGAATAGATATAAAAATGAGGTATTGTGCCGACCAGCAGTCACGGCTGCCGAGTGCCACCTGCTTTCTCGGTGTAAACTCCAGCGAACCGTGTGCTCCAAAATGGATGATGGCATCAGCATTAAAGCCGTTACGAGCCCATAAATAAGAGGCAACGTAAGCATGAGGGGGTGCCATATCCGTACCATGGACAATTTTGAAATCATCATCTCCAAGTCCGGCTGCCGTCTGAGGAATAAGGACAATATTGCCGAATTGAAGTCTGGCAAGTGCAAGATCTCCGTTGTCTGTCTTAAGACCATGACCGGGAAACTCACCGTCAACAGCTGTTATCTCTTCCGACATTTCTTGACCGAGGTCATTTACAGCCCATTTTTCATAATCGGAGCGGGTTATAATCTCAGGATTGGCTTTTTTGACAAAATCAGACATTGCCCCTGTCGCGTAATTTCCGAATACCCGACCACGGTCATTAATCAATTTTTCAAACACTGCGAGTGATGAAGGAAGGTTATCCACTTTGTATCCTTCCAGTTTGAGCCGGTTGAGCATATTGTATAAAGAGGGTGCGACCTCCAATCCTTCGGCGACAAGAGAATTTTGTCCAGGACCTTTGAAGTAGAAAATTACAACTTTCTTCTCTCTATTGTACTTATGCCTTAGACTCACATAATTATTGACAGTCTCAACGAATTCAGTCAGTCGTTCAGGAATAGCTTTTATCACCGGCACTCCGTCGGTACCTTCATACTGAGCAAATAGGGCGTAAGGTCTTATAGCACCATCAATCTCAGGAGTCACGATACTCTGGGACATGAAACCACCGTTCATACCCATCTTGTCATCCATCCATTCATTATAATCGCGATTGACATTCAATGGCGAAAACAGAGGTATATTCTTTTCTTTCAGATACTCCACGACGACATCGCCCATCCTTCCGTGAGCCATGTTTATCATTGCCGATGGGGAAATACTGTCTGTTATTCCGTTGTTGATTGCCTGCTGGATATTTGAAATGGGGTAAACGATGTTGCCTGTTGATTCCAATTCGGCTATCAATTCATCGGGGACCCCCATCTGTCCGGTCAGAATAATTTCAGGAGAGTTGGATTTAAGCAAATTGTTTTCATTTAGAAAGTTCCTATATTCAGACAATGAATCGAAATATAACATTTCATTGTCAGGATCCTTGGGGTCTTGGTGATAAAACATTCCGCTTGGTGCCTGTTTGGGGTCGCTGATTTCGCCAATAAACAGTTTTTTGCCATCTATATATTTTCTTACATAGTTGAGCATACTTCTATAATTCGTACGACCACCGCCTTGAAGGTACTGTTTCAGAAATTCCGTGTCAACGGAATCGGTTGATACGATATAATTGTCGGGATTTGTGGCAGCTGTCGTTATTACGGGTGTGCCGGACTCCGCTGCCTTTGACAATGACTCACGCTGCTCCTCGGTGATTCTCAATCCCATTCCATTGACAAATACCATATCGAATTTAGAGGCATTTTCTAAATCTTCGACATCAAGATTTTCTATCTTAATGAAAGAGTTGTCATTGGCTTTACCGATTTCTCCGAGAGTGATTGGCTGATAGTTTACGAACGCTATTTTTGTGGATGATGCCATGCTTCTCCACGCAACAATAGCAACGGTAATTAAAATCACCACTGCTACTGATGCAAGAATTATTTTTTTTCTTGTCATTTTCATCTAAACATTGTGTCAATATCTAATGATACTCCTATCGACCAAGTCCGTCCAAGCGTAGGAAGTGAGTTCCAGTAATATACTTTAGGTCGATAGTTCAACAGATTGTCAATTATAAAATTGACATTTATCCCGCGCCATACCTCCTGTTGGAGCGTGAATTTCCAAACAGAATAAGCATTGTCTGTGTCGTACTTTGATTCCGGCTTGGCAAGATACCTTCCGGATATACCGGCATAAAATTTATATGCACTGCATAAGCGTCTTTCATAATCCAGCCTCCAAGTCATGGAGTGTGGACGGGGATTGGAAAACTGAGAGTCAACGGTTCTTCCCATTGTATGCAGGTAATTGTAATTCAACGTCATTCCCAATCCCATTTGTAGTCTGTAACGTGCTGAAATATCTATGCCTGCTACTTTTACTCCATCCTCGTTACAATAGATGGCTCCCGGTTCATTGGTCGAATCCCCAGGATAGTCAGTGGTGGTGATTCGGCTGTCATACCAGTTGAAATAGCCCATTGCATTCATGCTATAGGAACCGGCAAAAATACTGTTACGGATCTGACCATTATGCTCAAGCGCAAGATTGAAGTTGTGGCTTTTCTCCGGTTTAAGGTTAGGATTGCCATAAATCATCTGTATTCCTGCCATATCGAAATTCATATACATTTCTTTGAGGGTTGGAGCTCTGAAACCTCCGGCATAGTTAGCCCTCACTGAAAAACGGTTGAATTTGAACATAGTGGCAAGTCGGGCTGTGACCGAATTGTTTTTTGATTCCGAAAAATAATCCTCACGTACACTTGCTACAATATTCAGCCAAGACAATGGGTTATAGTCAAACTGAACAAAAGCATCAACTGAAGACTGTGAATGAGTTTCTCCACTTACGAACTGATAAGTCAGAAGATAATCATTCATGTAGTCGGCTCCAGCCGTTAATACGTTATTCCCAAAGAACTGAGTATATAAAGCGTGAGCGATATGCTGACGATTACTATAGTCATGGTCGTGGGTGCGTCGGTCGTTTACATATCGTTGCTTATCGTACTGGTCGTAGCTGTATGATAATTCAAGTGTCTTTCCGACTCCTATATTCCATACTCCACGGAGCCCCGCAGTATAGTCAATATAGTGGTCGTCATAATTTATTCGAGTGCTCGTCCTATTGAAATATCCACCTCTTGCTGTCAGGCGTAGTGCATTCGATGGCTGGAAAGACAGTCGTTCCTTGATGTTGAATGTTCGTCCACCATATAAGTTTTGCAGATTCGATTCGGCATCAAATGCATCAGTAAGCTTGACAGTTTCAGAAGTATTGTACTGAAAGTTTGTGTTTGATGTCCATTTCCCGGAATGAAAGTTAAGGTCTGCGCCTGATCTCCATTCATTTCCGAGACTTTTATATCTTGAATTGAGATTGATACGCCATGGTTCTTTATTCTCACGGGTGATAAGGTTGACAACGCCACCTACGGCATTGGCTCCATATAACGCAGATGAAGCACCTTTCACAACTTCAACCTGACCGACATTGTCAAGATTGAGTCGGTTGAAATCAATGTTGTCCATTGTCTCTCCGGCAAGCCGTTCTCCGTCAACGAGAAACAGAACGGATTTTCCACCAAAGCCACTCATATTTAATGATGTCTCCTGACTCATTGCGTATGTAAATTCAAGCCCCGGAAGCTCTTCTGTAAGCAAGTCCTGTATATTTGTTGCGTCAGTCTTGCGTATGTCATCCGCAGTTATCAATCTTGTGACAACAGGAACATCTTTCAGAGCCTTAGGTGTACGGGTTGCAGTGACTACCACTTCCTCTAAGGCACCTATATCCGGAGTCATCCGTAACTCATGTTTGCCGGTATTGCTTTTTAATATAAACGTCTCTGTAAGGAATCCGATATATGATATTTGAAGCTTTGCAGTGGAGCTTTCTACACTAATACAGAAATCACCATCGGTGTTAGTCGTCGTAATCCTATCATTGGATGCCTTGACCGTTGCGCCTATCAACGGACTCCCCGTTTCATCGACCACCCGGCCGTTAAAGGTATCGGCGAGTCCGATGAAAGGGAGCGTTAGTCCGTAGATGGCAAGGAAAATTTTAATTCTTTCCATTGCCGGAGTGAGTTACTGTTTCAGAGCTGTTGAAGAACAAATCATCGGCATAGGCATTGCGCCATATTGAAGATTGAACTTCAGATTCAGGGTCTTGTCCTGAACTGTGCCGGAGAAGGTACACGTGTAGGATTTTCCTGCATCGGTCTGACCGGTTACTTCTGTAGTAGCCAGAGTGACCACGCCATTTGCTTCTGTTACTTTTACTCCGGTGAGAGTGATTGACGGCAATGCCATTGGCGCTTCGCCAAAAGCAGGGAGCACAACAGAAACAGTTGATTCATCCGTGGCGTTGACAATGAACGTCTTGCCCTCGAATATCGAGGCACTGCCCATCACCGTACATTCCAGATTACCGGCGTATGTACCCTGAATTGTTTTGGCTGCGGGAACCGCAGGCTCGTCTTTTTCGTCGTTGCACGACGAGAATGTTGTCAAGAAGACAACAGCCATGATTGTGGCAAAAAGAAACTTAATTTGGTTCATGTTATATAATAATTTATTGGTTTATATTAGGTGATTTTTTGATTTTACGACTTATGATATAGCCTGATGCCAGAACAGACAATATTATCAAGCCAGACATAAAGACGAACAGATTTGATATCGGACCAAGGAATGATGAATAACATCTTCCGACATGAAGTTCCAAGGCAAAATTCCATAAAGACATTGGTTGGTCTCTCATGTCACTGCCCATAGGATGCAGTTCTTCTGTACCTTTGGCATAATCAAATAGGATAGGCTTATATGTATCAGTACTATAGCCACACACTATGTCGTTTGCCAATCCAAATGAATTTCGTCTATTGGGGTCAACAATAGTGTTATCATGAAAAGTATAGCATTTCCCCTCATTGGGTTTCCAACGATAGATTCCGCTAAAAGACCCGACGATCCATACTCCCGGGGCTTCTCTATAAAATACGTTGACTCCCATCGGACTTACTGCCGGGCTTTTATCCGAAGGGATAATGACTGGATTTGATGAAAAATCCTTTAATTGCACGAATCCTTTTGATGTTGAAATCATCCAATCTTGATTATCTTCATCCCAGCGTATAGCACGGAGTTTATCATGCCAATAGTTATCAGTATCAAGACTCGATCCGGGAAGCGGTGATGTCTTTGTCATGACAAAAGGTATCATCAATGGTGGGCGTAAACACATTCCTGTAAACACTACAAGTATCGTAAGGACAATAGTGAAATAGCCGATTAGATTATGCCATTTGAAATTCCATTTTAGAATCTTCGCTGGAAGGATTGTCTTATGACTGTGACGAATAGAAAATGGCAAGATAAACAAGATAATACCCGTCAAAGACAGGATTATCAATACTATGGCTATAATGTCAACAACAATCCTACCTGGTAGCCCCCACAGCTCACCACTATGCAGATTCCATATTGACTTAAATAGACTTATTTTATTATCCTCATCAAATGGAGCCTGTAAAGTTAACTCCTTAATATCATCATGTGATACTCTATAGATGTTTGAACGAGTAAGGACAATTATTCCTGAGTTGTCAGGTGTAGATGAAATATCAGATATCTTTGAGTGATTTTTTGGTAAATCAACCAGCTTCCATTCATGACCTTTTAATTTATATAAATCATAAGTTGTGGCACACCATATTTGTCCACTCTGATCCTTTATGATATTTCTGACATTTCGTCGATCTATACCTGTCGGTAGTCCGGCATTAAAATCATAAGAATTGCTGAATATCGAATCCGTCAACCACACCCCACATGAGCCATAGGCAAGTATTCTATCTTTGTCAAGTGGCAATGTACCTCGGATTATCCCATAGTTATAGTTCTTTAATTTGTATGATGAAGGTAAACAGGAGCGGTCAATATTAAATTGTGAAAACGCGTCCCTGTGATTGAGAATTATCCCAGATACACAGAATAACAACATGAAGACGGAGACCAATAGTCCCGCCCATTTGTGGAGCCATTTCCATTTTTTGTGCTTCTTTGGTTTCATGTTGATGATAAATTTTGGGCGCAAAATTACTTGTATCCGGAAACTGAAACAATACTCAAAAATCGGATAAATTAGAGCAATTAAGGTAGTCATGATTTAATTCCCCAGAGAAAAACACTCATTTTTAGGTATGGTGTGGGTATTATATTCATAGTAATTTTGCATGGGGATTTACAGCCCCGTTTCAACTATCAAACTATGTCAAAGAATCAATCAATATTTCCTGGTGATCGCCTTAAAGCCATTATAGAGGATGAACCTCATATATTAGGTGTTTTAAGTCGGTTTGGACTGTCTTTCGGATTCGGCGATAAGACAGTTGGCGAAGCATGTAAGGAAGACAATGTTCATATGGAGTCATTCCTTGCAGTTTCCAATTTCCTATACGGACAAAACTATTCACAATTTGAAATATCGCTGCCTGCTTTAATGGGATATCTAAGGAAAGCCCATACACACTTCCTTGACTTTCTATTGCCTTCCATCCGTAGGAAACTCATAGAGGCTATTAATTGCTCCGATATAAATGACGTAGCGTTTCTGCTTCTGAAATTCTTTGATGATTATGTGAAGGAAGTACACAATCACATGGAACATGAAAACGATGAGGTGTTTTGCTATGTGACCAACTTATTGAGCGGCGTTACTAATGAGCAGTTCCGAATTACTGACTACTCCTCACATCACAGTAGTATGACAGAAAAGCTTTCTCAAATTAAAGACCTGTTTATAAGACATTATCATGTGAAGGACAATGAAATACTGACATCAGCATTATTCGACATAATTTATTGTGGCAATGAGTTAAAGAACCATTGTGAGATTGAGAATAAACTCTTTATCCCGGCAGTTGAGAAACTCGAAAAGTCATTGAAGTTGTCACGTCATGAATCAGTAAAAAACAGCAACAGCGACGATGAAAAAACAGATTTGCTGGATTCTATGACTGATCGCGAGAAGGATATAATATGCTGCGTTGCCAAAGGCTTGTCAAATAAAGAAATTGCGTCACAGTTATTAATTTCTATACATACAGTGACAACATATCGCAGAAACATCTCTGCCAAACTACAAATCCATTCATCAGTGGGACTGGCGGTTTTTGCGATACTCAATAATTTAGTTGATATAAAAGATGTAAACCCACATAGATAATTATACATTAAGACAATCTCTCAGCCCTGATTTATCCAATTTTTAAGTATTGTGGGATACTCTACTTCAATCTAAATTTGCTGTATGAAATAAAAATCAATGTGGGAAATCGTA
>OFGL01002010.1_pt1 | contig 10240 bp, 8 predicted proteins | sample 1521801 | NCBI WGS metagenome assembly OFGL01 (sample SAMEA3504085, study PRJEB24116) | mouse gut metagenome | biome: mouse gut; feature: mouse-associated habitat; material: faeces | place: Denmark | collected 2011 | reverse complement strand
CGAACCTTTGCTTCAAAATGTTCCCTTCACATACTTTATCTCTTTACATCCCTTTTCCAAGGTTTGTCTTTTTTATTTATATTTTTTCTCTTAATATAGTCTTTTTTATTTATTAATACAAAGTCAACAGTTTCTCAATATTTAATTGTCCAAATCCCTGTCGGTTACTTTCCCATCCTAAATCATCTGCACTTTCACAAAGACGTCTTTTTACCTGTGCATTTGTAAGTTGTGGATAGACCGACAATAATAACGCACATGCCCCAGATACAACAGGAGTAGACATAGACGTACCACTTTTCTTCACATACATCCCTTTTCCATTCCGAATTCGATAACGGTAAATAGATTTACACGCCCAAATATTTGATCCCGGTGTCACAATATCTGGTTTTATAATACATGCTGCATTTGGTCCTCTCCCTGAATAATCCGTGAGAAGCGCTCCTCCTACTTCTACAGGCTGATTATCATCAGAAGAACCTACTGTAATCACCTTTCGGCTGATTCCCGGTGTAGTGATGCTATAAGGTTTTGGACCATTATTTCCTGCTGCCACACAGACTACAAGCCCTGCATCCCACGCCCGATTCACTCCTTTTACTAACTGACACTCTTCATTTTCTTCTTCTTTAGAAATCGTTCCTACTGAAATATTTACAACACGGATATTATAGCGCTCTTTATTTCTTATAATCCATTCAATGCCCTCAAGCACATTCCCTACTGTTCCATTTCCACTATAATCTAATACTTTTAACGAGATAATATTAGCACCTGGCGCGATTCCTCTATAATATCCATTTGACATTCTTCCATCTCCTGCCGCGATCCCGGCTATATGTGTTCCGTGCCCACAGTCATCATAACTATTCCGTCTTCTATATATAAAATCTTGAAAAGCGATAATTCGTTTTTCAAAATCATTATGCGGATAAATTCCAGTATCTAAAATAGCGATCCCTATCCCTTTTCCTGTAATTCCCCGCTTATGAGCATAATCTACTTTTACAATACTTGCTACTCGATTCAAAATCTTTTCTCTCCTTTTCTTCATTACTATATTAGAATATTCCGTGGAGAGATAGAAAGTGAAAAATTTCTATTTTACTTCTTTTTTGTAATCATTTTGGCTAAATTCCGTATGGTTTCTATTTTGGTTTTCTCTTCTTCTGACATATTTTCCTTTAATACATTTATAATTAAATTGGTTTCATCTTCTGTAAATGTCATTCCCATATCACTAGCCTTTGAAGATGCTGCAATAAAAAATGGTATCAATTCTTCTTTGGACTTAAAGTTCGCCTGACCCAATAACTGATTTAAAAGTAATAATTTTTGGGGATTTATTTTCTGTAAATTGGAGTTATTAATCCAATCCATATTATTCATCATTCCTTCTCTTCCTTTCTATCTATCAAAAATTTTATAGTTTCTATTTCGTTCTATTTAATAGAAGACAATAATGTGGAATATGTATCCAACATGCTCTTTTGTTCTGGTGAGAGCATACTTTTTAATGCCTCCATAGGATTTATTCCTTCCTTTTGTTCTTTTTGTACTCTAGGTTCTTTTGTATTTTCTTTTGGCATTAATTCTTGATATGTATTATACATCCGAAAAGCACTAAAAAAATTCATAAATAAATCAATCATTTCTTTTTCTGCATCTGTACAATAACGTTTTATAGTATTTAACATTTCTGTTGTATTTCTTTTCTGTTCTGAAACAGAACATATTCCAACTTTCCTGCTCTCTTCTTTATGAACTAATTGTATGGTATTATTTAATTCTAATACTTTTACATAAATAGATAATACTTGCTGTTGAGTTGCTGAGATATAGGGAAGTGCTGCTTTTAACATTTGCATCTTATTATCAGATACTAAAGCATCTAATTCTGTCATACTAACACCCTCTAAATTTTCCATGTCTAAAACCTCTTCTTGTTTTCTTTGATAATTATATGCATTTTATTTTTCTGGTATGATATTTTCCATAAAATTTTGTATTAGAAGGATAACTTAAACACATTTCTTACATACATTAAAAGTAAATAGCCGTTCAATGGAGGTAAGAGAAAATGAATGGCAACTTTATGTAGATGGTAATACTGTCTATGGAATAGATGAAACATGTATGAAAGATAAAGCCAAAGACCAGAGTTTAGAAAAAAGAAATAAAGAGGCTGAATATTATTTATTTATTTTATTATGTATGTTTTATTGGAATGTTCCAACTTATTAATAAATGCCATTATACTTTCGTAAATTATCTTAATCATAATAAATGTGGCTTTACTCCATAAGCTGTTATCATAGAAAAAGGGTTATCAAAAAATGAAAATTTTATGTCATATATTTCATTTTTTGATAACCTTTTATTAACTTTTTTGTGTTTAAAAGGACTGCCTTTTTGCATACAAAAAGGAGTTGTCACTCCTAATAAATTAAAAATGACAACTCCATTTACTAACTATACAAATTAGCAAAGGCATCCGCCGCCAAAACCACAGCCGCCACAGCAGAATAATAATAGAATAATTATCCAACAGCTATTGTCTCCACATCCGCCGCCGCAGCTTCCGCCACAACTTCCACCGCAGCTTCCGCCAAAGCTTCCACCACAACAGCAAAGAAGTAAAATAATAATCCACATATTATTTCCACATACGTTAGAGCATCCGCCACCACAGCTTCCACCACATCCTGTGTCACATCCGCATCCGCCACCACAATTTGTTGCTGCTAAATCACTCATTTTTGTATCCTCCAATAGATTTGGTTTACACTTCATAATATGAGTGACCACTTGTCTAGTTTCCAAAAATTCAGAAAAATAATAAGAAAATATTTTCAATAAAATGACATTTTTCGTCATCCTTTTATTTTGCTAGTTTTTCTACTGTAATTTCACAAGATACTAACTTACCATTCATTCTAGCTACGATTGTTGTAGTTCCTGCCTGTCTTGCAGTCACTACTCCTCTATTATTGACAGTTGCAACTCGTTTATTTCTTGAAAACCATGTTACACCTGTTGGTGCTCCATCTAAATATAAATCATATGTATCATATTGTTCTAAGTTAACCGAACTAGCCGTAAGACCCAAAACTGTTATGGTACATTCACCTTCTACACCACCTAAACTGGATACCGCTGTTATAGTACAAGTACCTGGTCCTACTGCTGTTGCATTTCCATTTTCATCTATTCTGACAACAGAAGTATCACTAGATACCCATGTAAAGGATTCTGTTGTGTTCCTTGGCGTTACTCGTGCTGTAAATGTTCTACTCTCTCCATTCACCATAGTAGTTTCTGTTGTATTCACCCTGATATTCGTAATCGGGTGTGCTGGCGTCACAATAACAGTACAAACTGCAAATAAACCGCTTCCATCTGTCATAGACACTTTGATTTTTGCTTCTCCTTCTTTTACTGCTGTTACCATACCAGAAGCATCTACTTTTGCAACAGAAGCATCACTAGAAGACCATTCCACTTTCTGAATAGAAGTAGTAGGAGGCAATATAGTATAAGTGAGCTGGAACTGTTCTCCTTCCATCAATTTAATCATTTCTGTATTTAAAGTGATAGAAGTTCCTTGTTCTATAACCGTTACCTTACAAGTTGCTTTTATTCCTGTGCCGTCCATCGCTGTAGCTGTGATAATAGCTGTTCCTAAATTCACACCATGAATATTGCCATAGCCATCTACAATAACAATAGATGGATCGCTAGAAGACCAATTCAGTCTCTTTTGAGTTGCACTTTCTGGAGTTACAGTATAACTTATTTGTTTATTCGCTCCTTTTCCTATATAAATATCTGTTTCATCTAACTTGATACCAGTGATATCTTCTTGTACTGTAATCGTACAAGTTGCCATCAATCCTCGTTCCACTGTTTTTACGGTAATAATTACTACACCGCCCTTTAAACCTTTAATTAAACCATTTGCATCTACCGATGCGATAGTAGGATCGCTAGAAGTAAATGTTACACCTCTATTTTGTGCATCACTAGGTCGAATAGTAGGTATCAATAAAAACTCTTCTCCCACCTTAATTGTCTTTTCTCTGGCATTTAAAGTGAGTCCAGAAACATCTTCTGTTATAGTAACAATACAGTCTGCCACTAATTCTGGATTATCCACACTTGTTGCGGTAATAATCACTTCTCCTACTCCTAACGCTGTCACTGTACCATCTTCTGACACAGTTGCTAACTCTTCATCTGAAGAAGTCCATATAACTGTTTTATCATAAGCATCGGTAGGCAAAATCTGTGCACTCAAATAAAAAATTGTATTCTTTTTTACTGTAATAGCATCATAATTTAATGTGATAGAAGCTGCTGGCTGTAAAACTGTTATGGTACAAGTTGCTGTTAAGCCATTCGATGTTGTACAAGTAATTGTTGTACCACCCGCTGAAACACCAGTTACTACTCCTGTTTTATCCACTGTTGCGATTTCTGGATTAGAAGAAGACCATGTGAGCGAAGTATCCGTAACATTGTCAGGAGATATCATAGGTGTAATAGTCACTGTTGAACCCACTTTAATACTTGCAGAAGTAGGATTGAGTGTAATAGATTCTGCTGGATTTTGAATTTCAAAATAGCAGGCATCTGTGGCATTTGGCACTCCTGAAATCGTCGCTGTAATAATTACCCTACCTACTGCATGATAAGTCACTAAACCATTTTTATCTACTGTAGCAATAGAAGCATCACTCGTAGTCCAATTTACGGTCAGCCCCTCTTCTACATATCCTTCTGGTAAAATTTTATAAGTTAATTGATATGTCTGGTCTGGAAGATATCCGATGACATTTTCATCACTCAATTCCAAGCCTTCTGGCGTAGAAACTACTTTAATTGTGATGACTGCAATTTCTGTTTCAAAGGAGTCATTTGTCACCACTGCCAAATATGCTTCTCCTCCCTTTAAACCAACAATATTAACTTTTGTATAATCAGTAGCATTTGGAATCAATTCCAAAATAGTAGAAGCATCTACACCGCCTTTATTTTTTAAAACCCATTTAATTTGGTCTTTTGTATAAGAAGGCGTTCCATTTGCGAATACTAAGCGATATTCTTCATTCGCATCTTTTGCTATTACTTCTGGACCTTCAATTGTCACCTCTGATACAGCATCTACCACTCGCACTCTACATATTGCTGTTCTTCCTGTACTCGTCTGTGTAGCAGTAATTGTGATATATTCTCCATCTGTCACTTGTAAACCTGTTACTGTAACCTTATTTCCAACCTCTGGCTCTACTAATACAAAATCAGGATTTTCACTCACCCAAGAAATATCTCCTGTAATAGAAGATTCTGCTGATAACTCAAAAGACTTTCCAACAGGTATGGTTTTATAGCTATCTGATAAAATTAAACTGTCAATAACTCTTATATTAATTGTTTGTGTCAATCCATACTCTATCGCAGAACCAGATACCGTAGAACCATTATCTCCATTGATATCATTTCCTGTTACAACACATCGCAGTGTCACTACTCCTGCCTTTTTTCCTAATAAAGTGATCATAGAATTAGAATTATTCGTTCCAGAAGACACTCCCTCTACAAACTCTAAAAATTCGTTTTGATTATTAGAAATATCTAGCTGTCGCCATACATTTCCGTCTTTATACTGCCAACTAAAAGTATGTCCTTCTGCTACTACATTAGTGCTTAATGTGATATTACCTCCCATATCCACAACTTCATAGCTATCCGCTTTTATTAATGTATTTGCAGAGCCTTTTAAAATAGCAAATAATGTTTTAAACGTGATTTGATCACTCACATTATTATTAATTTTATTCCAATTTTCCCATTTATTAAAAACTGGAACAGGAGTTAATGTCAAAGTTTCCTCGCCCCAATTCTTTCCTACAACACCTTGCCCATTTACTAAATCTACAATAAATGGCATCTGAGCTGTACTGTCCTGACCGACATACCACTCTAAACTATTTCCTAAATCATTGGCTAAATCAGAAAATTTTATCGTCTGTCCATACTCAATACTAGCGATTTTATTATTATATTTTTTCTCATTTACATGAGCTCTTATAAATAAATCAAATGTCTTTTCAATATAATTATCACTTGTACTGCTGTTATTCAAATAAATTCTAGCAATCAATCTAGAATATCCACCATACTGTCCTACATTCGTATTATACCGATAAACCGTAGTATTATTAATATCTGGATTTCTAATCGGATCACCTATTCCCTTTATTAATTTAGATGTAGTAGGCATACTAACATCTGTTTCTCCCGGAACAGGCAATTTTATTAATTCATCTGTTTCTGCATCTTGATAAAACCAGTTTATTTCACTGCTCTCTGCGTTGTTCGCTAAAATCTCAATCATAGTGTTAGGTTCTGTATATGCATAATTAAAATATCCACCATCTTTATGATATAACTGTAAAGGAACAGTGATCAATGCATTTCTGGTTATATTTAAAGGTGTTCCACTATCCTTATGAGTACCAGTAACCGTAAATGTAAATTGTAAAATACCAGAAGCATGAGCTGTCATATCAAAAGATTTCACAATTTTTCTATAATCATCTATACTCAAACTTTCACCTGGCGGCAAGTTCTGAATAGCATTCTCTCCTATATCCATGACATCATTTCTGATAACAGTTCCACTGTTTATCACTTGATCATTTACTTTTACTTCCCATTTCAAATCCGTATATGTACCAGGTAAATCTCTCGCTAAATCCCCATTAATCATAATCTGCGCTTGTATATTCGCAGTATTAGGAGAAGAAAACCCCGATTCCGAACTTTCTGGAGGTGTAAGATCAAACTGTGGCATAGTATTTCCATCATCAGGCAAATATCCGCCTTGCCCATCATTTAAACTGGGGTCATAAACCCTGAAATTAATCGTATAAGTAGGGCTTATATTTCCATTATTTTCTGTCGCTTCTGTTTTTTCTACATTCCCATCCATTAATGGAAATATCAATAATATCACTGCTATTACTACCCAGATTTTTCTTAAACGCAGTCTTTTCATTTATGTGACCTCCTACTATAATTCTAAAGTATGTATTTCTCTTTCTTTTCTATCACTCATTATAAATTATATTGAAACATTTTTCCACCATATCTTTTATCTTTTCTATCTAATTTCCTATCCATCCCCGAAAAATCCTAAAATTTTCTTACTTCATTTAATGCCTCCTTAATAAAGCTAATATTTTCACTCACTTTCCACTCATATCCCTGCTTTTATACCCTTTCCATAGAATATTTTTCCTATCCTTTTATTATCTATTATATAACCCCTATCCTTATTTTTCAACTCTTCTTTTTTTTACGATTTCTAAAAACTTTTCTTACAAACTTCTTTTTAAACAATCATCATCACAAAACAATTCAATTATCCCATACTTTACACTCTCACATCTACTGCCTTATATCAAAAATATGGAAATTTTTTCTCTGATAGCCCAAAAAACAGGCTGTTATAGAAAACATCTTTATATATTCTAAAAAACATGTTTCCTATAACATCCTGATGACCTTTTCCATTTTTATTTTAATATTCTAAAGTCCTACTATCTTTGTACTCTACCTGAACCATCTCCACCTACTAAATTATCTACCTCGGCTCTGCCCACTAAATTAAAATCGCCAGGAATCGTGTGTTTTAGAGCAGAAGCCGCCACTCCATATTCTAATGCCTCTTTAAAATTCTTTCCATCTACAAAGCCACAGATAACACCTGCTGCAAAGGAATCTCCTCCTCCTACGCGATCTACAATAGGAAAAATTCTATATTCTCTAGAATGATAAAATTCCTTTGTATCCCTATAATAAATACAAGCAGACCAACCATTGTCAGAAGCAGAATGACTCACTCTTAAAGAACTGATAACATATTCAAAATTAAATTTATCCACCATCTGTTTAAAAATATCCTGATAACCCGCTAATTCCAATTCCCCAGTAGTCACATCTGTATTCCCCGGTTTAAATCCCAATACTTTTTCTGCATCCTCTTCATTTCCAATACAGATATCCACATACTGCATCAAATCACTCATCACTTTCTGTGCCTTCTGAGAAGACCACAACTTCTTTCTAAAATTTAAATCACAGGAAACCTTCACCCCTGCCTTTTTCGCCGCCTTACAAGCAACCTTTGTCAATTCCGCTGCTGCATCAGAAATAGCCGGTGTAATTCCCGTAAAATGAAACCAATCCACCCCTTTAAAAATCTCATCAAAATCAAAATCCTCTGCTGTTGCTGTAGAAATAGAAGAATGTGCTCTATCATAAACCACATTAGAAGCTCTCATCGCCGCTCCTGTTTCCAAAAAATAAATTCCAAGCCTTTCCCCACCCTTTGCAATATGCTTTGTACATACATTCATCTTCCTAAGAGCCGCAATCGCACATTCCCCAATCGGATTTTCAGGAACTTTTGTCACAAACTGCACATCATGTCCATAATTTGCTAAAGAAACAGCCACATTCGCCTCTCCACCACCATAGCAAACATCAAATTCATCAGCCTGAATAAACTTTTCATTACCTGGTGTGGACAATCTCAACATTATTTCTCCCATTGTAACAATCTTAGCCATTTTTTAAATCCTCCAAATTTCTTATTTCTTCATATTTTAACAAAACAAACCTATTCCTTTATTTTTTACTTTTGTACCAAATGTAATGCAAACCCTCCAAACTCTCCGTTAAAATAAACAGCCTTTAAATTACTCTTCTCATCATATTTTGCCGTTTCCATATTAAAAGAAAACCCACGTTTTTCTAAATGATACATTGCTCTCTGAATATAATTCGTCTGAATCGCAATATGTCCATTTGTTCCTAAATAAGAACTTTTCATAATTTCAATACCAGTACCTGCAAATATAGAACTATTTCCCACTTTCTTCTCAAATCCAAACATCTTCTCAAAAACAGTTCCTAATTCTTCTGCCTCATTTTCATCTTTTCCATTAATTCCCACATGCTTTACCTCAAACCCTAACATCACTTCTACTGCTTTTTTTGTCAGCTTCTTAATGCTTTCAAAATCACCAGCTTTCACCATATCTTTATTCACCATCCAACTACCACCACAAGCAATAACCTTATCGAAATCCAAATAAGAGGTCACATTTTTTTCATTGATCCCTCCTGTAGGCATAAATTTCATATTCACATAAGGAGCAGCCATAGATTTTATCATATTCAATCCTCCTGCCGCCTCTGCCGGAAAAAACTTCACAACTTCCAACCCTAATTCAATCGCTTGTTCCACATCACTTGGACTAGAGCATCCCGGTGTTACAGGAATGTCCTTTTCTATACAATGTTTTACCACTTTTGGATTAAAACCAGGACTCACAATAAACTTCGCCCCTGCTTCCACCGCACTGTCCACCTGCTCCGTCGTTAAAACCGTGCCTGCGCCCACCAGCATATCAGGATAAGCATCCGTCATCGCCTTGATGCTGTCTTTTGCCGCCGCCGTTCTGAACGTCACCTCCGCACAGGGAAGGCCGCCTCCGCAGAGGGCCTTTGCCAGGGGAAGAGCGTCCTCCGCCCGATCCAGTTTCACCACAGGAACAATGCCAATCCTGCCAAGCTTCTCCAATACTTCGCTCATACTACCTCTTTCCGCGCTTTTCGCGCACTCTCACCCAGACTCCTGTCTCACTTTTATCCCGGTTTCTCTTATCCCAGAATCTCCTCCACCGCACTCCGGATCACTCCCTCTGTGCAGTTGTCATAAAAATACTCCCCAAAGCCTTCCCCTGCCAGGGCCCCTTTTACCAGATCCCTGTCCAGCTTTCTGAGGATCTCAGACATGTCCCTATGGGTTACTTCCTTCACTTTGTCCAGAATTTTCTTGTTGCGCTGCTCCGGCTCCACCCTCTCAGGAGGATACCCGCCTCCGCCGGGAGCACAGAACAGTTTCTCAAAAATATACTGCAGATTCAGCTCCCCGCCCCATCCGAAATTCTCCGCAAAAGGAAGAGCTACACAGTTCCCGTCATTCACCTGGGAAAAGAGATAGGCATCCAGGGGAGACGTAATATGTCCGCAGAGCACTCTGGGAAAGGAATTGCAGGCCAGCATGGCCCCTTCACCGGTTCCACAGCCGGTAATGCAATAGTCAGCAGCTCCGGAGTTCAGAAGTACCGCCGCCAGGATTCCGTTCTGTACATAGGTCAGCGGA
>OFGL01002009.1_pt1 | contig 10248 bp, 10 predicted proteins | sample 1521801 | NCBI WGS metagenome assembly OFGL01 (sample SAMEA3504085, study PRJEB24116) | mouse gut metagenome | biome: mouse gut; feature: mouse-associated habitat; material: faeces | place: Denmark | collected 2011 | reverse complement strand
CTCTTGAGCCGCTCCAGGGTCTCCGGGTATACCCGCTCCCCGTCGAAGAGGTCGCCGCTGAGCAGCACCAGCTCCGCCCCCTCCGACGCAGCCAGCTCCGCCAGGCGGTCCGCCAGCTCCCGGCTCTCCCGCCGGCGCTCCCTGGCCCGCTCCGGGGGCAGTCCGCCGAAGGGGCTGTCCAGGTGGAGATCGGCGGCGTGCAGAATTTTCATAGCGGTCCTCCTCACTGCCGGGGCCTGCACACGTCCACCCACCGGGTGGTCCGGGCAAAGCGCTCCAGCTCCTCCAATGTCAGTTCAATGCAGCTGTTGGCGCTGCCTGCGGCAGGCAGCACCGTCTCAAACCGGCGCAGGGACTGGTCCAGGCAGTCCTCCACCCCCTCGTTTACCGCGAAGGGGCACACCCCGCCCACCGCGTGGCCCACCCGCTCCACCGCCTCGTCGGGGGTGAGCATCGCGGCCTTGCCGCCAAAACAGGCCTTGTACTTGGCGTTGTCAATCCTCACGTCGCCGGCGGCCACCACCAGCAGTGCCACGCAAAGATGAATCCGGGCATTCGGCTCATTCCCGAAGAGAGAGACGATACCCTGCCAGGCATATACGAACGAACGCCCACGCTTTAGAAAATAATTTATATATATATGATGATATCTCATAACAGCTTGTTTTTATATGCTCATTAATTATTATGCTCATTAATTATATAGAGAATGGCAATTACATAACCGGCCGACTCCACTTTCGCTCAGAACTCGAAAGAGGCATACACACCGATATCATTACCATGGCTTACAGGAGAAACCTGCAGATTATGTCTAAGCGCAAACGGTGTGGTGAATATGCAGGCACTCGCGGCTCCGATTACAGCTCCGCCGATAACATCCCAGAAGTGATGTTTCTTAGCAAACACACGCCCCCAGGCCACATAACAAGAGAGCGCGTAAGCCGGAGCTCCGTATGCCCATCCGTATCTTCGCTGAAGATACGCCGCAGACGCAAAACTCACCGCCGTATGACCTGAGGGGAATGAATGGCAATTGCTCATGTCCGGACGCCACTCATCTATACTGTATTTGAGGATAAGAGTTGCGGCGGCAGTTACAGCGGCAGTCTCCACGCCCTGAATAAGTCCTTTCCAGTCTTGGGCGCACAGAGTGCCGACAAGAGCGGCAGCAGGCAACGCGACAGCGACGACATCCGTGGACAGATCCACTCCTTTCTGCATCCCTGTACGGGGAACAACCGCAGGGGCAGTCTGAGCTCCAGCCTGATGGGGAAACGCGGAGATAATCGCAAAGATAACCACAATAATCTTTTCAATTTTCATGTTGTCTAATATATTGTCAAGTAGTTGAGAAAGTTTAAACTATTTATGTGTAATTTAAATTTTGAACGGTAAAACTTGTAGTTTTGACAGCTTTAGCTTTGTCATTCAGTCGAATATGCATATATTCACCTTCATTTCACCGCCAAGTCGGCAAAAACAACCATGTTTTATCAGTTCTTTATTTTTTCAGCCACTTAAGGAACTACCTGTTAATTTATTCACAGCACAAAAATAAATCATTATTTTAAACAGACCAAATGAAGAAAATCAAATTAACGCTTATTGCCCTTGCCATCGGCTTTGCAGGAGCGGCACAAGGTAATGCCCAGGGACTATCCGACCTGTTCGGAGGAGGGGGAGGCAGCAATATACTCGGCAACCTGATAGAAGGGGTGTTCACAAGCAGCAAGATCACAGTGGCGGACATGGAGGGGACATGGATATCGACCGGTCCGGCAATCAGTTTCAAGGGAGAAGGCTTTCTGAAGGAGGCGGGAGGACTTGCAGCAGCCGCGACAATCGAGAGCAAGCTTGCTCCTTATTATAAGCAATACGGCCTGAACGGCGCCACCGTCACCATCGACAAGAAAGGAAACGTGACATTGACAGTAAAGGGCGTCACTCTCCGCGGCACCATCTGCGATACCAGCGAGCAGGGAGTGTTCGACTTCAGCTTCACAGCTATGGGAGCGAAAATAGGCACATTCAAAACATATATCCAGAAATCATCGAGCACTATGGATATGATGTTCGACGCAACCAAGCTCAAGGCTCTTGTGTCGGCGATAGCTAAATTCAGCGGAAGCACAATGGCAAAAACCATGGGCTCCCTGCTTGACAGCTACGACGGAATGTGCGTAGGCTTCAAACTTGAGCGACAGAAAAATGGCAACATAAAAAGCGGCACCAACAAGAGCACCAGCACCAACAAGAGCAGCAATAATACCGGAAATTCATCCGGAATGATTGAAGAAGGGCTGGAATTTCTGAGAGGTCTGGGTAAATAACACAGACCTCTCAGAGCAAATCCTATAAAAGTAACCAGTAAACGCTTATTTACAAAGATGCGATCCGGGAGAGATATTTCCCAAGAATATCGAACTCGAGATTTACCACTGTACAGGGAGCGATTTCGGAGAAATTCGTATTATTACGGGTATAGGGTATTATAGCCACCTTAAAACGGCATATCAGCGAGCCGGGATCCGACGGATCAGGGGTCTCCTGCGGTTCGCAGACAGTGAGGCTGACACCGTTGACAGTGACAGAGCCTTTGTCGACGGTGATATAACCACGCCGTGCCATAGCACGCGAAACGCGGTACTCGAACGTATAATACCAGCTTCCGTCGGCCTCGCTGAGACCGGTGCATACGGCGGTCTGATCCACATGCCCCTGGACGATATGACCATCAAGCCTGCCGTCGACGCGCATGCTTCTCTCAAGATTCACAAGCGCGCCAGGCTGAAGCATCCCGAGGTTGGAACGCTCGAGAGTCTCCCGAATCGCGGTGACTGTATAAGTGCCGTCACCAGGCAACTCCACCACGGTCAGGCATACCCCGTTATGGGCCACACTCTGATCGATACACAACTCCCCGGCAAAAGAAGACTTGAGGGTGAGATGCAGATTATCCTCATCCTTGCGGAGCGACACCACTTCGGCGGCCTCCTCAACTATTCCTGAAAACATTTTTACGAAATTTGAAAAATTTGGAACAAAGTTAGCAATTTTTTTGCTAAATTTACAAAATCATATACCCATCCAACAAAAAATCCCGACGCCGGTATGGAGTACATTCAGGGATTCGCCTGAAACGCCGGTCGGAGTAATTACAGTTAAACGGAATACGATGAAATCAATATCTCTCCCGCCGTCGCTCAATCCCAAAGCGGCGTCCGCAGTCGACGGCACGAGGCCGATCACCATAATCGGAGCCAATGGAGCCGGAAAATCGCGCTTCATGGATGAGATGACAGTATGCTGCGGCGACCGCACATACATCCTTGACGCTCTAAAGGCATTTTATCCAGAGAGGGAGGAGTCCATGCGTCCCGGTTCGATCGATGCGCTCTACCGGGAGTCGGTACGCCAGCAGCCATACATGCGGACCGACGCAGTGAGCGAGCTTGACAAACTCGTATACATGATTTTCGCCGATGAACTGGAGAGCCTGCTGGACATGAAAGAGGAGTCCTGCGGAGCGAACCGCAAAGTCACCCTGAAACCCACAAGGCTCGATACAATCAAGCGCGTATGGGAGAAAATCTTCCCAGGCAACAGGATATGCCGCCAGAAAGGACATCTGATGTTCGCCACCATGGCCGGCGGAGACCTGATACCGGTCCAGCGACTGAGCCAGGGTGAGAAGGCGGCGTTCTATTACCTCGGCGCCGCTTCGTACGCACCTAATGACGCTGTGGTTTTCATCGACACACCCTCCATATTCGTCCATCCCTCGATACTTCCGAACCTTTGGAACGCCGTAGAAGAAATGCGCCCCGACTGCACGTTCGTATACAATTCGGTCGATGCCGAATTCGTGAACTCGCGCAGTCAATCGCTCTGCATCTGGGTGAAGAACTACAATTCGGAACACAAGGCATGGGACTATGAAGTACTCGACACGTCCGGACTCCGCAACGAGATAATAATGCAACTTGCCGGAAGCCGGCGTCCGATACTTTTCATAGAGGGTGAGGCGCGCCGGTCCATCGACGCCAGACTCTACTCGCTTGTCTTTCCAGACTTCACGGTAAAGCCGCTCGGTTCCTGCAACAAGGTAATCGAGACCACGCGGAGTTTCAATGACCAGCCGGGACTCCACCATCTGCAGAGTCAGGGGATAGTGGACCGCGACCGCCGCAGTGACAAGGAAGTCGGTTACCTGAGAAACAAAAGCATAATGGTGCCGGATGTGGCAGAAGTTGAAAACATCTTCCTCCTCCCCGACGTTGTGAAGGTGATGGCGGAACGGCGCGGACGCGATTACGGTAAAATCATGCGACGTCTCGAACGGGACGTGGTGCGGATGTTCCGCCGCCATGCCGAGGAGCAGGCCCTCCAGCATGTGAGACACAAAGTGAAGCGTGATGTGGAGTGCAAGATAGATGCCCGGTTCAGCTGCATCACCGCCCTCGAGATGCATCTGCGCCAGCTCGAGCACAAGCTGCAGCCTCGCCGCCATTACAACCTGCTTCGCGAGCAATTCGCCGCGATGATACGCGACAACGACTATCTCGGCATACTGAAGGTTTTCAACCACAAGCCCATGCTTCCCGACTCCGGCGTACATCTGCTTCTCGGCTACAGGACAAAAGAAGACTATGTCGACGGTGTAATCAACGCACTGAAAGGGCACGGCAAGGATGCCGAACATCTGCGGACATCCATAAAGCACTGTCTGCACGCCGACGAGAACGGAACAGCCGACCGGAGCGACACTCCCGCGACACAAGGGACACCCATCCGCAGACAGGAAACACAGTCCCGCATGCGAAAGGAAAAAAATAATAACATATAACCCTACAGAAATGAAAAAACAGCTTGCAATCCTGCGCGACGATCCCTGGCTCGGACCCTACGCACCGGCCATAGAGGGGCGGCATCAGGATGTCCTGAATAAGCTTGAGGAACTCACCGGCGCCACCGACGGATCGCTGGCAAGTTTCGCCAACGCCTATAATTATTTCGGTCTGCACCGCGACAGGAACGGCAACTGGATTTTCCGCGAATACGCTCCAAACGCCACCAAGATACTCCTAACCGGCACATTCACCGGATGGAAGGATGATTCCCGCTACAACCTCAACCGGCTTGAAGACGGCACGTGGGAGGGAATGTTTCCTGCCGAAGCCATCCATAACGGCGACCTCTACAAGATGCGCGTCTTCTGGAACGGCGGCGAAGGGGAAAGGATACCCGCCTACGCCCGCCGCATGGTACAGGACCCCGACACCAAGATTTTCTCCGCCGAAGTCTACGCTCCGGAAAAGACCTATCAGTTCAAAGTCCAGAAATTCATCCCCGACACCAGGCCTCTGCTCATCTATGAGGCCCACATCGGCATGGCCGAAAACAAAGAAAGCGTAGGCACCTACGAGGAGTTCCGCACCAACGTCCTTCCCCGGATAGCAAAAGACGGCTACAACACAATCCAGCTCATGGCAGTCCAGGAACATCCCTATTACGGCTCGTTCGGCTACCACGTCAGCAACTTCTACGCAGCGTCATCGCGCTTCGGCACACCCGATGACCTGAAGCGGCTCATTGACGAAGCCCACGGCATGGGCATAGCCGTGATCATGGACATAGTCCACAGCCATGCGGTCAAGAACGAACTCGAAGGCCTCGGCCGGCTTGACGGCAGCCACGACCTCTACTTCTACGGCGACTCGCGGCGCGAACATCCGGCATGGGATTCACTATGCTTCGATTATGGCAAGAACTCCGTGCTCCATTTCCTGCTCTCCAACTGCAAGTTCTGGCTTGAGGAATACAATTTCGACGGTTTCCGCTTCGACGGCGTCACCTCCATGCTCTACCATAACCACGGACTCGGCCAGGCTTTCGGCAGTTACTCCGACTACTACGACGGCAACGAGGACACCAACGCCATAGTGTACCTCTCTCTGGCCAACCTCCTTATCCACGAAGTCAAACGTCACGCCATCACCATCGCCGAGGAAATGAGCGGAATGCCCGGCCTCGCCTCCAGCTTCGAAGACGGGGGAATGGGATTCGACTACCGTCTGGCCATGGGAATCCCAGACTACTGGATCAGGATAATAAAGGAAAAACGTGACGAGGACTGGCATCCCACATCCATCTACCGGGAACTCACCAACCGGCGCTACGACGAAAAGACAGTAAGCTACTGCGAAAGCCACGACCAGGCGCTCGTGGGCGACAAGACCATCATCTTCCGTCTGATCGACAAAGAGATGTACTGGCACATGATGGTCGGCGACAACAACGGCACCGTGGCACGAGGCATGGCACTCCACAAGATGATCCGACTCGTGACCCTCGCACTCATCAACGGAGGATATCTCAACTTCATGGGCAACGAATTCGGACATCCCGAGTGGATTGATTTCCCCCGCGAAGGAAACGGCTGGAGCCACAAATACGCCCGCCGTCAGTGGGACCTCGTCGACCGCGAGGATCTGAAATACAAATTTCTCAACGCTTTTGACAACGCCATGATCGAGCTTGTCTCGAAAGAATATGATTTCCAGAGTCTGCCGATAGAGAAGCTGTGGGACAAGGATGACGACCAGGTGCTCGCCTTCCGCCGCGGCGACCTGATATTCCTGTTCAACTGGAGTCCCGTCAATTCGTTTGCAGACTACGGCATCCTCGCTCCCGCCGGGAAATATGAAGTGGTGCTCAACACGGACGATCCGGCATTCGGTGGTCTTGGCCTTGCCGATGATTCCGTACCGCATTTCACCATGCCCGACCCTCTTTACTCGCCCGCCGGCAAAGGCTGGCTCAAGATGTACATGCCGGCACGGTCCGCGCAGGTGCTCCGAATGGAGAAACCCGAACCTGACCGCCGGAAAGCCGGATGTAAAAAAGACAACAATCAATAAAATCGACAAATGAAGAAAATCACAATAGCCATCGACGGATATTCCTCGTCAGGAAAATCCACCATGGCACGCGAACTTGCCCGCCGCATCGGCTATGTCTACATCGACTCGGGGGCAATGTACAGGGCCGTTACCCTTTACGCTCTGGAACACGGCATGGCCTCGCCGGATACCGGCCTCAACGCCGCAGAACTCGTAAAGGCTCTTCCTCTGATCCACATTTCCTTTAAACCGGCGGGAGCCGACGGAGTGCAGCACACCATGCTGGATGGCCGCGATGTGGAGGGACCGATCCGCGACATGGAGGTGAGTCGCATGGTAAGCCCCGTCGCGGCGATTCCGGAAGTGAGGGAACATCTCGTCAGACTACAGCAGCAATTCGGCAAAGAGAGAGGAATAGTGATGGATGGCCGCGACATCGGCACGACAGTGTTCCCCGACGCCGAGCTGAAAGTGTTTGTCGAAGCATCTCCCGAGGAACGCGCGCGTCGCCGCATGCTCGAAATGGAACAGAAAGGAGAGAAAGTCGACTTCGACGAGGTGCTCGCAAACATCCGTGAACGTGACCGCATCGACACCACCCGCGCGGTGTCGCCCCTGCGCAAGGCCGACGACGCCCACGTGCTCGACAACGACGGCCTCACCAGAGAGCAACAGATGGACCGACTGCTTGAACTTTACCATGAAGCGATTGATACCGACCATTGAGATAGACTCAAATTCAGGGTTCTGCTTCGGAGTGGTGACCGCCATAAACAAGGCCGAGGCGGAACTGGAACGTTCCGGACGGCTGGCATGTCTGGGCGACATCGTGCACAACGCCTCCGAGGTGGAACGGCTGAGACTCCGCGGACTGCAGACAATCACCCACCAGGACCTTGACAGACTGGGCGGGGGCACCGTGCTGCTTCGCGCCCACGGCGAGCCTCCCTCCACCTACGACACTCTCCGCCGCAACGACATCACGGTAATCGACGCCACCTGCCCGGTGGTGCTGCGGTTGCAACGGCGCATCAAGCAGGCCTACGACGAGGCGAAAAGAGCCTTCCAGTCGGGAGAGATCGACAAGATGCCCCTCTTTCTCATCTATGGGAAAGAAGGACACGCAGAAGTGAATGGGCTGGTGGGACAGACCGAAGGAAACGCGGTGGTGATCCAGGACACAGGGCAACTCGACAGCACGGATCTATCAGGTGACGTGCTCCTGTACTCGCAGACCACAAAGAGCATCGACGGCTTCCGCCGGATAGTAGACGAGATAAAGCGGCGGAAAAGCGACGGCAACTTCCAGTACTTCGACACAATCTGCCGGCAGGTAGCCAACCGGTCGGTAAAAATCCGTGAATTTGCCGCGGGCCACGAAGTGGTGATATTTGTGACCGGAGCGAAGAGCAGCAACGGCAAGGTGCTCCTGCAGGAATGTCTCAAGGTGAATCCGCGCACCCGCTCCGTCACGGAAAGTTCGGAAGTGCGGAGCGAGTGGCTCGAAGGCGCCGCCAGCATCGGAATCTGCGGCGCCACATCGACACCGGCATGGCTGATGGAGGAAGTCGCTGGAAAAGCGGCGGAACTGGTTTCAGGAAACAGACAGGCAGCCGAAAAATAACGGACCAATCAGTAAATATGATCAACAGAGAAGAGGAACGGTTTATGCGGATGGCCCTCGAAGAGGCGGAAGAGGCCGCGCGGCGAGGAGAAGTACCTGTCGGAGCCGTGATAGTCAGCAACGGGCGGGTGATAGGCCGTGGACACAACCTTACGGAGACACTGACCGACGTGACGGCGCATGCCGAAATGATGGCGATTACGGCGGCCGCCGCCTCGTTAGGAGGAAAATACCTCCCCGGATGCACGCTATACGTCACGGTGGAGCCCTGCCCCATGTGCGCCGGCGCGCTCGGATGGAGCCAGATCGGACGTATAGTCTACGGCACTTCCGACCCGAAACGGGGTTTTTTCAGTTACTTCAACCCCGCACGCAGCCCGATTCATCCGAAAACCACAGTGGAAGGAGGACTGCTCGAGGAGGAATGTCGCCAGCTGATGACAGACTTCTTCAAAAAGCTTAGAAAATAGTCGGCAACGACTGGCAAGCGGGCTAAAACCCTTCTGGACCGACTTGTGCCTACCGCCCCACAGGAATTGCTGTACAAAGACTATCTGGAAGCCGTACATGAGATTGTACGGCTTCAATTTTTTTGCCATATCGTTTTTTTTTATTACCTTTGAACGCAAAAGCACACCAAGTAACCTTAATTATAATAGGAAACAGCGGTTTCCGTTCAATTTCTAACCTTACAAATGAAGCATCAGGAAAAAATCAAAGGAGCCATATTCGGCTTCGCACTCGGGGATGCACTGGGTGTGGGCGCTGAATTCATGACCCGCAACGAAATCAGGAATTATTATCCGGGAGGTCTTCACCGATTTGAAGATATTATCCGCGACGCCCACCGGATCCAATGGCTTCCGGGAGAGTGGACCAACGACACAGAAATCATCACCCGGTTTCTGGAAACGATACTCGGCTGCGGCGGATTCGACATTCATGCAATAGCCCTGTCGCTCAAGAAACTTGTGAGCAGCGACACTTTTGACGGTTCACCCCTTCTCCGGACTGTGTGCAAGGCTCCCGACTGGGAAAAGCATCCGATAGCGGCTGCCCACAAGGTATGGCAGTCAGGCAAATTTGTCGAAGCAACCAACGAGGCAACTCAACGCGGCATAGTGACAGGCATCACCAGCCGCTATGTCGATCTGATGGAGCATACACGCCGCATCACGCTCATCACCAACGATGACAACCGCTGCGTGTCGACCGGCATGATACTCGCCCGCACGGCTCATTCCCTGCTGTGGGACGAGAAACTTCCCGACTTCGAGGATCTTGTGGACATTTGCGAGCACATAGATCCGCGCACACTCCAGTGGCTCGAAAAGACCCGCGTCTGCAAAATAGAGGATCTCGAACTTGATGACGTGGACACATTGTCCTACACCCGAAAGGCCATGTGCGCGGGGCTATGGCCGTTATGGCATTCATCCTCTGCCACCGAGACCTTCGACACCGTCATCGCCCAGGGAGGCGACGCCGACTCCAACGCTGCCATTGCCGGCGCACTCGCCGGTCTGCGCTACGGTTACGACGCCCTTCCGGCCGAGAAAGAGAAACTTTTGAGATTCGATTACCTCAACGACCTCGCCGAACGCGTGGCGGAATATTCAGAACGGCAGGGACGATGAAGATAAAGCCATGGATAGAGGCAATGCGTCTCCGCACCCTTCCTGTGTCGGCAGCAGGGGGAATCGCCGCAGCGGGCTGCGC
>OFGL01002007.1_pt1 | contig 10265 bp, 7 predicted proteins | sample 1521801 | NCBI WGS metagenome assembly OFGL01 (sample SAMEA3504085, study PRJEB24116) | mouse gut metagenome | biome: mouse gut; feature: mouse-associated habitat; material: faeces | place: Denmark | collected 2011 | reverse complement strand
AGCTTCTTGTAGCTGTAGCCTCTCGCCTTACAGCTCTCCTCCATGATGCCTAACATCTCCTCAGACAGCCATACCGGCGTGATAACCAGCTTAGTGTCAATCTCATAGCTTCCGCCCATCTCTGCAACCTCTCTGTCAAGAGCTGCACGGATTCTGTTTGCAATATCATTGATGTTGTCATTGTTCTTGGAACGGATGTCCACCGTAAACTCAACCTTCTCGGCAACGATATTCATTCCGCCTGGCGTTGTGCGGATGAAGCCGGTGGTTGCTACGGTTCCGTCTGCCTTCTCACGAGCCCAGTCCGGAATCTTTGAGATAACCTTCGTAGCTGCGTCCACCGCGTCCATACGCAGGCCCGCGTCGATAAAGTCGCAGTATTTGCAGAACGGGTAGTTGTGTCTGCCCGTTGCGATCGCTTCCCGGAGCTTTCTGTACTTTTCGCTGTTCCATCCTTCCCGAAGGGAGGTGTCGTTTAAATCCGCCATCTCCGTCACCTCGAAATTGTCACAGCAGCAGATCCCCAGCTTGCCGAATGGCGTGATCCACAGATCCGTGAAGGGCATCAGACACGTCTCTTTTACAATCTTCCCCTTGGACTGCTTGTTGGGGGCGCTGCCCGCACGGTTGGTCAGCACCTCCTTCAAATAACGGATCTGCACGAGAATATCCACATCTTTAAATTCATCCGGGTTCGCTTTCACATAATCATAGATCACCTGCACGTTGTCGTGCATCCTCATCTCCATGCCGTAGTTGTTGATGATGAGCTGATCCACATAGGGAACGATCTGCTTCACCCTGTCCACATTGAGAAGAAGGCCGTTTGTGGACATGAAGATAAAGGCGTCCGGCAGCTTCTCCCTGGCATACTTATGAAACGCCACAATGCGCGTGTCAAGCCATGGCTCGTTGTTCCCGTAAAGGGTCAGATGCCCCTTGTAACCCCAGTCGTGAAGCTGGTCAATCACAGAGTAATAAAGCGCGTCATCCATTTTCTTGTAGGGGCGCTTTTCCGCATGGATGTTGGCAGTACAGAACTCACATGTGCTGTTGCACCGATTCACTGTCTCCAGATTCACGACCAGCGGATGGGGCGCCTCCTTGTGGCTCAAAAAAAAGTCAATATACCCTTTCTGGGATCTCCTGCGGCTGACAAACTGCAGTTTTAAATAGCTCTCGCTGGCAACCCAGGGCAGATACTTTTTCGCGTTCCATCCGATCACTCCTCCGAAATTGTGCACTCTGATTGGCATGCGTCCATTCTCCTTTCCGTTTTCGCCGTGCAGGCTCAATGCTTATACGCATATATCGTCATACTCCCGTCCTGTGCCGTATACTCCCCAAATAGGGACAGCCCGGTCTCCTGCGCGTTGGACAGCTTTATTCTGGAAAAAAGATATTCCCCTCCAAGCGCCCGGAAAGCATCTGCGTCCATGTAAATATGATCATCCGTGGCATACACCGTCTTTGTGGCGCTGACAATGCTCAAGTCCGCCCCCGAATACAGATAGGCTCTGGCGCCCCAGTCATCATAATAGATTCTGGTAGCCTCCACCCGCTCCAGCGCAGGGGCAATGACCTTCCGAAAGTCCTCCTTGTACTGCTGGGAGTAGAAACCGAGATACCCGTCCAGCGTGGCAATCCCGTTGTACTCCAGCACCGCCGGATGGAAGCCGTAGGCTGCCGCCCACTCTCCCTGATAATTGAGATCCGCCTTGATCTCTTCAAACAGATCCACCGCGTAAAACTGTTCATAGGACAGCTCGTCCACCTCCTGCGCGTGAAAATGCTCGTAAGCCCTGTTGTAACATGTGCTGTACAAATCATTATAGCGGGTCGGCGCAAGAATCACCGCAAGCGCCGCAATGCACACAATGCCGTTAGCCAGCCACATCTGCCAAGGCCCCTCATCGTAGAGCCTGCGCAGCACAAGAAACAGCGCCGCATACCAGAGAAACGGGTTAAAGAAGACCGTCCTGTTAAACTGCCAGCCCTCCAGGGGCGGAACCAGCTTTTCGACCAGCGAGCGCAGCGGCTCGAAATCGTAGAGGCCGTATACCACGCAGTTAAACAGAATAAAAAGCAGCAGCAGGTTAAAGGGATCGCGCAGCATGGCCTTCCCCTCTCTCCTGCGCACATACAGCGCGTTGTTTACCACAAAATAAATCATGCACACAGGAAGCGCCACTTTCCCATGTACGCCGTCCGCGTGAAAAATGCCCTCCCGGAACACCTGTCCGATTTCCCTGAAAATCTCCGGCAGGGAAAGGCTTCCATTCACAATGGAGGAGCGGATTGTCACCTCATCGCTAAAGAGCATCTGGCCAAACAGCCGGTATTCACAGGCCACGAACCCGGCGGCAAGCACAAACAACGCTCCAAGAAGCCGCCATGCCGCCTTTCCTTCCTGCGGTCTCTCCCCGCTTTTGGAAGGTCTTTCCCGGCCTTTCCTTTTTCGCAGGTATGCCTCTCTGCAAAAGAGCCACAAAACCGCAAGCGCAAGATACCCCAGAATAAAAATGCCGTGGTAGGAAAAGTAAGATACAAGCGGGTATGCAAATAATGCCGCATACCAGAGATACCACCGCCTGCCCTGTCCTTTGTATATCTTCATCAACAGCCAGACGCACAGCGGAATCGAGGCAAATGCGAAACCGAAGGCGGGAAAAAACCAGCAGATCCCATACACAAAGCCGGTCATATAGACAATCGGACGGTACGTCTCAAATCTTCCGCCAAACAGTTCTCCCGCCAGCAGGCGGAAGGAGAACATGCCAATCAGAATTTTCCCAAAAAGTCCGAGCACATAAGCCGTGTAAGTGGGAAAAACCATGAAAAGCAGGCTGTACAGCGAAAGCTCCGAGGGCAGATTGTCCCGGCTGACGCCGCCCAGAAAGGGCACGTCCACGCCGTGCTTCCAGAAGGAATCCGTATTTTTGAGCATCTGGAACTGCGCCAGAAACAAGTCCATATTATCGTGAACGCCGATGTAACTGCGCTCCCCGTACCCGAAAAACACCGCCGCCGCAAGCAGCAAAAACCCGGTGACCGGGAACAGAAACCAGTATTTTGTTATCCAGATAAACCACTTCTGTTCCGTCAATTTCTCCATCTATTCATCCCAACAAGCATGTTTACGCACTGCGCCTTCCTCTAGTTGTGACACTCTTGTCACCTTTCTCCGTCTGCATGACGGCCCGTCCGAAACACAAACAGCTTCTGCCCGAAGAAATTCATCACGATAAAAATTCCCATGCCGAAAATCATGGCAACATTGTCAAAAAGGGCCTGCGAGAATGTCCCGCCGCGCGCCAGTCCCGACACATCCAGAAGCCAGGTGACGAGAGGCTGCGCCACACTGAAAGATATCAGGTAGCACACGATGATGTTTAAGGCAAACCGCCAGGGCAGCCACTTGTCCCTGCTCTCCACCTTAAAGGTCAGCTTCGCGTTGGCGTGGTACGAAAATACGCTCCCGATAAAATAAGATATCCCGCTGGAAAGCCAGTAGTTCATGTGGATCAGGTTATAGAGCACCGCCATGATCGCCCAGCCCATCAGCGTGTTGATCACGCCCACCATACCGAAGTGTATGACCTCCATAATAAAATCCTTGTATTTCAAGTACAGCGCTTTCATCCGTTTAAGCCGCATCCTTTCCCAAAATCAGCGTCCCTGTCATTTTGTGATGTTTTTTTTCCTGTTATGTGTTATGATGAACCCACGCGGATATCCTTATCCGTATCTGATCATTGATACCGCGCAAAGGCAGGATGTCTGCCCGCCAAAAATAAGGAGTGTCTATGCCAACATTAAAAATACACCATATCGGCTACTTAGTCAAAAAAATAGAGAAAGCAAAAAAAACATTCGAAGTCCTCGGCTACCATATCGAACAGGACACTGTATATGATGAGATCCGCAAAGTGGACATCTGCTTTCTCATAAAGGACGGTTACCGGGTGGAGCTGGTCTCCCCCGTCTCTGCGGACTCCGTGGTCTCGGGGCTTCTGAAAAAATATAAAAACACCCCCTACCACATCTGCTACGAAGCCGAGGATCCCGAAGAGGCCTGTCAGGAACTGACCTCCAACGGTTTTATCGCCATCGACACCCCCACGCCCGCACCCGCATTAGGCGGCCGCCGCGTTGTCTTTCTGACAAGTCCTGTCATCGGTATGGTGGAACTAATATACTGACCAGGTATTTCGCACATACATGGTGATGGTTCCGCACTTTTTCTCCGTGAAATCCGACAGATCCAGACTCGGCTCATAACACCAGTGCCGGTCTTCCTCGTTGTACATCACGATCACATCTATCTGTGCAAAATCCGCCTGCTCATCCTCTCTGGGTCCGTAGGAACGATTGATCTTTTTCTCGTCCTCCTCCCAGTAAAACACCTCATCATAGCCGTGGAGACGAAACCAGTGGTACATGGTCTTATTCCCCTCCCCGTTCGGCGCAAAGCAGGACAAAACCTTTCTGTCCGTTCCCTGCACCAGCTCAAGGGTCGATTCCATCATGGTCTTAATGCTCTCCCCCCGGTAAGTGAAATACTGCGCCTCCCGAAGGGCCACCCTGCCGTGGGCCGCCAGCATCAGAAGCAGGCACAGCATATAGGCAATCCGCCGCTTGCCGCTAAGGGGCCGGAAAGTGCACCCCACAATCACGAAAAAGAACGCATATCCCAGCACGCACGGCAGAATGTAGCGCTCCTCCAGGGCCGTCTTGCTGTATGTGACACACTGGGGCAGGATAACCGCCGCCGCAAGCAGCATTTCCCAGCCCAGCTTCTTCACATGTTCCCAGTAAGTCAGAAGAATCAGCCCCATCAGCACACCAAACCTGACATACCATTTCAGATTGTTCCCCGCCGCATTGCGCCATACCTGCACATACTGGTCGAGGGTTATACTCTCGTCCAGACCTACATAGGAATAATTGTTTGTACCGACCATAAACAGGATCAGCAGCATTTCCACCGTAAAAATGACACCGATCGTCAACAGATAAGGAAACCGGCGTCTGATCACTTCCCACAAATGCGGAATGGTCACCTTTTTTCCCCTCATCCCGTCATACAAAATATAAAGCCCCACAAAAGGCAGAAGCAGGATAAAAGGCTCCTTGTAAATGGACATCAGGAAAAAAGCGACCACACTGATAACCGCATACCGCTTTTTCTCTGTGGAAAGCCATCTCAGCAAAAAGCAAAATCCCACCGCAAACATCATCATATCATAGGATTCCTGCGGCCCAAGCTTCCACCACACCGCCGACTGGTATCCCACCATCACCGTCATGGAAAAGAGCGCCGCATAAACCATATTACACTTCATCTGCCTTGCGCAGTAGTAGAGCGCCACAAGCGCTGCCACGATCTCCGCAGCCTTTACAACTGACATAGCTGTCAGATTTATGCCAAACACATAGGCCATCAGAATACGGTTGATATAGTACAGCGGCCGAAAGCGGAGTGTCAGATCATAACTTACAGTATCCCGCAGGCAGTCCCACAGGCTCCGTTGATCCAGCTTCATCCAGTCGATATACTGTGCAAACTCCCAGTCGTCCACCAGATGAAAGCCCGACGTCAGCGTACCCGTAACAGTCACCACACCGAACACCAGCGCGGCAAAGAAAGCCCATATCAAAACGGCCTCTCTCTTTTTACTTATCTTCTCCAATTTTTCGTAAAACGCCTGTACCCTGTCCAGAAATCTGTTAACCATGCCGTGCGTTACTGCCTCTCCCCATTGATTATCCCGTGTGAGAGGGAGTTGCAAAGCAACTCCTAGAGTTTCTTGGCGTCCCGTCCTATGGCGGGACGTCTTTAGAAACTCTTCTCACACTGTGATCTGACTGATAATGATATCCGCCATCTCGCCCACATTCTTCATGGACACTACCTGTCCCATATTGAACTTCATGCCAAACTCCTGCTCCACAGCCGCCAGAAGATTGATGTGCTCCAGAGAATCCCACTCCTCGATATCGTCCGCTGTAGTGGCGTCCGTAACGGTGATCTCCTCATCGTCAAACACGTCCCGGAATACCTCATTTAACTTTTCAAACACTTCTTCTCTGCTCATATGCGCTCTCCTTTTTCCACTGCAATTACTGTATTTTTTTTCTCATAATCCGACGGGATCACAAACTTCCAAACCGTGACACCTGTGTCAGTTTCATCTGTCTTCTCAAAACCCATCGTCTCATAAAATGTCTTCACCATGGCATTTTTCGCTGTCGGATAATAGTAACCTATGATCGTCCCGGCGCCGCAGTCCCGGCACGCTTCCACCATGCTGTCCAGCATGGCGCACTCCATATCCCGCTTTAAGACGCGGCAGCTCATCAGCCACAGCTCCAGATGAAGTACATCTGCGCCAGCCGTTTCCTCCGCATCCGGCAGCTCATCCTGTCTGCTGCTCTCCGTATCCGGCCGCTCACCACGCCTGTAAATGTCCACTTCGGCCATCGTTCCCCTTCTGCCGATCACCACGGAAACTACGCCGTTATCGCCGAATCGGTCGGACAGCTTGCCATAGCGGGTGATATAGTGCGAATCCGCCGCAAATGCCTCAATCTCCCCCTGCGTAAACCGCCTTGTGGTCAGATTGAACTGATTGCTCTTGTTCGTAAGCTGCGCGATCCTCGCCATGTAGATTGGCTCAAAGGGGCGGATCGTCCCCTGCATTTCCAGGGAAAGCAAGTATTCCCGGTAATCGGCGAAACGCTCCTGCTGCACTTTTCTCGCCATGTTAGCCCGGTACATCTCGTTCCGCTTCCTGTCGTCTTCCGACAGACTTGTCACTTCGAAAAAGCCGCTGTGATCCAGCGCCCGGATATACTGTTCCGGCGTGCCGATCTCAGGGACGGCCGTCCCCGCTGTCTGGGCGCGTACGATCTCCCTCTCCGCCGGATTGTCATCCACGAACACCAGACTGTCCGGCAGGATGTTAAGCTCCTGCGCAATGGCAGTGATATTGCTGCTCTTCGGCTCCCAGTTTGCCTTCATCAGCACGAAATCCTCCGGCTTGAGAACGCCCTCCGGGTGGCTTAAGCCCGCGATGGCATTTTCGTGCTCATTTTTGGAGTTCACGGCCAGCATGACGCCAATCTCCTTCTGCGCCTTCACATAACCCTGAAACTCCGAATAAACCTGTCCCATCGGCGTCTCCTGCCCGATCTCCAGATTTTCCGGGCCGTCGTCGCCAACAACGCCGCCCCAGAGCGTATTGTCCAGATCCAGGACAAGCGCCTTCCTGTTTCTGCCAAAAACCGATTTGATGATATTCGAAAGATTGTGGGCGAAGACAGGAACTGCCTGCATACAGCAGGCATATTTGTACATATGCCAGTACAGGGGATCCGCCCACCTGTCAAGCCCGTAGGAAGCCGACAGATACTGGATGTCATGGATATAAAAATTCCCGTGTTCCCGCGCATACTGATAAAATTTCTCATTCAGCCTGTTGATAAAAGAGATCCGCCCCTGGGGAAATACCCCTTCCTGGTTGCCAAGCAGCCGGTAAAAGGGATATTCAAAATTGTTCTGGATCACGGGACAGTGATACACCTGTGCAATCTTGTCCCACATCACCCGGAAATGGGAATACTGTTCCGAAAGCAGTTCCTCCACCCGCTCCGATGAATCCGAGACGGAAGGCCATGCCGTAATATTCCGATTGGAAGTATGGATAAAAATCAGATCCGGGGCAAACGAAAGAAGCTCCGGGTTATCGAACATCACATCCTGCCAGTACTGCGCATACTCCGACTCATAGAACACGGGCCGGATGCCCTGGTCCAGCAAAAACAGCTCCAGAATACGAATGATATCGTGGGTCGTGCTGCCTCCCAGAACCGCGATCCGCTTCTCCAGAAAATCAGACCGTTCCTCTGACAGCGCGCGCTTCAGCTTCTTTGATAAGCTCCCCGTCGAAGGGATATTCCAGTTCCCGCATAAATTCTCCCCGCATCTATCCTGCCTCTGCCGTCTTCTGACTCTGTTTATACGCGCAGAGGGCAGGTTTTGCACCTGCCCTCTATCATACCATATTTTACCCGATCTATGCAATCATTCCTCCGGCGCGAAGTCATTATGAATGATTTTTGCGATCTTCTCCGCATACACTCTGGCTCCCAGAGGCGTCATATGGACGCCGTCAGCCAGATACTGATCTGCGGTACCCGCATCAATGCCGCTCTCCTCAAAGGCGTTGAAGAACATCACGCCATCCTCCTCGAACAGCCCTGCCACATAGCCGGCGCCTCTTGCGTAAGTAATCAGCGGGCCATAGCCATAATCCAGGGAATAGCCGTCACCGATGAACGTACTGCCGTTAAAGACCTGACAGTAATGGGGGGCAACGATCAGAATCCCCGCATTGGGGAAACGTCCTTTCAGCCTGCTGACCGCGTCCTCAAGCGCCCCGGTGTAGGTATGGGTGCCGTCCACCGCCAGCGTATCTCCTCCTTCCAGATATCTGCTGTTGGGAATCTGCCCTGTCAGGAAATCGTTCACGCCATATTCTATGATAAAGTAATCCGTCTTGTCAAAATCGCAGGTATCCAGCACATCGCCAGCCGCATAACCGTCAAAGATATCCGTGTTGATATTGCCGAGAATCCCATTCACCACACCAAGCAGACAGCGTGATTCCCAGGTCGCAAAATTATACTGGTCATTCGGCAGAAGCGCCGCCGTGGTGCCGCCCATGGACATATTATAAATCTTCGCGTCCAGCTGCTCACCGATGATATCCGCCGCGCCACTCTCCGTCCGATCCCCGTCCATGATACTGTCGCCCAGAATGACAATCTGCATACTGTACTCTCTGTCATCCTCCTCTCCGGTCTGAGAATCTTCTTTCTTTTTTTCCTCTTTTTTCACCGTTTCCTGCTTTTCGATTTTGGCAGGCGCACTCTCCGGCTGATCTGCCTCGCTGGCTGCGGGAGCCGCTTCGCTCTCGGCGGTCACCACGCTGGAGCCCTCCCTCAGACTACGCCATTCTTCCTTGAGTTCTTCCACCGTCTGGCGGTTCTGCTCCTCCAGATCCAGCCGCTCCCGTTCTACCTTCATCTGCGCCTGTCCGTATGCAATCTCAATGATCGCCAAAACACAAAAACCGATCAAAACTACCAGAAGCATATTTATATTCTGTCTGCCTCGCCTCGTATTTCCCATCTTCCTACCGACCTTTCCTCTATAATAATGATACTTGCTCCCCTTTCCCCCTGCAATCTTTATATACTTTACCACATTTTACCCAATTTTCCTATCACATACGGCTGGAATTAAAAAATTCTTCCATAAATCTTAATATGTTATGGTATATTATAATAGAGACAACTTTAAAATATGCGAAGCAATTCATTTACGAAAGGATAAACCGATGCCATTAGTTAACCCGGGGGCGCAGCCTGAATCGCCCTCCTTCGGACATAGATACAGACAGACCTCCAGCAGAAAAATACCTTCCCCTTTACAGGGAGATCTTCTTTTCCTTCTGCTCCTTTTTGTCTCTTACGCGATTCTGCTGTTTTACATAAAGCCTGTGGATGCCATCAACGACGACTGGGGCATGTACAGCATCCTCTCGGGCGCCTATACGGGAACACCTGACGCACATGTCATGTTTTTTCTCTATCCGCTCTCCTGGGCGCTTTCCAGACTCTATAGCCTGTGGAGCTTCGTTCCCTGGTACGGCCTCTTCCAGCACGCTGTGCAGATCCTCTGCCTTTTTACGGTTTACCGGCGCATTCTGCGGATCCGGCAGAGGCACAATCCCCAGGCCGCAATCTGGCCTCCTGCCCTGACCGCTTTTATCCTGCTATTTTTCATTATCAATCTGAACGTAATGGCGGAGGCGCAGTACACGACGACGGCGGGACTGGCGGCAGCCGCCGCGCTGTTTTGTTTTACCACTTCCCGCATCAATCAGTCGAATGCCGGATTTTTTCTGGATAACATACCGACCCTTCTCCTGGCCTGGGTCTCCTTCAGCATGCGCCAGAATATTTTTTATCTCATGCTGCCTATGGCCGGCATGCTCTGGCTCTCCAAATGGATGATCGCTGCCAAGAATGAATACGAGGGCGCCGCCGTCAGGCTCCTCGGCTTCGCCCTGTTTCTCGGTGCAGGCATGGGGCTTCTCGGGGGCGCGAACGCCGCCGCCTATTCCTCCTCCGAATGGTCTGATTTCCGAAAAATCAACCACTATCGGGAGCGGGTTGGCGATTTCTACGGCTGGCCC
>OFGL01002001.1_pt1 | contig 10287 bp, 7 predicted proteins | sample 1521801 | NCBI WGS metagenome assembly OFGL01 (sample SAMEA3504085, study PRJEB24116) | mouse gut metagenome | biome: mouse gut; feature: mouse-associated habitat; material: faeces | place: Denmark | collected 2011 | reverse complement strand
GTGCCGACGTCTTCCAAGGGGCTTCTTTTGGAATACTTCCTTGCCTTCGCTAGTTCATTGGCTTTTCTACTTTTTGAAAAAATAGTTTCATGATAACAATAGGATAAAAACCTTATATCTATAGTATAAAAATCTTTTGCACGAAATCCTATAATCCCTTTTACCCTTCGTGTTGATAAACACCTATGAAATTTTCCAATCGTCAAAATGACTGAATGGGCAGTTACCTGTTGTCAGTAACTGCCCTGCAAACCGGAATTCACTGCTGTTTTAATGTATGCCGAATAATTAGCTTTATTATAATGCCTACTATCAAAGCAACAATCATACATATACCATAAATTAAAATGCTTGTATACCATAGGGCAGACTGCATAGCATATAAACCAGGATGTGTCTTGTAATCCCAGAGTACATATATTCCGTGTCCGATAAAAACGCCAATGGATGACCCCATTATTATGTTTATAATACTATTTATTATTTTTATTTTTTTCAACATAATCAATTACCTCCAACAATTCCGATTTGTTGAACTGATTATATCACAGCCGTTCTTTGGTTACTTGGTTACAAGCCGCTATTGGCGAAATCGCCAGCACCTAGCTCCATCAACACAAAAGGTAAAAGGGACATCCTATACCTACAAACTATTCTCTCAAAGTCTTAAACAGCAGTGATATATCATAGGTGAGTGACTAATAAACCAAAATTTTATATTCTTTCCTCTATCGTAATGTAACTATTACGAAAAAGCGGCATTTTTACCATGCTTGTATTCCATAATTTTTTAAACTCTTTAATTTCTATTTTCCTGTTATAATATTGTTCGTCACAGTTAACTAATTCTTCTAATGACTCTGCAATAAAAATATACCGTTCATCATAACCAACAACAGGTACATAATGTAGCCACGTTTTATTTATATAAGTTCTTATCATTACAATCACAGGATTCCCTTTACTGACTTCATTCTTTAAGGCATTTATATTTCCAGCACAATATTTCACTCGAAAACCATATTGAGAAAGTAACCTTTGTATTCCTTTTGGATAGACACATCCATTCTTCATTTTATTTGGCATTATCTCATACAAATCATCACCACTTTTCTCAATATCGTGATGTCTTAAAACATATGCCGCTGAAAAAGCAGAACATTCATTTCCACTCTGAAAGTCTATCCTGTTTGGTTTAATAATTACAAATTTTCTTAATCTGTATTTCAATGAAAAGCCAAAATGTAATGCCCCCATTAATATAATATCCACAACCGTTGTGATTACTACATAATTCACCAAAGAGAACAATAATAGAATAAACCATATCTTTATTCTAAACATCTTTAAATCCTTTCATAACCCTCAATTTATCCTCTCATTATTATCACAAATATCTATTTGCATAAACTATCCACCATCTGTCAAACCATTAAACTTACAGCAATCCTATTTCAAAAACAAATAGATAAAATGAATAAAATTTTAAGTTCACAAAATTACAGTCGCCCTATCTCAATTCCAACCTACACCATCGCCATAAAGTAACGCAGCCGCGCTAAAATACCCTAAGACAGACCCTTGGAAGACGTTGGTACTTAATGAGCAGTTCCGCGGGGAAGCGGGGCTGCGAATTTAGTACCGCTACGTCTGGAACGGAGCGAGAGCGCGTCTGACGTGGGTATCTTAGCGCGGCTGCGTGACCCTTTCGCTAACTCCTTCAAACAGCCCCTCCCCTATTCCAAACCTTTCGCTAAAACCCTCAAACAATACCCTTCTCTATACCCCTTTCAAAATTCCTTGTGCTTCCTCTATCATCTTTTGATACCTCTCCGAATTAACACTCTTAAGCCATGCGATCCCCCCTGTTATCTGATTCCTCTTCTCCTTAGAAATCTTTCCTTCCTTCGCCTCTATTTTAGCATGATGTAAAAGGGCTCGAAACTTCTTCACCCATTTTTTATTCACACCGAGTTCTTCTCCATTCACAACAACCCCTGTGATGCTCTGACATGTATTTGGACGCAAAACGCGGGTTTTCTTTGGATTGATATGAAATCCTTCTTCTTCCACAATTTTCTCTATATATCCCAAAAATTTTCCCAGATATGGTTCTTTTCCCTTTTCAAGACTAAAACTCATATCATCTGCATATCGGCTATACTGATACCCAAATTTCTTAGCCAAACCGCCTATTCTCAAATCCATCTTAGAACATATAATATTAGTGATCATCGGACTAGCTGGTGAACCTTGCGGAAGGATTCTCTCAGAAGTTTTTACATAACAAGTTTCACCCTTTACCTCTATCGGAATTCTCTCACAATAAGTACATAACATCGCAAACAAAGAAGCGATATAACCAGAATATCCGAACATCTGAAAGACTCCTCTCACTCTCTCAAAAGTTATCGTCGGGAAGAAATTCTCTAAATCCATATTGATCAGATACCCCGGCGAGAGCGAATGATTTTTTGCGCCTGTCACGACAGAATGTTCTTTTAAAAATCCATGAGCATAATCAGAAGAAGGAACTTTTTCTAAAATCTCTGTTAAAATTTTTCTCTGTATCGCTTTTAATCCTGGCTTAGGTGCAGCAATTTTACGCATTCCTCCGCTCTTTTTCGGAATTTCATAGCGATAATATTGATCTTTTTTTACTACATCTCTATGATAAGTGAGAAACCGTAATTCTGAATAAGAAATCCCTAAAAACTCCGCTAATTGCTTATCATCTTCTAAAACAGGCAGATGGAATTTCTCAAGCTGTTCCTTTTTCGTTTCTTTTTGAGCGAGAAGAGAAGAATATCCTCTTCCGATAAATACAATATTCTCCGCCTTCTTTTTCTGCCATTCCTGCCTTTTTTTCTCCTGCTGTGCTTCTCTCTGTGCCTTCCGCTCCGCTCTTCTCTCCAGCGATTCTTTCATAATCGCCCGCGAAACTTCCTGACGGATTTTCTCATAATCCCATGTATCTTTATACTCTTTTTGAAGCTCTAATAATTTTTTATCAATTTCCCCGATCTCTTCATAGACTTTCGCGATCTTCTCACTTAATTTCTGGTATTCCTTTAATAATTGTTTTCTATATTTATAATCTTCTTCTGTTTCATTTTGTTGGCGTTCATAAGGAGTCGGCAAATCTTTTGGCCAGAAGCCATACTCTTGCATTTTCAGAAAAGTGAACTCCTTTTTCCCCATTTCATTCACAGCTTTTCGATATCCAGTTCTATTATCATTTGGCGTAACTATCATAGCAACATCTCCATAATATCATTTATTTTATAATTTTTTCCCGTTTCAAAAGGAAGACCGAAAAATTTAAAAGACATCAAATATAACGCGAGGATATGCGCACAAGGATCTGAAATATTTCTATCTCCTTTCTGAAATTCTGCGCAGGTACAAGATACTGTCTTAATTTGTCCATCTTCATCTATCACAAGCTCTGCGTTTTTCGTTTTATTTCTCCCATAGTTATCTTTTTCCATATATTCCTGTGAAAAACAATAATCCCCATTTTCCATTCTTACTGCACAAAAAGAATCTAAACTGGCATTTTGAAGTTTGCTCACTTTTCTTTCCATTCCTGTCACTTTATAAAGTTCTTCTGGAATCGGCTCACTGCAAAGCTGTCTAAACCTTACCTTGTCCGTTGTCACATCATAATACGCCTCTCCTTTTTTCAACATCATCCCTATTCCAGATTTTGTTGTGCCTTCTTGGGCGCTAACGCGCAGTTGTTCTTGTATTTCTTTTATAGAAAGACCTCTTTCTTTCTGTAAAAGCTTATAGACATCACGATAATTTCCTTCTGAAACAAATCCTGCCATGATATTGAAGGCTGTCCCCTTCACCCAGTCATTAGAAGACCAAGAGGAAAAACCGATTGTCATTTTCATAACTCCTAGATCTGCTATGATAAATTGTGGCATTCCAAATCCTAATAAACGCACATGAAAACTTTTTGCTAATGGAATCAAGCGTTCTGCGACTAACCAACGCCTTCTCCCCCATATTTTCTCTTCTCTTTTTCTCTCACCCTGATATACAGCATGTAAAACAAGTTCTGTATGATAAGGTTCAAATATAATTCTCACACGCTTCTTGGGTTCTAAAATCCACTTCATATATCGAGGACTCTTTTTCGCTTTATGCCTTCTTAAAAAAGAACAGATATCATAGAAATCTGCTGGGGTCAATTCAACATCTACTCCATTTAGACAGGCAGCAGAAGAAACTTGGCAAAACCCTTTTACCCATGTTTCTGGCAAATCAATTTTCTTTTCGATATGTTCTGGCATCACACCCATATCTACAGTAAAACCATCTGGATTGACTGACAAAGTGACATCAGTATCTGTCCGGAAACGCTCAATTTCCTTTGCCAATTTTGCGGAAAAGTCAATATTGGTAGTCCCTAAAGAAGGAGTTTTTAATAACTCAAATTCTTCTATCGGAATAGACAAACAACCATATGTCGATTCATCAATAGAAAATGCTTCAAAAGACACTTCATCTCGATGTACTGTAATGACAGGATCTAGCACAAACCATAAATCATAATCCTTTTCTTTGATAAATTTCCAAAATTCTCTTTCTAATTTATTATAATCCTTCCAGACGCTGAGTTCATCTATCTCTTTTTGCATTTTATTTAAAACTTTTTTTAACTGTTTCACTTCTTCTTCTTTTTCTCTTCGTCTGCCCTCTTCTTCTTTCATTTTCGTTGTCAATTCTTCTCTGACTTTGGGCGCATATTTCTCATGTAATTGTATTCTTCGCTCGATTTCCTGATTGAGCCATGCAAAAAATTCTTTTCTCTCTTTTTTCTCAATTTCTTTTCCAGATATCACAATTTCTCTTAACATTAACATAGCATCTCGAAAGATCAAAGGGTCTTTTAATTTTCCCTGAAAGGATACTCGTTCCTTTCTAGAATTATCCGCTGCCAATCCAAGTGTGGTATGATTTTCTTTTTGTATGCACATAGATGGGCTCATATATTGATAATTAACCTTCAACAGTTTTCACCTCATTTCTTATTTTAGCAAAAGCCACCAAAGCCTGTTCTGCGTCCTTTTTACAGTTTGATCCTCCGATATCTAACAGAATCTTTTCTAATTCCGTATTTTTTTCTGGATATTTTTTCGCAAAAATCGGAAGTCTTTGATAAATAAACTGTTTGGACTTCACTGTTTTATTTGGAAGATATAATAATGTTCTTACATAGTATAAAAATAACTCTGTATTTCCATTTCCCAACTCTTGAATGATATATTCTGATTTTTGTGCGATATATGCCTTCACCTTTTGGTCTGGATGCTCCATCAGTTTCAGCATAAATTCCTTTGGAATATTGCAGGAATATTCTTTTTCTATCTCTGATATCCCCAATAAATATGCCCTTTCTATCGGAGAACCTATCAATACACTGATTTGCTCTTTTCTCTTTTCTGACGATGCCTCATGCAATACTTTTTCTACCATTTCGTTTAATATCGGAATCGGCGATTCGGCAAACATCAAAAATAATTCCATCTTCTCTTTTAATGCCTCTGGATGTTCTTGTAAAAGTTCTAATAATACCTGTAACATCTGGCTGCTTCCTTTTTCTATCAAATCAGCTACCTGAGAAGAATCTGAAATGTCACCACTCTTTATCATAGAAAGAAGATTTATGATTCTCACCTTTTCCTGCCATAATTCCGTTTCTCTCTTTTCCAAAGAACATGTATCAAGCAGTTTTCTCAATTCTTCTTTTTCCAATGAGAACAAAATATCTTCTATCAAATCAATGAACATTTTTGGCATCTGTTCTGTAGTCCATAACATAGGATAGAAAAAAGAAAATAGTCTTTCCTTCGCTTCCCAACTATATCCCTTGACCTCTAATACCTTCTTATGCAGAACATCTTTCGCCTCTTCTGCTTCCCATTCCTTAAATTCTTCTCTTTTCTCAAAAAATAACAGTATAAAAGAAACCATTTCTTCCTCGGAAAGCCCTAATACTTTTTCTTTCCAACTAGGATACCACGCCATATGCTCAGAAATCTGTGCGATAGAAATCAATAATTCTACAGAAACTGTATGAGTTTCTATATAGGAAATGGCAATATCTTGCAATTCTTTTCTCAAGCTCTTTAATAACACAAATAAAAGCTCTTCTTCGATATTGTCCACATTTTTTAAATACTTTTCTAATAATTTCTCTCCTAATCTTTTTAGAGGTTCATAAAAAGAATCTGAAAGAGCGACAATGACATCTTCTTCTAACTCCGATTCTAAACGTCCATTTTCCATATTCTCTTTTAAAATATAATAACAAGCTTTTACGATACTTCCCACTTTTGAAGCACTCGCAATTTCCGCTGTTTCTTTTAAATGTTGATCCCAAATCTCTGGATAAGCCTCAAAACGCCCTTCTAGCCCTAGAAATTGATCATTTCTTACATATTCTCTCATCTTTGTATAATATTCTACATAAGAATATGATTCATAATCTGGAGGACTTATTTCAGCCCTTTTATATAGAAAATGAGCAATAAAATAATTCGATTGAAAATTTCCCTGAAACTTTGATAGATAATCCCCTTCTTGATAACTGGTAAATAACACCTTCATAATATTCATATAAATTTCCGCATCTCGTTTACCATAATCTTCTATCGCTCTTCTTAAATATCTTCTAAAATAACTCCTGCTCTTACCTCCGTCATTAGCCCCAAAATAATAATACATTCTAGGAGCATCCATATAATAAGCTGCTTTTCCTAAAACATCAAAAAGACCATAAATTTCCGCTTCCTGAATCGTGTTCTTAACTGCTATGATATTTAACTTTCTTCCATCACAATAAATACTCTCTTTATAAAAAGCAGGTTTTAAAATTTCTTTTCGATGCCATCTATTATTTTCCCTGACATATTCATAACGATATGCACAAAGGCTGCCATCGTTCGCATACTTTCTATACAAAGTACCATCTAATTCTTTCTCATCTTCATTCTCCGATCTGAGAAAATGTAAGTCCATATCAGAAAGATGCTCTCTGATATCCTTTCCTCTCTCTTCTCTTTTTTTCTCATCCATCACATTGCAATAGATAGTCGCGCAGCGTTCTACCCCGTCCATATAATTTTTTTCTGCAAATGCTTTTACTTCTTTCCAGCCTTCTGCCTCTTCTAAAAGCATATCATCTCGTCTTTTCGCCATCTCTAAAAATATTCCAGCTATCACTTCTGTGCTTCCTATTTTTAAAATATATTGATAAAAATCTTTTGGAAGCTTTTGTTCTAAAAGCTGATTCAGATATTTCTTACGCATATAGAGACTCGGATCACAAAATAGTTGACATACTGTCTGAAACTGATCTTTATATGATTCTTCTAATAAAAGAATCTGATTCGGATTCTCAGCGAAACGAAAATCTTCTAATTTTTTATATTTCTCTTTTATTTCCTCAATAATAGAGGCATAAGGAAGTTTTTCATAATAAGGCAATAGAAGCTTTTCTTTTAAATTTTTCTTTTCTTTCAGCTTACTGCCATTCGTATCATAAAGATCTAAATTATGGTATGTTCCATCTGCTTTGACCTCTGGAAAAGACGGCAGATGCCCATTTTTTCCTTTTGCTATGAAATATAATTCATATTCCACTGCATCTTTTAAAAGATCTCTTTCTGTCTTTTGCTTTCCATATAAAATACAAAAAGCTGGATTTTCATCTTTATCCCATCCCCACAATACTAATTGTCGTATAGGATCATCATATCTTTCCCATACTCTATTTGTCGTTTCATTTCTCATGTTTTTCTATCACCTCTGTTATTCAAATCCTATAAAATATTTTACTATGTTTCTTTGTTATTTCGCTTCTTATAGTTTAGCATAAATCCCCATAATTTTCCACTTAATTTAAACATTTTATTTTAATTTTTTATCGTTTCATCTACATTAAAACCAAAGGGTCGCTACGGCGAGGAAGTATTTAGGCGAAGCCGCGCTCCCGCTCCGTTCCAGACGTAGTGGTACTAAATTCGCAGCCCTTAACAGTGCTGCTTATTAAGTACCAACGTCTTCCAAGGGGCTTCTTTCGGAATACTTCCTCGCCTCCGCTCGTTTGTCGTCTTGGCTAATTTGTGAGCTATAAATAAGCAAATATAAAATATTGCAAAATGAATTTTATATTATACAAACAATGCACAAAAAATACAGAAAAAAGTCTTTATTACGAAGACTATATGTTATACTTTTTTGCATTTTTCGGAATTTGCTCATTTATAGTTTTGAAAAATGAATTTCACTGTAACAATAAAATAAAAAAGTATAAAAATACTAATTATTTTTTATTTTATCGTGTTATTCCATTTTTAAAAACTAGCCGAGTCAAAAAAGTAGCTTAAGGCAAGAAAGTATTCCATAAGAAGCCCCTTGGAAGACGTTGGCACTTAATGAGCAGACCTGTAAGGGACTGCGAATTTAGTACCGCTACGTCTGGAACGGAGCGAGAGCGCGGCTTCATTGGAATACTTTCTTGCCTTAAGCGGAATTTCATTTTCTCTATGAAAAGAATATGATATAGTTGAATAGTAATTATATTTTCTATTCTATGTTAAAATTTAAAGATCAAACAATTTTATTTTAACTAATCCATGTGGTAAATTTTTTTCTTTATCTATATAGATAGCACTAGAAACTTCATTTATATGATTAGTAATTTTTTCATTTTCTATCATTTCATCATTAAAATTTGCAGATAAAAGGAATCCTTTATAACCTCCTAAAAATATATAATATTCATCTTTTATTTGTTCTATTTTATCCTTCACATTTTTCAAATTTTCTTTTAATCTATTTAAAATTTCTCTATTATTATCCTCTATATTATCCTTTGACATATCTAATATGGCATTGATCTGGCTACAAAATTTTTCTACTTTTCTCTTTGTACACTGCGTTGTTTCTTCTAAATATTCTTTAAAAGACCCCTGCAAAAACACCTCTCCCTTATACTTTTTATTTGCCTTTAGCATTTCAATTCGTATATTAGGAAAAAAAGTATCTATTTTTATCTTTTTGGGTGTTTTCTTATCTTGCATCACATATTGAACTTTATTTAAGGGATATAAACCAATATCTTCTTTATCTTTTATTAAAATATCATCAAACATAATATGATTTCGTTTTTTTTCCTTTTTATTAAATCCCATAACAGCTCCTTTTATGGAAGATCCCGGAATATAATATTGTATTGCTTCTTCTTTATATTCCTCATAAATACCATATCGATAAAATGGATAAATAATATTATTTTCCTCTTCTACAAAAAAATATTCCTTTTCTCTTGGAGATAATACTACAGTAGAAAGTGTTTCTAAAGTGTATCCTTCTTTTTTTATATTCTTCATATTCTACTTTTCTCCCTTCTATCTCAAAAACATGTTATCATTTTTTTAACTCTGATATAGGATATAAAAACGCATTTCCAAATAAAATAGCTTTGTTGTCAAAAGGTGATGTAATGCAATGACTCACATTTTTTATTCCATTTACAGGATATATCATACATCCAGCTTCAATAAAACTAATAAATTTCTTTTCATAGTTCTCATTTAATCCTTCTAATTTATCGTAGGGTCTTCTTTCTGAAGTAAATAATTTAAGTGTAGATTTTTCATAATCAATTTCATGTGGCAAAAGCATTCCTAAATTCAAATATCCTTTATTCCCTTTAAAACAGGAGCTTCTATTTATGAATGGTTGTTCTATCTCAATTCCCTCTATACTAAAAATATTCATTCCCTGTGAAGCATGAGTTCCTAGAAAAAATGGCTGCCTGCTGCCCTTTATTTGTTCTAATCCCTTTAATAATTTCTCACGTTCTTTGCTGTCTTGTATGGAAAGGTAAAAATAATAAGTATTAACTATATCCTTTTTTTCTTCCCCTTCTTTTTCCATTACTTTCATCACCGTTATTTCTGGGACAGAAAATATATTCGGCTCTAATCCTAATAGATCATATCTTACACTATCAATCGCACAATGTGTCTGTTGAGATGATTCTATAGAAATATAAGGATATATCTCTATCTTCTTCGCACCGATAGGACTTTCTAATAACTCCTTCATTTTTTCCTTGGGAATATATTTTCTCTTTTTTATCGCTTTATAAATATTTTTGCTATTTTCTATCTCCTTTTTGGATAATTCATTTAATAAATAGGTCTGTGGCATCGGCAGATAATTAAGAGGCAGCATATTAGAAAGACTCAGATAAATCTTTTT
>OFGL01002000.1_pt1 | contig 10288 bp, 9 predicted proteins | sample 1521801 | NCBI WGS metagenome assembly OFGL01 (sample SAMEA3504085, study PRJEB24116) | mouse gut metagenome | biome: mouse gut; feature: mouse-associated habitat; material: faeces | place: Denmark | collected 2011 | reverse complement strand
AAAGCAGGATAAGAAAGCGGATGCCGCAAAGGAGAAGATCGCGGAACTTGAGGATCGGGTGAAGCGTCAGCTGGCTGAGTTTGAAAACTTCCGAAACAGAACGGAAAAAGAGAAGCAGGCCATGTTTGAGACCGGCGCCAAGAGCGTTATAGAGAAAATCCTTCCGATTATCGACAATTTCGAGCGAGGCCTGGCCACGGTGCCCGAAGGGCAGCAGGGCGACGGCTTTGTGGAGGGTATGAATAAGATCTACAAGCAGATGATGACGGAACTGGAGAACATCGGCGTTAAGCCCATAGAGGCTGTGGGATGTGAGTTTGATCCCAATCTTCACAATGCGGTGATGCAGGTGGAGAACGAGGAACTGGAGTCCGGCACGGTGGCGCAGGAACTGCAAAAGGGTTATACCTACAGGGATTCTGTCGTAAGGCACAGTATGGTATCTGTGGTCAGCTGACAGTTTATCAAAAATAATATTTTCATTTAAATAAAAGCTAAGCCGTTTATCAGAACTATTTATTATATTATTTATTGATCATAAAACAGGAGGAATAGATCATGAGTAAAATCATAGGAATTGACTTAGGAACTACAAACAGCTGTGTAGCCGTTATGGAAGGTGGAAAACCAACTGTAATCGCAAATCAGGAAGGTGCCAGAACTACACCGTCGATCGTAGCTTTTACAAAGACGGGTGAGCGTCTGGTCGGTGAACCGGCAAAGCGTCAGGCAGTTACCAATGCAGAAAAGACGATCATGTCCATAAAAAGAGACATGGGTACAGACCATGGCAGAACAATAGATGACAAGAAATATTCCCCGCAGCAGATCTCCGCTATGATCCTGCAGAAATTAAAAGCAGATGCAGAAAGCTATCTCGGCGAAAAGGTGACAGACGCAGTAATTACCGTACCGGCTTATTTTAACGATGCAGGCTACCAAAGATGCAGGAAAGATCGCAGGACTTGAAGTAAAGCGTATTATCAATGAGCCTACGGCAGCAGCACTGGCATACGGCCTTGACAACGAGAGCGAGCAGAAGATTATGGTATACGACTTGGGCGGCGGTACGTTTGATGTTTCCATAATCGAAATCGGTGACGGCGTTATCGAAGTATTGTCTACAAACGGCGATACGAGACTGGGCGGGGATGACTTCGACCAGAAGGTGACAGACTGGATGATTGCTGAGTTTAAGGCAGCAGAGGGCGTTGATCTGTCCAATGATAAAATGGCGCTCCAGAGATTAAAAGAAGCAGCTGAAAAAGCAAAGAAAGAGCTTTCTTCTGCAACGACGACAAATATCAACCTGCCGTTTATTACTGCAACAGCCGAAGGTCCGAAGCATTTTGATATTAACCTGACAAGGGCAAAATTCGACGAGCTGACAAGAGATCTCGTTGAGCGGACAGCGATTCCGGTACAAAACGCATTAAAAGATGCAGGACTTAACAACAATGACATTACAAAAGTATTGCTGGTAGGCGGTTCTACACGTATTCCGGCAGTTCAGGAAAAGGTAAAGCAGCTGACGGGACATGAACCTTCCAAGAGCCTGAATCCTGACGAATGCGTTGCACTTGGTGCATCCATCCAGGGCGGTAAGCTCGCGGGCGATGCCGGCGCAGGGGAGATCCTTCTTCTGGACGTTACTCCTCTTTCCCTTTCCATTGAGACAATGGGCGGCGTTGCAACCAGGCTGATCGAAAGAAATACGACGATCCCTACAAAGAAGAGCCAGATCTTCTCAACAGCAGCAGACAATCAGACAGCAGTAGATATCAACGTGGTACAGGGGGAAAGGCAGTTTGCAAAAGATAATAAATCCCTCGGACAGTTCAGGCTGGACGGTATCCCTCCGGCAATGCGCGGGGTTCCGCAGATCGAAGTTACGTTCGATATCGATGCAAATGGTATCGTAAACGTATCCGCTAAGGATCTTGGCACTGGCAAAGAGCAGCACATTACAATTACCGCAGGTTCCAATATGTCCGACGATGAGATCGATAAGGCAGTAAAGGAGGCGGCTGAGTACGAAGCGCAGGATAAGAAGAGAAAAGATGCGATCGATACGAGAAATGAGGCGGATTCCTTTGTATTCCAGACAGAAAAAGCATTGAATGAAGTGGGCGATAAGATCGACGCTTCTGCAAAAGCTACCGTAGAGGATGACCTTACGGCTCTGAAGGCAGTGCTGGAGAGAACGAAAGATCAGGAAATGTCCGACAGCGATATTGATGAAATGAAAGCGGCAAAAGAAAAACTGATGACAGATGCACAGGCTCTTTTTGCAAAGGTATATGAGCAAGCACAGGGAGCTGCAGGGGCGCAGGGTGCGGGGCCGGATATGAATGCAGATTCTGCAGGCTCTGATATGGGCGCAGCTGACGATGTGGTTGACGGAGATTACCGCGAAGTATAAATAGAAGGCTTCTAAAAAAAGTTTTAAGAGGAGTTAGTTATGGCAGAGCAAAAACGAGACTATTACGAGGTTCTCGGAGTAGATAAAAATGCGGATGAAGCGGCGATCAAAAAGGCATACCGTGTTTTGGCCAAAAAATATCACCCGGATATGAATCCGGGTGATAAAGAGGCGGAAAAAAAGTTTAAAGAGGCTTCGGAAGCATATGCCGTACTCAGCGATCCGGAGAAGAAACGTCAATATGATCAGTTCGGCCATGCGGCATTTGAAGGCGGCTCGGGCGGCTTTGGCGGTTTTGACTTTAACAGCGCGGATTTCAGCGATATCTTTGGCGATATTTTCGGTGATTTCTTTGGGGGCGGCCGAAGAGGCGGAAGGGCAAGCAGCGGCCCAATGAAAGGAGCCAATATTCGTACCAGCGTAAGAATTACCTTTGAGGAAGCCGTATTCGGCATTGAGAAAGAGTTGGAACTTACGTTGAAAGACGAATGTGCTTCCTGTCATGGGAGCGGCGCGAAACCGGGAACGAGTCCCGAAACCTGCCAGAAGTGCGGCGGCAAGGGACAGATCGTATTTACACAGCAATCCTTTTTTGGCACGGTTAGGAATGTACAGACCTGCCCGGAATGTAACGGAACGGGCAAAGTGATCAAAGATAAATGTACTGACTGCCATGGAAGCGGATATATTGCCAACAGGAAGAAGATAAAGGTAAGCATCCCTGCGGGAATCGATAATGGGCAGAGCGTGCGTATCAGGGATAAAGGCGAGCCAGGAAGTAACGGCGGGCCGAGAGGGGATCTGCTTGTAGAAGTGATTGTAGGCAGACATCCCGTATTCCAGAGGCAGGATTACAATATCTATTCTACCGTGCCGGTGTCTTTTGCAGTTGCGGCATTGGGCGGAGAGATTGTGATCGATACGGTTGACGGCAAGGTGATTTATGACGTGAAAGCGGGGACGCAGACCGATACAAGGGTGCGTTTAAAAGGAAAAGGCGTACCATCCCTGAGAAATAAAGATAACCGGGGTGACCATTATGTTACTTTGGTAGTACGCGTGCCGGATAAGCTTTCCCATGAGGCGAAGGAACTTCTGAAACAGTTTGATGCGGAAACGGGAAATTCCCTGAATGCGGCGAAGGAAGCATCAGCGGATGCCGGAGAAGTGAAAGACAAAAAAAGGAAGTTTTGGAAATAAATAACCAATCAAAGCATAAGAAGAACTTCTTAGCGAAACACCAAACGGTGTGCGCTTAGAAGTTCTTTTTTGGCATAAGATTCAGGAGTCTTTCTCCTGCTCGTATTCTACAAATTCGCTATATTCATCCCAGATATTGCATATCCATGTTTTTCCCTGATTAAAAATAATTTCATTTCCGTCTTGATCGAAGAATTTGGCGGGAGTGGCATCGCCGTCATAGCGCATCCATGTGGCTTCTATCACTTTGCCGTTGGTAAAAACGAGGGCATCGCCTTCGCCGTGAACGCCAAAAGCGAGATAATCCTTTTTATCCCTTACTTCTCCGTGGCAATATTGAAGGATCACATTGGAAACGGCCAACTGGCTGCCGTCGTATTCATCAATCTGCTTTTTTCCGTCCTGGTAACGGTAGTAAAGTTTATCCTGGGCATTGTATTCAAAATAAGGGCGATATGCGCCGTAACCGCCGGAATTATCTTTTTTTCCACCGGGATAGATGAGAACGGCATCCTCGTTTTCCTCATATTCCGCCCTGTAATTATCGGCAATAAAAGTAAAGGGAGGAACATAGAGGTCATCGTATTCCGTTTCATATTTCTGACGTTTGATCGCTTTTTCCAGGCCGTCAATAAAGAGATAACCGGTAAATTCCTTGGCGTAGCCCGGACGGCTGAGCCTGCCGAAAGCTTCGTCGGAGGGATTGTGGATACCTTCCACGGCTGCGCTGATGTTCTGGACGGTGTCCCGGCTGAGGAGTTCTTCCACATATGGCCTTGCCAATCCCCAGTTGCAGTAAATGGCTTCATACCCCATGGCGACATAGACAAAATAATCGCGGCTGCTTCTGACAGGGCCGATATGGTCCAGTTCGTCATAATCTTCAAAGACTGCCATAAGGCGGGTAATCCGGCCTTCCACGGGAGCTTCGTAAATAATGGCAGCTTTGGAAAGTCCGTATTGAGGCATGGCCGGTTTGTTGTTTGGTATCATAACGGCGATAGGCCGCCTGGTTGCTTTTTCTTTTTCAATCCATTCCCCGGTAAGGTAACTCTGCATCTTGCCGCTTTTGATCTCCCGTTCTCCGATCACAGGGAGGCCGGGGGCTTCTTCTGCTTCTTCCTCCGAAGTTTCTGCTTCTGTTTCTGCTGCAGTATCTGCGGAAATATCCGTGGAAGTATCTTCTGCGGAATCTGCCGGGTTTTCATTGGCTTCTCCAAGTGGAAGTTCTTCCGCCGCTCCCTGTCCGCAGCTGCATATGAGAAACGAAAGGCATAAAATACCAACAGCCCGGGATGCGGATGAAAGTATCTTTTTCATAGTTTTCATAAGCTGATTCCTCACTCTATTTGTAAATGAAACTGAAAGTTGCGAGAACATTATACTATGGAACCATGAAGGCTGTCCATGCTGTAAATTTCCCAAAACAGGCGTAATGTGGCGCTAGTGGGAATGATTGATATCTTTGATGACCGCAAGGAGGTGTTGGACCTGCGGGCCCGTCAGTTTCCGTATCTCTTTGATCAATTCCCCGGTGCTGTAAAAATTATTTTGGCTTTCGTCAAAAAAATCTTTGGGTGAAATCTGAAAATAATCACAAATGTAAAAAAATAAAGAAAGGGAAGGGAGAGCTTTTCCACTTTCTATCCTGTTGATATAGCTGGGATTCTGCCCGAGGGAAAGACTCATTTCCCGGGCGGAAACATTTTTTTCAAGCCGGAGTTGTTCCAGCCTTTTTGCAAATAATTCCTCTTCATACATAGAATAACCGTACCTTTCTGAAATGATGTATCTAATAACTGGTAAAGGCATTTGTATTGATTCTAATGCAATATATGCTTGAAATAAGATATTTAATATCGTATAATACAAAAATAAGATATTTTATATCTTAAAAAATAGAAGTGAAGGATTTGTGATATGGAAATTAAGATAAAAGGCATAGCGGTTGCTGCATTTATTTACATGTATTCTGCAATGGCGGTTTTTTTTGCGGGCTGGCTGAGGCCGGCATGGGCAATCGGAATTTGTGTTGTTCTGGGAATTGGTTTTATTCTTGGAATGCGGTCGTGGTGCCATGAAATGGAAGACACGGTATTTCTATCAAAAAGAACGCTGTGTATAGGCGTGCTGCTTGTTCTTTTTTTCTGCTGGCATACCGGAATCGGGGCGTTTACCGGACAGGCGGGCGACTGGATGAAACATAATGCGGTCATGCATGACTTGGCGGAAAAGGAATGGCCGGTCATATATCAAACAGATTACGGCGAATCCATGCTGTGCTATTATACGGGGTTTTATTTGCTTCCGGCCATAGCAGGAAAAATTTTCGGTTCTTTTCGGGCAGCGGAATTGGCTCAATACGCGTTGGCGGCGGCAGGCATTTTTCTTTTGTGGATTCTTGTAATAAAAGCGGGGGAGATAAAGAGCCGGAAGGGGCAGATTCTTTGCCTGGGGCTTTTGTTCGTATTTAGCAGCGGTATGCTGCCCTTGGGGCAGACGGTATGCGGAAGCTTGTATCCTGATAATTTTCCATTTGGCAGCCATGAATGGATGAATCCGGGAACCGTAAGAATTCAATATACATCGAATTGGAGTCTGCTGAAATGGGTGCCGGGACAGGCGGTCGTGCCTTGGCTGGCGACTGTTTTGCTGCTGCTTCGTCCTCATAAAACGCAGAATTATGTTTTGATTGGTCTGCCCGTCCTCCTGTATAGCGGGTTTGCTATGGTCGGAGTTGCGGCAATGATGTTGGCGGTTTATTTGTGTGATATAGTCCAGGGGGGATGGCAGCGGGCAAAAAAGGCATTTAGCGCATCAAATATTCTTTTGGCGGCTGCGGGCTGCGTTCAAGTATTTTATTTTTGGGGAAATATTTCAGGATCAAAACCGGAATACTTAGGCTTTCACTGGCTTGACTATGGGAAGAAACCGGAATTTTATTTTATCTTTTGTTTTTTTATGTTCGGATTTTATGCGTTGCTCCTATTTAAAGAAAACAGAAAGAATTACCTGTACTGGATTACCATAGCGGCGCTTTCTGTTTATCCGAGGTTTTCCATGGGGCTATACAATGACTTTACGATGAGAACGAGTATTCCTGCGTTGTTCGTTCTTATGATTCTTATTTTGCGTTTTCTTGGATTGCAGGAGGAAAGGGACAAGAGCCTGACCATAAGAAAAACTTTGCTGGTGGCTGGTTTGGTAATTGGGGCGTTTTATCCTTTTTTAAATTTGAGGGAAAGCATTACGAAAAATGAGATTGGAGAAATTTACCGGACTGACGGTTATGGGACGCTGGAACAATTAGCAGATCCGTCCAATGAAGATATACAGGATGATTGGAAATATAACTATTATACATATGATCTGGAAAATGATTTTTTTTATAAATATTTGGCAAGGCGGAAATAATACGGAATGTAAATAACAAGGAAAGAAGAAAAAAAGTGGGCGAACGAGTGAAGAAAAAAGATGGTAAACAAACGGATAAGGTTTATATGGTGATTCCTGCGTATAATGAGGCGGAAAATATATATACCGTGGTGGATGAATGGTACCGGATTCTGGAAAAAGAAGATATTGGCGAAGGATCGAGACTTCTGGTGATCGATGATGGAAGCAAGGATGAAACATTTCAAATTTTAAACGGAATGAAAGAGGGCAGGCCGAAACTGCTGGCAGTGACGAAGCCCAATTCCGGACACGGGGCGACTTTGCTTTACGGGTATCGGTATGCTCTGAAAGAAGGGGCAGACTATATTTTTCAAACGGATTCTGATGGACAGACAAGGCCGGAAGAATTCAGGGGATTTTGGAAGCTGAGGGCGAATTACGATATGGTAATTGGAAACAGAAGCAAAAGGCAGGACGGATGGACGCGTATATTCGTAACGAAGGTATTGAAATTGGCGATCCGCGTTTGCTTTGGCGTGAAAGTGACGGATGCCAATACGCCATTTCGGCTGATGGATGCAAAGGCTTTGAAAAAGCAGATGAAATATATTCCAAAGGAATTTAACCTTCCCAACGTGCTGATTGCCGTGATTTATGAAAAGAAAAAAATGAAAACAAAATATATACCGATTACGTTCCGGGCGCGTCAGGGAGGCGTGAATTCGATCAATTTGAAAAAAATATGCGGAATCGGGGCGAAAGCCTTCCGGGATTTTATTGTGATCAACAGAGTGATAGGAAATGCAAAGGACGAGGAATGCAATGAATGCTAGAAAAAAGGTTTTATTTGGAATAATTGGAATGTCATTTTTTCTTCTGCTTGTATGGGGATTTTTTCTTATTAGCAATAGGCTGACGTATATAGAACGAACGGTTCTGAACGGTCAGGAAGGGCAGAATATAGCGGTCATGGATGGGCATACGGTGATCGAACAGGAAATCCGTATGCCGTATGGATTATTTTGGGGCATTGATGTAAAAACGGGTACTTATGGAAGAAATAATAATTCTTTCTGGGAGATTTGCATACGTGAAAAGGAAAGCGGAAAGAAAATATATGATTGGGAATACAATGCCAGTCAGGTGTTTGATGGAGAAAATTATTTTCGCAGTGTAAAGACTCCGGTTAAAGTAAAGAAAGGCAATCTATACACGGTTTCGATCCGCTCGAAAGATGCAACGGGCAACTCGGCGTTAAGTTTTTACGCCTCGGAAGGGGATGAATACGAGGACGGAAAGTTGTTCGTAAACGGAGAAGAGGTGGAAGGAGACTTATGCATCGGGGTTTACGGAGGAGAGAGGGATCCTTTTTGGGGATTTTTCTATTGTTTGACGGTAGGTTCCGGTGCCGGAGTTTTGCTGTATGCCCTTTTTTGCATGTATAAAAAGCAGGATGGGGAACGGGCGGGCAAGTTGCTTGGCGCTTTTTTGGCAGCATTTGTCTGCATGGTTTTAACATATGTTTTTACGAGAGAGAACATGGGAACCTTTACCGATGAATGCGATAATATACGGGGAGGGATACTGATCGCGAAAGGAAGAGTGCTTTACCGGGATTATTATACCCAGCATACCCCTTTCGGCTATTATTTGTGTGCATTTTTTGCCTGGCTGGGCGCTAAAAGCATCCAGCAGTTCCGTCTGCTGTATTATCTTTTTTCCGCCATATTGTGGGGCGGGCTTTATTACAGGCATTGCGGTTTCTTCGGGAAAGTAAAAATGTTTTTGCTGCCTGTCGTCAGGATCGTTATTATTCTGCCGATGTTTTTTCAGGCGTCAAAGATTCTTGGGGACAATATCCAGGGGTTTTGTATCGTTGTGTTGATGATGGAATATATCCGTTATTGGAAGGACGGAGAATTGGGGAAAGGACGGTGCGCGATTGTGGCGGCTTGCATTTTTGCCAGCATTGCTTCCACTTTTGTCAGCGTATTTGCCATTGCGCCGGTTGTAATCGGCGTACTTTTCAAGGAAGTGCTTTTATGGAAAGAAAAGGGGCGTATAGACGGTAAAAATATGCTGGTGCGATATGGTTTTCTGGCATCAGCAGTCTGCCTTCCATTTGTGGTCTCTTTTGTCTATTTTGCGGCCAACCATGCGGCCGGAAAGCTGTACCTGATGGCATACCGGTTCAATACTATGGTTTACAACAATTATCAGGAACAATTCGGCAGGATAAAATGGAAGCCCTTTTTCCTTGGATTAAAAAATTTTTTCCTTGCCATAGGGGATAACTTTAACGCCATGCTGACCGCGACGGGGAGCAGCACATCGGTCATACAGCTTTTGCTGGCCGTAGGGGCTGCGGCTGCATTGCTGCTGTGGTGGAAGGATATAGGAAAAAGGGAGGGAGCCGTTGCCAGCCTTGCCCTTCTTTTGTGCATGAGCGGAAACGGGACGAGGAGCGGAACCGATTTTCACTCGGCAGCTTTATGGAATGCGGCGCTTGCGCTAATTGTACTGATAGGTATAGGAAAGGGATTTGGGGAAAAAAGGCTGGGAGAGGGAAAAGCAGCGCTGTTTTGCTTGATCGGATGCTATCTCATCGCGCCTTACGCGAAGATGGTGGTGGATCATGTCGTATACGACCAGGAAGCGGTGTCGGGAATCGATGAACAGATCGTTGCTTTGACGGAACCGGGAGAGGAAATCTTTATGGATGCGTTTGTCCATGACTCTATTTACCTGCTGTATAAAGAGCGATATCCTGCGAATCGGAACTGTTATATTCTTCCGTGGTATATGGACTGGTTTGAATATGATACGCTGGAAGACCTGGAGGAAAAGAAGCCGAGGGTGCTGATTTACAAACCCGAGACAGAAGTATATGGCCAGACAGGCTTTTGCCCGGTGCTGGACATGGTGATCAGGGGGCGCTATGAGCGGAATTCGGAAGACTCGATCATATGGAAACTGAAGTGAGAAAGAGAAATGGAGGAACCCACAGAAATCAATTTTTATAAATGCCATGGTGGAGGGGCAGCCAACGGGGGCGAAGGGAAATGCCGCGGCCGGGAAAGGAGCTGGCAGGGGGCCGGTTTTCTGCTGTTGCGTACAATCAGTTATTTCACTTATGAAATGGCCAATAACCAGAGCAAAACCGCCAGGGAGGGCGGTTTTAGGAAGCATAGGCATGGATGCCGTTGCTTCCGGCTCGTCCGGTTGGATACCATATATCCATTTCATTAGTGAAATCTGATTGGAAGCTCC
>OFGL01001999.1_pt1 | contig 10295 bp, 13 predicted proteins | sample 1521801 | NCBI WGS metagenome assembly OFGL01 (sample SAMEA3504085, study PRJEB24116) | mouse gut metagenome | biome: mouse gut; feature: mouse-associated habitat; material: faeces | place: Denmark | collected 2011 | reverse complement strand
CTGCTTATTAAGTACCAACGTCTTCCAAGGGGCTTCTTTTGGAATACTTCCTTGCTGCCGCTCGTTTTTGGAATGGGCTAGTTTGCGTGGTGATGTGATAAAGGTTATCGAGATAGGTTAGTTTGTGAAGTGTTTGTTTTTTGTTATGAGTGGATAATTTTATTGATTTTGGGTGATGAATAAGTTGATAAAAAAGAAATAATAGGAGTGATTATGGTAATAAAAAGTGTAAATTTAGAAACAGTGTGTGGTGTGACAAGTAAGCTGCCACTTAATATGAAGCCAGAAATAGCATTTGCGGGAAAATCTAATGTAGGAAAATCTTCTCTGTTAAATGTTTTAATCAATCGTAAGTCTTATGCTAGGACTTCCGCTCAGCCGGGAAAAACGCAGACAATTAATTTTTATAATGTAAATGATGCTTTATATTATGTGGATTTACCGGGATATGGTTATGCGAAAGTTTCCCAGACGGAGCGGGAAAAATGGGGGAAGATGATTGAGAAGTATTTAAAAGTTTCTAAACAGCTTAGAGCAATATTTCTATTAATTGATATTCGACATGCTCCATCTGCGAATGATAAGTTGATGTATGAATGGATATTAGGGAATGGGTTTCATCCTATTATTATTGCGACGAAATTAGATAAGATCAATAAAAGTCAGATAAATAAGCATATAAAAGAAATCTTAGACACTTTAGAAGCAGAAAAGGATACTATCATTATTCCATTTTCAGCAGAAACAAAGCAAGGAAAAGAGGAAATTTTGACGTTAATAGAAGAAATTATACAAGACTAAAGGATTTAGAAATAAATGAAAAAGTTGGAGAAAATAAGACAAATATTTTTCCTAGAATAGTCAACAAACTAGCAAAGGCAAGAACCTATTCCAAAAGAAGCCCCTTGGAAGACGTTGGCACTTAATGAGCAGCCCTGATAAGGGTTGCGAATTTAGTACCGCTACGTCTGGAACGGAGCGAGAGCGCGGTTTCGTTGGAATACTTCCCTGCCGTAGCGAACCTTTGACTTTTAAGTGGAATAATTGTAATTTATAGTGAGAAATGATTTTTCCGAAAGTTGTATTTTAGGATAAGAAGTGCTATAATTGGAAAGAACTTAGATTATAAGGATAAATATGGATAGAAAATAAAGAAAGAGGGTAATAAATAATGACAAAAATAAATGTGATATCAGGTTTTTTAGGAGCTGGTAAGACTACGTTAATTAAGAAATTGCTTTCTGATGTATTTAAAGGACAGAAAGTAGTTTTGATTGAAAATGAGTTTGGAGAAATTGGAATCGATAGTGGATTTTTAAAAGATGCGGGAATAGAGATTACAGAAATGAATTCGGGCTGTATTTGTTGTTCTTTAGTAGGGGATTTTGGGACAGCGTTAAAAGAAGTTTTGGTAAAATTTGCTCCAGATCGTATTATTATTGAACCATCTGGGGTAGGGAAACTTTCTGATGTTGTAAAGGCAGTGCAAGGAGTGGCGAAAGATGCGGATGTAGAATTGGATAGTTCGATTACGGTAGCAGATGCGACAAAGTGTAAGATTTATATGAAAAATTTTGGTGAATTTTATAATAATCAGGTAGAACATGCGGATACGATTGTGCTGAGTCGGACTCAAAATATGGATCAGACGAAGTTGGAAACAGCAGTTAAATTATTACAGGATAAAAATACGACAGCAGCGATTATTACTACGCCGTGGGATGAATTAGATGGAGAGATTATATTAAAGGCTATGAATCAGAGAAATTCTATGGTAGAGGAGATGTTGGAAGAACATCATCATGAAGATGGAGAGGAGTGTCATGAAGGGCATCATCATGAGCATGGAGAGGAGTGTCATGAAGGGCATCATCATGAAGATGGAGAGGAGTGTCATGAAGGGCATCACCATGAAGATGGAGAGGAGTGTCATGAAGGGCATCATCATGAACATGGAGAGGAATGTGGGTGTGAACATCATCATCATGAGCATGGACATCATCATGCAGATGAAGTATTTACCAGTTGGGGGAAAGAAACTCCTCATAAGTATTCAGAGGCAGATTTAAAGGAAATTTTGGAGAAATTAGCAAATGGGAATGAATATGGTATGATATTGCGTGCAAAGGGGATTATTTCAGGAGAAGATGGGGAATGGATGCAGTTTGATTTAGTGCCGGGAGAATATGAAATTCGGAAGAGTTCTCCAGATTATACAGGAAGGCTTTGTGTGATAGGTTCTGAATTGGAATTTGAAAAATTAGAAAAACTTTTCCATTTGGCTTGAGAATGATGGAAAGAAACACAAAAAATGGAGGTTGGGGATAATGGAGATACCAGTTTTTTTGTTTACGGGTTTTTTGGATAGTGGAAAGACATCATTTATTAGAGAAACGGTAGAAGATGACCAATTTTCAACGGGGGAAAAGACTTTGTTGATTGCCTGTGAAGAAGGGGAAGTAGAATATGATGAAACTGTTTTAAATAAATATAATATTTTTTTGGAGCAGGTGGAAGATGAAGAGGATTTTACAGAGGCTTATTTACAGGAATGTTCTAAAAAGTATCAGCCGGAGAAAATTCTGATTGAATATAATGGTATGTGGCGGCTGGAAAAGATGATGACCATGAAATTGCCTAGAAGATGGGAAATTGTACAGATTATTACAACAGTGGCGGCGAATACGTTTGATTTATATTTGAATAATATGCGGTCTATTGTGATGGAACAGTTTACGAATACAGATATGGTAATTTTTAATCGATGTGATGAGAATACAAAAAAGGCTTCTTATAGGAGGAGTGTAAAAGCGGTAAATCCTAGAGCGCAAGTCTATATGGAAAATGCAGATGGAAGTGAGCCGTCAGAGGAAGAAGCGCTGCCTTATGATATCACACAAAATGAGATAGAATTAGAAGATACAGATTTTGGCGTATGGTATATTGATGCGATGGATAATCCAGAACGTTATGCAGGGAAGACAATGAAAATGCGTGTACAAGTTTATAAAAATAATCGCATGGCAGATACTTCTTTTGTTCCAGGGCGTTTTGCGATGACTTGTTGTGTAGATGATATTCGGTTTATTGGACCTCTTTGCCATGCTGTATCAAATACAAAAGAGATTATAAAGAAATTAAAAAAGAGAGAATGGATTTACCTCACTGCTGTTGTAAAACAGGAATATTCTCCGCTTTATCAGGGAGAAGGACCAGTTTTATATGCGGAAAAAATTGAATCTACAACAGAACCAAAGGAGAAGTTAGTATTTTTTAATTAGGTTCTGATATCAGATAAGGGAGAAGTTTTGTTATGATAATATTATATCCAGATTTTATCTGTAAATTAAATGAGAAATTAAAAGATGATGAAAATTTTTTGTATAATTGTTAATTACAGTGATTAAAAATCCAGCCAGATATACAGGGGTTTTCCGATTGAGCAATGCTAGAACAAAATTGATTCAAAATGTGACTCAGAGTAAAGAAATTAAATTTGGGGATTTTATGGAAGATATTGTGACAGAGTATATAGAAAAAATGGGTTATCAGAATTTGAACAAAAATATTGGAACGGATTTAGAAGGGAATGCGCTCAGTGCGGATCAAGTTTTTTGTGATGGAGAAGATAATATTTATCTGATAGAACAAAAAATAAGAGATGATCATGATAGCACAAAAAAGAGAGGACAATATGCCAATTTTAAAAAGAAATATGAATTATTAATAAAGAAAGTATCCAGAAAAAAATATTATCGCGAGTATGTGGTTTATTGACCCTAGTTTCATAAAAAATAAAAAGTTTTATATACAGGAAACGAAAAATGATGTACAGGATATAGAAATTTATATTTATTATGGGGAAGAACTTTTTTCTAAATTATTTAAAAGAACAGATATTTGGAAGGAATTAAATGCTCATTTAGAGAGGAATAAGAGAGAAAGAAGTAAAGAAGTGATTGCTATTCCAGATTTTGATACTAGCGAGGAGATATATCAGGCATTAAAGAAGTTAAAATTAGAAGAAAGAAATTTATATAATAAGTTGATATCAGAAAAACCGGAATATGTACAACTTCGTAATGAATTATTTCCGACGGGAAAGAATTTAGAAAGGCTATAAGGGAGAGAGAGGATTTGGAAAGTAGAATATTATGTGGTGATACATTAGAAGAAATGAGCAAAATAGAAAGTGAAACAGTGGATTTAATCTTTGCAGATCCGCCTTATTGGATGAGAGTGGACGGGGTGCTAAATCGTGTCGAGGGAACAGAGTTTGATGGTTGTAATGATGAATGGGACAATCAGTTTGGCACTTTAGAAGATTATGAAAGGTTCACAAAGAGCTGGTTACAGGAATGTTATCGTTTATTAAAAACAAATGGTTCTATCTGGGTGATTGGCTCTATGCAGTGCATTTATTCTATTGGAGCAATTATGCAGCAAATTGGATATTGGCTGATTAATGATGTGGTTTGGCATAAAAAAAATCCGACTCCTAATTTCATGGGTACACGTTTAAATAATAGTCATGAAACTCTGATATGGGCGACGAAATCGAAAAAGTCAAAGTTCACTTTTCATTATAAAACAGCGAAGGAATTAAATACTGATACAGTGGATGAAAATGAGTATGAAAAGGGAATTAGAAAACAATTAGGCTCTGTGTGGAGAATTGCTGTATGTCAGGGAAATGAGCGTTTAAAAGATGAGAATGGGAAAAAATTACATTCCACACAGAAGCCAGAAGAGTTATTATATCGGATTATCGCTATTTCTTCTAATGAAAATGATGTTGTTTTAGACCCTTTTGGAGGGACAATGACGACAGGGGCTGTTGCAAAAAGATTGGGAAGAAACTATATTATGATTGAACGTGATGAAAAGTATTATAAATATGGAACAAAGCGGATTGAAAAGGAAGAATATATTGCGGATAATATTTCAAAGGCGATATTTGATGAAAGACCGATACGAGTTACAATGGAAGAAATGATAGCAGCAGGATACTTTCAAGCAGGAGAAAAGATGTTTTTGAAAAAGGGAGAGGTATATGCTATTTTGACAGAAGATGCGAAGATCCGATATAGAGATGAAATCTATGATTTGCATCATGGAGCGGCTGTGATAAAGGGAGCGAAAGCGGATAGATTAAATGGTTTTACTGTTTGGTATGTGGAAAGAGATGGATATAGAGTGTCCATTGATGAGATAAGAGAAAAATATAGAGAAGATAAGTTGAAGCGTTAACACTTTTTGCCTGTTTGATAATATTTTTGGATAATAAGTTATCTTTGCTTATGTTGTATATTGGTTTGAATAATATTTATTATATTTGAAATAGAAATCAAGAAAATTTTTAGACTGTTTTAAATTCATAAAGGAATGAGCTTTTGAAAAAAACAAACAATCAACAGGAGGAAAAATGAAAATATTGATTATAAGGCATGGTGATCCTGATTATGCGGCAGATTCTTTGACAGAAAAAGGATGGAGAGAAGCGGAGTATCTGTCGGAGCGGCTGATGAAACTGGATATAAAGGAATTTTATGTGTCACCTCTTGGCAGAGCAAAGGATACCGCTTCCTGTACATTAAAAAAACTTCATAGAACGGCGATAGAATGTGAATGGCTGCGGGAGTTTTCTGTGTATATTAACAGACCAGATGTAAAGGATAGGAAAACAATTTCTTGGGATTGGCTTCCGCAGGATTGGACGACAGATGAGAGGCTTTATCTGTATGACAAATGGTATGAGGTACAGCCTTTTCAGGAGGCAAATGTAAAGCAGGAGTATGATTGGATTATTTCAAACTTTGATGCATTATTGAGTGAATATGGTTATGTTCGGGAAGGTCATCTTTACCGAGCAGAGAAACCTAATTCTGATACGATTGTCTTGTTCTGCCATTTTGGCTTGGGGAGTGTATTGCTCAGTCATCTCATGAGCATTTCTCCTATGGTATTGTGGCATAATACTTGTATGAGTCCTACCGCAGTGACAACTGTGGTGACGGAAGAGCGAAAAAAGGGAATTGCCAGTTTCCGAGTACTTTCTCTGGGAGATATTTCACATCTATATGCAAAAGAAGAGCCACCAGCCTTTGCTGCTAGATTTTGTGAAACCTTTGAAAGTGAGGTTTAGATATATTTTAATGAAATAGATATTTTAAGAGAGATTTAATAATTTAATATGACAGAGATGATATTGGAGAAATAGCATAAGGGTAAGGCTATGTTTATAGTGATATATGCTCTAAATGGTTTTCTGATCATGCTGTTTGCATGATTAAAAAGCCATTTAGAGTATTTTTATACAGAAAAAATTACTTACTAATACGATAGCGAATCAGCATGATTATGAAAGAAAGACACCAAATAATGGTATGTATGGATCGCTTATTTTGTAGAGCGTATTTTTGGTGAATGTTTCCCTTTCTTTCGTTTGTGCGGAATATTTTCATTTTCATGAGTTGCGGTACTTTGTGCCTGTGCTAAGACTTGTTGTCTTGTTTCAATCTCTTTCATAATAGCAGAATAAGAATCTGCCATATTTTCATAAATATTTTTTGAAAACCCAAACTTATGGTTTAATTCTAATAAATAGTCTTCTATTTCTTTCTTGTTTAAAAGAGCATCTAATTTCATAAATTCATATTCTTTAGAACTAGCAGTCATATTTTGGGAACATAGACGGTGATAGTTATCAATAAAAACTTTATATTTTTTTTGCATTTGTTCTCCTCGTGGAGTTTTTTGATTGTAATTCATAAGATCAATCCTTTATAAATAATATGTATTTTTATTATATTTTACTCTAAAAGATGAAAGAATACAACTGAAAAAATAGGACTAAAGATGTTATGATTTATTGCTTATAAGAGTATGGTTTGGGAGTATAGATTTAAGAAAATAGGATTGTGAAAAAATATGAGAAAGTAAAGGAAAAAGGATTTATAGTTGTTCAGGGGATATTTGGAACAAAGGGGTCGCTCCGGCAAGGAACTGTTCCAACGAAACCGCGCTTTCGCTCCGTTCCAGACGTAGCGGTACTAAATTCGCAGTCCCGCTTTTTGCGAAACTGCGAATTTAGTACTAACGTCTTCCAAGGGTCTTCTTTTGGAATAGTCCCTTGCCTCCGCTAGTTGGTTAATTATTCGGGAAAAAATGCAGAAAAGGAAAATGTTAAAAAACTCAGCTTTTTAAGCAAAAAATAAGAAAAAAGCTGAGTTTTAAAATTGCATAGAATAATTTAAAAAGAAAAATTAACTTTTAATCTTTTATTCAAAAATAAATTTAGGATGAAAGATTATTTTTTTGTTGCCAAATCCTTTTCAGAAAGAGCATCTATGTATCCTATCACACGTTCTCGATTTTGAGAAGACAGAAGATTAAAATAATGTAATAGTCTATTTTCCTGTTCGGTTAATTTCCTAGAGCCATCAGAGGGGGAAATATTTTCTGTTATGCAAAGAAGGTAATCTGCAGAAGTATTTAAACAATTAACTAGCTTTATTAATATATCGTTAGAAGGTTCAATTCTTCCGATTTCATATCCAGATATTGTTTCTTGTGCTACCCCTAATTCCAAACCCAGACGGACTTGTGTCATTTTTTTGGTTTCTCTTAACATTTTAATACGTTCTCCTATAGTTTCCATTCTAAAACCTCCAATAATAGTATTTTAGATAAGCATAATAGATATGCTTGTAAAATATAGAATTATAAGTTATAATTTATATGCGTAATAAACATATTTATGGATAAGAAAGAGTGAGAAAGGCGGAACAAATGAGTAAAAGAAGAATATACCGAAAGATAGCTAGAAAGTATAAAACTACGGTAGGAGAGGTAAAACGGGAAATGCAGAACGCAATCTGTTATGCATATCAAGATCCTTCTAAAGATATTTCTAAAAAAGCGATTCAAGCAAAAATATCTTCTAAGGGAGAGATTCCAAGTGTAGAAGAAGTATTACAGTTTGCAGTAACACAAGTGAGAGAAAAAAATAGATGATTAAAAAGGAAATATATAACAAACACTATCCCACTTTATAAAGAAGCTTATTATAAAAATAAAAGCTATGTTAGAGTAATATTAGGAAAGATATTATTCTAACATAGCTTTTTTAAAATAATATCATATACAATGGTTTTAGATAGAATATATCATAACAGAAAAATATCATATCCAAAAATAATCCGCATTTTCTATGAAGAAAGAAAAAGTAAAATAAAGTATAATGAACAAAGAAAAGAATAAAAAATTATTCCATATAAAAGAAAAAATATCATATGTTATATCCTAAAATTGAAAAGAAAAGTGGTATATAGGCAGACATTCTTGTAATAAAACACCATAGAAGATTTTGAAAGAATGGAGAGAAAAGATGGATAGAAATTGTATAAAGAAAGTAAAAGAATATATTGAGGAACATTTTACAGAAAATATTTTATTAGACGATATCGCGAAAATAGCAGGTTATTCTAAATTTCATTTAAACCGCTTATTTTTAGAGAATACAGGATTAACAATTTATCAATATATCAAAGAAAGACGATTATTAGAAGCAGCAAATCAACTGATATCTACAGAAAAAAGTATTATAGAAATCGCTTTTTGCGTGGGATATACATCACAACAGGCATTTACTTTTGCATTTAAACAGAAGTTTTTATGTACACCCCAGACTTTTAGGAAGAATTTTTACATCTGCGAAATGAAAAAAACATTCCAGATAAATAGAAATAATAGAAATGCATTTTTTATGTTGAAAAATGGAGGAATGACAGCATGAGTCAAATACCATATGTATTAGAACAGACAGGGCGAGGAGAAAGAAGTTATGACATTTATTCCAGATTATTAAAAGATAGAATCATATTTTTAGCAGAAGAAGTGAGCAGTGTAACAGCACAGTTAGTAATTGCACAGATGTTATATTTAGCATCAGAAGATTCCAAAAAAGATATAAACTTATATATCAACAGTCCGGGTGGAAGCATTTCAGATGGAATGGCGATTTATGATACTATGAATTTCTTAAAATGCGATGTATCCACTATCTGTCTAGGCATGGCGGCGAGTATGGGGGCTTTTTTATTAGCAGCAGGAGCAAAAGGAAAACGATATGCCCTACCCAATGCAGAAATCATGATTCACCAGCCTTCCGGCGGAATAAAACCACCTGCACAAGCTACAGACATTATGATTACAGCACAACATATACAGAAAACAAAGGAAAGAATCAACCAAATTTTATCAGAAAATACCAAAAAGACAATAAAAGAAATTGAAAGAGATACAGACAGAGATTATTTTTTAAGCGCACAAGAAGCAAAAGAATATGGATTAATTGATTGCATCATAGAAAAGATGATATAAATGAAATAGTGCCTTTAAAAGTAAGTTATTCTATTTGTCATTTATCGTATTTTTTATTAATAAAAACCTCTAAATCTCATCTCTATCTATTCTTGTGCAGAAAAGTAACCTTTTTTGCACAACATAATTTTAGGCGACTATAGACTATATTATATACTTGTTTTATAAAAAAGTATAGCATTTTTTGAACTATTTTGTCGTTATATACAAATAAAATAATAATTCAAAAGGTTTACTTTTAGAGATAGATAATTATAGAAAAAGAAAAAGACTAGAGAAATTTTTGGGATTGAGAGGAATAAAATGAGTGAGAAGATTATTATTTGTGCGATAAATAGAGAAGGTATTCAAAAAGTGTTAGAACTTATAAATCCAGATATAGAAGTGATAGGATATGCAGTAGAAACAGAAGATAATAGAGAAATATATAGATGGTTGGATAATATTCATTTAAACTGTGATATTTTGAGAGAAAAAAAGCTGGAAATTGACTATCGTATACAGACATTACAAGACTTATTAAAAAAAATATCAAATCAAATTCCAAAAGAGATATATATTCCAGATACCATGTTATTTTATTTGAATGACGAGGTTAAAGAAGTTACACAAATGTTAGAAGAAATCCATCAGTTATCTCAAAGACAGAATCTAGAGAAAGCGATTTGTAGAATAGTAGCTATATTTGAAAATATATTGGAATATGTTTATATTTCCTATAAATTAGTGAAACTTTATCCAAGAAGAGAGATCCCATTAGAACAGCTAAATTCATATCGAGCTAATAATATTATTATTTATGACGGAGCATATTGGGATAAATGGATCAAGGGAGATAATATGCTATTTTTTCGTGAATTTTAGAAATTTTATGAGATTTACATAACATAGAGTTAAAAAATAGAATTATG
>OFGL01001996.1_pt1 | contig 10320 bp, 8 predicted proteins | sample 1521801 | NCBI WGS metagenome assembly OFGL01 (sample SAMEA3504085, study PRJEB24116) | mouse gut metagenome | biome: mouse gut; feature: mouse-associated habitat; material: faeces | place: Denmark | collected 2011 | reverse complement strand
CTGCTGCCATCAAGATACAATCTTCCTGAAATACTATGACAGTATGACTCATCTTCCTCTCCCCTTTTCTTTAAACTGCATTTTATATAACCTCTCTATTTAAAACCTACTGTCTGCGGCCAGCTCTTATTTGAGATGATCCGCCTCTTTATGCCGAGCCTTCGATTGCTCCGTAAGACTCATAAATCGGGAGCATGACCGCTATGATGATAAATCCTACTACCACTGCCATCAGGCAAATCAATATTGGTTCAAGCAGGGTCATCATACGCTTCGTGGCTGCCTCTGCTTCCTCCTCCATAGTCATGGCAATGGAATCCAACATGGTATCCAGCCGTCCGCTTTCCTCTCCAATCAGTATGGTGCTGGCAAGCTTGCGCACAAGACCATCCACCTCCCGAAGAGCCTGAGAGAGAGGAACGCCGCTTCTCACTGTTACCGTAACCTGCTCAAACTGTTCTTCCACGTAAACATTTCCAATGGTCTTGCCTGCCGTCTTAAGGGCTCCCACAATCGGCATACCGCTGGAATACAGACTGCTTAGTGTCCGAGCAAAACGGGCAGTATAAATAATCTTATTCAGCCTTCCCACCACAGGCAAATGTACTTTCATGTAGTCGATGGCTCTGCGGATTTTGTATATTTTAAATATAATCTGAAGCATGACCGCCAGTACAAATATGACAAGCAATAGGATGTGCCACTGATGCACAAGAAAGTCTGACGCTGCCATCAGCCATTCCGTTACTGCCGGAAGGCTTTCCATCTGTGAAAATAATTCGTCAAACTGAGGCAGAATGAATGTCACAATCAAAATGACAACCGCCACGCACATCACCAACAAAACCACTGGATAAGTCATTGCTGATCTTACCTGGTGCTTTAATCGGTTTTCCCTCTCATAATGTAGGGAAAGCCGTTCCATTACAGCGTCAATATTTCCACTGCCCTCACCGGAACGAATCATCCCAATCATCAGCTCAGGAAAACATTTTTTTGTCTCCATGGCTTCTGAAAGGCTGGTTCCCTTCCTTAACTCTGCAAGCACCGAAAGGTAGACTGACCTGGCATAAGCAGGAAGTCCCTCCTCGTCGGCAATAATCTCCAAAGCGCGGACAATACTGATTCCCGACGCCAGTAGTGTGGACAGCTCTTTACAGAATTCCGAAAGCAGTTTGGAGGAAAATTTGCGCGAACTTTTCGACGCCGTGACATCCTTTGCCTCCACCAGAAATAAGCCTTGCTCCTTTAACTGCTGCTGTAGGACGCTCTCTCCTGCGGCCTCCATTGTCCCCCGCAGGTTCTTCCCCTCCATATTCTTCGCAAGATAACGAAATTGCGGCATGAAAACTCCCCTTTCTCTCCATAACACTCTGATAACTGATTTGTGACTATATCTGCCAGACTGACAGATACCACGTGAGTATCTGCTCTCCAAAAAGGCATGATATGGCAAGCCCGATTGCAAGAAACGGCCCAAAGGCGAAGCGGTCCTTCCGTGACATTTTCCCCCTTGCAAGCATCCAGATACAGTAGCTTCCTCCTGACAATATCCCTATAAATATTGCCGGAATCATTGCCCGAAAACCGAGCAGCCATCCGCTTGCCGCCATCAGCTTGATATCCCCGCCGCCGAAAGCGCCCGGAACCGCCACCGTCAAAAGATACAGCGGAACACTGACGCAAAATATCCCTATGACTCTTTCCACAAAAGATATCTCCGGAAAAAACAAAGCGGACAGCACTCCCATAAGGGCTGCCGCAATCACCAGCGAAAAAGGAATTTCCATAGTATCCATATCAACAAATGACACAACTGTCAGAACACACAAAAACAAAAAAGCAATAATTGCCCTGGGATTTACCCCGTAATGATATGAACATAATACTGCCGCAATTCCGCCAACCAGTTCCACCAGCGGATAGCGTACACTGATTCCCGCTTTACAATACCTGCACTTTCCTCCCAAAAATACCCAGCCAAGTACGGGCACCATGTCCGGCGCTCCCAGGACATGTCCGCAAAAAGGACATGCGCTTCTGCCTGTCACAAAATCCATTTTTTTCGGAAGCCGGTATATCACCACATTTAAAAAAGAAAATATACAGCAGCCAAGCAAAAAAGCTGCCGCCAAATAAATTTTATCTGTCATTGCCCGGCGCCTCCCCCGTTGCGATTATATTTTGAAGGCGGCCAACTTCCCAGGTCGGATTTTTCCCCTGCTCCCGCCTGTAGATTACAAGAAACTCCCCCTCCTGATAAACAAAGCATATCGGAGTATTTTTCTCCTTCTCCCAGGAAAGTACCCGGATCTCTCCCTCCGCCGTGGAACGCTCCCGGATCTCCTTCTCAGCCTCCTCTTTCAACCCGCTGAATTGACTGCTGTCATAAGGGCTGCTGCCAGATCCATAATACTCGATACCCGTCAGCCGAATCGCAAGTTCTATCGTCTTAGCCTGGCGCAGCAGATTCCTCGCCTCTATTCTGTCCCCCACATATGCATAGCACCGGAACAGGAGCAGGGCAGCCATACAGCCTGCCAGTATATAATTTGCAATTTTTCTGATGTAAGCAGAACGCATTTCCTGCTCTTTCCGCTTCTGCGCATAACGCTCCGGCGCATCCTCCGTAATTCTCAGGCCATCCATAGAAGGCTCCTTTGCAGATTTATTTTAATTTTAACATGATACATGCCATATTGATACAACAAAATCCGGACCAACTCCCAATTTATCTGAAATTTCCAAAAATTGCTTGTATTCTCAGCCGCATACCTGTATAATAATTACACTTACCCGTTGCACATCTGCAACGTTCATGCTTTCTTTAAAGCATTTCTGACAAAACATCTTATTTCATTTCAGAAAGGAAATCACTTATGACAAATCTAAACGTTATCCGGCGAAATCTGGCTCAGGCAAATCTGACGATTCCGGAGTTTCTGCCTCTCTCTAAAAGAAAGGGAAAACTACCCTGTACGCTTCAAAACGATTACCTGTTTAAATCCGTCCTGCAAATTGACGAATCGGCACTGCGCTCACTCCTTTGCAGCCTCCTGCACCTAAAGCCCCGGGATATCTCTTCTGTCAGTATTGAAAATCCTATTATCATCGGTTCCTATTTCAAAAACAAAACTGTCATCCTCGATATCAAAGCCCTTCTCAACAACAACCGTATCATCAACCTGGAAATGCAGCGCTTCGATGAAGGCGACTGGCAGGAACGCTCACTTATCTACCTGTGCAAAATGTTTAACAGCCTTAAATCCGGCGAATCCTACGCCGATGTCTTTGCCGCCGAACATATCGGGATTCTGGATTTTTCCTCGAAGCGATTGTCCAAAGAATTTTACAGCCACTACTATATCATGAACAGCAAAACATATGAAATATATAGTGACAAGTTATGTCTCTCTGTGCTAAACTTATCTTATATGCAACTGGCAACCGAAGAAGATAAGTATTATCGCCTCGATCAATGGGCGGCTCTCTTCAAAGCTGATACATGGGAGGATATCCAAATGCTTACTGACAAAAACCCTGCTTTTGAATCCATCGCCGACGCTGTCTATTTTCTCACCGAAAACCGTGAACTCATCGATGCTTACCAGGACTATGAAGCACGGCAGGCTTATTATAGGAAGCGCGAAAATCTTATTCTGGAGAAAGACCGTGCTCTTCTGGAAAAGGACTATGCCCTCCAGGAAAAAGATACACTCCTTGCCGAAAAAGACGCATACATCGCCGAACTGGAAAAGGCTAATTCCACTAAACATCACACTAATTTTTTTAAAGTATTTCCAAACTGGAAAAATCTTTTCAGGAAACATTAAACATATTTAATTTCCATACCCGAAAACTCTTCCCCTCTTTGGGGGCAGGTCTGCTGTTTATATTATAAAAAGCAGACCTGCTAAAATTGGTATAAAAAATCTGTCAGAGCATAAATTCTTTAGTTTTTTATCCATTGCCCATTTGCTAATGTCATATTTACCGTTGTACCATCAATTGATTCAAATACTACAGTCATCGCAATAATAGTCCGTTCTTTCCCTGTAGCACCATCATAACCTATGCCAGTTATCTCCGAAACATTAAGATCTGATGTTTCTTTGATACTATCCAACATACCAGCTGGTGCACTTGCCGTTATTGAACTTGGCTTGCTATCAGCATCAGCGGATGATTTTGCATAAGCTGTTGATATCTCTGCCTGTGTGGCAAGATAAATGTTCCTAGCTTCAACTGCATATTTTTCATCTTTAGCCCTATCAATCCAACCAATCAGCGCCGGCACCAACAACGCCGCCAAAATTGCCAAAATAACAATCACAACAATCAATTCCACCAGCGTAAAACCCTTGTTATCCTTTTTCCCGTTTGTGAGTCTGCCTCTTAATTTCTGAATCATTCATTCTCTCCTTTCGCGCAGGTCTCGCCTGCCCCTTTGTAAAATTTGTTTATGTGTATGTTGAAACCACCTGTGGTGAATTTCCTAAGCTGTCGGGATGATAATATATCAATCCTCTTTTATTCTGTCTGCCGTAACGTTCATACAGCGTACATCTGACTTTTGTGTATAGGAGTAACCCGAGACCGGATCTGTCACCGTAAGCTGGATGGTAATAATATTTTTCTCCTTATTCCCTGCCGCATCCGCCTTTTTCTGAAATCCCAGCCGAATCCGGTTATCCCGATACAGTCCTTTTCCGTATTCCCATTTGATCTCCTCGCGGACAATACCTTCCTCATCCTCTGCTGAACCTATCGCCGCATAGATGATCTGCAGCCGGTCTTTACTTTCACCGTCACCCTCCGCTCCTGTGCGTATTATTGCGGGATTGCCGCCTTTATCACTGTATTCCGCCTTCTGGTAATAGCCATGATATGGATCACCCGTTTCCCCGGCAAATGGTTCTTTGAGCGTTATCGCCGGTACCTGTGCCGATCCATCTTCTCCTATATAGCCATCTGCATAGCTCAATTCATTCACAATGGTTTCCATAATAATAGCGGCATCATCATGCACCCGGTTCATCCCTTTTATGCGTAACGTCATCTTTGTTGCCGGAAGTACCAGTGCTGCCGCTGCCGCCATAAAAATTGCGGCCACCGCAAAGGTAACTACCATTTCCACGAGTGTCATCCCTCTGCTGTCTGTTTTCCTTTTCGTATCTGTCCTCACCTCCTTTCCCGCTGCCTCCTGATTAATTCTTGATATAATAAATATCCGCCTCCCCATCATCCGTCTTCCATATTTCCATGCTTCCCCAAAATTCCGTATTCCCCTTATCGGATTTCATGGTGAGCCCCATATCTGCTTTTTTAGAACCGTCACCGTTCACGTACTTATTTTCCGCATCCACCGCCTTCTGCCAGACTTCATCAGCCCGCGCCGCATACCGCCCCGATGCCGTGATCGAAATCTGCAGCAGCAACAGCACAATCATCAGCACCGCAAAAGACACGATCACAGATACCAGAGAAGTTCCTTTTTGATTTCTCATCATTCACGCCCCCTTACATACCATGCCCCGTTCCAGATCGGCTCAGCTTCTCCTTCTCCAGTTTTTTGGAATACCGTGTTGTCACCAGAAATTTCTCTTCCCGCACCACCGCCTTTACCGTCACGACCAGATCCACCTGCGGATCTTCCGGATCTGTGCCGCCGTCCTCTGTCTCCCAGTACATTTTAACTTCCATCTCTCCTAACTCTTCCACCGCTGAAGTTCCTGATATATCCGGAGTAAATGTCAGGATTGCCACCTCCGCTTCATGTTCAAAATCCCCTGTAAAAGCAGGCCAGCTTTTCTCATCAAACCTCTTTTTAATATGATCACTGATAAGGTCCGCCCCTTCCGCCTCCTTTGCCAGCTCCCCGCCCATCCACTCCGCAAAAGATATCGCAGACGCTCTGCTCTGTTTCTGCGCCGCCGCCCGTTCAGCCCTTGCGAGAAGTACCGCGGAGGAAAAAAGCATGGAGAGAGCAAGTGCCATAAATAAAAACATAAGACACATAACAATGATCATCGTATAACCCTGATTTTTTCTGTTATTCACAGCTCTCCCCCTTTCCCTGTTTTACTGCTCTTTTCCCTGTTTATCCCCGGTCTCCCGCCTGATATCATTGCCGGACACATCCGCATCATTTTCTCCGGCCGCAGATTCCTCCTCCTCTGCTTCCTCTTCCGCTTCGTTTTCCGGCTTTTCCGTTTCTTCCAAATCTTCGGCACTCTCCGGTTCTTTTATCTGCATCTGTTCCACTCTGAACAGTTCCGGCAGATCCTCACCGGCTTCTTCCGCATCCACCTCTTCCAGGAAATATCCCTGTACCGCTCTTATACTGTGCGCCGCTTCCGACACTTTTATTTCCTTTATTTCAGTGGTGTTCTTTGACGGATCATCCGGATCTTCCACCCTCTGCCATCTGATCAGATTTTCCACAACATATCTGGGATCATCCGGATCATCATCCGGCGCCACCGGCGGTATTACCGTAACATCCACCGCTGCGGTAGCCACAAACTCCCTGTTTCCGATCTCATTGCCCTCACTGTCAAGACACATTCCTTCCGGCAGTTCCAGCCAGATTTCCTGAACCCCTCCGTCTTTTACACTGTAAAACAGCTTCGCCGTTGTTGTAATTTCATAGATATACGTTGTTCCGCTGCTTTCCACCCGGAACGTATGCCCGATATCATACAGGGCGAAGGCATAAGTCGTTATATCAGCATCCGTATCGATTGCTTCAGGCGTCAGCGTTGAAGAGCCCTCCGTCAGAACCAGCGGCATGTCATCATCCGCATCCGGATTTTCATACAGGGTATAAACATGCTCTCCTCCCGTTATAACTTCCTGTGTTCCGTCCTCTTTTTCCACCGTTCTGTCAGCCTCTTTCAGCCGAACCTCATAGCCTGCCGCAAAGTCCACAATGCCAAACCGCAGCTTTGGCTGATTGATGGACACTTCATGACTGTCTCCGGAAGTTACTCCGTTCTGCGTTATGGTATAGGACCACTTGTTTTCCGCCGCCTGTTCTTCCATTTCTACCGTTTTCAGCGTTGCCTTCGGCAGTTTCAGGCTTTCCCATACCGTCCAGATCGAACTTACTTTATTATTGGAAACGCCCCGGATTCTAAACCAGAGCCTCCTGCCCGCCTGATCCGCATCCAGATCCTGCAGCAGATAAGACGCCTCCTGTAAATTACCCGTCATTCTGACCGGACCGGTGCTGATATAAATTCCATTCTCCTCATCCTGCTCCGGCATTGCTCCTGTTTTTTCATCCCAGTCCGCCGGTATTTCGTCCGCGTCCGTAATAAAATACTCCACTTCATAGACCGCATCCTCCGCAGACGCATTTTGATCCGTCTGTTTCAGTTCAAACTGCGCAAACTTTTCTGTCTCTAAAGGAATATTCTCATCAACCTCCGCTCCTTCCAGCAGAAGCGTCCTCTTCCCTTCCGGCTCAGGCAGTCTCTCAGGTATCTCGCAGACAACGCCCGGACTTGGTCTGGAATCCAGATATTTTGAAGAATCCCCACTCAATACAACAATCGAGAATTCTATTGTCTCCGCATTATCAAGGACAGGATATTTTGTTAAATCTATCTCGATACCCATCGTATCCACTCCGTCCACATCAACCGATGTTTCCGGTATCGCCGTCCCATCCTTATTTCTTCCTTTCATAAGAATCCGATAGCCTTTTGCCGCATCTTTCTCCACGGAGGGCAGCCAGTTCACCTGATAGGTCAGGTTATTTTGATCCGGCAGATTTGCCGTAGGTTTCGGCACGGCATTCAGACGCATTGGTATCGGATATGTCTTCTCTGATACCGCCCCGATATAGCCCGGATTTCCCGTACTTCCAATCCGTTCCACCGTCAACAGGAGTTCCTGATATTTCCAGTTATCCTCTGTCAGCAATACGGTTCTGTCTCTCTCTCCCGCCGCAGTCACTTCCTGCTGGTACAGTACAACCTGAGTATTTGCCAGCGTATCTTTTCCCGTTACCGTAATCTTATATCTTGCATTTTGGTAATCAGCGGCATTATAATTCCCTCCGATATCAGCCGCCGCATCCCAATACAGCCTATAAGTTATGGTTCCGTCAGCATCGTTCATTTCGATCGTACTTCCCGGCACCGGCACCGGATGCATCCGGTATCTATCCTTGAGACCGCTTAAGTCAAAGTATGTCAGGCTGTTTTGAAAAGCGCCGTTTCCCGCTTCCAAAACCGTCCGACTTATGGTTCCATCCGCGTTTGTCGTATAATATTTAACAGAATCAAGTTCCAGTGGATAATACCGGATCTCTACCCTAGGTGAACCGTTATTGATTCCGTCTATGATTTGCCTTATCTGATCCTGTGTCAGTGCGGAGAGGTCTATCGTACAATCCGCCTGCCCCTGCTCCAAAGGCAGTTCCACTATGCCATAGCCCATCTCCGTTCCGTTTAACAGAAAATCTGCCCGGTATGTAATATGGTCATAATTGCTCTTTGCCTGCCTCATGCGGAATTTATAGCTCAATTCTCCGGCTTTCAGTCCGATCAGTTCACCGGTATCATTATTGACACGTTCCGCTTTTAACGTTGCGTTTTCACTGAACAGTCTGAATAATTCGTTAAAATCATCCGATCTTCTGCTGCTTCCGTCGGGAGTATATGCATATGCTGTGATCGTTTTATATTGTGTTCCGTAATCACACAGCCCGGACTTTACCCTGCCGGCATGAAGATTTCCTCCGATGCCGGCACCCTCTATAACAACTTCCCAATTGTTGTAAGAAGCATAATCTCCTGCATTATTCAGCACCCAGTAACCAGATAGGCGATTCGCATCATTTCCCTTAACCACCTCAAAACAAATCTCAGGCATCGGAAGTTTACTCTTTATCGCAAGCGGATCGGACTTTTTCCAATCAGAATCAGCAATCTTCGCACCACTACTGGTTTTTGCACTGGTTTTTGCCTGCATTTCAGCCCATATTTCCACATAACTTATTTTATCCGCTCCAAACAGTTCCCCTTCACTGATTTTCCATGTATTTTTACTGGTGTCGGTTATCTGTTCTCTTTTAAGCTCTGTCTTATCTCCGTTTTCTTTCTCTCCGTAAATTACCAGCTCATAAGATTCCGTACAAAACGCCGTATCCTGATCAGCCTCATAACTTACGGTATAAATCCCTCCCTCTTCACTCAGTACAACCGATGTGGGCGGGTTCAGTTTAGTTACATTACCCCTGCCGTAGAGCAGCAGCGCATATGTCTGATTCGGCGCGCTGAAATTCTTTTTTAAATCCGCAATACCCGCGGCAGATCCTGTTACATTTTGAAACTGTAGATATTTGTCGGTATTCCCGCTAAAGTATAAACGCTGGGTAGTTGTGTCAAACCTTGCAGAATTCTCTGCCTTAAAGGAGTTTCCCTGCCTTCCTGCTACCCGTTGCGCCTGATTGGATGTTGCCGTAAAAGCGCCTGTCACGGGATTGGAAAAATAATAGTTTTCACCGGTACATGTGCCGGCAGGCAGAATGATCGGATTTTGTTTATCACTGCACTCACCGATATTCAGGCACTGATCTATTTTCCATGTGTTATTGCCTGCCTTGTTATATGCAATACCTGCAAATGGTCTGCCCGAGTTTGTTCCCTTTCCATAATTAACACAACGAATAATCCTTGCATCGATGGTCCCCGCACTTTCGTTCCCTCCGAAAATGCCGGCACTTATTTTATTTGTACTCGTATTCTGCGTATTCTGTATAACGCCTGCATTATAACAATCCATAATTGTCAGTGTTAACGGGGCGCTGTTACTGTTATAAGCCCCAAAAATACCTGCCGCTTCTCCCTGGTCCTGGTTCCCTGACGTATGATGAAAAATCTCCCCTTCATTACCGCATCTTTCAATGGTAATGGAAACTTCTCCTCCCCACCATCCGGTCCCTATAATACCGCCGGCGCCATTCCTGCCGTCACCTGCTTCAATAGAAATTTTTCCATAATTAATACATTCCCGCACTCTGCCGTTCTGATAACGCCAGTCTGAAATAATGCCGCCGGCAGTACGGATTCTCCCGGTAATCTCCCCATGATTTTCACAGCCTTCTATCGTAAAGCCGCCGCGCCGTTCCGTCTGCTGCAGCCCGATAATTCCCCCGGTCATCCAGTCCCCGGACACCGCCGCACGGTTGATCAGCCCTTTCTGATCATTGACCGACTGGTTGCAGCCGATTACGCCGCCGGTTGGGAATTTTTCCGCGCCACCTGTCATCCGGTTATTCACAGTCCACTTACCCGTTGCACAATTCTC
>OFGL01001993.1_pt1 | contig 10323 bp, 6 predicted proteins | sample 1521801 | NCBI WGS metagenome assembly OFGL01 (sample SAMEA3504085, study PRJEB24116) | mouse gut metagenome | biome: mouse gut; feature: mouse-associated habitat; material: faeces | place: Denmark | collected 2011 | reverse complement strand
GGTGCGGGCCATGGTAGGCACCTGCATCTATGCCGCCGAGGGCAAGCTGGACCCGGCGGAGATCCCCGCGATTCTGGAATCCCGCAACCGCACGCTGGCGGGCCCCACCGCGCCGCCGGACGGGCTGTATATGACCAACCTGTGGTATGAGGAAGACGTGCTCTAAGCGCCTGTTTCACATCTCGAACGCATCCTGTGGCAAGGGAGTTTTTATGAACGAGCAGAACCGGCAAAAACCGAAAATCCAGCCCTTGAACCCCAGCTCCAAGCGGCCGGATACGAAGCCCTCCCCCAAGCCCAGGCGCAAGCTGCCCCGGTTCCTAGTGCGGCTGGCGGCCACGCTGGTGGTGCTGGCGGTGGCCGTGGGGCTGGTTGGGGCGGTGGCCTTCCGGGACAGACTGAACGTGGACAGCGTAAAGCGCTGGTTCCACTACCGCTCCCTCATCCGCAGCGACAGCGGCAGGGCGGAGTCCTTCCCCTATGGCGGCGAACTCACCGACACCTTTGCCGTGCTGGACGGGGACCTGCTGGTGTGCTCCCGCAACGCCATCTCCCTCTACTCCGGCAGCGGCGCCCAGTACATCAACCAGTCCGCCGGCATGGAAAACCCGGTGGTGAACACCAACGGCTCCCTGGCCGTGGTGTACGACGCGGGGGGCTCCGAGCTCTATGTGCTGGGCCAGCGCTCCCTGGTGTGGGCGGCGGAGGGGCTGGAATCCATCCTGTCCGCCCGGCTGAACAAAAACGGCCAGCTCACCGTGGTCACCCAGGCCAGCGGCTACCGGGGGACGGTGACGGTGTACGACGCCTCCTATTCCCCCGTCATGCGCATTGACCTGTCCTCCGCCTTTGTCATGGACGCGGCCCTGTCCGACGACGGGCACACCCTGGGCATACTCACCGTGGGCCAGGCCGACGGCGCCTTCACCACCAGCCTGGAGCTGTACGACATGACCTACGCCAGCGGCGAATACAAGCCCGACTTCACCTGCCGCCTGGGCGGCGGCGTGGTGCTGGAAACCCGGCACACGGCCGAGGCCGTGTGGTCCCTGGCCGACCGGGGGCTCACCGTCACCGGCCACGACGGCCGTTCCTCCGGCGTCAGCTGGGCGGACAAGCACCTGCGCCGGTACACCCTCAGCGGGGACGGCTTTGCCGCCGCCCTGCTGGGCAAGTTCCGGGCGGGCAGCCAGGCGGAGCTGTGGGTGGTGGACAGCCAGGGCCAGCGCCGCATTCTGGAGCTCAACGAGCAGGTGATGTCCATATCCGCCGCCGGACGGTATCTGGCCGTGCTCACCGGCGACCGGCTGGACATCTACACCGACCAGCTGGAGCTGTACGACACCCTGGAGGGCACCCAGGGCGCCCGGACGGTACTGCTCATGCCGGACGGCTCGGCTATCCTCATCTCGGCGGACAGCGCCGGATTCTATATCCCTTGACACCGCTTCCCGCCGGGGGCCTGGGAAAAGGAGCGTGCTGTGGAAATGGAAGCATACATATTCGACCTGGCGATCATCGCCCTGCTGGCGCTGTTCGCCTGGCGGGGGGCGGCCAAGGGGCTGGTGCTGTCCCTGTGCGGGCTGGCGGCGGTATTCGTGGCCTTCTTCTGCGCCCAGTTTCTGTCCGACCAGTTTTATGTCCCTGTGGGCGGCATACTCCGGCCCATCGTCACCCAGACCATCCGGGGGGCGGACGCGGAGCCCGTCCCGTCCAACCCGGAGGAGGGTTATACGGTGGACGAGCTGGTGGCCTCCATCCAGGAAAAGGGGCTGTTCGAGGGCTTTTCCGACTTTCTGGAGCAGGGGGTGGCCAATGATGAGGTGGGCCACGGCCCCCTGTCCCCGCTGGACGCCCTGGCGGGCTACCTGTCCCAGGCCATCGCCCGGGCCCTGCTGTTCGGCGGCAGCTTCCTTGCCATCCTGCTCATCTGGTTTTTGGCCAGCCACGCCCTGGATCTGGCCTTCCAGCTGCCCATCCTGTCCCAGGTGAACACGGCGGGAGGGCTCATTGCCGGACTGGTAAAGGGCGGGCTGCTGGCTGTGGTGCTGGTGTGGCTGGGCCAGCTGGCCGGCCTGATCCCCGTCCCGCCGGAAACCCCCGTGCTGTCCCTGTTCACCGTGGACAGGCTTTGGGAACTGCTCAGCGGGCTGCCCGCCTGACCTTCCGGCCTTTCCCAAAAATGCGGCCCATTTCCCTTGGCGCGGGAAAATTACCACTCTAAAATTCATGACGTGTTCATATTTATCTGATATGGTACTGCCAAACTGCGATTAAGAACGCGAGAACTTGTTCTCCCTGAAAGGAGCGGCATCATGCATCCCACTCTGTGTACCCGCTGCAAGAAAAACGTGGCGGTGATCTTTATCACCAAAATTGAGAATAACGAGGCCAAAAACGAGGGTTTGTGCCTGAGGTGCGCCCGGGAGCTGGGCATCAAGCCGGTGGACGATATGATGAAGAAAATGGGCATATCCGACGAGGATCTGGAGTCCATTTCCACCGAGATGATGTCCGCCTTCGGCGGGGCGGAGGAGCCGGACGGGCTGGCCGCCGAGGGCCAGGACGACGGCCAGGACGGCGACGGCGAGGAGGACGAGGGGCGCACCGCCACCTTCCCCTTCCTGAGCAAGCTGTTCGGCGGCCAGTCGGACAGCGCGCCCGACCGGGACCCCATGCAGCGCGGGGGCGCCGCCAAAGAGGACAAGACCGCCGCCAAAACGGAACGGTCCCAGGCCCCCAAGCGCAAATTCCTGGAAAACTACTGCATCTCCCTCACCCGCAAGGCCCACGAGGGCAAGCTGGACCGCATTGTGGGCCGCGCCAACGAGATTGAGCGCACCATCCAGATCCTCAACCGGCGGCAGAAGAACAACCCCTGCCTCATCGGCGACCCTGGCGTGGGCAAGACCGCCATTGCCGAGGGGCTGGCCCAGCGCATCTATGACCGGGACGTGCCCTACAAGCTGCTGGACAAGGAGGTCTACCTGCTGGACCTCACCGCCCTGGTGGCGGGCACCCAGTTCCGGGGCCAGTTTGAGAGCCGCATGAAGGGCCTCATCGACGAGGTGAAGAAGCTGGGCAACATCATCCTGGTCATCGACGAGGTGCACTCCATTGTGGGCGCGGGGGACGCGGAGGGCTCCATGAACGCCGCCAACATCCTCAAGCCCGCCCTGAGCCGGGGTGAAATCCAGGTAATCGGCGCCACCACCCTCACCGAGTACCGCAAGTACATCGAAAAGGACTCCGCCCTGGAGCGCCGCTTCCAGCCCGTCATCGTGGAGGAGCCCTCCATCGACGACTCGGTGGAAATTTTGAAGGGCATCGCCCCCTACTATGAATCCTTCCACCACGTGGCCATCAGCCCGGACATCTGCCGCCAGGCGGTGGTGATGAGCGAGCGGTACATCACCGACCGTTACCTGCCCGACAAGGCCATCGACCTGATCGACGAGGCGTCGTCCGACGTGAACCTCCACAACAAGGACCTGGCCAGGCTGGCCGAAATCGACAAGGAGCTGGCCGACTACGCCAAGGAGATGGAGGTCGTTCTGGCCTCCACCGGGGCCCAGAACGACCCCAAGCTCCAGGAGCTGCAAAAGCAGGAGCAGAAGCTCCAGCGCCAGCGGGACACCCTGGAGATGGCGGTGAGCCGGGACGACGCCGAGGCCCCCAACCGGGACGACCCCGCCTTCCAGGAGCGCCAGGCAGGCCGCCGGGAACAGATTGGCGAGCTTGCCAAAAAACTGGCTGCCGTCAGCTGTGAGAAGCAGGACATACAGGCCGCCGCCAACGACAAAGCCTACCAGCGCCTGGCCGAGCTGAAGAGCAGGCAGGCACAGCTCACCGGGGAGCGGGACATTCTGGCCGCCAAGGGCAATCCCCCGCTGACCGCCGCCCATCTGGCCAGGGTCATCGAACTGTGGACCAAGATCCCCGCCTCCTCCATCCAGGAGCAGGAGTTTGAGCGGCTGGCCAAGCTGGACGAGCGCCTCAAGGAACACATCGTGGGCCAGGACGAGGCGGTGAACGCCGTGTCCAACGCCATCCGCCGGGGCCGGGTGGGCATTGCCGCCAAGCACAAGCCCGTCTCCTTCATCTTCGTGGGCTCCACCGGCGTGGGCAAGACGGAGCTTGTCAAGCAGCTGGCCGCCGACCTGTTTGCCTCCCCTGAGTCCCTTATCCGGCTGGACATGAGCGAGTTCATGGAAAAGCACTCCGTCTCCCGCATCATTGGCTCCCCGCCGGGGTACGTGGGCTATGACGATGCGGGGCAGCTCACCGAGAAGATCCGCCGTAAGCCCTACACGGTGGTGCTCTTCGACGAGATCGAAAAGGCCCACCCCGACGTGCTCAACGTGCTGCTGCAAATCCTGGACGACGGCCATATTTCCGATGCCCACGGCAAGGTGGTCAATTTTGAGAACACCGTCATCGTCATGACCTCCAACGCCGGCAGCGATATCAAGGGCGGCTCCCTGGGCTTTGACCGCTCCGCCAACCAGCTGGGCCGGGAGAAGGCCATGAAGGGGCTGGAGGCCTTCCTGCGGCCCGAGTTTATCAACCGGGTGGACGAGATCGTCTACTTCAACCAGCTCACCGAGGATAATTTCAAGGCCATCGCCCGCATCATGCTGTCCGAGCTGGACGGGGTGATGAAGGGCAAGGGCATCGCCTTCACCTACGACGAAAGCGTGCTGGACTACCTGGTGAAGAAGTCCTACTCCGCTGCCTATGGGGCGCGCAACCTGCGCCGCCAGATCCAGAAGGACCTGGAGGATCCCATCGCCGCCAAGCTCATCCAGCGGTATGCCGACCCTGTCACGCGGGTGGAGCTGTCCGCCGACGGCGAGACGCTGAATATTGTCACCGACTAAAAAACAGGGCGGCGGGGAAATTCCCGCCGCCCTGTTTTGCTTTGCCCCGTCTTTTATTCCGATTGACGCACATCAAAATTTCCCGGTGGTGCCGTCCACAATTCTGTGCTATAATACCATTGTTATCCTTTGACGGAATGGAGGAACCCTGCACCATGAACACAGAAGCCAACGCATCCGGCGCCGCACTCAAAAACCCCGGCAAGGGAGGAAAGGCAGTCAAAGCTGCCGCCGCCCTTCTGCTTTCCTGCTGCCTCATCGCCAGCCTGGGGCTCAGCGTCTACCAGGCCGCCGTCCAGAACCAAAAGGTGAGCGAGTACATCGACCATGAGCTGGAGCGCCAGGCCGAAGCGGCCAAACAGGAAAACCAGTATATGGAGGACGGCTATAAGGTGGGCGGCGAGTACGAGATCCGCTCCACTGCCCACATCTCCGACGCCTACATAAGCGGCGACCACAGCCGCCTCAGCCAGGAGGACAGGGACACCCTGCGCATGGCGGAGGAGGTGCTGGAGCAGGTCATTGAGGATGGTATGGACGGCTATGAAAAAGAGGAAGCCGTCTACAAATGGATGGTGGAAAATATCGGCCACGGCTCCCGAAGCGTCATCAGCCGCCCGGGCATGAGCCACTCCGCCTTCACACCCCACGACGTGCTGTCCAGCCGCGCGGCGGTGTGCGTGGGCTACGCCACCACCTTCCGCCTGTTCATGAATATGCTGGGCATGGACTGCCACATCGTCCACAACGAGTACCACTCCTGGGATCTGGTGCAGCTGGAAGGCGATTGGTACCATGTGGACGTCTACAGCGACTCCCACGGCGTGCTGTACGGCAATTTCAACATGACCGACGAGGTGGCAAAGAACGGCCACAACTGGGATGAGTCCGCGCTGCCCGAGGCCAAGAGCGTGAAGCACACCCCCGCCGTCCGCAACGGCATCGAGGTGGAGGGCATTCTGGAGGTTCCCGCCGCCTTGAAGGAGGCCATGGACGGCAGGAACGGCGCTTTGTTCTTCAAGTTCCAAAATCCCCTCTCCGAGCAGGATATGGCCATGGCAGATTTTCTGGCCGGCAGCCTGGAGCAGGTGCTGGGCGGCATGTTGGAGGAAAGCTACTACTTCCGGGCGGCCTGGTACCCCGGCGAGGGGGACAGCTACATCCTGGGCCTGCTGATGGAGAGCCGCAGCGTGGAGGAGGAGCCCGAAGGCATTGACGCCGCCTCCCCCGAGGGCCGGAAAATCATCCAGGCCATTGCCGCCGCCTTTGATATCGACCCGGCGGCTCTGGGCGTTGGGCCGGATGAGCCGCTGGAGTATTTCCCCGTTGGGGACACCGCCGCCGGCGGTAAAATCATCACCAGCGACGGTCCCGCCACCCAATGGGACGCCATTGTCCCCTGACCGCCGGGAGGTAATCAGATGGAACGAATCAGACAGACACTCGGCCTCACCCTGGCGGCGTTGTCGCTGCTGGCCATGTGCGCCTGCGCCGGGGGGGAGGATGCCGGGCCCGACCTGGACCCGGCGGATATGGCCCGGGCCATGATGGATGTGGACACCACCCTCCCCGAGATGGTGCAGCGCTCCAGCCGGGACGCCGACGGGGCGGACAGCTTCACCTACCTTTCCGACCTGGACTATGGCAAGGTGGAGGCCTACTTCTACGCCTGCGCCGACGCCGGGACGGCGGAGGAGATCGCGGTGGTCAAGCTCAAGGACAAGGGGGACGCCGCCGCCCTGATGGAGTCCCTCCACGACCACATCAAGGCCCGCCAGGGCACCTTTGAGGAGTACAACCCGGAACAGCTCCCCCTGACCGAGGACGCCGTAGTCACCCGTGAGGGGCGGTATGTGACCCTCATCGTGTCCAAAAAGAGCGGGCTGGTGCAGAAGGAGTTTCAGAACTTTTTCCAGCAGGAAAAGTAAGCGCCGTTTGGAAGCTATCACTGCGCCCAGTGGCAAGGTTTTTTCGCCGGGCAAAGGCGATTTTGACGCTTGGCAGCGTTCGCTGAGGCTATTGAGGATAGGCCTGTGCTTTCTATGCTTTATATCCAAAATCCGGGATGCCGCGCCAGCGCTTCCGAAAGTAGTGGGCGGCCAGCTTGGGCCGGCGGTCCCGGGTGAGCAGGCCCTTCTTATTGCCGTCCACCCGCATGGGGCCCTGGATGGTGGCAAAGTCGGCGAAGTTCCACACCTGTTCCCCGACAAAGAAGGGCCGCTTGTCCAGCTCGGCGTTGATGCGGGAATAGTAATCCGCCTGGTATTCCTCGCTGAACATCTCCCCGTTGGCGTTGTGAACGCCGGGATATGTGTCCGCACCGTACTCAGTGACCATCACCGGCTTGCCGGTGCCCGCCCAGAAGTCCAGCTCGGTATTCCACGCATCGCAGGCCGCATCCAGATCGCCGCTGAGATTGTACCAGCCATAGTAGCGGTTGACGCAGCACACGTCCATGGCCCTGGTGATGATGTCCTTTGTGTAATCGTTCTGGCAGCACACCAGGGTGACGGGGCGGCCCTGGGGGTCGCAGGCATGGGCAAGGTCGTAGAGGGGCTTAAAATAGTCGTAGGCCGCCTGGGGGAAGTGCTCGGTGTCCGGCTCGTTGGCGATGGACCACATCGCCACGCAGGGGTGGTTCTTGTCCCTGGCAATCATGTCCCGGATCACATCCCCGTGGTGCCCCTTGAGGCGCATGGCTTCGTAGGGGTTCTGGGCCCCGCCCGCGTTGATGCCCACGGCGGGAACCTCGTCGATGACCACGATGCCCTCCCGGTCGCACAGGTCGTACATCTCCTCGGCATAGGGGTAGTGGCTGGTGCGGAAGGAGTTGGCCCCCAGCCAGCGCATGAGGGAGATGTCTTTCACATTGAGGCACTGGTCCAGCCCGCGCCCATGGAAAAAGCTGTCCTCATGCTTGCCGAATCCCTTGAAATAGAAGGGCCTGCCGTTGATGAGGAATTTATCCCCCTCCACCTTCACAGTACGGATGCCGAAGGACACCTCGTACAGATCGTCATTCTGGAAGGTGACCTCCGCCCGGTAGAGGTAGGGTTCGCCGGGGTTCCACCTCTTGGCATTGAGGATGGTGATACGCCCCTTGTCCCCGGCGGCAAAGCCCACCGCCCGCCCCCCCTGATCCAGGATGGTCACCCGCACCTCACCCCTGCCCTGGGTCTCCACGGCGTAGTCCACGATCCCGTTGTCCCCGTCCTCGCCGGGGATGACGGTGATATCCCTGATGTAGTCCCATGGGGTGGTGTACAGCACCACAGGCCGGGTGATGCCCGCGTAATTGAAAAAGTCGAAATTTGGCCGGTTCTGGGGCCTGCACCGGGTCTTGGCCAGCTCGATGGAGGGGATTCCGGGGTTGTCAGAGCCGAAAAATGCCACGCCCCCCTCGTTGCCCACAGGCAGGGTGGAGAAGTCCACCCGGTTGTCCACCGCCACGGTGAGCCGGTGCTCCCCCGCCGTATCGTAGTCCGTCAGCTCGAACTCAAAGGGCAGGAAGCCCCCCTTGTGCTCCCCCAGGAAGGTTTCATCGATCCACACCTGGGCGGCATGGGTCACCGCGCCGAAACGCAGCCACAGCCGCTGGCCGGCTGCCTGCTCCGGGATACTGAATGTGCGCTGGTACACCGCCCAGCCGTAGTGGGCACGCAGGTTCACGTCGTCCTTCTGGTCGTTGTAGGAGGCGGGCACCGCCATGGTCATGGGCGCAGGCAGGGAGCCCTGGGCCCACTCATGGGGCCAGCTGTCCGCCCCGGCGGTCTGGAAACCCCACACGCCCCCCAGGTCAAAGACCATCCGGGAGCGGTTCATCTTTGGATACAGCATGGTTTAATCCCCTTTCTCGTTCCAGGGCAGGACGGCCAGCGCCGTCCGCCCGTTTTTTTGTTCCACCCGCAGAAGCCGTCCCCGGAAGGGCGCTTGCAGGGCAAATCCATGGAGGGCATCCGGGAGATGGGGCTGGAAGCGGAACCCTTCCGCCGCCTCCGGGTCGGGCTGCAGCCCCGCCAGCTCCTCGATGAGGAGGGGGATGGCCCCGCTGGCCCAGGGGTGGCACAGGCTGGTGTTCCACTTCTGTTCCTTTCCCCACACTTCGAAGCAGGCCGTAGCCCCCTCCCGGAGCATGTTCCGCCAGCCGCAGGCGTCCGTCCGGGTGAGCAGCCGGTACAGCGCATCGTGCCTCCCCAGCCGCCCCAGCCCCCGCAGGGCAAAATACATGGGCAGCACACCGCACACCCGCCCGGGGGTGAGCAGCAGCGCCTCATAGGCGTCCCCGCCGCCCTCTGGGGTCAGCCCGAAGCAGGCGGGATAGAGGTTGGCGTGGAGGGAGCAGTGGGCGCTTGTCTCGCTGTCGGAAAAAAGGCCCTGCCCCCGCCGCCAGAAGGCGCGTACAAATGCCTCCCCCACCCGCCGGGATTCCCCCTCTTGGAGCAGGCCCAGCGCCCCCTCCATCCGCTCCTTCATCCGTAGAAAGCCGTACCACAGGGCGTTGATAACATTGTGGCACCCCGTCCCTACCGCCGGTCGGGTGAGGGGGAAATCGTAGCCGTCCCGCAGGTTTTCCGGCCAGTCCACCAGGTTCCAGCCGTGGGATACGTTTTCCAGCAGGCCGTCCGGCCTCTGATATTTTGCAAAACACCGGGCAATCCCCTCCACGGCGGGATAGCACGCCCGTAGGAAGCCCCGGTCCCCGGTGAAGTCGTAGTCCGTCAGGGGCAGGGCGGGGAAGAGCAGGGAAAAGTCGGCGATCTCCTGCCGCAGCGCCCCCGGCGCCACCGCCAGCAGGGCGGGCGATGCCTGGGCCGACGCCATGAAATCGGCGGCGCACTTGCGCAAAAGCTCCGTTTTGCCCGTCAGCCACACCTGGGATCGGGCGGTGACCACCGCGTCCCCCAGGTACTGCCCCTTTTCCCGGCTGGGGCAGTCCAGATACGCCTCCTGGCTCCCGCAGCGCACGGCGTTTTTGCAGATTCGGAAAATGTCCTCCAGCTGATCCGCTTTGCAGGAGAGGGCGCACAGGCCATCGGGCATGGGGTAGTGCCGCTCCCACACCCAGCACTCCGCCAGCTCCACGCCCGGCGCGTCCAGCCCCAGAATTTCCACGTAGCGGAACGCCTTGTAGTCAAACTGGTGCAGCACGCTTTGCCCGTCCGCCAGCGTCCAGCTCTCCTCATAGCGGCAGTTGCAGCGCAGGTCGAACCGCACCCGGCCGGCGGCGTCCAGCTCCTCGCCGGTGACCAGGCTGTCGGAGATGGAGAAGATGGCAAGGCCCCGCTTGCCCAGCTTGGCGGCGTTCATGTAGAGGGCCGCGGCCTCCATCTCCACCGCCAGCACGCCCATCTCGCCCCACTTCATGGTGGAGCCGGAGGCGTCGTAGAAGGTGTCGGAGCTGAGCACGTTGCCCACGGGCATCTCCACGCCCAGCTCGCGGGAC
>OFGL01001982.1_pt1 | contig 10387 bp, 11 predicted proteins | sample 1521801 | NCBI WGS metagenome assembly OFGL01 (sample SAMEA3504085, study PRJEB24116) | mouse gut metagenome | biome: mouse gut; feature: mouse-associated habitat; material: faeces | place: Denmark | collected 2011 | reverse complement strand
AGCATCGCAGTAAACCTGCTGCGCGGCAGAGGCTGCCGCATCCTGCTTTGCAAAAATTATGGCTGCCTGCTGATACGTGCAGCGGTTTCCTCATCCTCTGCGGCATTCTCAGGTTCTCCCAGCGCAAGGTATATTCTGGCGCGGTCCGCATATTCCGGATTAAGCTGGACGGCTTTTGTGTAAGACTGGAGCGCTTTTTCGAGGTCACCTTTTTTCTCCCGTGTGATTCCGGCGTGCCTGTAGGGGGTGCCAAATCCGGCTTTAGCGCAAGAGCGCTGTCGCAATCAGCAAGCGCTTCCTCATATTTGCCCCAGCAGGCATAGGCATACCTGCGGTCATTATAGAACACGGCATTGTCAGGCTGTCATCTGGTCTTCCTTTACACGCTGCGCTTCTGAGGCGGTTTCCCGGGAGGTGATTTTACAAGACTGAATAGTCTTTTGGAGTTCATAAAGAATTTAATGGATTCCATGAACATTATCGACACAATGATTTGTCAAAAACACTGTCAATTCATATTGGCTTATATGCAAGAGAATTTCAAGTAGCGCTGATTGGACCGTATCATTCATATGATTTGGATTGTGCCGTTCTGCAAGATGACATTCTTACAGTTCTACAAGACAACATGATAACGCAGATAAAGATTACCGATGCCTATATAATTCGCCATGTTGTGCTGGACTGTTTGGGTTGTAACTTTGCAATTTATAAATTTACAATACGTGAAAACTTGATTTGCTTGTACGATTTTGAGAATAACTACTATGAAATAGATTTTAATGGAAAGCATATCATATAGCTTCCGTGAGTTCTCTTATCCGCATGAAATTGACAGTGAGGATACAGTCTTTCAGCGGGCGGTTTCGCTCTTGGCAGACGAATTGCAGATTGAAGCGGAACAACAACCTGTTCCCTTGTCTGTATTGTCCTTTCCAGGCTTGGAAATACTGCAACATCAGCGCAGGGTGTTGCTGGATAGGAGAGATGCGCGCCTTACTCGGATTGAGCCGGATTGTAAAAACCCGACTTATCTGAAAACGGTGTTAGGCGTTGGGTACAAGTTCAGTGCTGACACTACAGAAAACGGTACTTTGTAGAACGCTCTTTTTCTGGTAGCATAACCCAATTTCTGTGCCGCTCTCCGCAGCCTCCTCCTTCCTCCGGGTCCGGCTCCTGTCCACAGCAGGCTGACAGGTCAGTCAGACAGACCCGGCAGGATGTAGTGACCGCTTTGCGGTGCAAAACGGTCACCCGTTTAATGGATTACTTAGATGGCATCATTTAGCTTGGCATATATATAAGTGTCTTTCCAAATTGCGTTTTCACTTTCATCTTTCCAGAAGTACACATTTTTTCTAAAATGCGCTTCACGTTGGAATCCTAATGATTCAAGTAATTTCCATGAACTATTGTTATTGGGGTCGCATTCGGCATATATCCTATGGACGCCATTGGAAAATGCCTGTTGAATTAAAGCTTTACAGCTTTCCGTAGCATAACCATATCCCCAATAATTTCGATTAAATACATATCCCATTTCCAGTGCTTCACAGTCCCGTTTACCCATATATACATTCCCAATCATTTTGTGGGAATCCTTTAATTCGACAGCAATCATTTCATCTGTACTGATGCGCCATTCAAGATTTTCTTTTGTTTCATCAAAGGTTAGCGGTTTATATGGTTCATATGTCACAACTTCCTTATCAGATAAGTATTCATATAAGTCCTGCACATCTTCCTTCTTGTATCTTCTTAAAATCAATCTTTCCGTTTCTGCTATCATTATTTTATTCTTCATGTTGTACATCCCTAAATTTTTTGAAAACCTATCAATAACTTTTATAAACACATTCAAGATAAGATCAGTTATACAGGTTCTCTTATCCATGCAACAGTATTTTGAAATTCCGATTCAATATTCAGGCACATAAGAGGGAACTTCTTATAAAGATTCAACAGGAAAAAATAGCTTGTTTTTTCCTGTTGCAGGCTCAGTATAATCACACACTGCACCTGCGAGCTTCATTCCTTTTTCAGAAATGGTATTATTTATTACCTCGTCAAATATTTCGCCATATCTGTTTGGTTCAATGTCCACAACAATATATTTTCGCGCTGGAATAACCCATTTAGTCCATCCTTCAGGTGCAATTGCATCAGCATAAGTTTCAACACCTGCAAGGTATAATCCCCTTGTAAACTGGTGAGTCCATGGGCGAAAAGACCTACTCTCATCACTCATTGCACCCCAAAATCCAACATATGTCCCATCTGGATTTTTCATTCCAAGAGCGGCCACTTCATTAAAATGAGAATTTGCTTCCTGCCATAATTGTTGAACGATATTTTTCCCTGTAGTACATAAGCCCTCTTTACCAATGACAGTAATCATTGGTAAATCTATAATCTTTATTTCCATAAGCAATACACTCCCCCAACTATTCATCAAATCTGAAGTCTATTAAAACATAATTTTTAAAAGACAAAAATCAAATCCTTGTCGTATACTTTGCAAAACATCTACATTAACAGGTCTTTCAAAAATTATTTCAAATAATTTTTTGTTATATCCTGCGGTACAATGACACCATGTTAGTGAATCAGAGGTTCTTGCTGCCTCCAACATAGGACATTCGCAAGTAAACATTTTTGTATATAGCTGATTATCTCTGATAAACCAACCGGCGCCGTTTGCATTCATAGTTTCTACAAATCTAAATAAATTCTGATCCAGAGAAAGATAGAGTTGCCTTAAACTGTTCGCCGTATCTTCCAGTTTACCGTTTTCATTACAATAGCAGCCTTGACGAATGTTCTTTATTGTTCTTTCATCAAATCGCTTTTCCAGTACAGCAGATAATTTTTCCACCCATTCTGCACGGATTTTCGGCGTTACATTTATAGTTAATGGAAGTTCTGTCATTATGGCTTCTGTCGTTTCTTTGGAAACATTTTCTTCCAAACTATGTTTTAATCTTTCCAACTCATCTAACTCCAATGTTGAAGAAATTTGATCTGGCATAGAAAAATTTTTCATATCAATATTACCATTCTTTTATATTTGGTCTTGGTTCCCGCCACCATTCCTGAAAATCTTTTGAATATCTTGTTAAAACTACTGCAATATCTGTAGGTGGCACGTAAGTTGTGATCTCAATATACTTGTCCACAAATCTGTCTGCAGCTTGTATATTTTGGGAGATTTCAAGTTCTTTCCCCAAATTTACCAGCTCCACAGTTTTTTCAGACACAGACTCAACCTGCTGCTCCAGTCGCCTGTTACAATCAAACAAAATTTCGTTTTCTTGAAGTATCAATCGGTATATGCTGTAAATAATTTCTGCTATTGTGTGTATTTTCATATATCCATCAATTGGGCATGATTTAAGAAAATAATGATAATTAAGCCAAAAATTCGAGTAAAATGATAATAATTTTTCCTCTTTTTCTGCTTTCTGGAATACGGGAATCAGTGGCAGTATATCTTCAATCTCTGCATCATTACAAAATAATATTCTTGCTTTCATAAAACTATTTCTGGCGGGTTCGCTGCCTTTCGATGCCAAGTCTTTCAAATATTGCTTTGTCATATATTTAATGTCAAAATATCCGCCCTCATATGTACACAATCCATCTATTGTTTCTGCTGTAGTGTTATTCTTTTCCTTTTTTGTATATTCTTCTTCTGATAAAATAATGATACCATCTAAATCTGAGTCTGCCCTCTCCGTACCTTTGGCCACAGAACCCGCAAGTATCGAAGCTATAGCCCCTTGTTTTCTAAAATATTCTTTCATATTTTCAATAGACTGTTCGTGATGTTTATACATGGTTCCTCCGGTTTATCAACTAACTGTTTTATTGTATTCCAATATTACAAACAATTCATCAACAATTCTTAAGCCATATTTGGATTTTTTCAATTTGTTTCATTTTATTGGAAAGTGTATATGTAATCACATAGAATGACCGATCCTCGTAACATCCATTTACATTACGGACATATGGCATCCCGTTTTGTATTGTTGCCAGAGCAATTATCTTGTCCTTGTTTAAGCGCTTATTCAATATTTTTTCTGTTTTCCAAGCAAGCTTTTCCGTTTTCATCCTCCGTGTTTAATAAAGATTAATTTCATCAATAAGCAATTTGAAAATGGCAAGAAATATTTTTGCTTTAGCAAAGGGTATCTTATTTTTGAATTTTCTGACACTGCTATCATATCATAAACATACTCGTAATTCCAATAGATTTTAATGTGAATTAAAAAATAGGTGTTGGGATACTGGGAGAGGTAAAACGCGCACATAAAACACCGATTAGACGATGGAAAAACGCGCAAGATGCTGAATTGTTCGGCGGGAGAACGAGTAAAACTGCATATGTTTATTTCGCAAAAATTGTATATCTATACATTTGTATAAATTAGATAATTGCAAACTTGCGTTTTGGTTTATCTGATTGGATGTTAAAATACTTTTCAATTTATGTCTATATAATACGAGGAGGAAAAAGAATGAAAATGTGGACATTCGTAGAGCTGCACGGACAGCAGGCAACTTTGACGGATGGTAAAGGTCTCTGAATATCCGACTGGTCAAATGAATGTGATTACAACACACTAAAAAAGGTGTAGCAGAGGGCTATAACGGGTGATATTCTAAATTCTAGGACACGCAAACCGCATAAACACTGGGTTTGCAAAATTTTAATAAAATAATTAGCACTCACCTCTTGACAGTGGAGGGTGCGTTCCGACTTGTTTCATAGTGTGCCGTAAGTGCCTGTTTTACGGGGCTTGCGGCATATTCTGTTATTTATCAGAGTTCATCAAAAGTCGTCATTTTATGGGAAAATGGTGTAGTAAATGGTGTACCGGATGAATGGCAGGAGGGTGTCTTGGGTGTAAGTGTTTTTTGATTCTGATTTATGCTTTTCATGTTGGGATTTCAGTAACAGGAAGCCGAGGGCTGAACTGTTACTGATTTTAGAAAAATCAGATTGTGAGTCCTTGCACGATAGGATATAATAATAGTAACTTAATGATGAGCTGGCAAAAGAAAAGACAGTCAAGAAGGCGGTGATCAAGTGGCTGGAGAAGAAATACGGCAGGATAATAGGACTGTAGAGCAGATTGTTGACGGAATGAGTCTATTCGATGACGATCTGATGTCTATGGTGTTTGATGGTAACATAGAAGCAACGGAGCTTCTGTTAAAGATTATATTGAAAAAGGACGATATTCAAGTTGTAAGCGTTGTAGGGCAGAGAGAATTGCAAAGCCCTGTAGTTGGCGGGCGGGATATCCGCTTAGATATACTGGCAAAAGACAGTACGGGAAAGCACTATAATGTGGAAGTGCAGAAGAAACCGGAAGGGGCGCATATCCGAAGAGCCCGATTCAATAGCAGCATGATGGACTCCCGGATGCTGAAAGCAGGGCAGGAGTTTTCGGAGCTTCAGGATTCGTATATGGTATTTATCACCCAGACGGATATCTTTAAGCGTGGGATACCGATCTATACGATCAATCGTCATTTTGAGGAAACAAATGAGTTATTTGATGATGGCTCTCATATTGTGTACGTGAATGGAAACTATAAGGGAGACGATACGATTGGAAGATTGATGCATGACTTTGGCTGTAAGGAAGCGAGGGATATGTATTATCCGGAACTGGCTAAAGGGGTGCGACATTTTAAGGAAGAAGGAGGTAGAGAGAGAATGTGTGAAGCGGTTGAGAAGTATGCGGAAAATGTAAGATTGAATAGTCTGCTAGAGTCCATAAGAAATCTTATGGAAAATATGAAGTTGGGGGCAGAACAGGCAATGAATGTGCTTGGGATTGAAGAACAGGATAGAGAAATTTTGCAGAAAAGGTTGTAAAGCTATTAGGTATAATTGATGTGGAAAGCAAGGAGTATTCCGAATGGAGGGGATACTCCTTGCTTATTCCTATGTGTCACCCATGAAAACCTTGTCTGTATAGTAGGACATTTATTTTATAGAAACGCTTTTGGGATTATTGGAATTATCAATAGCAATATGAGTATAAGTCTATGCTTGAAGAAAAGAGGGATACTGATGTTTGAGATGAAGGAATATGTATCCATATTTCAAAGGAATGGTGTTAAAGAGGCAGAGCATTATAGAATGGATAATGCACCCAAAAAGATATATAAATTTATCCCATTTTTTGATAATGGGAATTCAAAAGTAAATAAGCGAAATATTGAAACTATAGAAGAAAAAAAGGTGTGGGCGTCAAAATATTTTTCTTTAAATGATCCATTTGAGTTTAATGGAATGTATTTAGATGAAGAAAAAATATCAGCGTCAGGGAACGATGTTGGGACATTTTATGAATATTGGAAATACATTACTGATTGTTTTATTACGATAAGTTTTTGTGCAGAAAAGGAAAATTTACATCCTTTAAATAATATGCCTATGTGGGCGTATTATGCTAATAACCATCATGGTATATGTGTTGAATATGATGTTTGTAATCCAATATGTTTGTATCCAGTCTCTTATGAGCAGGAGAGAAATCCAATGAGTGTGGTTCTTGGTAATTTTGTGGCGTTATCACTTGATGCTGTAAACGGAAAAATATCTGGGCAGAATCCTGAATTATTAAAGTATCAATTTCTTATTTTGAATTTGATGTGTGTTAAACACAGGTCATGGAAACAGGAAAATGAATTTAGGATTTTGTTTCCATATCCAAGATTGCGAGAAAATGGAAAGAGAGTAGGTTTAAAAGATTTAGGGTTAGAAATAAGTGCAATTTACTTAGGAAAAGATTGTAGTATTAGAAATCAAAATAGATTGAAAGGTGTGTCAATCAATCTAGGAATTGATTTATATAAAATGAGAGTCAATAATCAAAGTAGAAAATTTGATATGTGTTTCGACAGAATTCACTAATTTAAATATGTTTTATATGTTAGGGGGATATATGGCAAAGAAAGGATTAGATATTTCTACAATACAAGCTGTATTAAAAGATGTACAGATAAATTTAGGATGGTCATTATGCATTGGCGCTGGTACAAGTGTTCCGGCTTTGCCGGATTGGTTTTCTCTGGTTGAAAGGCTGATTAATCATAATTGTTGTCCTGAAGATAAAATTGATATAGATGTATATAGAGGAATGGGGTTTTCGGCGGATGCAATGATTCAGGCAGTAAGAAATAGATTACATATAAGTGACGATGAATTTATTCAATTGCTGTCAGAAGAAGTATATGCTCCAATCAGAGATAAAATAAATTTAAATGAATGGCAATCGTTTATAAAAGTCCATGAGGCATTTGTGTTATCCGGAATAACAGATAGAGAATGGAGAGATTTTGAAAAGGTAAAAGATTGTTTGCTGATAGATACGTCAGCAAATCTTTTGGCAGAGGTAGTTGTGGAAGCAATCAGAAATGATCAGGCACCGAAAGCCATATTGACATTTAATGGTGAAGCAGTTTTTTTGGCACTACTTAATTATTATTATTGGATAAATAGGACAGATAACAGAAATAAATTCGATAGGATAATAAATGGTATTTCATATAAATGCATTGATAGAATACCATATATTCATTGCCATGGTGTGTTGCCAATAAATGATGCTAAGCCAAGAAAAGGTCGCAATGCAAATGAAAAGCTGGTATTTTTGGAAGAAAGTTATTTGCAACTTGCAAATTCGCCTATGTCATGGCAAGCGATTAATTTCATAGAAAATTGTATGCAGAGTAAAATGGTTTTTGTAGGAGTATCCTTAACAGATCCAAACATGAGGCGTTGGTTGGGCTGGATTCATAATAATAAAGTGCAGGAATTGAAAAGCAACGGAATTGCATATAGTGAATCAACAGAGCATTTTTGGATAAATAGAAAACCTGAATCAGAGGTTGAAAGAATATGGGTAGAGGAAAGTGTTGCACATCTGGGGGTTAGATTGGTATGGATAGATGAATGGAATCAAGTGGGAATAGCTTTGAAGAAAATGTTGGCATTATGATAATTGCAATTAGTCCGAAGCGGGTGTATTATGTAATTGGCAACTCCCTGACTCTCCATCCCAAAATGATTAGGGAGAGAGCGAGGTGCTTTCCAAAAAGGAGAATATTACTCTCCTTTTTGGAATCAGGGTATCTCGGAAAGTCAGGTTAAAATAAAGTTTTTACAGAAATCAGTGAATGAAAGACTTGTTTATTTCGGCTAATTGTGTTAGCATGTAACCGTTGAATGAACAAACCATTGGTCAAGAAAGAAAAGGAGGGCTTACCATGCAGAAAAATATAACAATCCATAACAGAATAACGAAACAGACAATCAAAGGTATGTCACTCCGTGTATCTTACAGATAGCTTTATTTTACTGCACCGATAGAAAGTTCCGATAGTGATCTTGGATATTTCTATTGTTCCGCACTGTATAGATAGTAGAAGTGTGACGCAGCACCTTTTGGGTGCTTTTTTTGCGCCCATTTTTACAGAGAAAAGGAAAAGAAAGATTATGAAAACAGTAAAAGGAATTTACGCCGAAGCGAAGATTTTTACAGATGATGTAGAAGATTATGCTCTGGCACAGGTAAAAATGATATGTGATAACGAAACTGCGGAGGGCAGTGCGGTCTGCATGATGCCGGACATCCATCCGGGCAAGATCGCACCGATAGGTCTTTCCATGATAGTCACGGATAAGGTTATCCCGCAGCTCTTAGGCGTTGATATCGGCTGCGGCATGACCTGTGTAAAACTGAATAAAAGTAATGCGGAGTTCCAGAAGTTAGACAGGGTGATTCGGGAGAATGTGCCGTCCGGCTTCACTATCCGCAAAGCCTCTCACCACATGGCGGAAGAATTTTCTTACGAAGGACTTCATTGTATCCGCCATATCAACAGGCAGAAAGCGGACAGTAGCCTTGGTACGCTTGGCGGTGGTAACCATTTCATCGAACTGGATCAGGGTGATGACGGCAGCCTGTATCTTGTGGTGCATACCGGGAGCAGGCATTTAGGGGAGGAAGTGGCGGCGTATTACACGAAACTTGCTAATTCCAGCCTGAAAGAGCGAGGAAAGGAAGTTCCCTATTACATGAGTTATCTGGAAGGGGAGAATAAGGCCGCATATCTGGAAGATGTGCAGGTCATCCAGTGCTATGCCGAGTGGAACAGGCAGATCATTGTCAGGGAGATCCTGAAAGGCATGAAGTGGAAAGCGGCAGAGCAGTTTTCAGTGCCGCATAACTATCTGGATGATTCAGGCATACTCCGCAAAGGTTCTATCTCTGCGAAAAAAGGAGAACCGGTAGTCATTCCGGCAAATATGCGGGACGGGATCATCTTAGGCATTGGAAAAGGCAATGCAGAGTGGAATTACTCTGCGCCGCATGGTTCCGGCAGAAAGTTGAAGCGTGATGATGTAAAGAATCAGTATACGGTATCGGAGTTTAAAAAGGAGATGAAAGGCATCTACAGCAGCTGTGTGGGGGCGGATACCCTGGACGAGGCTCCCTTTGCCTACCGCTCTATGGAGGAGATCCTGGGACAGATCGGGGATACGGTGGAGATCACCCGGATCTTGAAACCTGTTTACAATTTCAAGGCCGGAGGAAAGGTATAAAAATCAAGAGCGTGAAATGGCCAATGGGGCGGAAAACAGAGGGATAGCCCCAGAGAGGCAGCAAGGGTTTATGGGAGCTGTGCGGCCATACTGGTTTGACTTTGGAAAATGCCTGTGCTATAATCAAAGCCAGTTTAGACTGGAAAAAATGAGACAAGTTCTGTCAGGTGCGGATATGAGGGGAGCAGAAATGGCGCTTTTATCCATTGTACTGCCGGCTTACAATGAAGAACAAAATATTGCCAACACTGTCCGGGTGCTGTCGGACATGCTTGAGGAAAAGAAAATTGACTACGAACTAATCTTTGTCAGCGACGGTTCCAGGGACGGCACTTTTGCCCGGATCCAGGAGGCCTCTGTGGCCAGCGCCCGGATTCGCGGGGCAGAGTTTTCCAGGAACTTCGGCAAGGAAGCGGCCATTTTTGCAGGTCTGGAGATGGCGGCAGGGGACGCGGTGGTGGTTATGGACTGCGACCTGCAGCATCCGCCGGAGAAGGTGCCGGAGATGTGGCAGCTGTGGCAGGAGGGGGCAGAGGTAGTGGAGGGCGTCAAGTGCAGCCGGGGGAAGGAAAGTCTGGCACACAAGCTTTCCGCCGGGCTGTTCTACAGGATTATGAGCTGCCTGATCAAGATGGATATGAACGCTTCCTCGGATTTCAAGCTCCTGGACCGGAAGGTGGTGGATGTGCTTCTGGCACTGCCGGAGCGGAATACCTTCTTTCGGGCGCTGAGTTTCTGGGCAGGGTTCCGCAGAGAGAG
>OFGL01001977.1_pt1 | contig 10414 bp, 8 predicted proteins | sample 1521801 | NCBI WGS metagenome assembly OFGL01 (sample SAMEA3504085, study PRJEB24116) | mouse gut metagenome | biome: mouse gut; feature: mouse-associated habitat; material: faeces | place: Denmark | collected 2011 | reverse complement strand
TTCGGATTTTCCGGCGCCTTTCCCGAGCCGCGCACGACGCCGGGATGAGGGGCGGACGCCCGCCTTTCCCCCGCACGCGGAGGGGTCCCATGCCATCATTCCCGCGACCATTATGGGCAAGTTTCCCCGCACACGGAGGAATCCCGGAAACCGAAATCATGGACGCCAGCGGTCTGTGTGCGTTTCCCGGCACGTGGAGGAACCCCATAACGGCGCGCGGCCATCGCCACAACGCTGCTCACTTTTCCCCGCACGTAGAGGAGCCCCGTTCCTTGCCGAACGAGGCTCCTTTTCTTTGCCGGAGGAAGAGGTCGCGTCACACCCGGCGCAGCGCCATGCTCTCAAAGGGGCAAATCTGCGCGCACAGCCCGCAACCGTCGCAGCGGGCGGTATCTACCACGGGAAAGCCTTCGGCGTCGGCGGCTATGGCCTGATAGCCACCATCCCGGCAGGAAACCACGCACTTCCCGCAGCGGCGGCAGCTCACCCGCTCGACCTCGGCAACGACCTTTACGCCGCGATCAAGGCTGCCGTGTGCGGCAAAGAAGGGCAGCGAGCGCCCCACCAGCTCGGCGGGCGAGGCCATGCCCTTGCGTTCGAGGTAACCCGCAAGGCCGGAGCACAAATCAGCGATGATGCCGTAGCCGTTTTCCATGACCGCGGAACAGACCTGCACGGTGCTCGCACCGAGAAGCATAAATTCCACGGCGTCCCGCCACTCGTAGATGCCGCCGATGCCGGAGACGGGCAGATCAGTGGTCCGGGCTATCTGTGCCACGCAACGCAGCGCCAACGGCTTGATCATCCGACCCGACAGCCCCCCGAAGGCGCTGCAACCGTTGACGTTCAGCAGCGGACGGAAGGTTTCCACGTCCACTCCGGGAATGGAGCTGACCGTATTGATGGCCGAAATGCCGTCCGCGCCCCCGTTCCGGCAGGTCAGGGCCCCCGCGACCACATCACTTACGGGCGGAAGCTTCACATAAACGGGCAGGCTGGTGCTCGCCCGCACCCACCCGAGTACCTCGGCCATGAGATCGGGGTGCGTGCCAATCTCGGCCAGTCCGCCCAACTCCGCACCGCCGTGCGGGCAGGAAAAATTCAGTTCCAGCGCGTCCGCCCCGGCCTGCGCGCACAGCGCGGGAACCTCCCGCCACTGCTTCTCGATGGGAGCCCCCCCGTAAAGAAGGCTCGCGATCAGCACCCGGTCGGGATACTTGCGCTTGATGGCCGCTATCGCCTCCAGCCAGTCGTCCACGGTCTTCCGGGTTCCCAGCTCGATATTCGTAAACCCCATGAGCCTGCCCCGCGACCGCACGCCCTGAATGCGCGGGCTGACGTCACGCAAGCCGTCCGGCTCCTCCTGCGCGAGCGTCTTGATGACCGCGCCGCCCCATCCCGCGTCAAAAGCCCTCTCGATCATCTCGCGGGAAGCGGTAGGAGGCGCCGAAGCCAATACGAAAGGATTGGGATAGCGCACGCCCGCCACAGTCATGGACAGCGTCGTCTGCATACATCGCTCCTTGTACGTGGTTCCAGACTTCGAATCATTCCATTGGATCATGCTTTCTGCATAATGCGCGCCATCATGAACAATATCCCGTTCCAGAAAGTCCCCGTTCCCTCGAAAGGCACGGCTCTGTGAGAACGGAAGCGCCTCCACCGCCCGAAAAAAACGCGGTTCGTCCTGAAACGCACCACAAACCCGCCCTTTTTCCGCCATCGGCAGCCATCCGCATCCCCGCTTTTCCGCAAGTCTCCGCCCGTGGGCAATGCCTGAAAAAAGGCCGACGAAAGCCGGAGGCAGCCCTCCCCTCTCCCTTCGGTACGCCTGACGACAACAATGTTGCCGCCCACAGCCGCCCTCCCTCCAACGCCGGTGGCGGCGTCATCGCCGGATACCAGCCGCTGCACAGCCCTCAAAACGAGGTATTCCCCCGGCGACACAGGTCGACCAGGGGAATGCCGGTTGAAGGGGAGGAGAATATGGCGTTCCCGGTTGGGTCGGGAGCGTCAGGCGTGGGCGCTTAGAAGGGCCAGATCATGGGGATGATCACTACACAGAGAACGAGGCTGATAAGCTGGAGCATCCAGCCCGCCTTGATATAGTCCACGAAGGTGTAACGGCCCGGGGTCATGACGATGGTGTTCGGAGGCGTGGCAATGGGGGTCAGGAAGCAGGCCGAGGCGGACATGGCGATGCCCATCATGAGCGGCAGGGGCGAAACGCCGCCGCCCACGGCGATGGGAAGGGCCAGCGGTGCCATGAGCGCCGCGGTCGCGGTGTTGGACATGAAGTTGGTGATGAGCATGGTCAGGGCGCAGGAGACGAACATCAGCATGTAGGGCCCGGAGACATGGGAAACCACGGTATGGGCCACGAGCGCGGCCGCGCCGGACTTCTGCATGGCGGCGGACATGGACAACATGCCCGCGAAAAGGAAGATGGTCACCCAGTCGACGCAGGCGAAGGCTTCCTTCATGCTCATGCAGCGGGTGATGACGACAAGGCAGGCGCCGAGCACGGCGGCGGTGGTCAGAGGCAGGATGCCCGTCACCATCGCCACGACCACGAAGGCGAAAATACCGATGGACCAGGGCATCTTGTTGGTGCGGCGTTCCTTGAGCTCGGAGCCGAAGAGGTGATCTTCCCCGGCGCGATCCTTGGGCAGAAAACGATGGCCGATAAGGGCGTAGTAGAGGATGCCCGCCGCAAAGAGGATGAGGCCGAACTTGCCGAATTCGAAGAAGCCGAAGGGCTGGATGCCGACCTGCTCCATGACCGAGTTGACGATGCCGTTGGGCGGCGTGCCGACGAGGGTCGCCGTGCCGCCGAGCGAGGAGGCGAAGGCCACAGGGATGAGGATTTTGCTCGGGGCGATCTTGGCCGAGGCGCACATACCCATGATCATGGGCACGGCTACGCAGGTCGTACCGGTGTTCGAGAGCACGGTGGACAGGCCGCCCACGGCGATCATCGAGAAGAGCAGCAGCAAAAGCTCATTGCCTTTGGAGAGCTTCAGCGCGGTATTGCCCACGATGTCCGCGAAACCGGTCACGAAGGTGGATTCGCCCACGATGAACATGGCCATGAACAGGATAACGGTGTTGTCGCCGAAGTAGCTGAACGCCACTTTCGAGGTCAGCACGCCCGTGGCGGAAAGGGCGACGGGCACGAGCAGGGCGGTAACCGGCAGCGGCACCACCTCGGTAAAGAACATGATTGCGGCCACCACCAGAATGCCGAGGGTGATGTAGGCTTTGGTGGGATCGCCGGGAACGGCGGCGCCGGGCGTTCCGGGGTTGGCGGCGAGGCTTTCAAAACCACCCATGAGATAAACCACACATGCGATGAGCCCGCACGCAAAAACACTCCATGCAAACCGTTTCATACAGACACCTCTTCCCTGCTTGCCAAATGAGCAAAAAAAGTTAGTGTATGATGGTCATCACACAGTGGATGACCCCCCTGACGGGACTCCCAAGATATGGCCGAGGTTCCTCCAAACACGCGGCCTTTCCCGAAAGGCGCCCGCCCGCACCGCTGCAACGGAAACGGGCGGGCTTTCTTTTACTTATAGTAGGAAGCGACGAACGGCCGGATACGGTCGTGCGAAGCCTGAACCCGGAGCTGCAACTCGCGGGCGTAGGCGTCAAGGTCGTCGATACGCTTGCGGGCGACGCCCGTCTCCATGGCGGCCTTGGCCACGGCGGGCGTGATGCACGTCAGGATGCGCGGATCGAGCGGCTTGGGGATGATGTAGTCGAAGCCGTAAGAAAGGCTGTCCACATTGTAGGCCGCACAGACCTCGGCGGGGACGGGTTCCTTGGCGAGATCGGCCAGCGCGCGGGCAGCGGCGATCTTCATGGCCTCGTTGATCTCCGTGGCCTCCACATCGAGCGCGCCGCGGAAGATGTAGGGGAAGCCGGACACGTTGTTGATCTGGTTCGGGTAGTCGGAGCGGCCCGTCCCCATGATGCAGTCGGGCCGGGCGGCCTTGGCGTCCTCATAGGAGATTTCGGGATCGGGGTTGGCCATCGCGAAGAGGATGGGCTTGTCGGCCATGGAGCGGACCATGTCCTGCGAAACCAGATTCTTGGTGGAAAGCCCGAGGAAGAGGTCCGCGCCCTTCATACAGTCGGCCAGCGTGCCGAGGTCTTCCTCCTGCGCGAATTCCATCTTGTAGGGGGCGACACCCGCGCGTTTCTTGTGGATAAGGCCCTTGGAATCGAACATGCGGATGTTTTCCCGTTTGACGCCGAGCGCGCAGTAGAAACGCGAACAGGCCATGCCCGCCGCGCCCGCGCCCACGACCACCACGACCGCGTCCTCAATCCTGCGGCCCGTCAGCTCGCAGGCGTTGAGCAGCGCCGCGCCGGAAATGATGGCCGTGCCGTGCTGGTCGTCGTGGAAAACCGGGATGTTCATTTCCTTTTTCAGCGTCTCCTCGATGACGAAGCACTCGGGGGCCTTGATGTCCTCAAGGTTGATGCCGCCGAAGGTGGGCTCCATGGTCTTCACCGCCGCGATGAATTCCTCGGGGCTGCCCGTCTTCAGACAGAGATCAAAAACATCCACGTCCGCGAAATTCTTGAAGAGGACGCCCTTGCCCTCCATGACCGGCTTGGCCGCGTAGGGTCCGATGTTGCCGAGGCCGAGGACGGCGGTGCCGTCGGAAATGACGGCCACGAGGTTGGCGCGGCCCGTGTATTCGGACACCAGCGTCTGATCCTCCGCGATGGCCTTGCACGCCTCGGCCACGCCCGGCGAATAGGCGAGGGAGAGGTCTTTCTGGCTTTCGCAGCGCTTGGTCAGCACCACTTCCGTTTTCCCGTGACGGGGCGTTCTATGATATTCGAGGGCTTCTTCCCGCGTAAACAAGGCCATGTCGCATCATCCTTCTGAAAAAAGTTTGTATCATCACCTGTTGCCATCACCGGGGAACCATCCGGCCAAAGGCCCGAACCCTGCGCCTCCATCCCTCCGGCCTTCCGCAAGCGCTTCATGGCGATTCCGTACCTGTGGGAGAAACGGCGACGCCATTTCTCCCACATCGAGGGGGTTTGGGGGGCATCATGCCCCCCAAGCGGGTCAAGGGCGGCAAGCCCTTGCCGCCGGAGGCATCATCCCCTAGCTGTGGCAGTGCGAGCCGCAGCCCTTGAACTTTTCGTAGAGCGCCTTGGGCAGAATGCCCTTGACCGACTTGAGGGCCAGCATCCGGCGCATGATGCCGAGCTGATCCTGCAAGGGAATCTTCTTCGGGCAGACGTCTTCACAGCCGAGCAGCCCCATGCAGCCGAAAACGCCCTGATCGTTGCCGATCACGTCATAATACTCGTCTTCGGAACGATTGTCGCGCGGATCGATGTAGAAACGGGCCAGACGGTTGATGGTGGCCGCGCCGAGGAAGTCCTTGCGCATCCGGGCCGTGCCGCAGGCGGCGATGCAGCAGCCGCATTCGATGCAGCGGTCAAGCTCGAAAATCTGCTCGGCCAGCTCGTTTTCCATACGCTCCTCTTCGGCGGTCGGATCGAAGGCCTTGTCCTGCGAGTGCACCCACGCCTCGATTTTGCGGCCCACGTCGCGGAACCAGACGCCGGTGTCGACGGACAGGTCCCCGATCAGCCGGAAGATCGGCAGCGGATGCAGGACGATGTGATCGGGCAGGTCCTTCGTCTGCGTGTGGCAGGCGAGGCCGGGGCGACCGTTGATGACCATGCCGCAGGAACCGCAGATGCCGGCGCGACAGCAGAAGTCGAACTGGAGGCTCGGGTCCTGCTGCTCGCGGATGATGTTCAGCGCGATAAAGAGGGTCATCGAGCTGTATTCCTCCACGTAGAAGGACTGCATGTGCGGCACGGAGGCGGGATCAAGCGGATTGTACCGGAACACCTCAATATGCAATTTGCGACTCATTCTAACTCCCAATCAATGGAAAAAGATGTGTTGCCTTCTCCTTCCCCTTTTCCGGCAAGCGGAGACGCTCCGGGCGGGGAGAGGCCGGGGAGGAAAGCCTCCGTTGCGGGACGGCTTCCTCTTCCCCGGAATACGCCCTTACTTGCCGATGACTTCTTCCGCCTCTTCCTTGGTCTTGATCTTGTCGGCGGGAATCTCGGCGGGAATGATCTTGCCGCCGCCGTAGCCGCGTTCGCCCGGAGGCAGTTCAAACCACGGAGAGGCATCTTCGTAGGTGAGGGTGGGCAGGGAGTCGCCTTCCTTCCAGGTGGCGAGCGTCCGATTCAACCATTTGGCGTCGTTACGCTCGGGGTAATCTTCGCGGGTATGCGCGCCGCGGGATTCGGTGCGCTGGAGCGCGCCATAGGCGGTGCACAGGGCCAGCTTGAGCATGCCGGGCACGCGCAGGGCCATGGACAGCTCGGGCGTGAAGCCCTTCACGTTCCCGTGCAGGCCGATGTGCTTCGCGCGTTCGGAGAGTTCCAGCAACGCGTCGACGCCCTTCTGAAGGTCGCCTGCGTTACGGAAAATCCCCACGTCGTCCATCATGATGTCCTGCATGGCATTGCGGATTTCAAAGCAGTTTTCCTTGCCGTTGCGCCCGCTGACGATGTCGTCGATGGTCTTGGCAACGAGCTTGTGGGCGTCGTTGACGGCTTCCGTCTTGAACGAGCTTTCGGTGCCCTTGAGGTACTCGACGAGCTTGCTGCCGATGTAGCGGCCCGCGACCACGGTTTCGGCGAGCGAGTTGCCGCCAAGACGGTTGAAGCCGTGCAGGTCCCAGCAGGCCGCTTCACCCGCGGCGAACAGGCCCTTCAGACCGTAGGCGTGGCCGTCCTTGTTCGTGCGCACGCCGCCCATCGAATAGTGGTGGGTGGGACGCACGGGGATGAGCTGATGAATCGGGTTCACGCCGAGGAAGTGCGTGCAGATATCATAGATTTCACGCAGTTTCGTCGTGATGTGCTTTTCACCCAGATGCCGGATGTCCAACCACAGGTGGTCACCGTAGGGGCTCTTCACGCCGAAGCCCTTGCGCATGTGCTCGGTCATGCGACGGGATACCACGTCGCGGGAGGCAAGCTCGGCCTTTTCGGGCTCATAGTCGGGCATGAAACGGTATTCGTTCACGTCAAGGAGCGTCCCGCCGTCGCCGCGGCAACCTTCGGTCATCAGAATGTCCGTAGGCACGCTGCCGGTGGGGTGGAACTGGATGGCTTCCATGTTGCCGAGAGACACCACGCCCGTGTTGAGGGCGCATATCTGACCGCCGCCGTCGCAGATGACGGCGTTGGTGGTGGCGCGGTAAATGCGGCCATAGCCGCCCGTGGCGATGAGGGTCGCCTTGGCGACGTAGGCGACAAGCTCGCCGTCGCGCAGGGAACGGACAATCGCGCCCATGCAGCGCTCGCCGTCGTGGATCAGGGCTTCGGCCTGCATACGGTCATGGATTTCCACGCCGTACTGGAGGCATTTGCTGTCGAGGGTGTTGAGCACGGAACGGCCCGTACCGTCAGCCGTGTAGCAGGTGCGCCATTTCGCCGTGCCGCCGAAGGCGCGGGCGTGGATAAGGCCGTGCTTGGCGGCGTCCTCTTCGGCCTCGAAGGGCTTGCCGCCCTTATAATAGATGTGCTTGCCCGCGACGACGCGGTTCCACGGCACGCCCCAATGGGCCATTTCGCGCATGACGATGGGGGCGGTGTCGGCGAAGATGCGCGCCACTTCCTGATCGCAGCCCCAGTCCGAACCCTTCACGGTATCGGCAAAATGGATGTCGGGGCTGTCGCCCTTGGCCATCACCGCGTTGCCGAGGCCGGCCTGCATGCCGCCCTGCGCCGCAGAAGAGTGCGAACGGCGGGGAGGAACGACGGAAAGACAGATCGTGTGGAAGCCTTCCATAGCCGCGGCCAGCGCCACGCGCTCCCCGGCAAGCCCCGCACCAATACACAACACATCGGAATAAATCGTTCTCATATGACGCCCTCCCTTAGATAGCCAGCGTGGCGAAGCTGTAGTGGGTTGCCAGACTCAGCAGGGCCAGACCGATCACCAGATAGAGGGCGTACTTGCGCCACTGAAGACGGTTTTCGCGGGTCAGGATGCCGAACTTCACGCCGATGCGGTAGAGCCCGATGGCGATATGCAGGTCCACGGCGGCGAAAAGGAGCAGATAGAAGGGCACCATGCCGCCCTGAATGGCGGCGGCGCTTTTCTGCGCGGAAATAGGCAGGTTGGAGAGGATGTTGATCACGTGGGCGCTGGCCAGCACGAGAATGATGATCGCGGTGACCACCTGCACGAGCCACAGCCACGTGTCGAGGTGGTGCATCATGCGGGCCTGACGCCAGAATTCGCGCAATTCAACCGGGCTGAACGGCATTTTGCGGGCGGCGAGGATAAAGTGCAGCACGATGACGAGCAAAAGGATGGGGCCGCCTATCTGGGCAAGATAGGAGGTTTCAAGGAATCCGGCGATGCCGTTCATCAAATTCGGGCTGAGAATGACGCTCGAAACGAGCAACATGTGCATGAACACGAAGAGGCACAGCAAGACACCGGTGAGCATTTGCACAACATCGGTATATCCCGAAATATTGCTGCGCAATTTGACATGAGACGTAATGTTCGCTTGATCCATTTTTTGATCTCCTCCTCAATGATAAAAAAAAGAACCTGCCCTCTCTGTTTCTAAACCTTCCCAACTCCTTATTCCGACCGATGCTTTTATGCCCCACGCATTATCAGTCGTGTTTGAGGTTTTATGAACTTCCCTAGACTTCAGGTCAGTTTAAAGGATACTTTTTCATTTCTGTCAACCAAGCGTTATTTGTTCAATCGAACAGTTATGGCACTTTGTTCATAAAAGAATTTCTACGTTTATCACCGCTTACACCAAAACACCTTATTGGGAGCTACTTTTATTACAAACAAGTCATGATAATACATGACGTTTTTTGGAAATATTTTCTTCAAAAAAAGCCTTGCGCCCATCGCTCACGATCCGGGCCTCCCGAACGGACGGCCTCAACAATGCGTCACTCTTGATTTTCATTTCCCCGTTTCCCTCCCTTGACTGGGCGGATGATCACCCCTTTTTGCAAAGCGACCCGGCATCCCTTTCAGGGCGCAAGGCCGCCGGCATAAAAAAAGCCCCCCTCTCCGCAGAAAGGGGGGCTTGAAGAGGCGTCACCGCCTATTTCGCGCGCCAGGCGCCATGCTTATTACAGAAAGCGCGGGCAAAGACGACCTTGTCCGCCGGGACGGGGAATTCGGCTACGGGCGTGTCCCCGGCCTTGAAATACTTGCGCAGAACGGTGTCGTCCGCCGTGCGGATTTCGGCCCATTCGATGAGGTGATCGGCTTCCATGCCGTGCAGCTTGGAGCCCACGCTCACCTTGCAGCCGTTTTCGGTGGCTTCCACCACGGGCATGTGGGATTCGCGGGTGCCGACGGGCTCACGGTCGTCAAGCAGTTCCATCGTCTTGCCGCAGCAGATCATGGCGCTGACGCCGTCATGGACGATTTCGGTCACGGTGCCGCAGACGGGGCATTTGTAAAGCTGGTAACGGTACGTCATTGTTTCTTTCCTCCGAAAAAAAAGATAAGACGGTGAAAAAGCGAACCTTCATCGCGTGATTAACGTTATTAATTTCTACTACTATTTATAAAGTCTGTCCAGCAAAAAATGGAGAGCAAGAAGAAAGAAAAAGGGAAAAAGAAAGAGGGGAAGAGAGAAAAAGGAGGGGAGAGGCACATCCCCTCGCCCTCCGGCGCTTTCGCAGCGTGTCTGCGGGAAATACGACGAGGAAAACACACCGAAGGAAGGAAGGAAGGAAGGAAGGAAGGAAGGAAGGAGACCTCCCCGCCTCACCACGAAGAGGGCGGGACGGCGCGCAGAGAAACCGTCATAGACAAACCGCCATTCAGAAAAGGCCACAGGCAAAGAATACCGCCTTCAAGGATGCTGCCTTCAAGGAAAGCGCCAAAAAAAGAAAAACCCCGCCTTTTCAAGCGGGGGTGTGTTCACTCGTCACGCGCCAGCAGCAGCCAGACCTCTCCGGGGCCGTTCAGGTGTCCGGCGATGTACGCGGCCCGCGCGCCCTTGCCGCAGAAGAGATCGACCCGGCGTCCCTTGATCGCCTCCCCGGTATCCTGCGCGAGGCCAAGGCCGCACAGGGGCCGCGTCTTCAGCGGCTGGCCCGAGGCGGCGGGAGAAGCCGGATCGGGGAGGGGGACGTCAAAGGCGATGACCGCGCCGAGGGGGAAGGTCCGGCGATCCACGGCCAGCGTCACCATCGGGCTCAAGGGCGTGCCCATGCTGCCCACCGGCCCGGATATGGATCTGGTGGAGAAGCTGGTTTCTGAGGACGAGACCGTGAAAGGCATCTGGTGCGTGCCCAAGTACACCAACCCCCTGGGCGGCTCCTACTCCGACGAGGCGGTGCGCCGCCTGGCCTC
>OFGL01001975.1_pt1 | contig 10429 bp, 12 predicted proteins | sample 1521801 | NCBI WGS metagenome assembly OFGL01 (sample SAMEA3504085, study PRJEB24116) | mouse gut metagenome | biome: mouse gut; feature: mouse-associated habitat; material: faeces | place: Denmark | collected 2011 | reverse complement strand
CATACAAAGCAAGGGGCGGAGTCCAAAATCCCTCATCCGCCCCTTAAGCAACCATTCACTTTTTCTTAGATCAGTTTTCGAGCCTACATAAAACTTAAAACGTTCTGTCCGCAAATTCCTGCGCCCTTTCTTTAATGTCCTTGGCAACATCTGCCCTGCCTGCAATTTCTTTCAATATGCCTATAAATTCCTCCGTACGCTCCCCAGCATTGATACATCTGTTTAACATCCAAACTGTTGTGCTGGTCGGAATCCTTTTTACCGATTCCGCAAGAAAATCTTCATATTCCCCACCGAATTGTTCGATATAATGCACAATGGCACCGGGATCCCCAAAATAAGCTATGGGATGACGCTCAAATAATTGCAGCAATGGCTCAATGGCTTCCGATTTATACCCTGCGTTCGTAATAGCATCTATGCTGCCATATATTACAGATATATCTGCCTCATCATATTCATCAATAGATGCCTCAATCCTTGCAATCATCTCCTCCAAAATCTCCCGATCTGCCATTTTATATTTCCTCCTTAAATCCGGATTTGCCAATCTGTTTATACCGAGAAAATTATACTACATCCAATTAGGAAAAACAATCTTCACTCCTGCGGTGAGGCTCCCTTTCCGTGTCATTTGGCCGAAAAGAAACGTGTCAACACACTATTCTTCCATGCTCCATCTCATATACCGCACTGCACAAAATCTCTATATCCTCTTTATTATGGCTGGCAAGTATGACGGTTTTTCCTTCCTTCTTTAATTCTAAAAGAATATTCCGCACATCGTTTACCCCCTGGTTATCCAGTCCGTTCATTGGCTCGTCCAAAATCAAAATATCCGGGTTTTCCATAATTGCCTGGGCAATGCCGAGCCTCTGCCTCATACCGAGCGAATACTTTCCGACTTTTTGGCGGCTGTCAGGGTCTAAGCCTACCCGTTCCATGCTCTCCCTGATCTGTTCCCTTCCTATCAATTTACGGATAGATGCCAAATATTCCAGATTTTTGTATCCTGTATATCTACTTAAGAATCCGGGATTTTCAATAATAATTCCCATATTGTCTGCAAAGTCAATATCTTTTCCTATCTCTTCCCCCCCTACTATAACCCTTCCGCCTGTCGGTTTTAAATATCCAATCATCGTTTTGAACAAAACAGTCTTGCCGGAACCATTCCTTCCTATCATCCCATATATCTTTCCTTTTTCAAAACTAATGCTAATACGGTCAAGCGCAACGACTTCGCCAAACCTTTTTGTTACATTCTCCACGCGGATTACTTCTGCCATATTTACAAACCTTTCCTTCCTCAAAGATAATCTGTTTCTTTCTTCAAATATTTCCGTCCAATAACAAAACCGGCTGCCGGCAAAGCCGCCTCCGTTATAATGATCGCTCCGGCCGGAAAGCCGCCTGTTTCATATAAGCTGCTCCGCAGATACATCCCCCACATTCCATACATGACATGGGAAACCGCGCCAATCCGGCTGCCAATCATAAATGTCACGCCTTCCAACAGGAATAATCCCCCTGGAACAAATCGTCTCATGGGGAATAAATCCAACAACACGAAAAACACTGCCATACTGATACTATGAAATAGCCATAAGACACTGATTTTTGCAAGCATCTCTGTGGAAAGCAAAACCAATTTCCCCATAACAATATCGCAGGCCAAAACAACAAGCAGGAGCAATACGGCTATCTTTATACCGAATATCACTCTTTTCACAAAATGCCTTTTCCACCAGTCCGAAGTTCTTTTATAACGGTACAAGGAAAATGTTTCCAGCTTTCTCTCCCTTTCCATATAAAATCCCACCGCCAACAGAAAAATACCAATCGGCAGAAGCCATTGCCCAAAAGGAATCAGCGGTATGGCGTCAAAATAATCTGATGATACTCCTGCAAACAGCCTGATAAACATGCTTTCCGACATTAGCCTTCTACCTCGTCTCTCTGCTGAAACTCAATTTTTTTCACAAAAACAGATGATAAAACCATTAAAACTGCAATCCATTCCAAAAACAAAGCGGCAGACTGCCAGTAAGACAGCGTCCCATCTATAAAATTTCCCGGAACTGCCCTTGCCAATAAAGAAGTTTCCGTATAACCGTCCATCATTCGTAAATATCCGGCCAAATGCACCCCCATTACAACCACCATTCCGGCAGTTCCCGAAAGCAGCAGCGCAGCAACATATAAAAGCACCCCCATAAAAGCAAGATACAGATAAAGGAACAAAAATGTCACTGCAAATGCTTGCGGAACAGACATGGCCTTCATCATCCCAAGCCACGGAAACGCAATATTGTATTTGGCTCCGATATTGTTTGTGACATCAAGCGCCAGAGAATATACCGGGCTGCTCCACATATTCCCTGCAAACCCGAAAAAACTGCTGATAATTATGGTAAATGCCGCCAGAGCCGCGGCGTAAAGAAATGCCTGTATCAATATATAGAAAAGCATCCCCATATTCCAGCGTTTTCTGCCGCACCGGTATAAAAGCAAATAAATATTCCCTTTCATAAACGGAACGTCCGCCATGATCAGAAGCCACCCTAAGACTAAAAACAGCATATTCACATAATGCTGTTCAACCACGCAGAAAGTTTCCAGTATGTTGATCGGTTCTCCTGCATCAACCGCATACCGCAGGAAATTGCTCATCCAATAGCCCACGATTGCACATCCCAAAAGATATCCCATCATAACCCTGCCGCTTCTTTGCTCCTGTCGGAGCATCCCTTTTGCGATTACTGCAAAGCTACCCATTCCGATACCTCCTCACAAGTCCTGCCATAATGACGGTTGACACGATAATGATATAAACACATTCCACTCCTGCCGCCAGAGGGTAACTTCCCACATCATCTCCCCGCAAAAGCCGGATGGGATTCAGCCATACAATCCTGTCCAGCCCGATCCACATGGACTCATACAGTACAAAGGGCGCAATCAAGGCAACATAGCGGTTCGGAATCCATACCGCAAACATAAATCCCATAAGCGCCCACACACAGCCAAACAAAAAACCGAGAACGGTTTTCCCTACGGCAATGTACCAATCCCCATATTGGATGATATATGCAAGCATAACGGTCCCATCCAGCAATCCCTCATCCGAGCCCTGCGGCACGCCCGGAACGCCAAACACATAAGCCATGATGCAGACAGACGCAATCGGAACTGCCAGCATGACGCCCCCGGACAACGCAACGGTGCATATGCGGATTCTTCCAAAACGTACCGGACTCATCCTTGAAAAAATCATACGGTAATATCCGCTCTGGTATTCTTCACAAAAACGAGCCGCATAAGCCAGCACGGGAAAGACAGCCGCAAAAGGGCCAAATCCCGAAGCGCCAAACACATTGAACAAAATATAGTAACTGCTCCGTATACGTTCCGGCGGCGTCCCCGTTACCACCGCGGCCGTTAAAAGCGCTGCCACCGCAGCCATCCCGGCAAAAAATCCGACATTCAGGAAACTTCTTTTCATATCCTCCCAAAAAAATCCATTCATTTTTACCTCCATGTCGAAGCGTTTTACGCTGGGGACGTCTTTATTCCACCTTTATCAATTCTCCCGTCACAGCATCCAGATAAATGTTCCACGCCGCTCCTTTCTCAACCGCTTCCTGCCACACTTTATCGCCGGACTCCAGCGCCTCTATCATTTCATTCAACGGAATGCAGATATGCCATGCCGGCGTCAGGATCAGTTCCGATTCCCGAAGCGTTGGATAATACACAAGCTCTGTCTGCGTCAGTTTTGCTTTGGAATTTCCGTAGAAAATATTATTTTCCAAATATTTTTCCAAAATGTCTGTCACTTGCGAAAACGTCAAAATTTTTCCGTTTTCGGACTGCCCCGTAATTTTACCGCAATAATCATCCAAACTCATCGCTGCTATGCCATCTTCCGTAATCCATGCCGTTCCTCTCGGCTGAACATCCCCGAGCTCAATCTGCCCAAACTCTGATGCCACTCCAATCGTTTCGTAAGAAGGAGTAAATACCAGTTCATAAAATGCGGTTCCGTCAAGTTCATAATACAAAATCCTGGAAATATGTATTTCCATAATGTCTAATACTGCCAGCTTCTCCAGAAGAATATCCTTCATACGGGACACAGAAAATTTCGCGGAAATACCCTCATCATTTCCGGTAACATCCATTTCCGGGGCTTTTTTATAAATGGCATCACAACTCTTCTTTAATGTTTCATCCACATAACTTGCAGATGTATTTCCTCTAAAAGATGCTTTCTTCTGCCCATCTGATAGCATCATAAAAGAATCATCACCAAAATTCAGCCATTCAACCGGTTTATCATCTTCATTCATTTCACTTAACTCTTTTTCCATCTGCGCAAGATATTCCGCGGTAATGTCCTGCACATTTGCGTCTTTGCTGTCGAGCAGTTCCCTCAGCTTTTCCGCAGTCCAATCGTCCCGTTCCCGCAAAGTCAACGTGGGAACTGCCTGCGGCACGGCAGGAACTTCGGCACAAATCCAAATACCATTTTCCTCCGTTCCGACCAGCGCATCGCAGCTTCCGTCTTGCTTTGCTCCGTCTATTCCTGCTGTATTTTCATCAGGCTCCTCTGCCACGATATTCTCCACCTCGCCTTCCAAAGAACTTTTTGCATGGTAAACATCGCTGTCCGCAGACGCTTCCGGCGCTTTCCGGCATCCCGTTAAAGCACATATTCCTAATGCTCCTGCCATTAGTGCGCTTAAAAATCTTTTCTTCATTGTTTTTATGTCTCCTATCAATTCCCTGCATGGGTTATGATATGGATTATACACTTCTTCCTCTGCATTTTTTTATTCCGCCGAAATTGTACCATGTTTTTTCCGAAATCAGCCCAAAAGAACCTTTCCTTATAGGTTTTTCATGTACAGCATAATCTCCGTTTCCATATCGTTGCCTTTGCAATGCATTTCCATATCGCCATGATATTTTTCCACGATCCTCTGAACGTTTGTAAGCCCTATGCCATGCCCTGCCAAAGACTTCTCTGACAGTCTGCGTATTTCGCATACACCTTCGGGAATCCCCATGCAGCTATTTACCATATAGAGAAATAAAACACCATTCTCCATCCGAATACTTAATTTCAAGAACCTCTCGTCTGTCTGAATCGATGCCGCTATCGCATTGTCCAAAAGGTTTCCAATAATTACATTGAAATCGAAAGAGTGAAGATTCATATTCTCCGGAAGCACGATATCCGTTTCCACCTTTTCTAATTCTTCTTTTGCCCTTTGCAGCTTGAAATTCAGCAGACTATCCAATGCTTCATTCCCGGTATCAATATGTTCTGACGGATTTTTCATAAACTCCTGTATGGAATCGAGATATTCGATCACTTTTTCCGGCTTTGAACTCTTCACCAATCCCTCAAGCGCCAGCACATGGTTTTTCATATCGTGCCTTAATGCCCTGATACGGCTCTGCGACTCTTTCATAAGTTCAAACTGGTTCTGATAAGCAATCGTCTGCTGTTTATAAATATCCTGCTCCCTTAGCTGTACATAATTTTTCAGCAAAATATGATACAAATAAAACACACACAGATTAAGTACCAGCACCACAACACACACAAATACCGCTGTCAGTCTGTCAATGCGTCCATACATCAGCCCCCGGAATACCGTCACGCTTAATATGGGAATTGCAGACAGCAAAAACATCTGCTTTTGGTCAAGCGCTTTTTCCCTGCTTTCTTTCGGATCGGGAATATGGCAGACAACCACCACGCAAATCAGCAGGAGCAAGGCCGAAACCGCACTCTGCTGCATTCTGATTATCTCTGAACCGGCAAGAGATACCGCTGCCCCGCTGCCTGTATCCATACAGAAAAAGACCATAGAAATCCATAATTTTTTCTCCCATGCCCCGCGGTAAAAACACGCCACGCCAATGATACCCGCCAAATTACACATTTCATAGAAAAGTGATACATGAAATACATGGTAGGCGGCTGTCGTCAACAGATAGTATCCCGCAAAAACGATGTTCCATGCCAGCCTGTTCTTATCCCCTGCGGGCAGAAAAGTATCCAAAACCTTTTTCAATAACGCCGTGCGGAAAATACCCACGATCAAAACCACGATCCATTCATATCCTATTTTATAATACATTGTACATTTTTTCCTTCAAATATTGTTTGATTTTTGCCCTGACTTCTTTCCTGTACGGTTTGCTGACACTCAGGACATCACCGTTCATCATTTTGATGCTTTCGTAGGAATACTCGCTCACATATTCCTGATGTATTACATAAGACTGATGTATCATCAGAAAACCGGCCGGAAGCTGCTCCATGACATTTTTCAGCTTCCCGTAAAATTCCTCCTGTCCATCCTTTTTTATCATCAAAACTTTTTTATCCATACTCATGAAATATAATATTTCCTTGATCGAAACACGAAAAATCCGGCTTCCTCTTTGATATTCAAAGCAGCTTTCCGCATACTTTTTCCTTTTCATGCTTCTTTCAAGCACTTCTTTCAGCCGTACGGCGGAAATTGGCTTTACGAGAAATTCCAATGGCTGCATTTTGAAAAGTTCCATCGCATAACCCTGTTTCGAGGAAATATAGACAATATGGGTATCCGTATCCCCCATCTCGTCACGGATAAAAGCTCCTATTTCAATGCCATCTTTCTGTAACAACTCAATATCAAGAAAAAGAATATCCAATGTAACCCCTTTTTTCAAATCACGCTCCAAACTCTCTCCACAATACCATACCTCTATTTCAAATTTTACTAAAAATTCTGCCGATAGCTCTTGAATCTGTTCCTCCAGCAAGGAACACAAAATTTTATCATCATCGCATATCCCGACTCTGTACATATTATCTTTGCTCCCTTAAACAATATCGTTTTTATTGTACTTTGCCTGTTACCTTTGTACATGAAAATACCCCCAAAGCAACAGATCTTTATCTTCCATCTGTTTGCTTTAAAGGTATCATATCGGCCAACCGTTTGAATGTTTTTCATTCTGTTATAAACCAAACCATCTCGCAGACATCAGCCGCGACTTTTTGTTATGCTTTGCACCGGTTATAGTTATGTACTGCTGATTGCATTTTTATCTTGACTCCATACCCATTGCTTCTTCCAGAGTATTGTAAACTGGTATGTGTTCGTCGAATAACTCTATGGTTGTCTTAAAATACCGACCGTCTACATATATATCATAGGTTCCATCTTTGTTATCCACATAACAAATTCCCCCTCCTTTTATCCCTACACTTCCTTCTACCTTCTCCTCTGGTATTGCATATGGTTCAAAAGTTAATACATTTGGCCCTACTGCTATCATACATAATATTCCTGCTGACAAAAGAAAACTTGCCGTTGTTTTCTTGCCGCTTATTTCCTGATTTTTAATCATCAAACTAATTCTCTTATGTACCTCTGACGGACTTTCCTTCCGAAAACTGATTTCCCACCGGTTTTCCCGCTTCCTTTTCACCCTGTGCCGTGCCACCTTAACTAGACAGTCCACGTATTCCAACTGCTCCATTTTCGACAATCCCTTCACTATTCGGAAATCCACATTGATTTCCTGCATATTGGATACCAAATCACCTAGCATATATACACACGGATTCCACCAGTAAACGGCTTTAGATGCTTCGCATAATATTTTGACAATCATATCGCCCCGATAATAATGGAGGATTTCATGTTTCATTATCAAATAGATTTCCTCTGGCTCCAGCTCCAGTTCTGGTATTCCTATGTACGGTCTGAAAACGCCAAATATACAAGGTGTTACTAATTCCTCCGAGGTTACAAGGCAAAATTTCGCTTTTCTTCCCAATTCCTTATTTATCCGTTTTACCGCTTCAGAAAATTCTAAAGCTCTAAGTCTTTTATAATTCCTGATCCGTTTTTTGGTTATAATATATGTGTTCATGCGGTATAGTGCGGAAGTCACTGCACCAACTATCCACAAAATCTGTAAAATCATTACGCTACTGACAGACACTCTATTCCAATAAAACAATGGTTTCCTTAAAAATCGACAAAATTCTGGATACACGCTGAATATTGGAATATTATTCGCTACTGGGGAATCCGCCAGAATAAACAAACGCAATGTCATAGCCAACATGCATCCAAACAAAAGTCTAACATCTAGCCACAAAATTGCGTTGTTATTTCTGAATATTATTTCCAGCAAGATTACGGCAGCCCCTGTCAGAATCACCATATTCACCAGCTCTGAAAATCTGATCATTTCTCGCTGTCCTCTTTTCCTTTGTGAATCTATCTGCCTTTTTCTTTTGCCTTTATCTTCTCTCTCTGCTCCTGTATCATCTTTTCCAGTTCGTCCAGCTCGTCCATTGCTTCATCACTTTCCTTCGCATCCAGAAGGGCGGCTACAAAATTAGACGTAGTAATATCCTTACAACGTTTTTTATTAAAACTATTGGATAATCTTTCCATCTCAAATTCCTGCAAACCGAAGGTAGGCTGGTAGCATCTGCCATATACATTCCCGCTTTTCGCGAAATCAACCACTTCGATCAGCCCCTTTTTCAGCATCCTCTTTAAAGTAGTATGCACAGTAGCCAGCTTCAGTTCTTCTCCTTCATCCGCCATTTCCGATGCTAGCAACGGTCTGTCCGCGTCCCATAGAGTGTAAAGGATCTCTACTTCGCGTTCTGGTAAATCATACTTATTTTTTTTTCTTCCCATAATCGTTATCTCCATTTTCATCTTTTGATATTGTGGACTTTGTATTGGCCAAATACAATGATGAATTGTCATATCCGGCCCATCCGGTTTCTAGTATACCACAAATAATGGTAAAAATACTACTAATTTCTAATTTCTTTTTACCATTTTTGAAAATGAAAATTTCCCTTTTACCAACTTCCCCATCGTCTCCCCATTTTAGCATATTTACTATTATGTGTAAATCCATCTTCTATAAACTTAAACTAAACTTTTAACAGACACACAATATGTTATCAAAAATTTTTATTTTTTATACATAGCTTTAACAACAAATTATTTTATAAATACAAAAAGCAACATACAGCTTTTAAAACAAAATAAGCTATATGTCGCTTAATATATCATAGTATAACCAGTATTATTTATAACCTTTGAATTATTTATACTTCTTTCAGCGGAACTAATTCCCAATCGCCAATCCAATATCCATCCGAATAATTATATAAACGCCGATACAATTCGCCGTCTATTATTTTATATCTATACTCGATAATGGGAGAACGCTCTACTCCCCTCTCTACAAATGCCTCTTTATCAACCTCTACGATTTCCATTTCGCATGCTTGCGAATTTATGCTACAAGTACCTGCTATCATAAATGGTATCACCATTGCTGATGCCATAAGCAAGATATTTTTCTTCAGCGACTTTCTAATCATTCCGTTTTACCTCCTCTAACTCATCATAAACTGGTACATGTTCATCAAATACTTCTGTTACTGTTTTAAAATACTGGCCATCTACATATATGTCATAGGTTCCATCCTTGTTATCCAAGCAACAAATCCCTCCGCCTTTCACTCCCACACTTCCCACCGCATGCTCCTCATGTATTGCATACGGCTCAAAAGTCAGTATATTCGGCCCAATTACTATCATACATAATATTCCAGCCGACAACAAAAAACTAGCTGTTGTCTTCCTCCCGCTGATTTCCTGATTTTGTACCATCAGCCTTATTCGTTTATTTACTTCTGACGGACTTTCTCTCCGAAAACTAATCACCCATTGTTTTTCGCGCTTCTTTTTCTTCCATTTCTTCCTGTGCCGCGCCACCTTTACCAAACAATCCACATACTCCAACTGTTCCATTTCCGGCAATCCCCTTACAATCCGGAAATCCACGTTAATCTCCTGCATACTGGTAATCAACTCTGACAGCTTATATACGAACCAATTCCACCAATGAACTGCTTTCAAGGCTTCACACATTATTTTAACGACCATGTCTCCCCGATAATAATGGAGCATCTCATGTTTCACCACCAGATAAATCTCTGCAGGCGTCAACTCTATTTCCGGCATTCCTATGTACGGTCTTAAAACACCGAATATACATGGCGTTTTCAATTCCTTTGATATCACAAGGCGGAACTTCGTTTTTCTTCCCAACTCCCTGTTAATCTGTTTTACCGCTTCGGCAAATTCCGGATTTCTCAGCCTTCTGTAGCATCTGATCCTCTTTCGCGTGGCAAAATATCCATAAGTACGCCATAAACCGGAAACCACCGCTCCAGCCGCCCATATCATCTGCAATAGCGTCATAATACTGACAGGCGTCTCTCTCCAATAAAATAGAGTGTCTCTGAGAAACCAACAAATTTCCGGATACACCCGAAACACCGGAACATTATTCGCCACCGGCGAATCCGCCA
>OFGL01001970.1_pt1 | contig 10456 bp, 8 predicted proteins | sample 1521801 | NCBI WGS metagenome assembly OFGL01 (sample SAMEA3504085, study PRJEB24116) | mouse gut metagenome | biome: mouse gut; feature: mouse-associated habitat; material: faeces | place: Denmark | collected 2011 | reverse complement strand
GGCACGCGGAAGGTCAATCTGTGTGGCATCGCCTGTTATGATCATCTTACCGTTCATGCCCAGACGTGTCAGGAACATCTTTATCTGATGAGTCGTGGTATTCTGTGCTTCATCAAGCACTATCACCGCATCGTTGAGGGTGCGTCCGCGCATGAAAGCCAGCGGAGCTATCTGGATGGCCTTGCTCTCCATATACTCTTTGAGCTTGGCTGCAGGCACCATATCCTCAAGAGCATCATACAGAGGCTGCAGATACGGATCAATCTTATCCTTCATATCGCCGGGAAGGAATCCGAGCTTCTCCCCTGCCTCAACAGCCGGACGCGACAGAATTATCTTGCGTACTTCGCGGTTTTTCAGCATCCTTACGGCAAGCGCTATCGCTATATATGTCTTACCTGTACCGGCCGGCCCAAGAGCAAATGTGAGGTCATTGCGGTTAAACTCCTCCACCAGACGCTGCTGATTAGGAGTACGGGCCGATATTGGCTTTCCGTTGACACCGAATATTATCACACCATCGCTCTTACGGTCGTGCGGTGCCTCTCCCCGCACAATATCAAGAATAACATCTTCGGTAAGACTGTTGTACTTCACGCAGTAAGCCTCCAGTTCATGGATTTTACGTTCGAATTCAGCCGTTTCGGCTTCATCGCCCATGACTTTTATCACAGAGCCGCGAGCCGCCACCCTGAGTTTTGGAAACATATTGCGTATCAGCTGCATATTGCTGTTGTTCACCCCGTAGAAACTTGCAGGGTCAGCGTTTTCAAGAATAACTATGCGTTCTATCATATTTTGTTTAACGAGGCTTTTATAATGTTATTGCCTTTTTGTACTTTTGTGTACCAACTCTTAGACACACTCTGTTAGTATATGGCTAAAGAAATTGAACGTAAATTTCTCGTGATTAGTTCGTCATACCGGGCTCTTGCTTCATCATCGTTCCGCATCCGTCAGGGGTATCTCAGCACCAATCCCGCATCAACGGTAAGAGTCCGCACCAAAGGTGACCATGGCTACATTACCGTAAAAGGTATTACCTCCGGAGCCACACGCAATGAATGGGAATACGAAATTCCGCTGAAGGATGCCGAAGAGATGCTGAAACTGACGGAGGAAGGCACTGTCATTGACAAGACTCGCTTCATAGTGGGCCGCTGGGAAGTCGACGAATTCCACGGCCATCTTGATGGCCTTGTTGTGGCTGAAATCGAGCTCACGGATGAAAATGAATCATTCGGGCTCCCCGACTTCATAGGCCGCGAGGTAACAGGCGATGCCCGATACTACAATTCTGTCTTAGCTGCCAACGGACGACCCTGACATCAGAATTTACGACTCAGACGCACTACATTCTCCACATGATGCGTGTGCGGGAACATGTCCACCGGCTGTATCTCCTCCACCTTGTATTTTTCATCAAGCATCGACAGGTCGCGGGCCTGTGTGGCAGGATTGCAGCTCACATATACCAGTACATCCGGCTCTGAGTTGAGAATAACCTTGACAACATCCTCGTGCATTCCGGCCCGAGGCGGATCAATAATCATCACATCCGGACGGCCATGTCGGCTTATGAAGTCATCGGTCAACACATTCTTCATGTCGCCGGCATAGAAAAGAGTGTTGCCGATACCATTCACCGCTGAATTCACCTTGGCGTCGGCAATTGCCTCCTCTACGTATTCTATGCCGATAACCTGACGGGCATTACGGGCCACAAAGTTGGCGATAGTACCCGTACCGGTATAGAGGTCATAGACCAGAGGCAGTTCTCCCCCATCGGATTTCTTTTCCTCCAGTCCTGCAAACCTGCGAGCCACCTTATAGAGTTCGTATGCCTGACGCGAGTTTGTCTGATAGAAAGACTTCGCGTTGATTCTGAAACGGAGTCCCTCCATTTCCTCCTCTATATATTCAGATCCGGAGAATACATGAACATCCTGGTCTGCGATTGTGTCGTTCACTTTCAGGTTGACTACGTAAAGCAACGCGGAGATAACAGGAAACCGCTCTCGGAGCGCAGACAAGATTGCCCCGGAAGCCTCCTTGTCCTTTTCGCCGAACACCAGACAGACCATCACGTCTCCGGTAGAGGCAATACGTATCATGACCGTGCGCAGCAAGCCTCGGTTCTCACGTATATTGTAGAAGGTAAGCCCATGCTCCTCGGCATAATCGTAGATAAAATTACGAATCTCATTTCCGAGGTCTGCCTGAAGATGGCATTCATCAATATGAAGCACCTTGTCGAAAGCGCCTGGGATATGGAAGCCGAGGGCATTGGAAGAGTCCTCAAAATCCTTGCCCGACTTCACTTCCTCCCATGTGCGCCACTTCTTGTCGGAGAATGTGTACTCCATCTTGTTGCGGTAAGCCCATATTTCGGAAGAGCCGAGAATTGGCGATATTTCCGGCAGCTCCACCTTTGCGATGCGTGTAAGTGCGTCTGTCACCTGCTTCTGCTTCCATTTCAGCTGCTCGGCATATGGAAGATGCTGCCATTTGCAGCCTCCGCACACCGTGAAATGGCGGCACCGAGGCTCGACGCGAACCGGAGAAGGTGCAACAAGACGCACAATGTGCCCTTCGGCGTAACTGTGCTTCTTGCGGTCGATCTGCACGTCGGCCACATCGCCCGGGGCACCGAACGGTATGAACGTGACAATCGGACTCTCGTCTGTCTCGCGGATTTTCACCCTTGCAAGAGCCTTGCCCTCGGCAGCAACACTCTCAATAACCACCGACTTCAATTCGGGTAGAGCTTTTTTCTTTCGTGCCATATTTACATCATGCTCCGCAATGTGGCCGGGAAAAGGTTAAACACTGTTTTACAACCGCGTTCAACCGTTAACAAAGCCCTCATAACGGATTATTTTCCTAAAAAATTATAATTCAACTATATTTTTCAATGCAAATTTAGTGATTTTCCCTAATCTTTTATTAAATTTGCAGGTACAAATTCAAAAAAAAAGAAATTAATAATCCAAAATCACTATGGCAAAAAAAATTTATACCTTCGGAGCCGGTAAAGCCGAGGGTACCGCCGAAATGAGAAACCTGCTCGGTGGAAAAGGTGCTAACCTCGCCGAAATGAATTTGCTGGGAATGCCGGTGCCTCCGGGATTCACAATCACCACAGAAGTCTGCACAGAATACACTCAGCTCGGCCGTGACGCTGTCGTTGCCGACATAAAATCAGATGTAGAAAAGGCTATCGCTCACGTCGAGAGCCTTACAGGAACAAAATTCGACGATCCTTCCAACCCCCTTCTCGTATCTGTACGTTCGGGTGCCCGCGCATCAATGCCCGGTATGATGGACACTGTCCTCAACCTCGGTATGAACGACGCTACCGTTGCCACAATGGCCGAGAAGAGCGGCAATCCCCGCTTCGCATGGGACAGCTACCGCCGTTTCGTACAGATGTACGGTGACGTGGTTCTCGGAATGAAGCCGAAGAGCAAGACCGACATCGACCCGTTCGAGGCAATCATGGACGAGGTGAAGGAGGAAAAGGGTGTAAAGCTCGACACTGAACTTTCAGTTGATGACCTCAAGGAGCTCGTTGTACGCTTCAAGAAGGCTGTAAAGGAATATACAGGCAAGGACTTCCCCGAATCAGCATGGGAACAGCTCTGGGGTGGTATCTGCGCTGTGTTTGACAGCTGGATGAACGAACGCGCCATCATCTACCGCCGCATGAACCAGATTCCCGAGGAATGGGGAACAGCTGTCAACGTACAGGCCATGGTTTACGGTAACATGGGTGACAACTCCGCAACAGGTGTGGCATTCAGCCGCGACGCTGCCACCGGTGAGAACATCTTCAACGGTGAGTACCTCATCAACGCACAGGGTGAGGACGTTGTGGCAGGTATCCGCACACCGCAGCAGATCACAATCGAAGGCTCTCGCCGCTGGGCTGCCCTCCAGGGTATCAGCGAGGAGGAGCGCCGCACAAAATATCCCGCTCTTGAGGAGTCAATGCCTGACCTCGCAGCAGAGCTCATTGCCACTGCCCACAAGCTTGAGGACTACTTCCGCGACATGCAGGATATGGAGTTCACTATCCAGGACGGCAAGCTCTGGATGCTCCAGACCCGTAACGGTAAGCGTACCGGCGCCGCTATGGTCCGCATCGCAATGGATCTTCTCCGCGACGGCATGATCGACGAGAAGACTGCCCTCCTCCGCATGGAGCCGCAGAAACTCGACGAGCTTCTCCACCCCGTCTTCGACAAGAGCGCGCTCAAGTCTGCCAAGGTTGTCGCCAAGGGTCTTCCCGCGTCTCCGGGTGCCGCTACCGGTCAGATTGTATTCCAGGCCGACGATGCCGAGGCATGGGCTGAGAACAAGAAAAAAGTTATCCTTGTCCGCATCGAGACATCTCCCGAAGACCTCCGCGGTATGGCAGTTGCCCAGGGTATCCTCACAATGCGCGGCGGTATGACATCGCACGCTGCCGTGGTTGCCCGTGGTATGGGTAAGTGCTGCGTATCGGGTGCCGGTGAGATTGTTGTTGACTACAAGGAGAAGACTGTCACCATGGATGGCAAGGTATTCCACGAGGGTGACTGGATTTCACTCAACGGTTCTACAGGCGACGTTTACGACGGAGAGGTTAAGACAGCTGAGCCCGAGCTCGATGGAGACTTCGGCGCAATTATGGACCTCGCTGCCAAATATACAAAGACACTTGTCCGCACCAACGCCGACACTCCCCGCGATGCAAATCAGGCACGCCACTTCGGCGCGCAGGGTATCGGTCTCTGCCGCACGGAGCACATGTTCTTCGAGGGTGACCGTATCAAGGCTGTCCGCGAGATGATCCTTTCATCAGACGAGGCCGGCCGCCGCGAGGCACTTGCGAAACTCCTCCCCATGCAGCGTGAGGACTTCGAAGGCATCTTCAAGGCAATGGATGGCTTCGGCGTGACAATCCGTCTTCTCGATCCGCCGTTGCACGAGTTCGTACCCCACACCAAGGCTGCCCAGCAGGAGCTCGCCGACGAGATGGGTCTCACACTCGAAGAGGTACGCAACAAGGTAGAGGAACTCGCTGAGTTCAACCCGATGCTCGGTCACCGTGGTTGCCGTCTGGGTGTCACCTACCCCGAAATCACAGAGATGCAGACACGTGCCATCATCGAGGCTGCTCTCAACTGCAAGGCTCAGGGCATAGACGTACATCCCGAGATAATGGTGCCCCTCGTAGGTACTCTCAAGGAGCTCCAGCATCAGGCAAACGTCATCAACACAACAGCCGGCCAGGTATTCGACGAGCGTGGCGAGCGTGTTGACTATAAGATCGGTACAATGATCGAGGTTCCCCGTGCAGCCCTCACAGCCGACAAGATCGCAGAGGTAGCCGACTTCTTCTCGTTCGGTACCAACGACCTCACCCAGATGACCTTCGGTTACTCACGCGACGACGCTCCGAAGTTCCTCAAGCACTACAAAGAGATTGGCATCCTGAAGGTTGATCCGTTCGAGGTACTCGACCAGGAAGGTGTAGGCCAGCTCGTGGAGATGGGTGTGAAGAAAGGCCGTTCAACCAAGGAAGACCTCAAGGTAGGTATCTGCGGCGAGCACGGTGGCGAGCCCTCATCAGTGAAGTTCTGCGCCAACCTCGGCATGAACTACGTCAGCTGCTCACCCTTCCGCGTGCCTATCGCCCGCGTAGCAGCGGCGCAGGCAGCCATCGAAAAGTAAGAAACAGACCCTTAAAATAAGTCACTTAGGCGATAAGCCCTCTACCACAGAGGCTTATCGCCTAAGGTATTTTTAGACGGTATGTGCATTTGAACGTAGTAGCGTGTCGTTTCATGCATGTCATGCAGACAAGCAAAAGGGTACGGAGTTTATAAGGAGAGAATATGGTTGAACTGTTTTAATTTAGGGTCTGCACCCCTCCCCCATTTACCATCAGTGTCTGGCCACTTATCCAGGCTGAGGCCGGTGATGCAAAGAACAATACGGCAATGGCTATGTCGCTCGCCTCGCCAAGCCGTCTTATCGGTGTGTGGGACAGCATCCGCTCCTCCATCTCCGGGGTCAGCACCGAGGCAAGCGCATTCGTGCGGGTTGCTCCTGGGCCCACATTGTTGATGCGGATACCCATAGATCCGTAGTCGTATGCAAGATTCGATGTCAGATGGTTGAGCGCGGCCTTCGACGACCCGTATATAGCCATATTTGGATCGTTGTTGACACTGCTCATCGATGTGATATTGATTATGCTGCCATACCCCGAACTTTGCATGTGCGGGGCTGCCAACTTGCACAGCTGCCACGGCGCGAATACATTCATGGCATATATACGCTCCACATAATCACGGTCAATCTCAAATGGATTCTCACGGCCGCCGCCACCCATTCCAGCATTGTTCACAAGTATGTTCACCGTGCCATAGGTCGTTACCGCGAAATCTATCAGCTGCTTCAGATCAGCATCATCAAGCACATTGCACGCCACTGAAGCGGCCTTACCTCCGGCCTCCACTATGGAGTCGGCTACCACCTTTGCCTTGTCGGCCGAAAGGTCGCTCACCACCACCGACGCTCCGGCCGCGGCCAATATCTCGCACGAAGCGCGACCAATACCGTCGCCGCCACCGGTCACCACGGCGACCTTACCCCCGAGGTCAAATATTTTATCTATATCATTCATATACCATGTTTTAGTGATATTACTGATATACTAACAGCACCGGTAATATTTTGTTCTTGAACATATTCCTCGATGGAGGCTTACGAGGTGTGATTTATCTTGTGCATTTGTCGTAACTTTAGACAAAAAACAGATAAATATGGCCTCAATAAAAGTTAAATACCGCCCCTCTACTGTCGTTGACAGAGAGGGTGCTATCTATTACCAGATAATCCATGAGAGGAAAGTGCGTCAGCTGACTACAGATTATCATGTCCATACTTTCGAATGGAATGAATCCCGTTCGATGGTAACTGCCAGCCCAGACAGCGAAAGGAAATTTTTCATAGTGTCAATACGCGAGCGTATCCGATGGGATGTTGAACGGCTCACCAAGATAGCCAAGAAACTCGACACTGACGGTTTGTCGTTTACTCCAGATGACATAATCGATGAGTTCAAGCGCTATGAGAAGGAGTATTCTCTTTTCAATTACATGGAGACTCTGATAATCAAGCATAAGCAGAATGGCAGAACACGGACTTCGGAGACTTATAAAGTAGCGCTCAACAGCTTTAAAAGTTTCCGCAAAGAGGAGGATCTGATGCTCGACAGTCTCACCACCGAGATAATGGAGGCATACGTGGCATGGCACAAGAAGCGGGGCAATTCACCCAACACTATCTCTTTCTACACCCGCATTCTACGGGCGGTCTATAACCGTGCCGTCGAGGAGGAAATCATCGAAAGCCGTAATCCGTTCCGTCACGTATACACCGGAGTTGACAAGACCGTAAAACGGGCATTGCCAATACCCGTAATTAAGAAGATCAAGGCTCTTGATTTATCCATGATTCCGGCTCTTGACTATGCCCGCGATATGTTCCTTCTGAGTTTCTACCTTCGGGGAATGAGCTTCATCGACATGTCATATCTTAGAAAGTCAGACCTTAAAAATGGCTCTGTGGTCTACCGCCGGCGCAAGACCGGCCAACAGCTCACCATCGGATGGACTCCTGAGATGCAGGCGATAATTGATAAATACCCGGAAAATCCCACTCAATACCTGCTGCCAATCATAAGGACCGTTGGCTGCAATGAGCGTTGCGCCTACCGTAACGCCAGCTACAACATCAACCACAATTTGAAAAAAATCGCCAATATGATAGACCTGGAAGTGCCAATAACAATGTACGTAGCCAGACACTCGTGGGCATCGGCCGCCAAAGCAAAAGGCATCCCTGTAAGTGTGATCAGCGAGGGCATGGGGCACGACAACGAAACCACTACACAAATCTACCTCGCCAGCCTTGACACATCAGTCGTTGACAGAGCCAACAAACTGATCATCTCGGCGATTTAGATTGTTGCTATCTCGAAATACTGACTCTATTAACAATTATTAACTATAAATTTTAGTTATAACTATAAAATATAGTTTATATTTGCGGCGTGTAATTAATATACCAAAGTGATTGTTATGGAAAAGCTGACGGCTAAAGAGGAAGAAGTGCTCGGTTTCTTTTGGAAACATGGGGCACTACATGTCAAGGATATTGTTGAATTGTACGACGAACCAAAGCCACATTTCAACACTATCTCAACTATCGTGCGCACGTTGGAAGACAAGGGATATGTCGGGCATACACAACAGGGCAAGACATACTTATACCATGCAGCGATAGCCGAGCAGGAAATGGGCAAGAAATCCATCGGAAATCTTGTGAGCAGATATTTCAAAAATTCGTATCTTCGGGTTGTCTCTTCATTTGTAGAAGATGGCAATCTGCCGATTGAGGATTTGCGGAAGCTACTCGACGAAGTTGAGCAATCTAATAAAACCGAATAGCTATGAACACCATCTTCTCGCTCTCTCTTTCGGCATCTATTCTGCTTATGTTTATTTATCCGGTTTTCCACATCATGGTCAACCGGTGCCGCTCGTTCAAGTTCAACCGGTTTCTGATATTGTCGGGATTGCAATACTCGTCTGCGCTCCGATTGCCTTGTCATATGAACCACTTCCGGATACAGTGCCATCTCATGCGGTGGTACAGGCATACAACCTTCAATCCCCGCTACAGACAGCACTTGACGCTGCTTTACCCGCTTCCGGGACATCACACGTTGAGATTCTTACTTGGATACTTGGCCTTTATTGGATTGGTGTTTTTATTCTGGTTGCCCGTCAGGTCATTTCATATACCCACTTGTGGCGTATCATATCAAAATCTGAAAAGCAGGATAAGGAGGGTTATGTACTGTGCCGACATGGAAGCAGGGCTATCGCTCCATTCAGCTGGGGCCGATTTATAGTCCTCCCCTATTCGGAAAACGAGCAATCCATTCTTATACATGAAAAAGCGCATACATCTAAGAAACATTGGATTGATGTTACCATTGCTGATTTTTTATGCATTTTCATGTGGTATAATCCGTTTGCCTGGATGCTTAAGAATCTTATCAAGCTCAATCACGAATATGAGGCTGATGCTGAAGTTATAGGTTCGGATATTGACGTATTGAGTTATCAAAGGCTGCTTATCGCCAAAGCGGTAGGCAATCGCACACTGCATATAGCAAACAATTTTGCCATGAGCAGGAAGGATTTCCGCAGGCGTGTACTTACGATGAGCCAATCCAAATCTTCAAAAGGGATAAAATGGATTGCCGCAACAATACTCCCGGCACTTGCAATAGCAGCCTATGCCGATACAACCCCGTGGTCTGTTGCCGTACATAACGCTATCACAAGTCATAAATTTAAATCGGCCGCTCCATCCGACACTAAAATAGAGATGGTTGGTGGTTCTTCTGCTGAAAAAGAGTCCCGCGAAGAATTACCTGCCACATTAATCACCAAGAGGATTCCATCTCCTTTGAATGACCCGAATCCGCTGTTAAAGCAATTTGAAATGTCGATGGAGTTGGCCGATAAAGATTTAATTCCGGATAAGATACTTGTAAGAATACAGGCCGATGAAGAAGGAAATATCGTGAGTGCGACAACAGATCATGACGACAATCCCGAAGTGCGTGTTGCTGTTGAACGCGCTACCAATCAAATTGTGTTTGAGGTTGTGAAAGATGGTGACCGGAAGGTAAGCACTCGATTTGCCCTACCTATCCGGAAAGAGTCTCTGCCAATGTAAATCAACTACTTATACCAATTTTTATATGTTGCCGCATTGCGGTGACAGGCTAATTCCACACCTATGCCAAAATATAATATCAGACACACCATTGCCGCATCCATTGTGCTATTGTCTGTTTTTCAGAGCATTGCGCAAGTTGAGGTTTGTGGGGTCGTGAAGACTTCGCAAGGGAAAGGTGTGGATTTTGCCAATGTGATTGTCAGCCCTGCCAATTCACCCAAACAAATAATCTCGTCAGCCTTTACTGATGAGAATGGACGGTTCTGCATCTCGGCACAAAGCGATTGCGACAGCCTGTTGCTGAAAGCATCAAGTATTGAAATTTCGTCTGCGACCATAAAAATACCCAATCGGTCAGGAACACACGACATCATCGTGGAGGATAAGGCGATTGAGCTGAAAGAAGTTGTGGTGAAATCCAAGAAAATCTATTCACAAGGAGATACCATCAATTATAATGTAGCCTCATTCCTTTCACAGAATGATCAGGCCCTTGCCGATGTATTAAAAAAGATGCCCGGTATGACTGTGGCAGAGTCGGGTCAGGTGTCGTATCAAGGCAAGCCGATTAAGAATTTCTATATCGAAGGATTGGATCTTATGAAAGGTCATTACGGCATTGCAACAAACAATATAGATCCAAACA
>OFGL01001968.1_pt1 | contig 10461 bp, 13 predicted proteins | sample 1521801 | NCBI WGS metagenome assembly OFGL01 (sample SAMEA3504085, study PRJEB24116) | mouse gut metagenome | biome: mouse gut; feature: mouse-associated habitat; material: faeces | place: Denmark | collected 2011 | reverse complement strand
CAGCCGATAATAGGTTTAAATATCATTCAAAATGCTGATAGTGTATCAATTATCATAAGCAATAGCTTTCAGGATAACAGTTTGGAACTTTATAAACTGAAACAAAAGGGCTTTAGTACAAAGGCAGGGCATCAGGGAATCGGGCTTTCCAATGCGCAGAAAATCATCGGTTCCTATAACAATGTGCTGTTGGAAACAACAATGCAAGGCAGTTGTTTTGTACAGCATATGGAACTTGCTGTTGGGAAGGAGTGACATATATGCTGAATATTTTTGTGTGCGAGGATAACGATGTACAGCGTCAAGCTATCGTACAAATTATTCAGAATACTGTTCTGATAGAAGAACTGGATATGCAGCTTGTTTTGGACACAGAGAATCCTTATGAGTTACTCGATAAGGTTAAGAATGGTCAGAATACAGGTGTTTATTTTCTTGATATTGATCTGAACAGCGATATGAACGGAATGAAGCTGGCACAGCATATCAGATTGTTTGACCCTCGTGGTTTTATCATCTTCATAACAGCGCATTCCGAACTAAGTTTTATGACCTTTCAGTATCGTGTTGAGGCAATGGACTTTGTTTTAAAAGATAACCCTGGTGAAATGAAAGTGAAAATCAGAGAATGCCTTTTGAATGCAATGGAACGCTACACGCTCCAGACCAACAAAACACATAAGGTCTATACGATTGATGTCGGTGGACGAAAAATCAGCGTAGATTATGATGATATCTTCTTTTTTGAAACATCGAGTAATATTCACAAAGTCATTCTTCATGCGAAAGATCGTCAAGTTGAATTTGTGGGAACTATTAAAGAATTGGCAAATTCATTAGATGATAATTTTGTCCGTTGCCATCGTTCATTTTTAGTGAACAAAAGTAACATAAAAGAAGTGAATGCTAAAAATCGAATCATTCATTTTACAAACGGAGAAACTTGTTTGATGTCCACACGTATGATGAAACAATTTTGAATACTGTGCCGTTTTGTTTGACTTGCATATCAATTAACATATTTTTTATCCGACTATTCATCATGTTGAAAAAAGACTGACAATTCAATTGGCACAGAAAAAAGCCAAGGCGTTTAAATTGCCTTGGCTTGCATAAATTAGTGACCTTTATGCTTTTCTTTGCGTTTTGCAGATTTCAATTCAAACTTGCGTTCTTTTTCTTCCTCACACCTTTGCTTAGAAGTAGTTTTGCGCATTTGCTTGGATTGCTCCTGCATCAGCTTAAAAGCCTGCTGAGCTTTTGTTCCGATACTAATACTGTTCAACTGTTTATTTACCAGCCTTTGCATTCGTTTCGGATTTATATGCTTGTCAGCAAACTTATTCGTTATTACGGCAGGGCTGAATTTTAATGAGTCATAATTCTTCAACAAATACGCATATACCTCATAATCTTTTGGCTCAGCACCAAATGTGATTTTGCATGCCTCGTATTTATTACCGAACTGTCTTTCATAAACGGCAACCCAGAAAGGCTCATCAAACAACACTGTTATTGATGAAATTACCTCAGCCATAAAATCCCTCCTTTTTTTCTGAAACTAAGCAAGAAAGGGACAACCAAAGGAGGCAGGTTACTGATAACACAAATGAAACTGTGTTACTCCCGGACTACCTACCGGGACGTGTTTTTATTCTTGCAAAACCATAATACCATAAGTGTCTGAACTTATCAATCTCTCTGATGGCATTATTTTTATTGACAACAACGCACTGATAAAATATCATATAATTATGATTAAGATTATGTTTGTGTGCCACGGCAACATTTGTCGTTCGCCGATGGCTGAATTTGTGTTAAAAGATATGGTAAGGAGAAGAGGGCTGGAAAAGGATTTTGTCATTGTCTCGTCTGCAACCAGTACGGAAGAAATATACAACGGTGTTGGCAATCCTGTTTATCCGCCTGCAAAGGCTGTTCTTGAAAGACACGGCATTGACCCAAGCGGTAAAAGAGCCGTTCAGCTTAAATCGAGTGATTACGATAAATACGATTTGTTCATCGGTATGGACAGTGCCAACATTCGCAATATGGCTCGTATTCTCGGCGGAGATAAGGACAGTAAAGTTCATAAACTGATGGAATACACAGGCAGCAGTGCAGATGTTTCCGACCCTTGGTATACCCGAGATTTTGATAGGTGCTATAAGGATATCTATGCCGGCTGCGAAGCGTTGATTGCATCTTTAAATATTTATTGAATTCATTCGGGAGAACAAAAATGACTGAAAACTATACCGTGAGTGAAAAAACTTTTGATTTGTTAGAAATAAGAAAAGTTGATAAAAATACTGAAATGGCAGACATGTTGCTGGATTTTGTTGAAAACTTTTCATGGGTTGATGTGAAAGAACATATTCTGTTGTCGATTAATAATTGGGTCTTTACAGATTGGGAGACTATGTTTGTGGCGATTGCAGATGGTCAAATTGTGGGAATGGCTTCTATTATGAAAACGGACTATTATCCATTGCCCGAAATTTATCCTTGGATATCAAGTGTGTTTGTAACTGAAGAATATCGTGGTCATAAAATTAGTAAAAAACTAATTGATTTTGCGAATGATTACGCAAAGGAAAACGGATTTAAAAGAACCTATATCCCATCAGAGCATATTGGTTTGTATGAAAAATATGGCTACCGTTATCTGAAGGATATTACGAATTACAGAAAAGGAACAGACAGATTATATGTTAAGGATTTGAAATAGCAAAAAGATATTTTGAATTGTTTTTTGGAAAATCTTTTATTTGGTAAAATAAAAATTTGAAAAACAGATATCTGCATATTGATTTTCAAAGTGACATTCAAAGTGACAATTCAGATAATTAATATGTCACTTTAGACGAATTAACATTGTTAAACTGATTGAGTTAATTTAACGGGGAGTTAAAAATGACTGATAAATACATAATGAGCGAAAATAATATTCCTGATGGTATTCTTCACGATCAGGATTTATATAGTGTTTCTTATGACGACAATGTGCTGACATTAAGTTTTGAAACGCATTTCTATCCGCAGGATTATACGGACACAACCTTTGTCGAAAAGTATAAAGATTTTACCAAATGCCACATAAAATGCAGGCTTGAGGACAAGTATTTCTGTGATGTTCATTTGGAAACTTCTCTTAATAAAAACAACAATTACAAAGGTAAAATTATATCGGTTGAAGAATTCACAGAAATAGCAAACAAAGAAATTAAAAAACGAAAAGAGAAAAATTATTGGGCTTGGGAATACATCAGTACGAACATTTCTCCAAATATGAGAAGCTTAGCTATTGAACTTCACATTTGGCTTAAATATAAAAGAGTTGTCTATACGAATTGTATTTTAGTGCTTAATACAAATGAAATTGAGTTTATATGGGAATAACGAATATGATAATCAGAAAAATGAATCAGACTGACAGTCGAGAAGAAATAAGCAATATTTATGAGCAAAGCTGGAAATATGCGTACAAAGGGATTATTCCGCAGGCGTATTTGGACAGTATTCCCAAAGGTCAATGGTGCGGTGCATTTGATAATCCCGAATGTTATACACTCATTATGCTTGACGATGAAAAGATAATCGGCACATTAACCTACTGCAAATCACGATTTGAGGATTATAAAGACTGGGGCGAAATCGTTTCCATCTATTTTCTGCCTGAATATATGGGCAAAGGCTATGGAAAGTCCCTGCTTGAGCAGGCTGTTGAAGAATTAAAAACTATGGGCTTTCAAACTGTTTTTCTTCGGGTGCTTGAGGATAACCACAGGGCAAGACACTTTTATGAAAAGTGCGGTTTTAAGTACGGTGGCAAATATTATGATGATACTATCGGCGGTAAGCAGCTGCGGGAATTGCAGTATGTTTATCATATTTAGGAAAACGAATTATGCTTGAATTAAGATTGTATAAAAATACCGATGCACAAATAATTGTAAAGTGGTTGAAAAGCGAATATGCGTTTCGTCAATGGAGTGCAGACAGATATGAAAACTATCCGATAACTGCCGATGATATGAACAAGTACTATTCACAGTTTGGTGATGATGATTTATATAAATTAACCGCCATCTGCGAAGATGAGATCATCGGGCATCTTACGATACGATTTATTGATGAGGCAAGAAAAACTGCTCGGCTTGGCTTTGTAATTGTGGATGATACAAAAAGAGGGCTGGGCTACGGCAAACAACTTGTTTCATTAGCTGTTACATATGCCTTTAATAAATTAAAGGCTGATAAGGTAACATTGGGCGTTTTTGAGAATAACGCTTCTGCCATTCGGTGCTATCTTTCCTGTGGTTTTAAGATAGTTGAAAAAGAAAATATTGAAAGTTATCGGTGTATGGGGGAAGTTTGGAATTGTATTGAGATGAAAATAAACGGGTAAATAGTAATTTGAAAGTGAGATTAAGTATTATGGATTTAAAGAAAATTGAGAAATTTATTGATAAACAAAAGGTTAGTTTTATATGTTCTATTGATGATGAAAACTATCCTAATGTAAAAGCAATGCTAAAACCTAGAAAAAGAAACAGTTTAAAAGAATTTTACTTTTCTACTAACACTTCATCTATGAGGGTTAATCAATATAAAAATAATCCAAATGCTAGTATTTATTTTTATCACAAAGGACTAATTAAATATGTTGGTGTTATGCTAAAAGGAAAAATGGAAGTATTAACAGACCAAGAAACTAAAAATATGATTTGGAAAAAGGGAGATACAATTTTTTATAAAAAAGGTGTAACTGATCCGGATTATTGTGTTTTAAAATTTACTGCAACAAGTGGTAGATATTATTGTGATTTGAAAACAGAAAATTTTGATATTAAGTAATACAAATTACAATTTAGGAGTAAGAATATGATAAAGTCAAATATAAAAAAAGAGTTTAATTGCGATATAGAAAAGTTATGGAATATTATTACTGATAATACAAATTATATTTGGCGAAGTGATTTATCAAAAATTGAAATCGTTGATGATACTCATTTTATAGAATATGCTAAAAATAATTATCCAACCTATTTTACTATCACTTCAAAAGTTAATTTAAAAGAATATAAATTTGATATTGAAAACTCAAACATTAAAGGCAAATGGATAGGCATATTTAAAAAATTTGATAATGGTGATATACTATTAGATTTTACAGAAGAAATAGAAACAAATAATTTTATAATGAAATTATTTGCAAAACCATATTTAAAAAGTCAGCAAAAAAGATATATGAATGATTTAGAAAAAGAATTGAATAAGTAATAGATAAATTACAATTTAGATAGGAGTTGATTATAACTTGAAAATAGTTACTTATGGGAATAAGGAAAAAGATAAAATATTATTATTACACCCTATGTTTACAAGTGCCAAGTTTTTTGATTTTGTAATAGATAGATTAAGTAATAAATATTATTTGATTATTCCAACATATAGTGGACATTACAAAGATTCAGACTATATATCAATGGAAGATGAAGAAAAAACTATTGATGAGTTTCTAAAAGAAAATAACATTGACAAATTAAAAGCAATTATAGGATTTTCTTTAGGTGGTAATATTGCATTTCATTATTTTTGTAATAACCAAGATAAAGTCAATCAAGTAATTGTAGATAGTGCTCCTATCTTTAAATTTCCAAACATTATTAAAAAGTATTTTTATAATAGATATAAAAAATGCTTGCTTAATATAAAAGAACATCCAGAAAATACAGTTAAAGAATTAAATAAGTGCTTTAATGGTATGGGAGAAGTACAACAATATGTTGCACCAATTGTAACAATAGAAAGTCTAAAAAACTTATTAGAAAGTTGTTACAATATTGAAGCACCAAAATTAAAAAATGATTCACAGAGAAAAATAACTTTTGTTTATGGTACAAATGATATAGCAAGACTTTGCTTATCTAGAATTAAAAAATATAAAAATAGTGAATTTATCAAGATTGATTCATTAGGTCATTGTGGTTATTTTAGAGAAAAAACAGATGAATATATAAAAAGGTTAATCAGATAAATTACAATTTTGGAGTGCGGTTATATGGCGATGTGGAATCCGTGGCGGGGATGTAAAAAATGCAGTGACGGCTGTCTGCATTGTTACATTCACAAGGGTGATGCAAAACGAAATGTGGATACAAATAAAATTGTGAAAACAAAAGATTTTGATAAGCCTGTGCAAAAGCTGAAAAACGGTAATTATAAAATGAAACCGGGTATGGTTTATTTATGCTTTTCCTCGGATTTTCTTATAAAAGATGCAGACGATTGGCGTGATGAATGCTGGAAAATGATAAAGGAAAGGCAGGATTGCACCTTTCTGTTTCTAACCAAAAGAATTGATCGGTTTATGCACTGTATTCCAGATGATTGGTCAGACGGATACGATAATGTTGTGATTTGCTGCACCGTTGAAAATCAGAAAAATGCAGATTATAAGCTGAATATATTCAGGAATTTGCCGATAAAGCATAAATGCATCACTGCACAGCCGCTGCTTGAAAATATTGATATTGAAAAGTATCTTGACGATATAGAATTAGTCGTTGTCGGCGGTGAATCGGACAGAAATGCCAGAGTGCTGAATTATGACTGGGTACTGAATATAAGAGAACAATGTGTAAGAAAAAATATCAGTTTTGAATTCAGACAGTGCGGAACTTATTTTATAAAAGATGGAAAGAAGTATACATTGCAGACAAAGGATTTGTGCAGACAAGCAAAATCGGCAAATATTGATTTCAAAAAAGTTTAAAGGAGAATGATTATGAAAAACGCAGTTGAAAAAACAAAGGTGTTATTGTCAGGATGGTGCTGTGATGAATTGAAAGAAGCGGCACAGAATTGGCTTGATTCTATCGGTACTGACAAAGAAAAAGAGGCAGGAGAGAAATATGTTGCCGAGCTGCAGGATTCAATCGTGCCGGTTGATGGAATGCTTGCATTTTTGCCGACTGACGAAGCAAAAGCCAAGTTCGGCGAAGAAACCGCAAACAAGTTCTATGAACACGCTAAGGACTTAAAGGCGCAAGGCATAGCAAATTGCGATTGCCCTGCCTGCACCGCTGCATCAGCAGTATTAGACCTAAAAGATGAAATTTTGTAATAAACACAAAGCTAAAGCCTGCGTTTGAACCGCAGGCTTTAGCTTTGTGCCGTATATACCAATTATTGTAAAATCAATAAGTCTATGTTAAAATATTTTTGAAATTTTATCATTGAGGTATTGTTTTGAACACGAAAACGAATTTAATTTTTATAAAAAGAAACGGTGAATTTGAGGATAAAACAAAAGATATAAAATTTTGTGAATACTCAGATTATGACGGAAAATGCACGGTTGTATTTAACAATAATAGAAGATACACATATAACAATTATAATATTAAATGGTATAGAAATCCTATGGTAATAGCACCTTCTACGGTAAGGCTAATTAGTAAAGGTAATTTGCTGTTTGATATAAATTATATAGCAGTTTTTAATAATGAATATTGGCATATTATTTTTAATACTTACGAAAAAACATATCATTGTTCAGAATTAAGAATAGAAAAATCTTGTTTATTAACAAGTAGTTCAAAATCCGTTTTCAATTATCTAAAATTAATTGCTGATGAAATCAGTGTGAAAACCGAAGATAATAACAAGATACTAACAAACCAATATAATTCTATGAGGGAATTTATAAGCGACAGTACTGTTGCTTATAATTATTTACTTGCACAAGCAACAAAACAATTGAACGATAATGAATTAGTGATTTTTCCTTTTGGAAGTAATTCAAGTCAAACAACAGCAGTGAGAAATGCATTGACAAACCAAGTCAGTATTATTGAAGGTCCGCCCGGAACGGGTAAAACACAAACAATTCTTAACATTATTGCCAATTTGATAATCAGAGGTAAAACGGTTGAAGTCGTTTCGAATAATAATTCAGCTACTGAGAATGTGTATGAAAAGCTTTGCAAATATGGCTATGACTTTTTAGTTGCACCACTTGGTAGAAATGAGAATAAGATTAAGTTTATAGAAAATCAAAAAGAATTATTGCCTGATATCAGTGATTGGAAATTAGATAAAAATAAGATTCCTGAAATTAGAGATGAAATTAAGCAAAGTTCAGAAAAGTTAAATAATATATTTGAAAAGCAAAATGAACTTGCAAAAAACAAACAAGAAGAATCTGCAGTTGAAACTGAACAGGTGTATTTTAATGAACAATGTAAAGATTCTAATATTCCTCAAGTAAGTTGTAAATCATACATAAAATCTAATCTGTTGCTGAAATTATGGATAAGGCTTGATTTTCAAAGCAATAAAATAAAGCAAATTATTAATAGCTTATTGTTTATATTTTGTTTTGGTCTGAAAAACAGGAATTATTTAAGTCAAAGCCTTGATGTGCTAATTTCAATAGTAAAACAGAATTATTATATTGTACGATTGAGAGAGTTAAACGATGAAATTAGCAGGTTAGAAAGCGAATTAAAAGCAATTGATTCAAAGACTCTTCTTGATAATTACATTCATCTATCAACGCAATATTTCAAGAATTTTTTATATAAAGAATATGCCGATAAAACTGAAAGAACAATCTTTGAAATTGATGATTTATGGAAAAATCCTAAAGAATTTATAAAGGAATATCCTGTAGTTTTAAGTACAACATATTCTGCAAGAAGCAATCTTGGCTCTTCTAATAATAAATACATTTATGATTATGTAATTATGGATGAAGCATCACAGGTTGATGTTGCGACAGGATTAGTTGCATTGTCGGTTGCTAAAAACGCAGTGATAGTAGGTGACAGAAAACAGTTGCCGAATGTAATTACTGAAACGGATAAGTTAAAAACGAATCATATTTTTTCATTATTTAAAATCAGAGAAGAATATAATTTTACAAAGAACAGTTTTCTATCATCAGTATTTAGTATTATTCCTGATGTACCAAATATGCCCTCCACGATGCCGTCCTCGGAAGTCTTTACCACCTCCAGACTGCCACGCTTCAAGACGTTGTTGAAGTTCACGGTGGTCGTCCTGCCGCCGATGAGGGTCACGGTCTGGGTCTGCTGCGGCTCATAGCGGTCAATGCTCTGCTCGGTGATGGTGTAGGTGGCGGGGAACAAGCCCTCCACGGTGAGGTTCCCCTCTGCGTCCGTCTTTACGGTCTTGTCGAAGCCGTCACCCTTGATGTGGAAAGAGATGCCCGAAACAACGCCGTCCTCGGAAGTCTTTTTGAGGGCAATCGTGCCGGTGGGGGTCTCGATGTTGAGATACGCCCTCACGCCGCCCACATTCTCCACGCCAGTCACCACGTCCTGTAAATTCGGGTCGCCGTAGGCAATCATCTTCGCTCCGCTGTCCACCGTGGGTACGCCGTCCTTGGTGGCGGTGATGCGTACCGTGCCGCCGATGGCTCTGGTGGAGCTGATGGTCAGCGTGTTCCCAGACCTTGTGACGCTCACGTTGGCATCGGAGCTTGAAAAGCTGAAATCGGAGAGTACGCCGTTGCTGTCGTTGAGGGTGAGGGAATATTTCCCATCCTTGTAGGCAAGCTCCCTCGTGATGTCATTCTCACCGCCCGACATAAAACTGGGGATGGTGTTGTGGTTCGCCATGAGGGACACAATCTGGTCGTAGGCAGCCCTCGCCCCGTCATTGGCATAGTTGGAGCCGAAGTGCAGGCTGTAGATGGTGTTGCTCGTCTGGCGGTAGGAGCCATTGGATTCACGGCATCCTGTGACGAACTCCCACACAAGGGTCTGGGTGGCGAGCCATTTCTCGTCATCGCTCCCCGTGAGGTTATGGCGGTTGCCCTGGTATCCGTAGAGCAGGGCAAGCCCCACGGCTTTCCTCTGGCTGTCCGAGAGGGCGTTCCATGCGTCCGAGGAAGCCCGTCTTAGGGTGTTTCCCGTTTTCAGCGGTACGCCGGGCTGGATGCAGAACGCCGTCTCGCCGTCCACGGACATGCGGTACTTGTACTTGCCCGTGCCGCCTGCGGTATAGCCGTTAATGTCGGCACTGGAATTGTACCGCATGGCGTTCCCGCCGCTGTCATAGGTCATGGAAAAGGAAATCGTGCCGATGTCGCCTGCCGCAAACGCCGTGGTTGCGGGTATGACGGACAACGCCGTGACCGCAGCCATGACAAAAGCCGCAGCCTTTCTGAAAAATTTAGGGATTCTCATAGTTACCTCCTGTAATCTGGATTGTTGTTTGCCCGACTGACCGAAAAAAAGCTGCCCGACTGGACAGCTTACATAAATCTCTTTTTCTCGGATAGTCTTGGCAGTATCAAGGGGGAGAGGTGTGGAGAGGGGGAAAGAGGAAATGTGGCTATCCACCCATGCCGCAAAAGGGCAGACTTCACCCTCGGTGTGCGGATTATCCTACCTTTCCCTGTCTTTGCTCCGCTGCAAGTGGCGG
>OFGL01001959.1_pt1 | contig 10510 bp, 2 predicted proteins | sample 1521801 | NCBI WGS metagenome assembly OFGL01 (sample SAMEA3504085, study PRJEB24116) | mouse gut metagenome | biome: mouse gut; feature: mouse-associated habitat; material: faeces | place: Denmark | collected 2011 | reverse complement strand
ATCGGGCATCTGGTGGAGCTTGCGAAGCCGGAAGCCTATTCGGAGGCATGGAAAAGGTGGGAGTACGAGGGCCTGCCCATGATACCGGGGGAATGGCGGACAGAAGTAAAACCGGACACAAAGGCACAGTATGACGTGCTTTGCCAGTTGATGCACAGGAAAGATGTCACCACTACAATCTGTGCCACTGACGCAGGGCGGGAGGGCGAGCTGATTTTCCGCCTTGTGTATCATCAGGCAGGGTGCAGCAAGCCTATAAAGCGGCTCTGGATTTCCTCTATGGAGGAAAGCGCAATCCGTGAGGGCTTTGAAAACCTGCAGCCGGGAAGCGATTATGACAACCTCTACCATTCCGCACTGTGCAGGCAGAGGGCAGACTGGCTTGTGGGCCTGAACGGAACAAGGCTGTTTACGGTTCTGTACGGCGGAAAAGTCCTGAAGGTGGGCAGGGTGCAGACACCCACCCTTGCGATGATCGTAGAACGGGAGGAGACGATTGCATGTTTTCGGAAAGAGACCTACTATACGGCACAGATCAGATGCGGGGCGCTGGAGGCAGCAACAAAGAGGATTGATGATAAAAGCATGGCGGAAAGGATGGCAGGGGCTTGTCTGAACGGACAGGCTCTCGTCCGTCTGGTGACGAAGGAGGAAAAGAGCATAAAGCCGCCGAAACTCTATGACCTCACCACCCTGCAGAGGGAGGCAAACAGGCTTTTCGGCTACAGCGCGAAACAGACCCTTGAATATCTGCAGAGCCTGTACGAAAAGAAACTGGCAACTTACCCCAGAACGGACAGCCGCTATCTGTCCGACGACATGGGGCAGACGGCAGGGGAAGTGATCGAGGCGGTGCAAAAGTGCTTTTTGTCCGAGGGTGATATCCTGCCCGAACCGGATGTGGGCAGGGTGCTTGACAGCAAAAAGGTCAGTGACCACCATGCCATCATCCCCACCGTGCAGATCGCCCACACGGACTTAAAAGCCCTGCCGGAAGGGGAGTATAAAGTGCTGTCTCTGCTCGCCAACCGCCTTCTGTGCGCCACGGGAAGAACGCATCTGTATCAGTCGGCAAAGGCAGAACTTGCCTGCGGGGAAGAGGTCTTTTATGTCTCCGGCAGGGAGTGACGCAGAACGGCTGGAAAACTTTTGAGGAGATGGTAAAAGGCGGGAGCCGGAAACCTTCTGGGGAAACGGATGAGGAGGAGAAAAAGCTGCCTGTACTGGAGGAGGGACAGCGCCTTGCCGTGACGGGCACAGAGGTCTTGGAACATTTCACTAAACCGCCCGCCCGCTATACGGAGGACACCCTGCTTGCGGCGATGGAGCGCGCCGGGGATGAGGAGATGGTGGACGATGTGGAGCGAAAAGGAATCGGTACGCCAGCCACCAGAGCGGAAGTGATTGAGAAGCTGGTGAAGGACGGTTTTGTGCGCAGGGAGAAGAAACTGCTGATCCCAACGGAGGAAGGGAAGAAACTCATCATGGTTCTCCCAGATATGCTAAAGTCTGCGAAACTCACGGCGGATTGGGAAAATGCCCTCACCCGTGTGGCAAAGGGGGAACTGGACAGTACCGATTTCATGGCGGATATCAGAATGTTGGTGTCCGCTCTTGTTGACGAGTGTCAGGAGGCAGACGAGGAGCAGAGACAGATCTTTGCAGCAGACCGGCAGGTCTTGGGGAAATGTCCGCACTGCGGCGGCCAGATCGTGAAGGGAAAATACGGGGCGTACTGCGAGAACAGGTGCGGCATGAGCTGTAAACAGGTCAAAGTTGTTCGCGGCGATTTTGCATTTGTTATGGGTGTTTCCCTTACCGATGTCCAGATCAAAGATCTGCTTACCGGAAAGAAGATTCTGTTAAAGGGACTGAAAGGCAAAGCGGGCAAGCCCTATGACGCCTATATCACGCCGGACGGCACGGAAAGATACATCTACACCAAGGACGGGCAGGAAAAGAGCGGGGTGCAGTTTACGGTCATCATGGAGTTTCCGGGGAAGAAACCTTCCGGCAGGAAAGGAAACAGGTAGAGGCAGTTCGTATAAACAAAATAGAGACACAGCGTCAGGGCGTATAGAAACCAATCTATGCGCCCTTTTTCTGTGCACAAAAAATGGAAAGGAAGATGGAGATGAAGAAGATAAAAGAAAAGACAGCCAGAAGCCTTGTGGCGTTTCTGGCGGCTGTGTGTATGTTTGTAACCATGCCGGGGATGACAGTTATTTCCCGTGCAGAGGAGGGAATAGGGCAATCTATAGAGGCTTATGATGCGGACGGGCAGGAGGAGAACCGGGAAGATGCCGATACCAAAGAGCAGGATGGGGAGAAAACAGGGGAAGGTACAGGGAAACCGAAAGACTCAGAAGAATCGGAAGATACGGAAAAAACGGGGGATACCGAGGAATCGAAAGATTTAGAAGAATCGGGTGATAAGGAAAATGCAGGGGAATCTGGCGCTGGGGGAACGGGAGATTTGGAAGAAAAAGTCCCGGAAGAGGAAGATCCGGGCAAAGAGGAAATCCCGGAGGAATTGCCAGAGGGAGAAGCGGATAAGGAGAGTGAGGAATCCGATGCAGAGGAAGAGGAGCCTGCCGGGGAGGAGGAAACCACAGAAGGGGAGGAGAATGCAGAGGAAACGGAACTGGAGGAAAGCGAAGAAGTGGGCGTGATGCTCCTGTCAGCGCAGGCAGCAGAAGGGAGTGCGGTACAGGACGCGGACAGCACCTATACGGATGGGAACGGCGTCATATACCACTATTACGGATATGAGGACGGGACGGCGGAAATCTATGAACTGGAGGACTGCAAGGAGTCAACATGGGATTACAAGGCGTTGAGTTTTCCCTCGCAGATCGGGGATTATACGGTCACACGGCTTACGTTCACGCTGGCATCGACAACGCCGGTCTTTCCTTCCGTCACCATACCGGAGACGGTCACATATATGAAGGACAGTCTTTTCAAGCGCATGACGATACGGGAACTTTACTATAATGCGGAGGCAGCCGAGACCGGGGCGGGAGGTGAAAGCACCGGGGTTTTCTTTCAGGCAAATATCAGGGAACTGCACATAGGTGGGAATGTGAAGGTCATTCCCGATTACTGTTTTGCCTCGGCAAAGATTACGATGGACGAGCTGACGATTGATGTGGAGCGCATAGGATGCAAGGCTTTTTATTATGACAAGGCGATCGCCACGCTGACAATCGGGGAGAATGTGAAAGAGATCGGAAAAGAGGCATTTGCAAGAAATGAGATTGAAAATATCTATTACAACGCGGTAAATGCCGTGTCCGAGCCATATGGGGAAACTATATTGGGGACTTTCGGGAATATCACGGTTTCCGGCATTACAATCGGCAGCCGGGTAACGGCAATCCCGGAGCATCTGTTCTGTGGCATTGACTATACGGCGGACACGCTCGTATTCCCGGAATGTCTGACTACGGTGGGCGCATGGGCTTTCTATGGGGATGATATTACCATAGGGGCACTGACCATCGGAGAGAACATGACCTCTATTGGAGCGGAGGCGTTTGCTGTGGGCCATATCGGGCTTTTGAATTATAATGCTGTGGATGCACGACTGGATGGGGTGACGGAATCCAATAGACACCGTACCGCTTTTGAAGGAGTGGAAGTAGGTGAACTTCGGATCGGCAATCGCGTAAAGGGCCTGCCCGATACACTTTTCTATGCTATGGGGTTAAACCAGGACGCACTGATTCTGCCGGACAGTATTACCTATATTGGAGCATATGTGCTGTCCCACAGCGGAGACAATAACAGTGGGAAAGCAGTGCAGATCGGCACTTTGGAGATCGGGGACAATGTAGTACATATTGGCAGAGCGGCCTTTGGCTGTAACACATACGATAAGGTGGTTGTCCGTACAGTGGAGACAGATGTCCCGCCAAGATCTGATATAGAAATGGAGCTGCCTTCCTGCAGTGAAATAGAGATTCATGGAAAATCGCCCTATTACGATTTCTTTACAAAAAGGACAGAAAAAGAATATATCACTCTGCTGTGCGAGGACTTTGAGGTTACCAGAGGAGAGGAATACTACGATGCCGGAAAGAAATCCTTTGTAACACCCATAACGGACGTATGTACGGTATGCGGCTATGGAACAACCAGGAATGAATACAGTGAGGCGTGTACGGTTATCTTTACAGACTATGACGGCAGGGAGCTGTCAAGGCAGCATATACATAAGGGTGACGATGCTGAAGCGCCCGAGGAGCCGGAACGGACAGGGTATCGGTTTATGGGCTGGGATAAGGGCTTCACGAATGTTACATCCGATCTGACTGTCAGGGCAGAGTACGAGATTAAAAAATTCACGGTGGTGTTTAAGGACGGCGACCACACGATCAGCGAACAGGAGATCGAGTATAAGAAAGATGCTAAAGCCCCCGAAAATCCCACCCGTCCCGCAGAAGAATGGGGAAACTGGAGATTTACCGGGTGGAATGGCAGTTATACCAATGTCACAAAAGATGAAGTGGTTACAGCACAGTTTGAGAAGGTTCTGAATAAATATGAGGTTATTTTTTACGATGCCGAAGGAAATGTGATCAGCAGACAGACGATAGCCCACGGGGAAGATGCCGAGGAGCCGGAAATACCTGAGAAGGAGCCTACGGCGCAGTACACTTATATTTTTACCGGCTGGAGCGCGGCAACGGAAGGTATCACCGGGGATACAGCGTTTTACCCGGTCTATGATACGGCGACACGTTCCTATACAGTAAAGTTTATGGACGGCGGTACCGTACTGGATACGCAGAAGGTAGCGTACGGGGAAGATGCCACCGCGCCTGCAGATCCCATCCGCCCGGAAGAAGAGTGGGGAAGCTGGGAGTTTACAGGATGGAGAGGCAGTTACACACATATCACAAAGGACGAGATTATATGGGCAGGGTTTGAGCAGGTTTTTCATGTGTACGAGGTAATCTTCTACGATGCAGATGACAATATTTTGAGCAGGCAGACAGTACGGTATGGCATGGGAGCAGAAGCGCCCGAAGCGCCCGACATGAAGCCTACGGAAAAGGAATGTTATGTTTTTGCGGGCTGGGACGGCGATATCAGCCGTATAACGGGGATATCCCATTTCCATCCGGTGTATGAAACGAAGCCCCGTACCTATACCGTAACCTTTATGAATGGTGATATTTCTTATGATGTGCAGAAAGTGGCATACGGTTCGGCGGCGGTAACCCCGGCTGATCCCGTAAAGGAGGAAGACGAAACCTATACCTACAGATTCGTGGGCTGGGACAGGGATTACAGTTGCATCACGGGCGATCTGACCGTACATGCGGTATTCGAGCAGGTTATCAAGCCCAAAGATGACCCGGACAAAGATAAACCGGATGAAGACGGACAGGACAAAGAGAAAGATAAGCCCAAGGGTGATGACACGGATGGGAAAAAGCCGGGAGACGGTGACGGCGGACAGCAGCCGGGAGGCGAAACGGGCACAGAAGGCGGGCAGCTGGAGGGTGACCCCGTAGGAGATGCCGGTGAGAAGAATGGTGACCCGTCGCCGGAAACCATTGCCGAAAAGACGATACTGCGACGGGAGGCGCTGCCTGAGTTGACAGACGGGAAGAAGCCTGTTTTTCCGATACCGGAAATCCCGGATCTATCCACAAAACCGGGAGAGCAAAAGGTGCAGGCAGAAGAGCCGGAAGAACAGGAGAGTATGCAGACAGCAGAATCGGAAGAGACAGAAGGTGCGCATCGGCAGATACCGGGCTGGCTGTGGTTTTTGCTGCTGCTTGGAGCCGGGACAGGCGCATGGGGCATCTGGCTTTGGCTGGCAGGCACCGACGAAAGGACGATATGCGGGACAGTCATGGACGAGGACGGAAATGTTATGAGTGGCGTAAACGTGACCTTGACGGGAGAGGAAGGGAAACCTGTGGAGACGCAGACAGATGAGGATGGACAATACCTGTTTGAGGATCTGAAAAAGAACAGCTACCGCCTGTGTTTCCACTATATGGATGCGACGGGACTGCTCTTACTGGATATCCATATGGAGAGACGTGACCGTAAAAAAGTATTTTCCATTCTGAAATCCACCGTCAATGCGGTAGAAACCAAGCGGAGCGGAGGAAGATACCAGATAGATGTAACGGTCTGACAGCAAGGCGCAGGACGGCACGGTGGCAGGGCATATAGAAAGAGGATAGCAGCGAAAATGGCGGCGGGGATATGCCCCGCCGCTTTATCAGGAGGAAATTTGCGATGACAAGATATGAGGAGATTTCCATTCTGGCAGAGGACACCGCCAGAAGGATAGTCAAAAACGGGCGGGAGTGGACACTGTATCTGGATACGGCGGCCAGACTCTATAAATATCCCTTTAGCGAGCAGATGCTTATTTATGCCCAGCGTCCGGGTGCGACTGCCTGCGCTTTAATGGAAGACTGGAATGAGAAAATGTACTGCTGGGTAAACCGTTATTCCAAGGGAATCGGTCTGCCAGACACCAGGAGCGCAAAGCCAAAGCTAAAATATGTCTTTGACATAGCCGATGTACACAGGCTGAAAAACGGGCGTTATCCTTATTTATGGGAAATGAGGGAGGAAGTAAAGGAGCCGGTTCTTGCGCGGCTGGAAAGCATTTACGGCGCTACAGATGAAAACAGGACTTTTGAAGAGCGGATTGTGGAGATCGCCGGGCGTATTGCCGGAGAAACTTATGCAGAGATTCTGAACCAGATCGGCTATGTGACAGATGGGAGTTATCTGGAGGGACTGGATGAGATGAATCTGGGTGTGCGGCTGCGGGAAACGCTTGCATCAAGCATTGCCTATACAGTTTTATCGCGCTGCGGGGCGGACAGGAAAAGATGGCGGGAAGAACTGGATTTTGACCATATAAGCGAGTTCAATACTGTAAAGACCCTGTCCATTCTTGGCAATGCCACCACAGAGATGTGCAGACCGCTCCTCATAGAAATCAAACGTGCGATCCGGGCTTATGAGAGACAGAACGTGCGAAACCGCGGGGAGAGGGAAAGTATTATAAATCATCAAAAAAATATCGGGAAAGGGATTGCAAGCAGTCAGAAAGAGGGCTATAATACTTTAAAGCGTGAAAGTGAATCAAAGAGGCAGGCAACAGTTATAACGGAAACGGATCAAGAAAAGGAGGGGAAGGCATATGAATCTGACATACGAGAGGAACGGGGATTATCTGATACCGAACCTGTTACCCAACAGGGAGCCGGAGGAGGAACTGACCAGATTCGGGCTGATGCGGAAAAACTTTCTGAAGGAACACCGGGGAGGGATTTATCAGGGCATGATACTGACGGGAGAACTGAAGGCACACTGTCTGGAGGTGCAGAGGCAGGCAGAGGAGCGGATGGACTTTCTGACAGCGCAGATGGCGAAAACGGAGGGCGTGACGGAGGAGATGAAAGCGTCCGACCAGATGAAGTGGGTGGGGATGATGAACAACATCAGGCACTCAGCGGAGGAAATCGTGCTGAAAGAGCTGATATACAGCCTGTAAATGAGGAAGAAATAACTGAAAATAGGGAACTGTCAGAGCCGGGTAATGAAGAAAACACATTATCCGGCTTTTCTTTGTCTGGGGAGGAAACCATTAACAGGCATTGGGCAGAGATAGAAAAAGGCATTTTGCAGTTTGATGAGTTTATGGAGCATAAATGCCCGGATATTGCCGGAGTAATGCTTTTTGAGCCGGATAAGGATAAGCAGACGGAATATATTAAAAACAGTTACAGGCATGGAGAATATACAGAGTTTTATGTTGGGGAGGAAAGAGCCGGGTACAGGGCAGATGAAAACGGCATGACGCTTTGGAGCGGAACATATCTGAACCGGAGAGCAGAAGCAGTTGTATCATGGGAAACTGTGAGGGACAGCATCGCCTTTTACATGGAGAAAGGCGAATATCTGAAAGAGGGGCAGATACCGCAGTGGGAGGAACCAGAGCCAAAGGAAACGGAAGTTTACCAACAGCTTAGTCTTTTCCCAAGTACCGAGGAGCAGATCGGCACGATTGAAGCGGCGCAGGCAGGAGAGAAATACATCATGCCCGCCGCTTTTTCCCTGCCCAAAGAACAGCTTGAAGCCATTTTGCGTACAGGCGGCGGACGGGATAATAACAGAAGTCGCATTTATGCCAAGTACCAGCAGGGCAAGACGCCGGAGGAAATGGCGGAGTTTTTGAAAAACGAATACCGGACTACCGGGAAAGGTTTTGATTTTGGGAACAATCCTATTTCTGTCTGGTTCAGTGAATCCGGCATGAGCATCGGCTACGGGATGTCTGCAAAGGAAAATCCGGTTGCGGTGATGGACTGGCAGGAAGTGGAGGGCATTGTCCGGTCTATGGTGGAGAATGGCACTTATATGGGCGCAAATGAAGTGTTCCTTGTGGACGCAGTGGAGCGGCAGAGGGTGTCAAATGACCTGTTCAATTTCTTCCGGGACGGTATCGGGGAAGTGCCGGAGAACATACCCATAAAGAATTATAACCACCCGGAAAGCATCACGAACCTTTGTGAGCTTTTATCCACGCAGGAAGGGCGGGATATTGTTTCCGGGGAGCTTTCCAAAGCGAAAGAACAGCTTGAAGCCGGGGAAAAGCAGATAAAGTGGCGGTATGTGAAAAGTCCGGAGCATCTGCTTTCAGAGATTGCAGATTTAAGTGTGGAAAAAAGAGAATATCCGGCACAGGACAGTGTGGAGGTGCGGAATGAGGATTTTATCACACAGGACGAGATAGACACCCGGCTGACAGGGGGCAGCGGCTTTCATCATGGGCATTTCCGGATTTATGAGTATTTCATGGAGGGGCATGATAAAAAAGATAATATTGCGTTCCTTAAAAATGAATATGGCACAGGCGGCAGTTCCCACGCACTGATCGGGAGCGATAAAGGGCATGAAGACCATGACGCAAAGGGTATCCGTTTGGAAAAGGGCAGTTATGGAAACCCATACGCAAAAGTCCTTTTGAAGTGGAATGTGGTGGAGAAACGCATCAGGGAGCTTGTAAAAGCGGATAAATACCTTTCGCCAAAGGGCAAGGAAGCCTATGCACAGTATAAAAAAGAGCAGGCGGAGGAAGCCATGCGCCGGGAACAGGAAAAGCTGGAGCATGGTATCCGGGTAGAGTGCAAAAATGCCATAGAACAGGCGATTGCGGAAAAATTTGACGGTTATACACTTCCGAGGGATACCGCCGAGGGCGTTATCAGGCAGTACGGGAAGGAGCGTGTAGAGATTGTCCTTGCCAATACAATCACGCATTTATCCCATGACGGGCGGTTTTCACCGAACAATAAGGAATGGGCAAAAAGCCTTGTGCCTTCCGCTGACTGGCAGACAAGGGATTATATCGTCACTTCCCACCCGGCTGTGCTGGACGGTTTTACCAATCAGGCAAGACGGTACATAGAGCGTGACAGGGAGCCGGAGAAGGCGGCTGTACCGGAACGGGAAGCAGGAACTTCCGGGGAAAAGGCACAAAATCCTGAACCGGAAAACAAAATTAGTGACAGTGAGAAAGCACTGATTGAAAGGCTTGCGGAGATGTCTGCTGTGGTAAAAATCTGCGGTGCGCTGTCCATGAAAGATGTGGTCGGCTGGAATGAGGATACCGGGGAGGTTGCCATTGAGGATGCCGACAGGCGGTTAGAGGGAAAAGCGGTTTATGATGCTTTGTTTTTAGAAGCCGCCGATTATGTCCTGATGCAGTCATTAAGCGGCAATACAGAAAAAGCGGTGGAGATGGACGCTCTGCTGAAGGAAGCACAGAAATATGCGGCACGTTATGAGAATGAGCCGGCACAGCAGAGGGAAGAAAAAGCTGCGGAGAAAATTTCAAGAACAGAGCCGGAAAGTTTATCTGAAGAACCGGAGCAGGAAACAGCAGAACGCTTTACTGTTACAGAAACAACAGATGCCTTTACAGAGCCTTATGCGGTATGGGATAACGAAACGCAGGATTATTATGTGGCGGGCGATGGCACAGTGCCTACATTTACTGCGATAGAGGAAGTGGATATTTTCTGCGGTAAACTAAACGGAGATTTACAGGGAAAAGATTTATCAACAGAGGATTTACCGGATACAGAAACAGTTTCAGGAACAAAGGCGGTTTCTGGAAAAGAAGATGATTTCCCCGACATTGACGCACAGGCAGTCCGGGAGCATTTGGAAAAAGCAGGCATTGTGGACGGACAGCTTGTAGATGAAAACGCCTTAGAGAATGATCCGTTTATCAGGCAGGTCATGGGTGACGTGGAAACGCTGATAGGGGAAACGGAGGAAGAACCGGAAAAATCATCAGAAAAAGAACCGGAAATTGATAAGTCAGGAGCAGTAAATTATCACATTTCTTTTAATGAAGCCGAAAATACCGGGAAAGGGTTTGCGCCGAAAGAGAAGTTCCGACAGAATATAGAAGCCATACGCACCCTTGAAAAGATTGAGGGCGAACACCGTACCG
>OFGL01001951.1_pt1 | contig 10559 bp, 15 predicted proteins | sample 1521801 | NCBI WGS metagenome assembly OFGL01 (sample SAMEA3504085, study PRJEB24116) | mouse gut metagenome | biome: mouse gut; feature: mouse-associated habitat; material: faeces | place: Denmark | collected 2011 | reverse complement strand
AGATATGCTTACAAGAATCCGTAACGCAAATACTGCTAAACATGATACAGTAGATGTTCCTATGTCTAAGATGAAATTATCTATCGCTGAAATTCTTCTTAAGGAAGGATATATTAAAAAATTTGAATTGATAGAAGATGGAACTCTTAAAACAATTCGTATTACATTAAAATATGGTCAAGATAAAAATGAAAAAATTATCACAGGGTTAAAAAGAATTTCTAAACCAGGTCTTCGTGTATATGCCAGCAAGGAAGAACTTCCAAAGGTATTAGGCGGTCTTGGTATAGCAATTATTTCTACAAACCAAGGTGTGATTACAGATAAAGAAGCTCGTAAATTAAATGTAGGCGGAGAAGTGCTTGCGTTTATTTGGTAGAAAATTTTAGGAGGTGCGGCATGTCACGTATAGGAAGGATGCCTATCGCTATTCCGGCAGGAGTGACTGTAGAAATAGCAGAAAATAACAAAGTGACGGTAAAAGGTCCAAAGGGAACATTAGAAAGAGTGTTGCCTGTGGAAATGCAGATAAAAAAAGAAGGCGAAGAAGTTATTGTCACAAGACCAAATGATTTAAAGAGAATGAAATCTTTACATGGTCTTACAAGAACATTGATCAATAATATGGTGATCGGTGTGACTCAGGGCTATCAAAAAGTGTTAGAAATCAATGGTGTTGGTTACAGAGTACAAAAACAAGGAAATAAACTTGTATTCGCTTTAGGATATTCTCACCCTGTAGAGGTAGAAGATCCGGCTGGTATCACAACAGAGGTAGAAGGTCAGAATAAGATCACGATAAAGGGTATCGATAAAGAGAAAGTTGGACAATTTGCAGCCGAAATCAGAGAACTCAGAAGACCAGAACCTTATAAGGGCAAAGGTATTAAGTATGCAGATGAAGTGATCCGCCGTAAAGTTGGTAAGACAGGTAAAAAATAATAGAGAGAAGGAGAGACAAAGATGGTTAGCAAAGTATCAAGAACTAAAGTTCGTGAAAATAAACACAGAAAACTTCGTAATCGTTTTAGTGGTACACCAGAACGTCCTCGTTTGGCTGTGTTTAGAAGTAATAATCATATGTATGCACAGATTATTGATGATACAGTAGGAAATACTCTTGTAGCTGCTTCTACTCTTGAAAAAGATGTGAAAGCAAATTTAGAGAAGACAAACGATGTAAAAGCAGCAGCAGCAGTTGGAACTGCGATAGCAAAGAAAGCGATAGAAAAGGGTATTACTACAGTAGTATTTGATAGAGGTGGCTTTATTTATCAGGGAAAAATTCAGGCATTGGCTGATGCAGCTCGTGAAGCTGGTTTGGAATTCTAATCAAGGAGGAAAACACACATGAAACGTACAATAATTGATGCTAGTCAATTAGAATTAACAGAAAAAGTAGTATCAATCAAACGTGTAACTAAGGTTGTAAAAGGTGGACGTAATTTCCGTTTTGCTGCTTTAGTAGTTGTTGGTGATGGCAACGGACATGTTGGTGCAGGTCTTGGTAAAGCAACTGAAATTCCCGAAGCTATTCGTAAAGGAAAAGAAGATGCTATGAAAAAGCTTGTTTCTGTGCCGGTTGATGAAAATGGAAGTATTCCGCATGAACTCATTGGAAAATTCGGAAGCGCTTCTGTATTATTAAAGAGAGCTCCAGAAGGTACTGGTATTATCGCTGGTGGTCCAGCACGTTCTGTATTGGAACTTGCAGGAATTAAGAATATCCGTACAAAATGTTTAGGCTCTAACAATAAACAAAATGTTGTGCTTGCGACAATTCAAGGATTATCTGAATTAAAGACACCAGAAGAAGTAGCAAGACTTCGCGGTAAATCTGTAGAAGAAATATTGGGATAGTAGGAGGAGATCAAAATGGCAGAGAAATTAAAAATCACATTGGTGAAATCTACTATCGGTGCAATTCCTAAGCATAGGAAAACTGTAGAAGCTTTAGGTTTAAGAAAGCTTCATAAAACAGTGGAAATGCCTGATAACGCAGCAGTTAGAGGCATGATCCAACAAGTAAGACACTTAGTGAAAGTAGAAGAGATTGAATCATAGAACAGATAAGGAGGTGCAGAAATGAACTTATCAAATTTAAAACCTGCAGAAGGTTCTAAACAAAGTAATAATTTCAGAAGAGGTCGTGGACACGCTTCTGGAAATGGTAAGACAGCTGGTAAGGGACATAAGGGTCAGAAGGCTCGTTCTGGCGCACCAAGACCAGGCTTTGAAGGTGGTCAGATGCCTTTATATAGACGTCTTCCTAAAAGAGGATTTACCAATAGAAACAGCAAAGAAATTGTTGGTATTAATGTGAGTGCTTTAGAAAGATTTGAGAACGATGCCGTAGTTAGTGTAGAAACATTAATAGAAGTCGGCATTGTGAAAAATCCAAAAGATGGCGTGAAAATTCTTGGCAATGGTGAATTCACTAAGAAACTCACAGTAAAGGCAAATGCATTTAGTGCGAGTGCAAAAGAAAGAATCGAAGCTCTTGGTGGAACCTGTGAGGTGATTTGATGTTAAAAACACTCCAAAACGCATTTAAAATTAAGGAAATCAGGTCACGGCTTTTATTTACCTTCTTAATGTTGATTGTAATTAGAATCGGTTGTGCAATTCCTGTTCCGGGAGTAAACAGCGCATTAGTGAAAAATTTTTTTGAGAATCAAATCGGTGATGCATTCAATTTTTTTGATGCTATCACTGGTGGTTCTTTTACCAGTATGTCAATCTTTGCATTGAGTATTACACCATACATCACTTCTTCTATTATTATGCAGCTTCTGACAATCGCTATTCCTAAATTAGAGGAAATGCAAAAAGACGGAGAAGAAGGCAGAAAAAAAATTGCAGAATACACAAGATATGTGACAGTAGCACTCGCTTTAATGGAAAGTATTGCGATGGGAATCGGATTTGGAACTCAGGGAATTTTAGTAAATTATAATGCTGGATCAGTGATAATTGTAGTATTGACCTTGACGGCTGGATCTGCATTCCTGATGTGGATGGGTGAAAGAATTACAGAGAAAGGTGTCGGCAATGGAATTTCTATTATCTTGTTAGTCAACATTGTTTCTCGTATGCCAAGTGATTTTGTAACATTATATGAGCGTTTTATGAAAAATAAGACAGTCGCTGTAGCGGCATTGGCTGCTCTTATTATCGCTGTCATTATCATTGCAGTTATCGCATTTGTTGTAGTGCTGCAGGGAGGAGAGAGAAGAATTCCTGTGCAATACTCCAAAAAGATGCAGGGCAGGAAATTAGTAGGAGGTCAATCCTCTCATATTCCATTGAAAGTGAATACAGCGGGAGTCATTCCAATTATCTTTGCAGGTTCTTTGATGTCTATGCCAGTGGTGATCAGCCAATTTTTTAAAATGGACGCGGACTCTATCGGCGCAAAAATCGTCAAAATGTTAAATCAATCCAGTTGGTGTAATCCCAAAGAGCCGATTTATACCATAGGTCTTTTGATTTATATTGTATTAGTCGTTTTCTTTGCGTATTTTTATACTTCTATTACGTTTAATCCGATAGAAGTTGCAGATAATATTAAAAAACAGGGCGGTTTCATACCGGGTATTCGTCCGGGAAAACCAACAACAGATTATTTGACCAAGATCTTGAATTATATTATTTTTATCGGAGCTGCAGGCTTATTGATTGTAGCGATTGTCCCTATTATAGCTTCAGGTGTATTTTCTGCAAATGTTTCTTTTGGAGGAACATCTTTGATCATTATTGTAGGCGTTATCTTAGAAACATTGAAAAAGATTGAATCGCAGATGCTCGTTCGGAATTATAAGGGATTTTTGAATGATTAGATAATAATTAGATTTAAGAAAAAAGTTTTCACAATCATCAAATTTAGATATTATGTTATCATTTAAAAGTGCCGATAATATAAATGATTGTGTTTTAATTTAGTGAATATCATTGGCAGGCGAATTTACTCGTCTGCCTAAAATACTATAGAAGAAAATAAAATATCTTTGTATAAAGTAGAAAAAAATGGAAATAATTCAAGTGGAGGTCAAATGTATGAAGATTATTATGTTAGGAGCACCTGGAGCAGGAAAAGGAACACAGGCAAAGAGAATTGCTGAAAAATGGCAGATTCCTCATATTTCTACCGGAGATATCTTCCGAATGAATATCAAAAATGGAACAGAACTTGGAATGGAAGCGAAGAAGTATATGGATCAAGGTCTATTAGTTCCAGATGAATTGGTAGTGAAGATTTTACTTGACCGCGTGGCACAGTCAGACTGCAAGAATGGTTATGTATTAGACGGTTTTCCAAGAACAATTCCTCAAGCAGAAGTATTAGATGCAGAACTTGAGAAATTAGGAGAGAAGATTGATTATGCGATTGATGTAGATGTGCCAGATGAGAATATTATTAATCGTATGTCAGGTCGCCGTGCTTGTGTATCATGTGGAGCAACTTATCATATTACATATGCGCCAACTCAGAAGGAAGGTGTATGTGACAAATGTGGCAGTGAATTAATCTTGAGAGATGATGATAAGCCAGAAACAGTACAAAAGCGTTTAGGAGTATATCATCAGCAGACTCAGCCATTAATTGAATATTATACTGCAAAAAATATTTTAAAATCTGTAGACGGTACAAAGGATATGGAAGATGTATTTCAGTCTATCGTTTCTATTTTAGTTTAGGAGCGTAATTATGCCAGTATCGATAAAGTCAGAGCGGGAAATCGAACTCATGCGTAAAGCAGGAGAGATTTTAGCGAAAACACATGAAGAATTAGGAAAAATCATTCGTCCGGGCATTTCTACTTATGAAATTGACCGGATAGGAGAAGAAATTATAAGAAGTTATGATTGTATTCCGTCATTTCTGAATTATAATGGGTATCCCGCTTCTATTTGTGTTTCTGTAAATGAAGAGGTAGTTCATGGAATTCCTTCTAAAAAAAGGATTTTAAAGGAAGGTGACATTGTGAGTCTGGATGCAGGAGTGATTTATAAAGGCTATCATTCCGATGCAGCGCGCACTCATGCAGTTGGAGAAATTTCCGAAGAAGCTACAAAGCTTATTGAAGTGACAAAACAAGCTTTTTATGAGGGAATTAAATATGCAAAGGAAGGGCATCATCTACATGAAATATCAGCAGCGATAGGAAATTATGCAGAAAGTTTTGGATATGGAGTTGTGAGAGATTTAGTGGGGCATGGAATAGGAAAAAAACTACATGAAGAGCCACAGATACCGAACTTTGCACAAAAGCGCAGAGGTTTGAAACTTCAAGCAGGTATGACCCTAGCGATTGAACCTATGATTAATATAGGAACTTATGAAGTATATTGGTTAGATGACGATTGGACTGTAGTGACAGAAGATGATTCTTTGTCTGCCCATTATGAAAATACTGTTTTGATTACAAAAGGAGAGCCGGAGATATTGAGTTTATCCCCGTCCGTTAAATAGTATAAGAATAGGAGCGACAAGGAATGGATTTATATAGTGTCGGAAATCTGGCGCAGTCAATAGCTGGTCATGATAAAAATGAAATTTTTGTGATTATAAAAGAAGAAGGCGAATATGTGTATTTGTCAGATGGGAGAGGGAGAAGTCTAAGGAAACCCAAGAGAAAGAATAAAAAACATATTCAGCCTATTTATTACAGAAATGAATTATTATCAGAAATCAAAAGTGATGAGGATATCAAAAGGGTCATTCAACTTTTTAAGAAAGAAGTTGAGAAAATAGTAGATTTAGAGGATAGAAAACTGGAGGGATAGAATGTCAAAAGCAGATGTCATTGAAATAGAAGGAACTGTCATTGAAAAATTACCGAACGCGATGTTTCAGGTAGAATTAGAAAATGGTCATCAGGTATTAGCACATATCAGCGGGAAGTTGAGAATGAATTATATTAGAATATTGCCCGGAGACAAAGTTACGATAGAGTTATCGCCATATGATTTATCAAAGGGCAGAATTATTTGGAGAGATAAGTAATTGTGAGATTGTTGAGTGGAGTGGGAGAAGGAGTCGCGAATGGTTCACACATTATCGGTACAATACCCCATCAGACGCGCTCCCGCTCCGTTCCAGACGTAGCGGACACTAAATTCGCAGCCCCGCTTTTTGCGGAGCTGCGAATTTAGTGCCAACGTCTTCCAAGGGTCTGCCTTGGGTATTGTACCGATAATGTGTTACTTTATTATTCCTTTTAGGTATGAATGTTATGAGAACTTTTCCGCTAAAAGGTATGATGGAAGCAGAGCTTTGATTTTTGTATAAAATAGTTAGAAGGTGTTTTATACTATCTGTTAAGATAGATATAGGAATTTTCGATATTATTTAGCTGAAGATTTCCGTTTCTCATAAGTGATGGGGATTCAGTAGCGAAGAGAAAATGAGGTATCCCCTCTACTGATATGAAATATTTAGTTTCTAGTTAGTGATGGCGAGGGCAGATCGAAATTAGCCGAAACGCAAAAGTAACGAAGGATAGAGGAAATACCTAGGCAGACCCTTGGAAGACGTCGACACTTAATGAGCAGTTCCGCGGGAAGTGGGGCTGCGAATTTAGTGTCCGCTACGTCTGGAACGGAGCGAGAGCGCGTCTGACAGGGTATTCCTCTATCCGAAGTGGACTATTCGGGGATATTTTTAAATAGAAATGTTTTTTTGGATTGTTTGTAAAAAAAGTGATTTTTTACTTGATATATTTTATAGAAGGTGCTATAATTATAAACGGACTTTTTTTGAAAGGAGGATTCACTGTGAAAGTTAGATCATCAGTTAAGCCTATTTGTGAAAAATGTAAAGTTATTAAAAGAAAAGGAAGTATCAGAATTATCTGTGAAAACCCTAAACATAAACAAAGACAAGGGTAATTTATGAAAAAAGAGATATTTTGATGGAAGAGATACTAGAGTAAATTCTAATATCTTGTTATTTGTATGCGGCTGCAGTGATAAATAAAGAACCACTAGGGTGAGTTGTTTATCTTGTCACTATAATATAAATATTAATGCGCACTACATTTCGACGGCAGGTGACTGACGGGCTGCGTATTAGTTTTGTCTGTTTTATGATAAGAATTATAAAAACAGAGAGGGAAAAAAGTAAGTGAATAAATTTTAAGAAAAAATGGAGGTGTAATACACACATGGCTCGTATTTCCGGTGTAGATTTACCAAGAGAAAAACGTGTGGAAATTGGATTAACTTATATCTATGGTATTGGCAGAGTAAGTTCTAACCGTATTTTAAAAGAAGCAAATGTTAATCCTGACACTCGCGTTAGAGATTTAACAGACGATGAAGTGAAGAAAATTAGTGCAGTGATCGATGAAACTCAGATGGTAGAAGGTGATTTGAGAAGAGAAATCGCTATGAATATCAAGAGATTACAAGAGATCGGATGTTATAGAGGTATTCGTCATAGAAAAGGACTTCCTGTTCGTGGTCAAAATACAAAGAATAATGCTAGAACAAGAAAAGGTCCTAAGAAAACAGTTGCAAATAAGAAGAAATAAACCCATAAGGGAGGTTAGTTTAAGAGATGGCAAAACAAGTGTCAGGAAAAAAAGTGACAAAAAAGCGTGTTAGAAAAAATGTAGAACGAGGACAAGCACATATTCAGTCTTCTTTTAATAATACAATCGTAACATTAACCGATACAGAAGGAAATGCGCTGGCTTGGGCTAGTGCTGGTGGTCTTGGGTTTAGAGGTTCAAGAAAATCTACTCCTTATGCAGCACAGATGGCTGCTGAAACTGCAACAAAAGCAGCTTTAGTACATGGGCTAAAGACAGTAGATGTGATGGTAAAAGGACCAGGTTCAGGAAGAGAAGCAGCTATCCGTGCACTTCAGGCTTGTGGTCTGGAAGTGACCAGTATTAGAGATGTAACTCCTGTTCCACACAATGGATGTCGTCCTCCAAAACGCAGAAGAGTTTGATCGAATCGAGCGAGAAATATTTATTGTTTCATGCAATGGTCTTATTTCTGACTACTGTGAGTGGAAAGATATTATGAAGTGTGAGTGAATTTAAAAACCCGAAAACCAAGGGAAATCAAAAATAAAATTTAGGAAAGGAAAAGCTATTTAGGTGTTTAGTAGCAGGTGTAATTAAGTGGCAGTTAATAGAGTTCCTGTATTAAAAAGATGTAGATCTCTTGGACTTGATCCCATTTATTTAGGTATTAATAAAAAATCTTATAGAGAATTAAAAAGAGCAAATAAAAAACTTACAGAATATGGAATTCAGTTGAGAGAAAAACAAAAAGCGAAATTTATTTATGGTGTGTTGGAAAAACCTTTTTATAACTATTATATAAAAGCAGCAAATATGAATGGTATGGCTGGTGAAAACTTGATGATTTTGCTGGAGAGAAGATTAGATAATGTTATCTTCCGTTTAGGTTTTGCAAGAACTAGAAAAGAAGCAAGACAGATTGTAGATCACAAGAATGTATTAGTGAATGGAAAATGTGTGAATATTCCTTCTTATTTGATTAAGGCTGGAGATACAGTTGAAATTAAAGAAAAATGTAAATCTTCTCAAAGATATAAAGATGTTTTAGAAACCACTAATTCAAGATTAGTTCCGGAATGGTTAGAAGCCGACAAAGAGAATTTAAAAGGTGTGGTAAAACAATTACCTATTAGAGAGAATATTGACGTTCCGGTTGACGAAATGCTTATCGTCGAATTATATTCTAAGTAATCCTATAACCCAAAAGGAGGGGCTTTATAGTGTTCGATTTTGAAAAACCAAAAATTGAGATTGCTGAAATTTCAGAAGACAAAAAATACGGAAGATTTGTTGTAGAACCGCTTGAACGAGGCTATGGAACCACTCTTGGTAATTCATTGAGAAGAATTATGTTATCTTCTTTACCGGGAGCTGCGGTTAGCCAGGTGAAAATTGATGGTGTCTTACATGAATTCAGTTCTATTCCTGGGGTGAAGGAAGATGTGACTGAAATTATTATGAATATCAAAAGCCTTGCGATTAAAAATAACAGCGATACCAATGAAACAAAAAACGCTTATATTGAATTTGAAGGCGAAGGTGTTGTTACAGCGGCAGATATTCAGGTTGATCAAGATATTGAGATTTTAAACCCTGACTTAGTAATCGCGACGCTAAATGGTGGAGCGGATAGTAAACTTTACATGGAATTAACCATTACAAAAGGTAGAGGTTATGTGAGTTCCGAAAAGAACAAAAACGAAGACCTCCCGATTGGTGTTATAGCTGTAGATTCTATTTATACGCCAGTAGAGCGTGTGAATTTATCAGTACAGAATACCCGTGTTGGGCAAATTACAGATTATGATAAGCTTACTTTGGACGTTTACACAAATGGAACATTAGCACCAGACGAAGCTGTTAGTTTAGCAGCAAAAGTATTGAGTGTACATCTTAATTTATTCATTGATCTTTCTGAAAATGCAAAAACGGCAGAAGTTATGGTAGAAAAAGAAGATAATGAAAAAGAAAAAGTTCTAGAGATGAACATAGATGAATTAGAGTTATCCGTTCGTTCTTATAATTGTTTGAAGAGAGCTGGTATTAACACCGTAGAAGAATTATGTAATAGAACATCAGAAGATATGATGAAAGTCCGTAATCTTGGGCGTAAGTCATTAGAAGAAGTGCTTGCGAAATTAAAAGAATTAGGATTACAATTAAATCCAAGCGATGATAATTAATTCTGCGAAATGGAATTGGATTATATCGCAAAATGAAACTAATTTATGGAAGAAAAAGCATTTAATCAATAAGACCAAAGAAGCGTGATTAAATGTTCCACAAATGGAGGAAAATAAAAATGGCAGGATATAGAAAACTTGGCAGAACAAGTAGTCAGAGAAAGGCTATGTTAAGAAGTTTAACTACAGCTCTTATCGTAAATGGAAAAATTAAAACAACAGACACAAGAGCGAAGGAAGTTCGTAAAGAAGTTGAGCATTTAATCGCTTTAGCTGTGAAGGAAAAAGATAATTTTGAAGAAGTTACGGTAAAAGCGAAAGTGCCTCGTAAGGATAAAGATGGAAAACGTGTGAAAGAAGTAGTGGATGGGAAAAGAGTCACTATTTATGATGAAGTGGAAAAGACAATTAAGAAAGATTTGCCTTCTCGTCTTCATGCTAGAAGACAGATGTTAAAAGTTCTTTATAAAGCATCTGATATTTCTGCTAAGAGAAAGAAAGATAAGAAGGAAATTGATTTAGTTGCTAAGTTATTTGACGAAATCGCACCAAAGTATACAGAACGTAAAGGTGGATATACTAGAATCGTGAAAATCGGTCAACGTAAGGGCGATGCAGCTATGGAAGTTTTAATTGAATTAGTGTAAAAGTTAGAAGATAAGCTCTGCGCCGGGAGGAAAGCGGAGCTTTTTTGGTATAATAAATTAGGGTATAGATGCTGCTTTTTGGTGGATGAGGGATTAAATTTATATGAAGTGTCAAAGGTTCGCGAAAGGGGAGGGACTATTCCAACGAAGCCGCGCTTTCGCTCCGTTCCAGACGTAACGGACACTAAATT
>OFGL01001949.1_pt1 | contig 10565 bp, 6 predicted proteins | sample 1521801 | NCBI WGS metagenome assembly OFGL01 (sample SAMEA3504085, study PRJEB24116) | mouse gut metagenome | biome: mouse gut; feature: mouse-associated habitat; material: faeces | place: Denmark | collected 2011 | reverse complement strand
ATTAAAGTCCTTCTTGATGTCCTCTACCATCATCATGAGATATGCTTTTAAATCCAGGTCTAGCTTTTCAGGTGTGTTGGGGTGCCCTGGACTGGGCGAAGTGGGAGTGCTGGGTTCTGATGATGGTGAGTGGTCTTGGTTTCTGTTAGTAAGATTCTTACGTTTGCCTTTCGCCATCTGGTAATCTCTGGAGTTAGTTGTTATAGTTGTCTCTGGTTAGAGCTTGTTCCTCAGGTGATTATGTTAGCCTCTATCAGCAGACCTGGGAGACTAGCTCTATCCTTAGTTTCAGTGGTCAGAGTACTCTCTGCAGGCAAGCTCTCCTCTTGCAGGGAAGGTGCCCAGATATCTGGTGTTCGAACCTGCCTCCTGGCAGAAGTTGTGTTCCACTCACCAGAGGTCTTAAGATCCCGTGGAGGGTCCTGTGAGGACCTTGGGGGTGTCCAGAAACTCCGCGCACAAGGAAGTCCGCTGCTGGAGTGAACCGGAAGGGACTTGTGCCCCTGATCAGGCCGGGTTTTCTGCTTCCCTAATTAATGCAGTCTCAGGTCCTGCATGATAGGATTGGAGCAGAAGTGGTTTTCCATTCACAAAGGTCTTAAGATCTCGTGGATGTTTCTGTGAGGACCTTGGGGCTGTCCTCAGACTCCGTCCAACAAGTTGCCCAGGTGCTGGCACAGACCAGAGGGACTTGTGACCATTGTCAGGCCAGTTTTTCTGCTTCCCTAATTAATGCAGTCTCAGATCCTGTGAGATTGGATTGGAGCAGAGGTTGTGTTCCATTCACCAGAGGTCTTATGATCCTATTGAGGGTCTTTTGGGGACGTTAAGCGTGTCTGCAGACTCAGAGCACAATATACCCTGGTGCTGGCTTGTCACTCTCTCTCTTATGGTACACTTTCTCTGACTCCTTAAACAGATGTTGTAAAGATAATGTTTTCGGACTCTCTAGACGCTGTAACCTTTTCCTAATGTCAGAAGAATACTGCCCAATGGAAGCCATGACACCTGTCACCTGCTGGCACGCCGAAGTAGGGTCAAAGGTAGTGTAACACCTCTATACCTTTCAGAGGTATTCTAAAAACACTGCTGGGGGCTCCTTTTTCTCTTGTAGGATCTCTCTTACCTTGGCCAAATTGGTGGGGCACCTGCCAGCTCCTTTCAGTCCTATTATCAGAGCCCAGCAGAAAATTGTCAATTGCTCCATATGGTCAGTCCTGTCAGGACATGTCAGAGGGAAGGCTGCATCCATTTCATTCAGAAGTTTTATTGGTAGTCAATTGGCCCCCAGCATGCTCTTTCTTTCCTCTCAGAATCCTCTCCTTCTCCTCTGTGGTGAAAGAATCAGTAGCTGCTGACAGTCATCCCAAGTAGGCTGAAGAGAGAATATGAGAGATTCCATTAGATTAGCAGGCTAGAGGGGTTTTCAAAGAAGGGAGGTGTGATTAGCCTTCCAGTTATAGAGTTCAGAGGAGGAAAAGGGCCATTACTGAAGGGTCAGCAGTTGTCTGGGGCCTGCTGGAGGAGGGTCATAAGTACATAAAGGCAGTGCAATGGTTGAATCTGGTCACTCTGGGCTTCGAGCTCGCTGGCCTTGGGCTTTAGCAACTGGTCCCTCCCCAAATATCTAGTGGCACCCTGTTGAGAGTTCTTGGGGGGACCAGTTGGGAATATGCGGGTGGGGTGCAGTGCCATTTTGGAGGTTCTTCTAACTCTGGATAGATCTTGGGAGAAACCGAGGGCTGCAGTTCAACCTGTGCCAGTTTTAACTTTTTTTTTCACCTCTGGGTGGCAGAGGGCCAGGACTGGGGAGCCTGGATTATTCTTTTTAACCCAAGGCTTTAAACAGGATGGGAGAGGGGGGATCCTGTGCTAATTTTTTCTAGATGAGAATGTAGGGCACTCAATCTGGCTGAGACCCTGGTCCCCTCTGTAAAACAACTTTAAGAGCTGAAAACAGAACCAAACCAAGGGTGCCCTCTAGTGGCCAACTAACATCAAAGCTGGCCATTCCGTAGAGCACAAAGTTCTCTAAAATCTATTTCAGACATCCACCGAGAAAATGTGAGTCTTAGTCTTAATTTCAGTACTGTGCACTAGGGTCAGTCCAAGGGGCATGCTAATAGTCGGTCCCATCATCAGAGTTACATACAGGGGAAAAACCAATATATACACACAAAAAGATTACAATAACCAAGACCAGGCCCCAATAAGATGGCCGAGAGAGCACACACTCACTTGGCACCCAGTAACAGAAACAGACAGCCGAGTGAGCACACTCTCACTTGGCACACTGATAGGAGATCTCCAGGTATCCCTGGAACTCCCTCAGAACTCCTGGGATGTCCCAAAGGGTGGCAGCCGGTTTCTCCTGACATGTCTGTCAGTAACCCTTTTCCATCTGAAAAAGGGAGTTCGTTGCTCTCACGAGCATTTACAACTGCAAACGGAGAATAGTGAATTCAAACAGAGCTGGCACAAAAAGATAGAGACAAAGATAGAGGAAAGTTATAGAAAAAGATAGAGACAAAGATACAGACAAAGATAGAATCCTACCTCCAAGCAGGGTCTCTGAGAATTGGGGTAGGCCACAAATCATGGTGGAGAAGCCCCCAAATGTAAGACCTCAGAAGCTGGGCCTCCTCTCAAGTCCTGGAATGAGCTGGCCAGCACCCCAATGACCCAAGAGAAAACCACAACTGATGCAAACTGCAAGAGGTTTTACTATTAGCTGGCTGAGGACAAAGTCACTCTGCCTAGCAGGGCAGGGGAGTTTGACACCGAGCTGTGACAGTAAGGGGCTTTTAACAGCTAGCTGAGGAATTGGGAGGAGTTGGGAGGAGAGTTGGGAGGAGTTGGGAAATGTGGGCAAGGGAGTTCTTCTCTTCCTGATGTTCTTGGTGAAATTTACAAGGCAGGAGTGGGGCGTGAGTCCTTTCTAAATTTTTATCTCCTTGTCCTTGGCACAGGAAGGCAGGCATCTCTGGTTGAAAAGTATAGAAACAAAAAGCCTTTTTGCTGGCTATAGAGAACAAAGAGCTTCTTCCTAGCTGTATTTTCAGAGATCAGGGAAAACAAGCTTGGGGAACGTCTAGGGGATTTACCTTCCTGCGAGATACACTTTAAGTTGGAGTCTCACCATAGGACATTTTTTCTACCACACAAAAAACTTTACACAGAAAATTATTTTAATTATTTTTAATGAATATATAATATTTGATTTGAACCATATGTCATATCCATATAAAATACATGGTAGAATTCCAAAAAAAACTTGTAATATTTACTTTAAACAATTCATACATTTACACCTCACAGCACTTCTTCATAACTGTACTACCATTGCTGAGATCCTTCTTCTTCCCAAATGGTCCTTCTATTATTTTTATAATGGTTCTCCTTTTCTTTGTGTGTATATCTGGGAACATCTCATGCAGGTGGTTGTATTGTACTAGTTGCTATATTTTTGTGATCACAAGGTCTAAAGGACCACAATCTGGTCTTGAACTACACATATAAGAGCATCTGACCCTGAATTGCTCTTTTTCCTGAATCTACTTCTCCAGTCAAGGGATCACAAACACCACTTTTGAAGTACTCTATTGAAATGGGAAAAAATTGAAAATATTACACCGTATCTTCATCTGTTTCTACCTGAGGTGATATATTCTCATCTTTGTCAAATGCTGGGCTCTGTACTATATGGACAACAGAAAATGGAAACATAATATGCTATATTAGTAAAAGGGAATAAAGTATTAATGATTTGAATTTCTCAGGAAATACTGCCCAGGTGAATTTTTGAAACAGCTTTTAGAAATGACATAATTACGTACATGAAATCCAGTATAGGCATAGATAAGAAGTAAGGTTTCCAAATTATAGGGCTAGTGAATATTTTTACCAATATTATAGAAAAAAATCCCTAACTTAAAGAAAGATATGCTCATGAATAAACAAGGAGACTACAGAACGCCAAATTATTTGGACCGGAAAAAAAATAATTTCTGCCATCATATAATAGTCAAAACACCAAATGCACAAAACAAAGAAAGAATATTAAAAGCAGTAAGGGAAAATGGTCAAGTAATATATAAAGCAAGATCTATCAGGATTACACATAACTTCTCCCCTGAGACTATGAAAGGAGAAAATCTAGGGCAGATGTCATACAGAATGTAAGAGAGCAGAAATGCCAGCCAAGACTACTATATGAAGCAAAACTCTTTTAACATAGCTTGGGAAAACAAGGTATTCTGTGACAAAACAATATTTACACAATATCTTCCAATGCATCCAGCACATCAAACGATAATAAAGGGACAATTTCAATATAAAGAGGGAAATTACACTCGAGAAAAAAGAAGAAATTAAAGGTGAAGGAAACCTAAAAGAAGATAGCTACATGAACAAAATTCCAACTCTAATAACAAAAATAACAGGAAGCAACAAGGACTTTTCTTAGTATCTCTTAATATCAGTGGACTCAGTTCACCAGTAAAAAGGCATAGAATAAAAAAATGGATGTGTAAGCAATATTCAGCATACCAAAAACAAACACCAAGGACAAAGTCAGACATTACCTCAGACTAAAAGGCTGGAAAAGAACTTTCCAAGCAAATGATCCGAAGAAATAAGGTGGAGCAGCCATTCTAATATCAAATAAAATTGACTTTCAACCAAAAGTTATTAAAATAGGCAAGGCGGGAAACGTCATATTCATTAAAGTTAATATTTACCAAGATGGACTCCCAAATCTAAACATTTATACTCCAAATGCAATGACATCCACATTCATAAAAGAAACTTTAGTAAAGCTCAAAACTCACATTGTACCACACACAATAATATTGGAAGACTTCAACACCCCTCCCTCATTAATGGACAGATCCTGGAAACTAAAACTAAAAAGATACATGGTGAAACTTGCAGAATTTATGAAGCAAATACGTTTAGGTGATATCTATAGAACATTTTATCCTAAAACAAACGAATGTCCCTTCTTCTCAGGACTTCACGATGCCTTCTCCAAAATTGACCATACACTCAGTCACATAACATGCCTCAACAGATATAAAATTATTGAAATAATTTCCTGCTTCCTATCAGATCACCACAGACTAACTTCAACAATAATATAAATAATTGAAAACCCACATACACGTGGAATGTGTACAACAATCTAGTCAGTGACAAAACAGTCAAGGAAGAAATATAGAACTAAATTAAAGACTTTTCAGAGTTTAATGAAAATGTAGCTACAACATACTGCAAGTTATGGAACACAATGAAAATAGCCCTAAGAGGGACACTCATAGCTCTCTCTGAATGCCTCTAAAAAAACCGGAGAGAGGATATAGGAGTAGGTTGACATCACACCTTAACACTATAGAACAAAAGGAAGCAAATTCACCCAAAAGGAGTTGAAGTCAGGAAATAATCAAACTCAGTGCTAAAATCAACCAAGTGGAAACAAAGGAACAATACAAAAATAATCAAACAAACTGGGAGCTTGTTCTTTGAGAAAATCAACAAGATAGATAAACCATTAGACAGACTAAATACAGAACACAAGAACAGTATCCAATTTAGCAAAATCAGAAATGAAAAGGGAGAAATAACACCAGAAATTTAGTAAATTTTAAATATCATCAGATCCTACTATTCAAGGCTGTACTCAACAAAACTTGAAAGTCTGGATAAAATGGACACTTATCTAGACAGATATCAGGTACCAAATTCAAATCAGGATCAGAGAAACCCTGTAATTACTTCTACCACTGTGAGGAGCCGCCCTCACGGTCACCAATACAAGATGGTGCTGACAACACCATTGTCACCATTGCTCATGGTGAGTACGCTCAGGCGTCAGGGTATCTTTCCATTACCTGAGCCCTGCCTCTCCAATGGCGTCATCAGGCTGATGGTGGGCAGACAATTCCGGTGATTCACGTCTCCAACCGTATTTCTAACCATACTTTGCAACCTATATAAGGGAGGGGTTTTCTGCTCTCTGGGTCTCCTGTCTTGAAGCTGTTCATCTATCTCTGGAGATGTATTAAAGCTTTACTGCAGAAAGATCTGAGTGTCCTGCATGTGTTCTTGCTGGCGAGATGGTAGCGCAGGTCATCCGGTGCCATAAAGCCAGGATCAACATCGCTGGCATTGAGGAGAACCCCTGGAAATGGGGTGGATTCAGAACTGCAGGGAAAAGGTAAGTTTGGAGAGGTATGTCTCATCGTGACCCTCTTATCCCTATTGATTTCGGTCTTAATCTAGATGCACCCTAGGAAGGGGCAGTAGAAGCTCTAGTCTTGGTTGCCCTGGCCCTCATTCTGTTTCTTATTCTGTCCATCGAGGCTGGTGCTGAAATTTGAGGTCCATCGAGGCTGGTGCTGAAAAATGAGGTGTTGTCAGTCCGACGTAGATAAGTGGCAGCACTGAGGTATCTTCTAAGCCTTCCGTAGACAAGGGAACAGAGCACTGTGTTTACTTTCGCTTTGCTTAAGGAGTACTATAAATGGGGTGTAGATCGTAGCAGGGACTCACTCTATCATGGCCTCCTCACAGTCAGTGATCACTGCATTACAGGCAGGTTGCCTCCAGTACACTGCAGAACTTTGTTAAGGAAGTGGATCGCATTTCTCCCTGGTATTCTTGTTCGGGGTCTCTAACTGTAGCCTTATGTAGTAAGCTAGGAAGTGACCTTGACCTTAAGCATGAAGAGGGAGACTTACGCCTGGGCACCAAGGCATTTGCAAGCTGATATAAAACTGTCTAGAGGATGAAACCTGCCAAACAGCCAATGTGGAGGGACAGGGAATACTAGAAGAGGTTCAGGACAGTATGTCAGAAACCTAACAGAATGAGAGAATGGGAGCTCGAAAAAAGAAAGACATGTCTAAGAAAAAGGGCCCTCCCAGGGATTCAGAAGGAAGGGGAGAGAGAAAAGAGGGCAGTAAAACTGATCCCTCTACTAAGAAAAAGCCTCACATGTAATTCAACATTACCTTGAAGCTTGGAGTGCTTGGGGACAACCCAAATTTCTTAGAACAGATAATGGACTGGCCTACACCTCTCAAAATTTTCAACAATTCTGTCTACAGAGGAATGTAACTTATTTAACTGGTTTGCCATACAGGGACAAGGCATTGTGGAACATGCCCACCACACTCTTATAACCTACCTTATCAAACTAAAAGGGTGAGTCGATGAGGGCCTGCCCTTAACACTGAGAGTGGCCATCTCCATGGTACTCTTTACTCTTAATTTTTTGAATATTGATGAGCAAGGCCACACTGCAACTGATCGTCACTGTTCAGAACCAAACAGATCTAGAGAAATTATCAAATGGAAAGTTGTCTTAACTGGAAAATGTAGAGGCCTGCATCCTATTTTAATAAGATCCAAAGGAGTTATTTGTGTCTTTCCACAGGAAGAAGACAATCCCCTTTGGGTTCCAGAATGCCTCATCTGAAGGATCTCCCCTTCAGAAGATGTGGACAAAAGAGGGAATTCTGGAAACAACGATGGATAATGACCCTTCTACTGGAGATCATGGTTCCTAGTATATCGGGGGAATTGTGTTGGGGTATTATGTCTAGCATTCTGTTCATGCCTGTCATGCACAGTGCACAAGTTTTTCCACATTTCTTTACTACTGATAGGGAGCTGGGACTTGCCTTTTTACCATTAGATGGACAAATTCAGGTTCTGATGGAAAACAGAACTTCTCCCTCAAAGGAAGCCTGTGCTTTGTAATGATCTCTGACTTGAAAGACCAACGCCAGTGTATATCCTTATAAAATCAATCAGTGGCCTGGTTGAAAGCAGCTGCTTGGGGAACCCACTCTGAAATAATAGCCAATGCCTTGATAATCCAAGGCTGGAGGCCTAGTCATAAATCCAGGAAAGCACTGCCCCAGCAACCCAGAATGGCACCCTTTTGTAAAGGAAGATCCTCGGAGGACTCCATGCTTCCTTGGACTGGGTGCCAGGCCAGAAAAACCTTTTGGGTGGTTGAAGGATTTTTTTTCCTTTTCCCCACATGTAAGTGTAGAGATTAATGAAATCCTTGCTGGACATGATTTTAACTTCATGGATTCTGATCGGGCAGATGCTAACCCTTTTGATCAATGGTTACTTTGTGGGGTTAATGAGAGCTGTACCGATCTTTCACCTATGGCCATGATTGAAGGTGGATATAGTGAAAAGGGCCAAATGGGTTTTGAGTGGTAGGGCACTTTGAGTGCTGGTTTGGGGTCTTTCGATTGGTCCTCCTCTAATACTAAATATAAAGCATTTAAAAGGGTGAATTATACTGTCACCCCGGTTTGTGTTTGGCCCCCTTTCTGTGGGTGGTAAGTAATAAAAGTTTAAATAATAATCAATTAGAATTAGATTGCTTGCTTAATGAAAGTTTCTATACCCTGTGTTGGGATGCTACTAAGTATCCCTTTGCTTTGGTTACTCATGTGCCTAGATTTGTTCCAGTTCCTGTGGAAGCCTCTAGAATTTAAGCTTATTTAGAGAAAAGAGAGATTTTGGAATCTCTGCTATTATAGTTGGCTTGGTAGCAACAGCAGCAGTAGCTGCCTCTGTCACTGTTTCGGCCCTTGCCTTGTCTGCTACGGTTCAGACAACGCAAACTATAAAATGACCTTTCGGCAAGAGTGACATTGGCCCTGAACAGCCAGACCATGGCCAACTCCCAGATACAGAGAGGCCTCATGTTGGTAAACCAACGGATCGATCTGGTCCAAGAGCAGGTGTATATTCTTTGGCAAATGCCTCAGCTGGGTTGCAAACATAAGCTGCCTAGCGTCTGTATCACCTTACTACAATTTCAGAATTTTACAAGAGCAGCTAACCTGTAAAAGGCTTTGTCTTGTTATTTGTTACAGAATTGGACCATAGAATTTGAACAGACACTCCGGGAGCTGAGGATCACCATCTTATAAGTCGATTCGACATGTCTTGACCTGTCATTGATGGAAGGATTTTCTACCTGGATTTCTGCAGCATTCTCCTACTTCAAGCAATGGGTGGGGGTGGTTTGTTTGGAGTGGCTGTGTACAGTGGAGTACTGCTCCTACTATGGATGATCTGCAAACTTAAATCCCAAACAAGGAGGGACAGGATGGTAGTAACCCAGGCACTTGTTGCTTTGGAGCAGGGTGTTTCCCCCAATATATGAATATCGATGATGCTCAAGCAATAAGGTTGCTGGACATCCAGCTCCACAAAACCCTGAGGCGAGTCTTGCTGCATGGGTTGGAGCGGGTGTGCTTTAACAGCCCAGGAGAGTTTTGGGGCTAAGCACTGCACTGGAATGGCGTTGTGGTGTAATTTGAGCTTCTTTCTGGGAGATATGTCATCTTTCAAGAAGGTTGAGTGTCCTAGTGTCCTTCCCCCCAGGAAAAACGACAGGGGAGCTGACCAAGACCCCTCTGGGTGACGAGCCTGGAAGGAGGTTTTGTGTAAGGCCCCTATGCTTGCACAGTGGGAATTTGACCTCTATCTCCACTCTCCATACTGTGTGGCCTGTTGCTTCTAACATAAAAGAAAAGGGTGAGATGTGAGGAGCCGTCCTCACGGCCACCATTACAAGATGGTGCTCACAACACCATTGTCACTATTGCTCGTGGTGAGTGTGCACAGGCATCGGGGTATCTTTCCATTACCTGAGCCCTGTCTCTCCAATGGCGTCATCAGGCTGATGGTGGGCAGACAATTCCGGTGGTGCACGTCTCCAACCATACTTCTAACTGTACTTCACAGCCTATATAAGGGAGGGGTTTTCTGCTCTCTGGGTCTCCTGTCCTGAAGCTGATCATCTATCTCTCGAGATGCATTAAAGCTTTACTGCAGAAGGATCCGAGTGTCCTGTGGGCATTCTTTCTGGCAAGACTGTAGTGTGGGTCATAACACCCCTAAAGAATTAGAAGCAATCGTTAATAGTCTCCCAACCAAAAATAAGCCCAGGGTCTGATGGGTTTAGTTCAGAATTCTATCAGATATTCATGGAGACCTAATACCAATACTCCTCAAACTATTATGCAAAATTAAAAGAGAAGGAACACTATTTAATATGTTCTATGAAGCAAGATTACAACTATACAAAACCTAATGAAGAAAGGAAACTTTATTCCAATTTCCATTATGAATATCGATGCAAAAATACTAAATAAAATCCTTTCAAAACGAGTCCGAGAATACATCAAAAGGATAATCCATCATGACCTAGTTGGCCTCCTTCTTATGATTCAGGGAGAGTTTAATATCGAAAATCCATCAATTAAATCCATTATAGAAAAAAAAAAACAAAAACAAAAACAAAACAAAAAAACTCAAGTACAAAAACCCCATGATTATTCGATTAGATGCTGAGCAAATAGTTGGATAAATACAATGCCCATTCATAATAAGTCCAGGAAAGACCAGGAATTCAAGGCATACACCTAAAAAAAAAATAAAAAGAAGGAGAAGAAAAGAAAAGAAAAGAAAAGAAAAGAAAAGAAAAGAAAAGAAAAGAAAAGAAAAGAAAAGAAAAGAAAAGAAAAGAA
>OFGL01001946.1_pt1 | contig 10575 bp, 4 predicted proteins | sample 1521801 | NCBI WGS metagenome assembly OFGL01 (sample SAMEA3504085, study PRJEB24116) | mouse gut metagenome | biome: mouse gut; feature: mouse-associated habitat; material: faeces | place: Denmark | collected 2011 | reverse complement strand
TAGGGGAGCCGCCTGTTGGCGGCCCCCTTGGGTGCGAATGGGAGGGATCAATATCCGGTCTTGGGCAGCGGGGTGGGCTTGCCGTAGACGGTGGTCACCCAGCGGCTGATGGCCTGCACCCAGACCCCATTGTACACACCGCCCACATCCGCGATGTTGACGAAACTGCTGCCAGCGGTCAGGCCGGCCACAGCGGTACACTTGATCTGGGGCTTCTCCACCTGGGCAAAGCCAGCCGGGGCCTGACCGAAGACGAACATCACTTCCGTCACCCGCTCATTGGCCGCGAGGCCCAGGGCGGCGGGGGATGCCTGCAGGGTATAGTTTCTGCTGGTGGACAGGTTATCCGCCAGTGTCCGGTACTCGCCGCCGTTCACCCGGTAGGTGATCTTATACACGCCGGGGAAGTTGTAGGTGCCGGTGACGATGGTGTTCAGCCGCACCTGGGCGGGGAGCGTATCCCTCCAGTAGAAGGACTGGAGCATGACGTTGGAATTGTTGGCGATGCCGGACAGCACATAGTTCACCGGCTGGCCTGCCATGGCCTCCTTGGGTCCGGTCTTGGTGATGGACACCCCGGTGGTCAGGCTCTTGTTGGTCACCTCGAAGCGGAGGATCTGGCCCTCATGCTCCAGGTAGGCGGTCAGCTCCTGGCCGCTCACGCCGTAGTTGGCCGGGGCTTTAGTCTCCCGGATGGTGTAGCGGCCCAAAGGCAGGGGCTTGGAGGAGGCCAGACCGCGCTGGTCGCTCTTGATGGTGTCCACAAGGTTCCCGGCCTTGTCGTAGATCTCGAACACAGCCCCCTCCAGCAGCGTACCGGCAGGCAGACCGTTGGTGGAGTTGTAGTCGGCGGACTTCTTCACGATCTGGATCTGAGCGGTGATGGGGATGTTTTTCCACTCCACCAGGGTGGTCTCGCCTGCGGTGACATAGACGGTTTTCATCTGGGTGTCGGGGACATAGCCCTCGTTCTCCAGCTCCCGCAGGTAGTACCGGCCAGAGGTGGTCAAGCCCTCAATGTAAACATACCCGGAATTGTCGGAGGTGTACTGGCCCACAGGGGTGTTGGCGCTGTCGTAGAGCAGGAAGGTCACGCCTTGGAGGCCCTTGCCGGTGACGCTGTCGGTCTTGTGGATAAGAATGCCGCTGAAAGGCTTGTTTTCCACAGTCAGCGTGGTGTTTTTGCCGTTTTTCATGGTGAAATAGTGGCGCGTGGCGTCCAGCTTGAAGCCCTTCGCCGCTTCGGTCTCCACCGCGTAGTAGTCTCCGGCGTCCAGCTTGAGGGACACCCGGCCATCGCTGCCGGTGGTGACTGTCTCCACCAAGGCATCATCCGAGGCGCGGCGGATCTCGAAGGTCACGTTGGGGATGCGCTTCTCCTTGTTCCCCTCTGCCACTTTGATGAGTTCAAAGGTCCCGATAGGGTCATTCTCAAACACCAGATCGTTGCCGCCATTGGTTCCGCCGCCCACATTGGTGCTGCCGCCAGGGGTGACATTGGTGGTTCCGCCTACGGTTCCGGTGCTGCCGCTGCTCACGGTGTTGGAGCCATTTTTGACAATGATGGTCTGGGGGGTGCTGTTGAGGACATAACCGGAAGGCACCTTTGTCTCGGTCACCACCACGGTGCTGCCGGGAATGAGACCCGTCACAACGACAGTCCCATCCTTGCCGGTAGTATAGCGTCCCAGCACAGTGCCGTTGCCGTCCTTTACCGTGAACTCGGTACCGGGGATGGGCTTGCCTGTGACAGAGTCCAGCTTGGTCAGCGTCAGGCTGCACAGGGGTTCGTTCAGGAAGGTCAAGGTCTGGGTGTCCATGGGATTCACCGTGACTGTCTGGGTCTGGGTACTCTGGTCGATGACATAGCCGGGGGCAGGCTTGACCTCCTTGATCACCACAGTGCCGGTGATGCCGCTGATACGGATCTCACCCTTGTCATCGGTGGTGTAAAGTCCGTTGCTGCTCAGGTGGCCGTTGTCATTGTCAACGTATCCGCCGTTAGCGTAGGTGAGCTGGAACTGCGCACCAGAAATGAGAGCGCCGGTCACGCTGTCCTTCTTTTGAATGACCAGGGTACCAGCCCTCTGGTTCCAGAAGATGAGTTCGGGAGCCTGGGGGCCTGCGGCGATCTTCACACTCTTGGGCGCGCCGTCCAGCACGAAACCTTCCACAGTCTTGATCTCCCGTGCGGTGATCACGGTTCCGGGTTCCAGCCCTTCAATCACGATCTCGCCTGCGGCATTGGTGTAGAAGGTGCCATCGCCGGGGCCGACAGGTGCGCCGCTGCCGTCTACAACTTTGAAGGCCACGCCAGCCAGAGGTTCGTTGGCGGTTCCCGTGATGTACTTGCGGATCGTCAAGGTCATGGTGGGGTCATTCTCGAAGGTGAGATCATTGCCGCCACCAGTATTGCCGCTGCCGCCTGTGTTTCCGGTACCGCCGCTGCTCACCGTGTTGGAGCCGTTTTTGACAATGATTGTCTGGGGAGTTGGGTTCAGAACATAGCCGGAAGGCACTTTTGTCTCGGTGACTACCACCGTGCTGCCGGGAATGAGGCCCGTCACAACGACAGTCCCATCCTTGCCGGTGGTATAACGGCCCAGCACAGTGCCGTTGCCGTCCTTGACAGTAAATTCTGTACCGGGAACGGGCTTTCCGGTGACGGAGTCCAGCTTGGTCAGCGTCAGGCTGCACAGAGGTTCATTCAGGAATGTAAGTGTCTGGGTGTCCAGGGGGTTCACGGTGACAGTTTGGGTCTGGGTGCTCTGGTCAATGACGTAGCCGGGGGCGGGCTTGACTTCCTTAGCCACCACGGTCCCGGTGATGCCGTTGATGCGGATCTCACCCTTGTCATCGGTGGTGTAGAGGCCATTGCTGCTCAGGTGGCCGTTGTCATTATCTACAAAACCACCATTGGCGTAGGTGAGCTGGAACTGTGCCCCGGCGATCAAAGCACCGGATACGCTGTCCTTTTTCTGGATGACCAAAGTACCGGCGCGCTTGTTCCAAAACGTAAGCTGCTGCACCTGGCCGGCTTTTATGAGAATGTCCTGAGGGGTTCCGTCAAGAACATAGCCCTCCACGGTCTTGATTTCTCTGGCAATCACGGTGGTGCCGGGTTCGATGCCGTCCAGAACGATCTCACCGGCGTGATCAGTATAATAGACTCCGTCATCCGGTCCGACCGCTGCGCCGCTTCCATCAACTACTTTGAAGGCTACACCGCTCAGAGGTTCGTTTGCAGTCCCCTCAATAAATTTGCGGATGATAAGGGTCGTGGCCGGTTCGTTGTCAAAGGTCAGGCTGTTGGCAACGCCAGTCCGGACAACGATATTTTTCGGGGTCTCGTCCTTGATATAGCCCGTAGGGGCTTTGCTTTCGGACACTACGATGGTAGCGTTAGGTGCCAGCCCGGAGACGGTCACAGTCCCATCGGTCCCGGTGATATACCGGCCATTGTTGGGGCCGATGGCCCTGCCCTCACTGTCCCGAACGGTGAACTCCGCACCCCTCAACGGCTTTTTCGTCACAGCATCCCGTTTGAGGATGGTCAAGGTGCAGAGGGGATCATCGTAAAAGCGGAGAGTCTGGGTATCACCCGCATTGACCACGACTGTCTGCGGTGTGGGGTCTGCCTGATAATTGTCCGGCGCCCTGACTTCAGTTACGATCAGTGTTCCAGGCTTTACTTTGGAGAGGACGATCTGGCCATTGACATCGGTGGTATAGAGGCCGTTGCTGCTGGTCAGGCCTTCGTTATCCGGCAGCAGTTCGCCATTGGAATAGATGATTTTGAACTGAGCGCCGGCCAAAGGCAGCTTTGTAACGCTGTCATATTTTTCTACGATCAGGCCGCCCTTGGGGGTATTGGTCACAATGACGGTCTGTGTATCACCATTGGGGCCAATCACGACATTTGTGCTGGGATTGTCAATGACATAGCCTGCCGGCGCCTTGATTTCAGTCAATATCAGCGCACCGGGAGCGAGATTGGATATTCTGATCTCACCATTGGAATCCGTTGTGAAGATTCCATTTTGAGTGAGTGTAGCAGTACCGATTACGCCGTCCAGACCGACCTCGCACCCCGCCGCTGTGGTCACGCGAAACTGGGCGCCAGGGAGCGGCTGTCCGCTGATACTGTCCCGTTTCTGGATAATAAGGGAGCCTCGGGGCTGGTTTTTGAAGGTCAACGTAACTGTCCTGCCCTCTTTGATCTGGATGGTTTGGCTTTGCGTATCGAGGATGAAGCCGTCCGGCGCCCGTACTTCCGTCACAACGACGCTTTTTCCAGGCTTGAGGCCGGAAATCCGCACCTCACCGTTTTCGTCACTCCGATAGATGCCGTTGCTATCGCCGATCAGGGTCCCATCGGCATACATGACTTTGAACTCCGCGTCCTGAAGGGGAATACTGGGATTGACAGAGCAGACCTTCCGGATCAGAAGGTTCCCATCAGGGGCATTGTCAAAGCGTACCGTGACGACACTCTGTTCGCCGCTGTCTGCCAGATACACCGTTTCGGAAGAATTGATGATGCTGTACCCGTCTGCCGGATCGACCTCCTCGACGATATATGTGCCGCTTTTCAGGCCTGTCCAGATGCAGGTGCCATTTTTCCCCGTCACCTTCTGGCCGATCACAGTGCCGCCAGTACCAGAAGTCCCGCCCAAATACCGCAGTTGGAAGGTACAGCCAGGCAATGCCTCATGGGTCACGCTGTCGTACTTTTCAACGATAATCGCATTCAGCGGTTCATTTTGGAACGTGACGGTTTTGCTCTCGTTGCCGTGGATGATGACCGTCTGTGTAATAGGTTCCTTCATCTGGAATCCGGGGGCGGGTGCCACCTCCGTGATAGTGAACTCACCGGGGTAGAGTTTTTTGCCCTTCTCATGGAGCTTGATCTCACCGTTGGCATCCGTAAACAGATAGCCATAATCCGCAGAGGCAGGGGCCTCCGCAGCCTCACCAGTGGACGTATAGGTCACATGGAATTTTGCACCCTCAATCGGTGCGCCGGCAACGGAATCCTCCTTAAAAATGGTGATTTCCGGGCTTTTCCGGTTCCTGAAGACCAGCTCCTTCGCATCGCCGGGATTGAGGCTGATAGTCTGCACACGGTCAGCATCCTTATCCGGCAGATACCAAGGAGCAGGTACGGAGATCTCCGTGACACGATATGTCCCAGGCGCGACGTACTTGGTCACCTTGCCATCGGCCCCAGTGGTCCAATCGTCCTGATAGTCGCCGTTGATCGCTTCCACCCGCAGCACAGTGCCAGGAATCGGCTTTTGTGTGTCGGCATCGATCTTCGAGAGGGTCAGCTCAGGCTTCTTCAGGTTCTCAAAAATGATCTCCTTCTCGTCGCCGCCGTTTAGACTGATGGTCTGGGTGGAACTTTCACTGATCACATAGGGCTCGGGGACAGATTTCTCCGTCACACGATAGCTGCCGGGGGCAACCCGCAGCTCCACGGAACCGTTAGCCTCAGTGGTCACCTCATGGCGATAATCCCCATCAATCGCCTCCAGGAGGAAAACAGTGCCGGGGATTGGCGTGCCGGTACCCTTCTCAATTTTGCTGATTTTGAGCAGCGGCTGCTTTTGGTTGTCAAAAATCAGCTCCTTGCTGTCGCCAGCCTCCAGCCAAATGGTCTGCGTGGGTTCATCCCCCACCACATAGGGGGCGGGAACGGACTTCTCAACCACTTCATAGCTGTCCACGGGGATATTGGAGAGGACGGCCCTGCCGTCTGCGCCGGTAGTCACATCGTTGTGGTAGCCGTAGTGGATGCCCTTGATCTCAAAATGGGTATTGGGGATCACATCTCCAGTCTGCGCGTCCCGTTTCAGAATCGTCAGGTTGGGGAGCCGCTTGTCGGAGGCTGTCACGGTGACGGTGCCGCCGCCGTTGATAGTGGCCTGATCCACATGGGCGATGACCGGCTCTGTGAGGGTGGCGTAGGGAGCCGGGGCACTCACCTCCACAAAAGCGTACATTCCCTCGGTCACATCGGTGACGGTAATGGAGCCGTCCGCTTTGGTGGCCTCCGTGCCGACAATCTGGCCGTCCTTGATGATGTTGAACACCGCGCCGGGGAGGGGATTGTCGCTGTCATCCAGTTTGATAAGTTTTACCTTTACCTTGGCGTCATTTTCAAACACCAGGGCAATGTCGCTCTTGCCGTCCCAGCGGAAGGACTGCTTAGTCTTATTCACATCGGGGCTTTTGGTGTAGCCCTCCGGGGGTGTCACTTCCTCGGCGGTGTAGCTGCCAATGGGCATATCCTTCCAGGGAACGTCGGTCAGATAGCCGCCCTCGCCGGTGATGAAGGTTCCAGTAAAATCATTGTCCACGCCCTCAATTTTAATGACCGCCCCGGCGAGGCCCTTGGTGGGGTCATCCGCGTCCACCTTGCGGATACTGCCCTCGCCGGTGATTTCGGGGCTGTCGGCAAAGGTGACGGTTACGGTGTTATTGCCATTGCTGGGCAGGACCACATACTGCGGGCCAGCGTTGTCGATCTCATAGCCCTCCGGGGCCTCCAATTCAGTCACGGCGTAAGTGCCCGCTTCCAGGGCGGACAAGGTATAGGTTCCGCCGCTACCCGTTACGATCTCCTTGGAGTAGGTGCCGTTTTCAGAAGTCACCTTAAATCTCGCTCCGGGCAGGCCCTTGTTGGGATTGGTGCTGTCTACCTTCTTGACAGTGAGATCATACTTCTCACGGGTGATATTCAGTTCCCCAATCATAATGCCCTGTACGTCGCTGGCCGGATGATAGTTAGAGCCGGGGCCAGTGTAAGCGTACTCATAGACGGCGCAATCGCCCCATACGCCCTGCGCCCCCAGGTCGAGGATATACTGGGCGCGGTCACGGAACGATCTGCCGTCCATCGTATCGTCAATGCTGGTATAGCTGGTATGCTCCAGATTGTTATAGACGTACAGCAGTTCCTCGGCGCAAGCGGTCACGGGGTCTGCCAGCAGACCGGCCTTGTAGCGCCAGACAATCGCCTGCACCCAGGCGTTCATCGTCCATGTGTAGTCGCTGTCCCACACATCATCCACGTTCAGGGCGTGGGCTTGATCGGTAAATACGCCGGTAGAGTGGGCGTAGAAAAAGGCCATCATGGTCTTGACGGTGGGATCGGAAATGGACTGGGGATTACCCCACGTGTGGCCCTCCAGGGACCAGCCCATGCCCTTGCCTTTCTCGGCGCAGAAGCCCATGGTACTCTTTCCATTAAGCCCAAAGTGCATCTGGTGGAGATGGCAGGTGCCCAGAGCCGGGGATTCATATTTGACCCCGTTATGAGTACAGTCGTCCATCTTGATGGAGCTGGGGCTTGCCGCCAGCGCCGTGGCAGGCAGCAAGCCCAAGATACACACCAGCACCAACAGCATAGCCGTTATGCGGGTGAGGGAGAACCGGATTTTTTTCATATGTTAAAAAACTCCTTTCCATTTTGCGGTATAAGAAAAGGCCCTTCAGCATGGGGCTGAAAGACCTTTCCATATCCGTATTCAGTTATTCGTAGGGATTGTGGGTGTTCGGTCTGCCAACGATCATATAACAGTAGGTTGCGCCGCCGCTTTCAGTCACACCCACGCCAATACCGTCACAGTCTGGCTTTATCATGGTTTCAAAGTGTCCTGAAGAATTAAGCCAGTTTTCGTGGGCGTGTTGGGCTGCATCCTCTGCGGCAACACCAGTGAATACCGTCAGGTTTATGCCAAAACCGTAAGGATAGCCGCTGTCAATCACGGCTTCGCATTCCTCCTGGGTGTGGTGCCAGGAATACCGCTGATCCGAGAGGGCTTGTGCGGCGTCCATCAGGGCCTCGTTGACTGGCAGCTCCGCCACGCCGTTGGCCTTGCGGGTCTGATTGATAAGCTGAATCAATTCCTGGCGAATCTCCATGTTGTCCGCCAGGGCGGAGCTGGTTTCACCGGCAGGAGAGGATGGACCGTCCGCTTCCACGGTAATTGTCACGCTCCCTGTCCGCCCGTCCGGGGCGGTCACGGTGATGGTGGCCTTACCAGGAGCCTGCGTCTTGGCCGTCCAGTAGCCCAGCACATTTTCTACACGCACAATGGCGGGGTCGCTGGAGACTGCGGTACAGCCCGGTTCCGAAACGATCAGGCCGCTCCCTTCCCCCGCTTTCAAGGTGGTCCCCTTGTAGCTGCTCACCCGAATGGAATCCGTCTGTGCCGGGGCTGTGCCGGTGTATGGCGCGTCGCTGTCAATCTGAACGCCGTCCTGCCAGTATACGTTGAAGCCCACCGCCTGTCCAATGTCCCGCAGCTTCACATAATTGTTGCCGCCAATGCTGTATGCGGTCATCTGAACCTGCTGGCCGTCCACGTAGATGGGCTGGACAGATAATTCCGCTATGACCCCTGCGGCATAGGCGGTCCCACCGCCGAACAGCACCGCTCCAACCAGCATACCCATTACGAAAGTGAAATACCTGTTTTTCATTTTGACGCCTCCATTTCTGTCTATCCGGGAGTTAGCTGCATCTAACCAAGTATATCATAGCAGAAATGGAAATATTTGTCAAGCGGTTTTGCGAAAGTTTTTCCTTAACTTTCGATGCCTTTCACGCACCAGCGGTATTCCCGCTCATTCCTCACACAAGTATAGAGGGTGATCTGGTTGTCGCTGGTGGAGGCGGTGCCGCTGTTGTCCGTCTCGCTGACCTTCTCCACGCTGGTGACAGAGTAGGTGCGGGTCCCCTCCTTGGTGGTGAGGGTGATGCTGTCCCCGATGCTCAGCGTATGGATTTTCCCGAAATAGGAGTTGGTGCCCCGGTTGTGAGCGGCCAGACAGACGTTGCCATTCCAAATGCTGGTGTCGGTGAAATGGCCCACGCCCTTGGTCAACGCCGCGCTGTCCGTTCCCTGGACGATCTTGGCGGTAAGGCCAATAGCGGGAATATGCAGACTGCCCAGGGTTCCGTCCGTATAGTAGCTGTCCTGGGTCACATCCGTATAGCCAACGCCGCCGCTCCCCGTCCAGGTGCTGGTGGAAAAGCTGTGATCGGGGAGGTTGGGCAGAGCGGAGCCGTCCACGCTGGGCAGGGTGGTGTAGTCCACATTCCCCAAGCTGTTGACCAGCCCGCCGTCCATGCCGCCGGGGGCAAGGTTGGGGGTCAGGTACTCGCCGGAGTTGGGGAGGTAGCTGGTGGGCGTTCCGAAACCGGGCGGCATCCGGGCGGCGGTCTTGCTCCGGTTCGTGTTCTGATCTTCTTCCTCCCGGTGAATGACCTCCTGGGAGGTGGGCTTGCCGAACAGATAATCGTCCGCTCCATCAAAGTCGTACTCCAGGGCGCTGGCCGGGGAGACGAACAATGTCACCAGCAGAGACGAAATAAGCAGGGCCTTCAAATAGGTTCGCAGCTTCAAGTGTCTGATCTCCTTTCTCTCATTTTCATCACGCTCCACCCGCCAGCGGCCAAAAGTGCGGCAATGCCGCCTGCACAGCCGAGTACGGAGAGCATTGTAGAGGGTGCGGGGCCGCTCTGGGGCGCAGGGGGCATCTCCTGAGACGTATCCGCCCCGGTCAGGCCGCTGTCCTGGGGCGCGTTGGTTTTCGTATCGTGATAGGGCACATCCGTACAGCCGAAGATGGCGGTATAGGTCACGATCTCGCAGTTGGTTTTGGCAACCTCGCCGGTGTAGTCCGCTGTGACGGTGTAGCCGGTGGCATAGCGGCTGGTGACGGAGCCGGTATAGCGCACCACCACATCCTCACCCTCCATATTCGTGGAATCGGACCACTTCACATCCGCCAGCGTCAGCGTCCTGCCGCCCTCTGTCACCGTCTTGGGAACCAGGGACAGGTCCGCGTCGGACAGGTTGGGATAGGTCCGGCTGGCGGAGAGGTTCCGGGTGGAGGTCTTGTAGCCCTTGACCTCCGCCTGGACGCTGTTGTAGTCCAGCTTCAGCATTCCGGCATAGCCGTCCTCCGTCTCCGCCTCGATCTCCGGGGCAAGCTGCTTCAAAATCTCCCCCAGATCGCCGGTGGCGCTGTCCGTGGTGACGGTCTTGGTCAGGGGCTGGGTCTCCACGCCGATCTCATCCTTCCGGGTCATTTCCATCAGGGGGAAGGTCCTGCCGTATTCCTCAAAATCCTCTGTGGGAATACCGGCGGGATCGTCTGAACGGGAAAGCTGGTAGACCTTGCGGATGCGGGGCTGGTCAAAGTCCCCGGCGGTGTAGGATTCTACCTCCACCGGGTAGTAGCAGGCAGCGGAGCGGTCCGCAGCCAGGGCGGGGGGCGAGGCCGCGCACAGAAGCAGTGCGGCAGTACACAGCAGCGTGACGATTCGCTGTATTTTCATAACGATCAGTCTCCTTTCTGAATTTTGTGTGATTGCAGTTTGAGCCGCTATGTACTAAGGCGGGACCCGCAGGCGGCGGAGCAGGTTGCGGTGGGTCAATCCTTATCCCCTCCCTCCGGGCCGGACGTGGCGAAATAGGCTTCAAATTCCTGCCGCTGGGCGGGGGTCAGGGAGGTGAAGCGTTCCCCCTCAAAGCCGCACAGCAGGAAGGTCCCGGCGAT
>OFGL01001942.1_pt1 | contig 10587 bp, 12 predicted proteins | sample 1521801 | NCBI WGS metagenome assembly OFGL01 (sample SAMEA3504085, study PRJEB24116) | mouse gut metagenome | biome: mouse gut; feature: mouse-associated habitat; material: faeces | place: Denmark | collected 2011 | reverse complement strand
TTGAAGTTAAGGCGGGGAGCGATGAATGTCTGGCAAAAAGTGTAGCAGTTACATGAGGCAATGAAGCGTATCTTTGATAATGATACTTCCGGATTTTCCGGTCAACTTAGAATGACGGTGCGATACCGATGTGGACAGTGTAATGAGCTGTCACCTGTATGTGTTTTTTTGGAAAATTTGTCTGTCAATAAGGGTACATCTGAAAGCAGATGTATCCTTATTGGCAGATAATGCCAAAGGACAGCGAAAGGAGCAGAACTATGAGTGAAACAGTGACGATTGTAAAAGAGTGGAAGAAGTTTCGCCGATATGATGATGGAGCCGACTATTATGGAATGTGTAAGTCCAGTTTTATGAAACTGGCCAAAGAAGCGAAGGCACTTTATAAGCCAGGGAAAACGGTACTGGTAAACTGCGAAATCTTTGAAAGATATTTAGAAGGCTTCAAAGTCCAATAATTGAAATTTCTACTTGACATTTTTGTATGACAAAAATATAATGGTCATTAAGGAGGGATGCGCAATGGCGAAAGCAGGAAGACCGAAGGCTGACGTTACCAAAGAAAAAGTTGTTAGCGTTAGAATGAAGCCGGAGGACTATGAAAGATTAAAAAAATATGCGGATTCTTCTGAAATGACTGTTACTGAGGTGGTGCAGAAAGGTGTTTCAATTATCTTGGATGAGAAAAAACACTAATGGATTCTCTCCTTTGCAGTGGAAGGAGGAATGTGCATGGCATCACGAAAAGACAAGAAAGGCAGAGTGCTTCATAAAGGAGAATCATACAGTGATTCAAAGGGGATGTATCTGTACGCATATACTGATCCTTTTGGTAAGCGGAGATATATTTATGCGAAGGACTTGCCAACGCTTCGGGAAAAGGAGGTACAATTAAAGAAAGATCAGTTAGATGGCATTGATTCCTATGCGGCAGGAGTAGCCGATTTGAATTTCATGTTTGACCGTTATATGTCAACCAAAATTGAGCTAAGGGTATCTACCAGAGCGAATTATCTGGAAGTCTATGACAGGTATATCCGGAATGAGTTTGGCAGGAAGAAAATCGGGGAAATCAAGTATAGCGACATTCTGTTTTTTTACAATCATCTGATTTGCGATCTGGGGCTTCACATAGGGACTGTCCAGTATATTCAGAGATTGATTAGACCTGCACTTGAGATAGCGGTGAGAGATAATATTATTCGAGCCAACCCAGCCAATGGTGTTATTCAACAGTTGAATAAGAAAACCCAAAGCGGAGGTTCTTATGTAAGACACGCTTTAACATTGGAGCAACAGAGAGAGTTTTTATCCTATCTGGACGAGATGCCGGAGTATAACAAGTGGAAGCCTTTATTCACGGTAATGATTGGAACAGGATGCAGAATCGGTGAGCTGGTCGGATTGAGATGGGAAGATATTGATATGAATAACAGAACGATTGATATAAATCATTCTCTTTTCTATTTCGCAGGCCGAAGAAACAAGACAGGAAATAAATGGGTAATCAATATGCCGAAAACTGATTCAGGGGTAAGAGTTATCCCAATGGTTGATACTGTATATGCAGCTTTTATTGAAGAAAAGGCAAGGCAGGAGGAAGAAGGGACTTTTTGCATATCTACCGTTGATGATATGTCAGGTTTTATCTTTTGTAATAGATTCCGTGAATTATATGTACCGGAGTCGATTAACAGGAACTTGCGCCGAGTGATTGAGAACCACAACTCAATGGAGGAAGTCAGGGCTGCAAAGGAAAAGCGAGAGGCGGTTATTTTACCACAGTTCTCTTGTCACCATTTAAGGCATACCTTTTGTGCGAGGCTGTGTGAAGCGGATGTAAATATAAAAGTCATCCAGTCGATCATGGGGCATAAGGACATACAGACAACCATGGATATTTATGCCGAAGTAACCGGAGATAAGAAAAAGAAGTCTTTGGAACAGGTTTTTGAACAGATGAAGTTATTTTAATTCAATATTGAGTGCGAGAGGCTCCTGGGGGAGCTTCGGGATGGCATTAAGGTTAGCGTTTGGCGCAAAGGGCTAGTCCAACATGAAATAAGCTAGTCCAACAAAACTCCAACAAATAACCTTTGCGTAATACCATATAATACTCAATAATAGAATTTTGAAAAGGTAGAAAAATCAAGTAGTACACGATAATACATCGTAATATCCGGTATGGTATTATTATGGAGGAAATGCAGACGATCATGGCTTTGGGCGCGGGATCCATTACCAAGCGGGTATACGGGGACGGACGGATCGAGCGGTGCGATAACGTAAAGGATGTAGCCCTATATATAGAGAAAATAGATGAAATGATAGAACGGAAGAAACGTTTGCTGCTGAATGGGTGATCGGACTTTTCAGGAGAGTAAGACAGAAGGAGGCCAAACGGGCCGGAACAGCTGGGAAAAGGGGCTGGCAGGACTGCGGTTTTCTGCTGTTGCGTACAATCAGTCATTTTACTTATGAAATGGTCTATCAGCAGGGAAAATTGCCATGGATGGCAATTTTAGGAAGCCAAGGGCAGGATGCCCTTGGCTTCCGGCCCGTTCGGTTCGAAACGATTGCCCCATTTCATTAGTAAAATCTGATTGGAAGCCCCAACCGGAAATTCCCGCCCCACCCCCCGGTGTCAAACCTCCGCTTCCGTCCCCCGTTCTTCTTCCCCGCCATGGCCCCCTCATATTTGCCCACTCGCTAAAATCAATCTCCGCTTCCCTAAAAATCAATTTCCCCGCAAATATATAAAACATCAGTTGTGATAAAAAGTAAATTATTATATAATTGAATAATGAGTGAATAGTAAGGCTTGCGATGGCCGAAAGAAGCTTAAAGGAGGATGAATAATGAAAAGAATCGGGATGTTGACCAGCGGCGGTGACTGTCAGGCATTGAATGCGGCAATGCGTGGAGTGGCGAAATGCCTTTTCCACAGCGGCGAGGAATTGGAAATGTACGGTTTTTTGGAGGGGTACAAAGGGCTTATATATGGTAATTTCCGTATGCTGACCCCTGCTGATTTTTCGGGGGTTCTGACAAAAGGAGGAACTATATTGGGAAGCTCCAGGACTCCTTTTAAGCAGATCAGGGAGCCGGATGAAAACGGTTTGGACAAGGTAGAAGCGATGAAGCAGAACTATTACAAACTTCGTTTGGACTGTCTTGTGATTTTAGGGGGGAATGGTACTCATAAAACGGCGAATCTTCTGCGGAGCGAAGGATTGAACGTAGTGACGCTGCCTAAGACGATCGACAATGATCTGTGGGGAACGGATATGACTTTCGGTTTCCAGAGCGCAGTAAACATTGCTACGGATGCCATTGATTGTATCCATACGACGGCTGCTTCCCATGGGCGCGTATTTATCGTGGAAGTTATGGGACATAAAGTGGGTTATCTGACATTGAACGCCGGAATGGCAGGTGGCGCTGATATCATATTGATTCCCGAGATTCCTTATGATATTAAGAAAGTGATCGATAAGATAGAAGAAAGAAATAAAAACGGCAGCAAATTTACAATTTTGGCGGTAGCGGAAGGCGCGATTTCAAAGGCGGATGCAAAGCTGTCGAAAAAAGAATTCAAAGAGAAAATGAAGAATTATAAATATCCGTCGGTTTCTTATGAAATTGCGGAGAAGATCCAGGAGAAGACGGGATATGACGTAAGGGTGACGGTGCCCGGACATACACAAAGAGGCGGAAGCCCTTGTCCGTATGACAGAGTATTTGCAAGCCGGCTCGGTTCGGAAGCGGGCAAGCTGATTCTGAAGGGCGAATACGGATTTATGGTAGGCTACCGGAACAGGGAAGTTGTTAAAGTGCCGCTTGAAGAAGTGGCGGGCAAGTTAAAGATGGTGGCTCCGGATGCGAGCATTGTAAAGGAAGCAAAATTGCTGGGAATCAGCTTCGGCGATTAAAATGATAGAGGTTTGTGATGTCTTATACCGCATTATACCGCAAGTTCCGTCCCGGAAGCTTTGAGGAAGTGAAGGGACAGGATCATATAGTAACTACATTGACGAATCAGATAAAGGCAGAACGTATCGGACACGCATATCTTTTCTGCGGAACCCGGGGAACAGGGAAAACAACCATCGCCAAGATTTTTGCAAAGGCTGTAAACTGCGAAAATCCAGCGGATGGGAGTCCCTGCGGGGAATGCGCCCTTTGCAGGGCGATCGCATCGGGCGCAAGCATGAATGTCATTGAGATCGATGCCGCTTCCAATAATGGGGTGGATAATATCCGCGAAATTGTGGATGAGGTATCTTATTCTCCGGCGGAAGGGAAATACAAGGTTTATATTATCGATGAAGTTCATATGCTTTCTATAGGAGCGTTTAACGCGTTGCTGAAAACGCTGGAAGAACCGCCGTCTTATGTGATTTTTATTTTAGCGACAACGGAAGTTCATAAGATACCGATTACGATTATGTCCAGATGTCAGAGATATGATTTTAAAAGGATAACGATCGATACCATTGTCGGGAGGATGCGGGAATTGATGGAGGCAGAGGCGGTCAGGGTTGAAGAAAGGGCTCTGCGTTATATTGCGAAAACTGCAGATGGTTCCATGCGAGATGCTCTCAGTCTGCTGGATCAGTGCATCGCCTTTCATTTTGGAGAGGAACTGACATACGATAAAGCGCTGGAAGTTCTTGGAGCGGTGGATACCGCGGTATTTGGCCGTTTATTTGAACTCGTGCTGGCGGAAGACGTAACGGGATGCATAGAACTCCTGGAAGAGATTGTTATTCAGGGAAGGGAACTTTCCCAATTTGTGACGGATTTTACGTGGTATTTACGAAATCTGCTGCTGGCGCAGAGTTCGGAAAATATAGAAGATGTTATCGATGTATCTACGGAAAATATGGAGAGATTGATGGCGGAAGCGCAAATGACGGATATGAATGCTTTGATGAGATATATACGCATTTTTTCCGAACTGTCAGGAAAGATCAAGTATGCCTCCCAGAAAAGGATATTGATCGAGGTGGCGCTGATCAAGCTGTGCCGGCCGGGCATGGAAACGGATATGGATTCTCTTTTCGCACGTATACGGGATCTGGAGAAGAAAATGGAAAACGGCGTGGCTCTTGTACCGCAAAAGACGGAACAGGATATGCCGGGAGGCGGAAAAAAGGAAAGGCTGCAGCCTGTGGAACTGCCTAAGGCGGTTCCTGAAGATGTAAAGAAAGCGGTGGAATTGTGGCCGTCCATCGTAACAGGAATGGGACAGCCTATGAAGACCTACCTGAAAGATGCGCGCCTGAGCCTTGGCGGAGACAATAAACTGATGATAGTGGTGGAGGAAGGGCTCGCATCGGATTATCTGATGAAAAATACCGAAAACAGAGAATTGCTGAAAAGGGCGGTGTGCGAGGCCGTCCAAAGGGAAATTGAGTTGGATATCCAAAGCATTGCGGAGAATCAGGTGTTTGAAGATTCCTATATCGATTTAAGCAAGATGATCCGTATGGAAATAGAAGTGGAAGATTAGGAAGCATGGAGGAGAATGAAATGGCAAAGAGAGGCGGTTTTCCGGGAGGGATGCCTGGCAACATGAACAACATAATGAAACAGGCACAACGCATGCAGCGTCAGATGGAAGAGAACCAGAAAGAGCTGGAGAGGAAGGAATTTACAGCGGCTGCCGGAGGCGGCGCGGTAGAAGTGACGGTGACAGGGAAAAAAGAAGTGGTGAAGGTAAAGCTTTCGGAGGAAGTAGTCGATCCGGACGATATTGAAATGCTGGAAGATTTGATTATGGCGGCAACCAATGAAGCGATCCGGAAAGCGGAGGAAGCTAACGCAGAGGTAATGAATAAAATGGCGGGAGGATTGGGCCTTGGAGGAGGCTTTCCGTTCTGATGGACTTATATAGTGGACATATCAACAGATTAATTGACGAGCTGGCAGCGCTCCCGGGAATCGGGGCAAAATCCGCGCAGCGCCTGGCCTTCCATATGATCAACATGCCAAGAGAGAAAGTGGAACGTCTGGCGAAAACAATGGTGGATGCCAGGGAAAACGTCCGTTATTGCAATGAATGTTATACTTTGACGGATCAGGAATTATGTCCTGTTTGCAGCAGTTCGAAAAGGGATCACAGCATTATTATGGTGGTGGAGAATACGAGAGATCTGGCCGCTTATGAAAAAACTGGAAAATATACGGGTGTATACCATGTGCTGCATGGGGCAATTTCTCCCATGCTGGGAATCGGACCCAATGACATCCGGTTAAAGGAACTGATGACAAGGCTGGAAGGAGAGGTGACGGAAGTCATCGTTGCCACCAATTCCAGTCTGGAGGGGGAAACTACAGCGATGTATATTGGAAAACTGATAAAACCTACAGGCATCAGGGTGACGAGGATCGCCAGCGGTGTTCCGGTGGGAGGCGATCTGGAATATATCGATGAAGTGACATTGCTCAGGGCGTTGGAAGGAAGAACGGAATTATAAAACGAATCTGAGGGAACATACAGGTGAGAAGAAAGGCGGGCATGAAAATGAAGGTAGAAAAAACAGTCTTTGGAACAATGGCAGACGGTACGAAGATTTATTTATATAGTTTGGAGAACAGTAAAGGAATGAAAGCCCAGGTGATCAATTATGGGGCGATTCTCGTCAACCTTTACGTACCGGACAAGAAGGGGAATGTGGAAGATGTAGTATTGGGATTTGATAAATTAGAGGGTTATTATGACAACAGCCCTAATTTCGGAGCGACCATAGGGCCGAATGCAAACCGTATAGCGAATGCATCTTTTACGCTGGACGGGGTGGAGTATCGGTTGGATGTAAACGATGGAAAAAATAATCTGCACAGCCATCTTGCACTTGGATATCATAAGAAGGTTTGGGATGCGGTGGAAAATGACCATGAAGTTGCTTTTTCCCTGGAGAGCCCTGATGGTGAGCTGGGATTTCCCGGAAATAAGAAAGTATGCGTTACTTATTCTTTAACGGAGGACAATGAGCTTAAGGTACATTATCATGGGACGAGCGATAAGAGAACGATTTTGAATATGACAAACCATAGTTATTTCAATTTAGCAGGACATGGCGCAGGGGAAGTTTATGATCATATACTGACATTAAATGCGGCAAATTATACGCCGGTGGTGGCAGGGGCGATCCCTACAGGGGAAATTGCACCGGTGCAAGGCACTCCTATGGATTTTACCAGCCCAAAGAGAATTGGGGACGAGATCGATGCGGATTTTGAACAGCTGAAGCTGGCGGGAGGCTATGACCATAACTGGGTATTGGATGGAGAGGAAGGAACTTTACGTCATATCGCGACAGCGGAAGAGCCTGTGAGCGGGAGAATTATGAAAGTTTATACGGATTTACCGGGCGTACAGTTCTATACCGGTAATTTTCTGGAAAAAGAAGAGGGAAAAGAAGGAAAGGTGTACCGCAGGAGATATGGATTCTGTCTGGAGACACAATATTATCCCAACACGGCGAACGAAGCGTCTTTCCCATCTGCGGTTTATGGGCCGGACAGGGAATATGATACGACTACCGTTTTCCAATTTGAAGTATAAAGAAATTAAAACATACAGAAATTAAAACATAAAGAAACAGGCGGAACCGGATAACCGGTTCCGTTTTTTATGCGCAGGGGCGCACAGATGAAATTGTTGCTTATGCAACGTGTGTCCCGCGCGGCGAGTAGGGAAGATGAATCTCCCCTACTCGATTGCGATGGGAAACTGCGTCGATAAAAAAAAGGTGCATTGCGACATATTGTGATAAAAACAGCGGATGGCCGGTGATAGAATAGGGACAAGGTATGGAAGGGATGTGAATGAGATATGAAGTTACCGGAAGCAACCGCTTTGGTTGGAACGATAGAAGGGAGGAGAGTAATTTATATAGAAGATTATGCGCTGCAGTATTTAAAGGCTTTGCGTAAGGAAGAAGGAATGGAAGAGGACAAGTTCGTATTGTATGGAAGGCGGGGGAGGGATGCGGACAAAGAAGTATACATTATATATGGAATTTGCAGTCAGGAGGAGTGGCAGTATGGCCGGGGAAAAGAAGGCCGGAGATACGAATGGATCGGAAGCTTGGGAAGAAAGGGGAGAAATAAAGAAGGTGAGCCGGGGAGGATGGAGCTGTTCGGCAAAGAAGGTGACAGGCGCTCTCTCGATGGATATTATATTTTTTACGATGCGGATGACGGCATGAAGGAATGTTTGGGGAAATATTATGAAAAAAGCCTGAATCGAAGCCACGGTCAGCAGACGATGGGGAAGAAAGCGGAATTAGTGGCATTAAGCAGTGGAGAGCAGACAGAGCGGGCATCGCCCTACATCTGGATCCGCATAGCGGTAACGGCTATATTGATTATTTTTTGTGCAATAGCTGTGACCACAGTAAATAAATATGATAAAATAAATGACTTTGTCCAGGCCGCCGTCCATACAGGAGAAATGATGGAAGAGTCCGCAGAAATGAATGAAAGAACGGGAGAAATGGGGGAAACCAAAAAGAATTGAAGCCGGCAGACAAGTGTGCTACAATAAAAGACATATTTATATATGGAGGTTGCGATGGCGGGCGTCAGGGAGTATTTACGTTCCAGGGTAAGAGGGACAAAAGAAAGGCGTAGTATTAATTATAAAGAAAGAATCAGAAGCCATAAGCTTGCTGTCTTTTATAGAGGCGTTCTTGGTGCTGCCCTGGCAGTTGCCGTAGTAGCGATGATAATTGTCAGTTGGAATAATCGGGAATATGAAGAAAGCATTATTGTAAATTCTATTCCAATTACGAGGGTAGAAGGCTCTACATACTTATCTCTTGGAGACCATATTCTTACTTATAGTAAAGACGGCGCTAATTGCATGAACAGCAAGGGTGAAGTGCTGTGGAACCAGACTTATGAGATGCAGAACCCAATCGTAGATATTAATGGTTCGGTGGTTGCCATAGGAGACTATAACGGAAGAATCATATACGTTATGAATACATCGGGGCGTGTGGGTGAAATAACGACTAATCTTCCGATACGTAAATTTAGTGTGGCGGCAAACGGGATCGTGGCAGTAATTTTGGATGATTCCCGGATAACAAGAATACATTTATACGATACATCGGGAAAAGAACTGGTAGAAAGCGAAACAACGATGGACCGATCAGGATATCCATTGGATATTAGTATTTCGCCGAACGGGGAATTATTAGCTATTTCTTATTTGTATGTAGACAGAGGTATCTTGAAATCTTCCATTGCATTTCATAATTTTGGAGAGGTAGGCCAGAACTTATCTTCGGATCGTTTTGTAAGCGGATATGATTACCGGGGAACGGTAATTCCGTTTATCCATTTTATGAACAGCAATACGGCATTTGCTGTGTCGGATGACAGAATCATGTTTTTTACCGGAAGCCAGAAACCGGTCAGCGCGGCGGAAAATTTGTTAAGCGTTAAGGTGCAGGGCGTTTTTTACAATGACGAATATGTCGGGCTGGTGTTCCTGAATACGGAGGGGGACGGAAAATACAGGCTGAATATATATGATGATAGTGGAAGCCTGATAACAAGTAAAAATTTTGATACGGAGTATACCAATATTATTTTTCATAAAGATGAGTTCATTATATGTAGCGATATAGAGTACAACGTATATAATATACATGGAACAGAGCGTTTCAGCGACCAGTTCGATGAGATTGTGTATTTATTTGTTCCACAGGAGAAAAGCAGCCGCTTTTTGATTATGACACAAAATGCGATGAGAGTAATGGAAATGAAATAAATAGGATGGCGCGGCTACAGACCGAACCATTGCTATGAAAGAGGAAACAAAAGTGAATGTATTAGCAGTAATTTTTATTCTATTGGTTGCGTGCGGCATTTGGAAGGGGTTTAAAAATGGGCTGGCCAATGAGATAAACGGACTTCTATCTCTGTTTATGGCACTCATAGTTATTTCCACCGCACTCTTGCTCCTGGGAGGGATATTGCAAAAGAATACGAAGGTGATAGTCATATCGGCAGTCATACTTGTTATAGTAAGTTTTCTTTACCGTCTGTTGGGAATGTTGATGAAATCAATAGAAACGGTGGCAAAGCTTCCGCTGATCAGTCTGGTAAATCGTCTGGCAGGAGCAATAGCCGGAGCCTTGGAGATTTTTATTATATTTTGGATGCTATATATTATAGTAGATAGCTTTCCGACCGGTATGTTTGGAAAACGAATCATGGAGTGGACGGAAGAGAGCGCTTTGCTTATGAGTATATATAATAGAAACTATATCGCTAACTGGATTATGGGATTGGGTTTATAGGCATGAAATGTATGGAGGGCAGCCTATAACCACAAGATATAGTGGGTAAAAAATCCTCGAAAAAAAACTTGAAAAAACTTCAAAAAATGTGTTGACAATCTGGGGATAGAGGTGATATACTCAATTTCGTTGCCGGCGAAATAAGAAAAAACGGCAACAAAACGAACCTTGGCAAATGAACAGCAATGCAGCCCTGAAAATTCCAAGAGTTCCGAAGAAGCGGGAAGCCTGTAAGACCTGTAAAGGGAGAGCAGGAAGGAAGCGG
>OFGL01001939.1_pt1 | contig 10592 bp, 11 predicted proteins | sample 1521801 | NCBI WGS metagenome assembly OFGL01 (sample SAMEA3504085, study PRJEB24116) | mouse gut metagenome | biome: mouse gut; feature: mouse-associated habitat; material: faeces | place: Denmark | collected 2011 | reverse complement strand
TGTTTATCAAATAAAACTCCATCTATATTTATAAATGTTACATTCTCTTTATCCACTATAATATCTTTTAATTGAAAACAACTAGAAAATGCACCCTCTCCAATAAAAGTTACACTGGCTGGTATCCTAACATTCGTTAAGCTGCTACAGCCTTGAAATGTTTCTTTTCCAATAAAAGTTACACTATCAGGTATAATAATATCAGTTAAACTTCTACAGCCTCCAAAGGCAGAATCTCCAATAGAAGTTACACTATTAGAAATTGTAATACTGGTTAAGTTTTTGCAAAAACAAAAAGCTGAATCTCCAATCGACGTGATACTATCAGGAATTATAACACTGACCAAATTCTTACAACCATAAAATGCATACCCTCCCATAAAATAGATCATTCCATCTCCAATAGAAGTAATTGGTATTCCCTTTACTTCTCTAGGAATCGTTACATGATTATCAAAATCTTTATATTTTACTAATTCTCCCTTTGTATTTACTACAAAACCGTTTTCCTCTACACATTCTTCTTCTATCCACTCTCCACTTTTGATATCAAAATATTCCATACTATTTTACTTTCCTCTTCTGTTTAACCAACAATATATCTTTTACTTTATCTTTCTATTAGACTTTATTTTAATTAGTTAAGACAATGAATTTATAACCTTCTCTTTTCGCATACTTTTCTGCTGTTGAACCTTTATGGGCATATATGGTTGTTTTTTCTCTATCTCTGAATAGATTCCTTTCCTCTATATCAATGTTATCATTATAAATAAAAATAGATTCTAAGCTACTACATTCCGCAAAAGTACCATGCTCTATGCAAGATACTTTTTCTGGAATTGTTATACTTCTTAGGTTTTCACAACCATGAAATGCTGTGTTTTCTATCGTTATTACGCTATTTGGGATTGTTATATTCGTTAAATTATAACAGCCCAAAAATGCCATTTTTCCTATCGTTGTTATCCCTTCCGATAAACTAATATTTTTTAAACCATAACAACAGCTAAATGCTCTTTCCTCTATCGTTGTTACACTACTTGGTATTGTTATATTTTTTAAATGAAAACAATTCTCGAATGCAGATTTTTCAATAATCGTTACAGTATCAGGAAGTATAATATTTTTTAAATTATCACAATTACGAAATACCGAGTTTCCTATTATTTTTATTCCATCTGGAATAGTATAAGAAGTATCTGGTTTTTCTACTGGATAAAAAAGTAAGGCTTGTTGTTGCTTATTCAATAAAATTCCATCTATACTCATAAATGTTACATTTTCTTTATCCACTATAATATCTTTTAAATGAAAACAACTAGAAAATATGCCTTCTCCAATGAAAGTTACACTTGATGGTATCCTAATATTAGTTAAGTTGCTACAACCTGTAAAAGCAAAATTTCCTATTGAAATTACACCTTCCGATATGGTAATATCCATTAAATTTCTACAGCCTCCAAAGGCAGAATCCCCAATAGAAGTTACACTATTAGGAATTGTGATACTGGTTAAGTTTTCGCAAAGACTAAAAGCAGAATTTCCTATTGAAGTAATACTATCAGGAATTATAATACTGACCAAATTACTATGACCATAAAATGCATAAATCCCCATAAAATCTAATATTCCATCTCCAATAGAAGTAACTGTTATTCCTTTTATTTTTCGGGGGATAACTACATGTTTATCAAAGCCTTCATATTGTATTAATTTTCCTTTTTTATTTACGGTAAAACCGTTTTCTTCTACCAATTCTTCTTTTTTGATATTCATATATTTCATATCATTTTAATTCCTTCCCTATTTAACAATATATCAATTGCTCTATCTTCCCATCAAACTTATATTGGTATCCTTCTTTTTTATGATATATCTTTTCGTTTTTTAATCCTCTTCGATGGATTTTAAAAAAAGTTGAACAATCTCCTCTTTGCTATAAGGAAAAGTAACTTGATTATATTTTTTTAATAGTTCTTTTTTTATCTCTATTGGAGGATAGGTTACGTTTAAATTCATAAATCTATCTCTTTTCTCACAAAAATTGGTATTATTTTTCGTCCTTTTTTCTTCTTTTTCTTTCCAACCGCTTAATAAAATATCAGAAATATCCATTCTATTCCAATCACTTTTTACTTTTAAAAACTCCAAATCACAATTAAGTATCAGTGTTTCTTGCAATTTCCATTGACAAGGATGGAATTGATTTGCTACTGCTCCAAATAAAGCACTTAATTCTAACAATAAATTCTTTACGTCTTCAAATGATTTTTCTTTTATTTCTAATACCTTCTCTTCCATAAATTCTGCTGCCTGTTCTACATCCCACTGTTCTATTTTGATATTTTCTCGTTTTATCAAACTCTTACACAACTGTTCATGTTCATAGAAAAGTTTTTCCATATCTTCATCAGCAAAATAATCTGATAGAATGGGTTCTTTTATTTTTTCTAAAAAAGGGATTCCATATTGAGAAAGAATACTCGCATATTGTTCAATTGCTTTCTTATATTCTTCTTCAGTTTCAAAATATAATCCATGTTCCATACAGTCTGGAACAAAACTATTAATTCGATATCCATGATGTCTTGTAGATTTTAAGTTTAAATAAATCATATTATGATATTGACTATCTTGTAATGATACAATTTGCCTTATTACTTCCCCTTTACTATTTTTTACTTTTCTGAAAAATTCTGAACTTACTTTATCTCTACCTATATAAGAAAATCCTTCTGGTTCTAATACTTTTCCTATTATATCTTTTATCCATAATTCTCTGTTCATTTTTTCCCCCTTCTTATAAGAAAATTCATTGTAAAATCTATTACCTTTTCTGAATCCCTTTAATTCATGCTATTTTAATTAACCAAAATAACTTTTATTCTTATCCTTATCTCACCTATTACTAATGTCATTTTAAATTAAGGGAATGAATTTATACCCTTTTCTCTTTGCATACCTTTCTGTTGTTGAACCTTCATGGGCATATATCCTTGTTTTTTCTCTATCTCCTAATGGATTCCTTTCATCTATGTTAATATTATCGTTATAAATAAAAATGGATTCTAAATTATCACATCCCCAAAAAGTGTGAATTTCTATGGATTTTACACTAGCTGGAATTGTTATATTTCTTAAATTACTACAATCTAAAAATGCATATGTTCCTATGTATGTTACACCATTCGGAATCGTGATTCTGGTTAAATTGTCACAACATGAAAATGCCATTCTTCCTATCGTTGTTATCCCTTCTGATAAACTAATATCTTTTAAATCATAACAACTGGTAAAGGCTCTTTCTCCTATTGTTGTCACACTAGCTGGTATGGTTATCTTTGTTAAATGGGAACAATTCTCAAATGCGGATTCTTCAATCTTTGTTATCGTATCAGGAAGTGTAATATTTTTTAAATTATAACAATTATAAAATGCCGAGTTTCCTATTATTTTTACTCCATCTGGAATAATATAAGAAGTATTTGGTTTTTCTGCTGGATAAAGAAGTAAAGAATGTTGCTGTTTATTAAATAAAACTCCATCTATGTTTATAAATGTTACATTCTCTTTGTCCACTGTAACCTCTTTTAATTTAAAACAACTAGAAAATGCACTCTCTCCAATAAAAGTTACACTAGCTGGTATAATAATATTCCTTAAATTAATACAACCCTGAAATGCTTTTTTTCCAATAAAAGTTATACTATTAGGTATAGTAATCTCAGTTAAATTACTACATCCTGCAAAAGCAGAGTTTCCAATGGAAGTTACACTGTCAGGAATTTTAATACTGACCAAATCTGTACATCCATGAAATGCATAAATCCCACTAAAATTCAATATTCCATCTCCAATAGAAGTAACTAATATTCCATTCAATTTCCTAGGAATTGTTACATTTTTGTCAGAACCATAATATTGTATTAATACTCCTTTTTTATTTACTACAAAACCGTCTTCTTCTACACACTCTTCTTCTATCCATTTTCTTCTTTTGGTATCGAAATATTTCATATTATTTTACTCTTCTTCCCTATTTAATAATATATCACTTACTCTATCTTTTCATCAAACTTATATAGGTATTTTTCTTTTTTATAACATATCTTTTCATTTTTTAATCTTCTTCGATGGATTTTAAAAAAAGCTAATCTCCTTTTTGCTATAAGAAAAAGTAACTTGATTATATTTTTTTAATAGTTCTTTTTTTATCTCTATTGGTGAATAGATTACGTTTAAATTCATAAATCTATCTCCCTTCTCACAAAAATTGGTATTATTTTCTGTCCTTTTTTCTTCTCTTTCTTTCCAACCTCTTAATAAAATACCAGAAATATCCATTCTATTCTAAGCATTTTTTACTTTTCTAAAAAATTCTCTATTCATTTTTCCCCCTTCTTATATAGAAATATCAATCTTTAGTAAAAGATATTTTTTATTCTTTTAAAATTTTCATATGCTCTGTACAATATCCATATTGAAGTAATAGTTCTTCTTCTATTCCTTCATTGTTTACTCTTTTGTGTCTTAGTCTGCTTTCTCCTTTTGGACGTTTTGATTGCCATCCTCTTTTTAATATCCCCATAACACACATATCGCGCCATCTATATTTTATTTCTTTCGGTTCTGGAAATTTTAAATCACAATTAAGTGTTATATATTCTTTTATTTCCCATTCGCAAGGATAAAATCGGTTGGCTACTGCTCCAAATAATCCGCTTAATTCTAACAGCAACTCTTTTACTTTATGAAAGGGTTCTTCTTTTACTTCTTCTATCCTTTTTTCTATAAATTCTGCTACTTCTTCTACGTTAAATTCCTCTATTTTCCTGTTTTCTCGTTTTAAAAGATTCTCTACTAATTGTTCATGTTGATAATATAACCTTTCTACATCTTCATCTCTAAACGCATCTTTTGGTATTTGAACTTCCTTTAATTCTTCTAATAAGAGGATTCCATATTCTTTTAAAATGTGAGCATAGTTTTCTATTGCTTCTTTAAATTCCTCTTCATTCCTATAATAGAAGCTATGTTCTTCTACCCCCGGATATCCCGGAATAATATCGTCAACATCATACATCATACGTTTTGAGTAAGCTGAATCAAGGAACAAAATCAGCCTTTCATCATATTCATTCTGTATACAAACACTTTGTCTTATAGTTTCACCCTTTTTATTTTTAACTCTTCTAAAAAACTCTGAACATATTTGATCTGAACCTTTATAAAAAAATCCTTCTGGTTCTAATACATTCCCAATTATGTTTTTTATCAATAATTCCTTATCCATTTTCTCCTCCTTATCATTTCATTTCCCATGTAGTTTCGATACCTATTTAATTTCCGTTTCTAATTCATACATGGTATAAGTCGGTTTATTCTCCTTTATCAACGATACATAAATTCAAATATAACCTCTCTTAGTCTTACTCGAACCTTATATTTATGAAATCATTCTTTTTTACTTTTGATTTTATAACGATTGACTAGAGCCTATCCCTCCACCATTTTATCAATGGTTTCCTCGGTACTGTGGTTCTGCTTTCCTTGAGATTAAGAATAGTTATAGATTATTAGAAAGATTTTGTTGGATTTTTATTTTTTTCCCAGCTTTTTCTTTCTAATAAATTTCCTTTCCTATTCAATGCCTAGAGAATAAGCCCCATACTACGATATTCTCAACTTACCACGTTCCATTCCTTCTAGCTTTCCATCTTTACTTTTAGGTGTTCCCTTTAGCCCTGTTTCTTCCCATTTCGTGACCTTTTTGAAATGCAAGGATTTTCATAATTGATAATCTTACTCATCCTCAGAAACCGCATATTTCATGCTGACTTACTTTTCAATAAGTCTTATGTTTAGAGCCATACATTCGGGAAATTTGTCAGTTTGCTCCTCACAAACATTCTCACCATGAATAATTTATAGCCTCCCGGTCTATGCTTATCTATCCACCTCTGGCTTAGTTTTCCTGTTTCTTTCTTATGAAAGTCTTAGGATAAGTTTCAACCGACTTCACCGCGCTCTCACACAAACTAACCTTACTATCAGTTTGCATGGCGGAGTATTAGAGTTGCCCTTCAGGTCACTACTCCTTCATTTGACATATCGAATGAATAGTTCTCGTAATACTTAAATATTACTGGCTAGTCTTTGTTATTTTAAACTAGCAACGTGTCGCCCACTTATTATAATCATAATAAAAGCAAACAACAATATTATCTTGTGTTTCAAAGAAATGGGCTTCTAAAAAATTATGACATATTACAATTTTTATAAAGTTCAGCATTATCAAGTAACCAGTTCTCATTTTAAGATTTAATTTCCCACATCACAATTTATCAAATTTTCTTTTATAAAAGGCTTTTTGACAACCATTCTAACCCAATAATGGGGATTATTTCTGTCAAAGATATATTTAACCTTTTGAGCCTCTAAATCATCTTATTCTAAATGTTATAAAATTTCAGCTTTATTCTGATAATGTTTTTTATCAATTTTTTTAGCAAACTTCTTCAAACACAATTATCTCTGATGTATTAAACAATTATGTTAAAATTTGTCCAAAACTTTACATTGCCAAAACTATAATTCAAGAATACCCCCACATTTTCTGATCAAATTCACCTGTGTCATAAATATTATCATCCCTTAGAATAGACAATCCAAACAATTCTTTATAAGCACATACAAATCTATTATCATGTAACAATCGTTTTCTAATTAAGCTTTCCTTTATTCCCAATTTATTCAATATTTTTATTCTAAAAAATATCTTATAACAACAATTAACTTTCACAATTTCGTTCTCACTCATAACGGGTTTACTTTTCTTTGAAGCATGAGTATACACATCTCTATCATTAATAATTTTATTAATAATATCCTTATATATTTTATTATATCCTTTTTCTATTCCTGATAATAAACATATACATTCGTTTGAAATACCTTTCAAGCAAGTTCTAAAACTAACCCCATTATTATTACAATATGAAACAACAAAGTCTTTATCTTCTTCATTTTCTATTTTACTCAAAAGATTCTCTTTCTTTTTATTAAATTCAATTTCCTCAACCTCCAAAACTGCATCACGCATAATTCCTTCAATCATTTGCATAATTTTAAGAAACTTATTATATGTCATAATTCCTAATTCCTCATCAAGCAAAACTTGTTTATAGCTTTCCATTGCCAATAAATTAGTTTCTACTAAATCCTGAAATATCTCTATGATTCTATTTTCATTATAATTCCAATCACTTAATTTAAAAATACTTTTTCGTAAATATGATTTCGTATGGAATCCATTCTTTAAATTTTTTAATTTTGATTTTTGGTAATTACCTAACCCAATATATTCAAATATCTTATCATTTCTTTCTACATCAATATTTAATACAGATATTGACTCTCCACTTAAAATTTCAAACAATAATATCAATAAGTGAATTTTTACTTTTAATTCTTCTATATCTACTAACTCAGAACTCTCATATCCGATTTTTCCTTGCATAGAAAAAATATATTCCTGATTCGTTTTATAAATAAAAGGAGTTACAAAACATGAATAACCGTTATCTAGCTCCATTGAACATATTTTTCCAGTCATTTTAGATGTTCCAACTTCCCATTTTTCATCTGTAGTTTCTATTTCGTATGGATACATTCCAATCAATTCAAATATATCTGTTGTTTGAAATGAAAACCTATTAAAAGATAAACCCAAATTTTGATCTATTGCATATTCTGAACCAACTAATATATCAGATATACCATATCCTAACTTAACTTTGCTTTTTATATCTTTATCTATCTCAGTACAAGAAAATGAAGGAGATAAAACTATATCAACTTTTAACGTATAATAAACTTTTTCGGCTTTAGCACATATACAAAAATCTTTAAATTTTTCAATATGCCTATAACAATCCATCTCAACATCAAATATTGTAAGTGTTGCCACTAAATTTTCATCCAACACAAGACTTCCAATATAGGAACAACTTACCTCACCGATAGAAATTACATTACAACTAATATTCATATTTTCATACACTTTTCTTTTATTCACAATTTATACCTTTTCTGAAATCCCTTCTATTGGCTACACAGTGTGTAGCCAATCTCTTTTCGCTTTTATAATCTCTTAATTTTACTCATTTCTAACTTAATATAATGAAATGCTTTTTGCAGCCATATCAAAATGTTCTTTTAGTTGGAAATAATATATCATATTCTATATATTCCAAAAATCAAGATTTTTCTATATCAATAATATCATCTAAACCACAATTCATAACATCACAAATTCGCACTAACACGTCTAATGCCACATATTCATTATTAGACATTTTTGTAAAGGTACTTGGTGCAATCCCTGTTTTTGTTCTAAGTTCACTTTTTGATATATCTTCGTCAATCATCTTTTTCCATAATGGCTTATAATTCACTTTTATTCTCTTTTTTTTCATTCCTGTTCTCTCCATAATAAAAGTCTAACATATCTATCATATTACCACAATTCTTTTTTATTTTCAATTATATTTTTGATTTCTCATTATAAATTTCTTATAATTATTTTTATTACAATAAAAATAAATATAAAATCTATTTTGACATTACTTTTCATTCTAACACCTTTCTTATATAATAAAAAAGCAGATTATGCTATTCCTGCACTATCTGCTTCTACTCTTTTAATTATTTTCCTTATTTTTATCTACTTTGCTAATCTATCTAATTTACATCTCTTATTCCTTCTATTTTTTCTTTCTCTATCTATTCTTTTTTCCTTCCGCAGATATATTCCTGTTAATAATCGCCTGTATATTATTCCAATCAAAATTTTGCTGTTCTAAATTCTTATACATCTGGATACCAAGTAAAATACCTATTTCTAAATAAACTTCATTATGAATTATTGAAAATTCCATGATTATATTTTGTAATTCCTCATTTTCTCTACTTATAAATGGACACGTTTTTTCTAATGATTCAAAAATCTTATCAAAAGCATCTTCGATTCTATCCTCAAATGTTTCTTTGTTTTCAATCTCAAAATCTTCTGTTCCATAACATTAAATAGCCTATTATTTTATCTAATTTTACTCTTCTCAGCATATCATTAAATTCACTCATTTTATGACCTCCTATCTGTTAATGCACCATTAAAATATCTCTTACTATTATAGTATGCCGTCGCCATGCCGTCAATACATATTTTGCCGTCATTTTGACAGTATAATAGTGTCAAATAAAGTTTTTAAGGAGGGATTTTTTAATGCCTTATCAAATGTCCAAATTTACCTTACGAATCGAAAGTGAGTTACTTAAAAAATTTCGTTTTGTTGCTAAATATAATGACCGTTCTGCTAATCAGGAAATAGTGACTTTAATACGAAAACACATTCGAGAATTTGAAAAGAAAAATGGTAAAATAATCTTATAATATTACAGGATAATTTTAAGCCGTCATCATGCCGCCAAGTTATCTTTTAGCCGTCATTAAGACGCTATAATAAAGTCAATTTGATTTTATGGAGGTATGATATATGCAGTCTGATTTATCAAAATTCACATTAAGAACCGATCCCGAATTACTAAAAAAGTTTCGTTTTGTAGCTGATTACAATGCTCGGTCTGCCAATCGAGAACTAGAAGTTCTTATGAAAAAACATGTAAATGAATTTGAAAAAAAGCATGGTAAAATTACATTTGAATAATTGATAGGTTTCATTTTCATAAAAAAGTATTTTAAAGGAGTTAGTCACTGGCTAACTCCTTATCTCATATTACCTTGTAAAACATATCGCTTATTAAAAATCATCTAATACTGTTATTTCTTTCTCTTTTATTTATCTTTTCGTCTTTTCCATAATCCTTTTTTCTTACTTATTTTACCCTTTGCCCGCTTCCCAAAATAAATCCTCTTTTTAATAAGTTTCTCCTGTATCTGTGCTGGTAAACACTGAAATATTTCTTCATACTCCATTTCTGCCATTGGTGTTCCTTTTGAAAGTGCTAAAAGCTGCCTGTTTAACCAATCTTTCCATAAATCATCAAATAACTCCTCACTATCTGTAAAAGTAACAAGACTATCAAATCCATACGTTTTATTATAATATTGTAACTTTACAAATCCATATTTTCCCGCATCCAGTACGATAGTATCTTCCTCTTTATATAATTCTTCATAAGCCTTCACAACTTTTTGACACTTTTTATGTTCTTTCATTGTAATACATACTTGTTTTTTCATTCTTATTTTCAAGCCTCTCACTTTTTCATTTCCCATTTATTTTCTGTAATTTTTCCATTCTTTCCCATCTTTTTAAAAGTTTCTCTGAAAAATCAAATTCTTCTAATTCAAAAACACCAGCGGAAAGAAAATGTTGTTTATAATTATTTAAAATTTCCAGCATCATAAAAAAACAATCTTCATGATATAGAAAACTTATTAAGTAAAACAATTCACTTTCTTCTAATTCCCCCACTTTAAAATAATTTTCAAAATCTCTAAATAATACACTGCCATCTACAAACACCCAATATTAATTTATGTATGGAAAGACTTTAACTAAGAG
>OFGL01001929.1_pt1 | contig 10637 bp, 15 predicted proteins | sample 1521801 | NCBI WGS metagenome assembly OFGL01 (sample SAMEA3504085, study PRJEB24116) | mouse gut metagenome | biome: mouse gut; feature: mouse-associated habitat; material: faeces | place: Denmark | collected 2011 | reverse complement strand
CTTGACGGGGGGCAGTTCACCGTGTCCAGAAGATATACAAAAACACCACTCCGATTTTTACCGGAAGCGGCGTTTTGTGTAAGGTTGACAGCCCATTAAATTGTTGTGTTTTTGTATGCTCTTGTTAAGGAAAGATACGGCAAGCGGATACTGTGACCTATATGGCGCAGGAATTTCAAAAAGATTGCCTGTTAAATCGTAACCACTGTCTTGTGGATTTGACCGCTATCCTCCTTGCAGTCTATAAGGGGGAGTGGCGCGGAGGCACAGCGGCAACCATACGATATGCCAAAAGCGTGGGACGGGAAATCATAATAATTGACCCCCTGACCTTGGATGTATTCCACTTTTAGGGCACTTGAAAACCGGCTGGGTCATCCCCAGCCGGAAACGCTGTTACGCGTTTTGTACAGCCTTATGCTATCAGTTCTTTGGAAAACAGCCGCACAGCAGCTATTTTCCAGCCTTTCAAGCGGCTCTTTTTTCCCTTTCCCGCCGCTGCACCCGGACCTGGAGATCCTGGGAAAACATTTGCAGGGTGGAAAACTCGTCGTTCAGGTCGTCCAGCTGGCGGTGGAGGATGCCCTCATAGTGCCGCCGCTTTTCTTCCAGCGCCTCGATCTTGGCAATCCAGCGGTTCATCACCGCCGGGCTGGTGATGTTGGTGTCGATGAAGTGCTTCACCCGTTCCTGGTAAAGCTCCACCTCTCGTCGCATGGCGATGTAGAACTCCTGGGCCATCTTGTCCCGCTGCTTCTGGTCGTCCAGCACATACATACGGTTGACGACGAATTGTCCGCTGTTCCTATTGTTGGCATTCAGAGCCTCGATAAAGTCCTCAAACAGCGTCACCTCCTGCATAAGCATTCAAAGGGGTTCCTTTGGAATTTATACGGCTGAATATTTCCGGCAAATCGTTTTCATCTCCCGTATATACAACAGCCGGAATTTCTGATTTAGCAATTTCGCCATGGCCTTCAATAGTCCTCTGGAGATGAAGGGACAATCTCTCAATAAGGTCATCCATAATGCTGTCCGAATTTTCAACAGGGATGGCAGTCAAAATTGCTTTAGCCAGAGGGTATGTCTGGGGAGTTTTGTATGACTTAAGGTTGTGAATATAATCCACATATGTACTTCTTATTGCAGGAGCAACATTGTTTTTTTGCGGTTCAGGGAATCCCAATAAAGTGAAGACATCATCTACCAATTCGGTACTGACATCAGATGCACTAAAAAATTTCATTGGGGCTTGCATATAACGAAAAATAGCTGTGCTTCGTTGCAGTCCATCAACTAATGTATATACTTCTTTTACTGTCCCGTTTGATTGCTGTTCAATAGTTTTATAGAACAGTAATGTGCCGACAGGATAGCCACGACGGACGGAGTCAATAAATCCATCCTCCTGCTTTGAATCCCATCTTTGTCCGCGCTGAAACCTGGGAATGACGATGCGCTTTTCTCCATGTTCAAGATTTTGTAGTGCATCGCTGATTTCCTGCAATGTCCAGATTTCTGTGGTTCGTTTGCTCATGCTCTCCTCACCCCCAGGTTAATTGAAATGATCGAATCTTTGTCAGCATACCACATGGTTCGACAGATTTCCAGAGAAACAGTGAAGATTTTTTAAGCAACCTACTATGTAACACATAAAATAACAGAGGGCGGCTTGCCAGTATAACAAGTCTCCCTCTGGTATCCACAGTCTCCTGCCTCAGCATTTGCAAAAGTTTTGGACCTGTTAAGCGTTGATCATCTCGCTCTTGATGACTTCCTCGGCACGGTTGACGATGCTATTCATCGTCTTGACCCACTTCCACTGCGACCGCCGTTTCAAGTCCTCGGTCACGCCCTCGGCGTCAGCCATCTGCCGGACAATGAGTCGGTAGCGGTCTTGCACCTGTTCGTTGAGGTCGGCAAGATAGGTGTGCAGCTTGCCCGTTAAGGGCAGGTGATTGAGCAGAAGCGGATTCGTTTCTTCCAGGTATGCCCGGTGCATCCACCCCAATTTCCCGATGGGGCGGTCATCGACCTCCGGCAGTTCGACAGCTGGAATGTAGTAGTCCCCGACAAGGATATAGTCGATGCCAGTGTCTGCGTCATGGATTTTCGGTTTTAATTCATTCATGGTGTCTACCTCCAAATATGATAGTCTGGTATGATGATCGGTAGCCGCTACCGATAATGTGCCACACCATCTCGCCGGAGGTAATCGACCACCAATGCACTGCTGTGATGTCATTCTTTATGTAAGATTGACTAACGAGTGGTACGCAAAGGACACAAGCAAGAAAATCCGCACTGTGATGAAGTCAAAAGGAGAAGCGGGCGAACATCTCTGCACAAATCCGCCCTATGGTTACATGAAAGACCCGGATAACAGAAAACGGTGGATTGTGGACGGAGAAGCCGCCGAAGTAGTCAAGCGGATATTTGCCCTTTGTCTGGACGGTTACGGACCGTCGCAGATTGCCCGCATTCTGAAAGAGGATAAAGTCATAACGCCGACAATCCATTTTCAGCAGACAGGCAGGGCAACGAGAAACGCGCCGCCGGACAATCCCTATAACTGGACGGGCGATACCATAGCCGACATTTTGGAGCGTCCAGAATATCAAGGGCATACGGTAAACTTCAAGACCTATAAGCAGTCCTACAAGAGCAAGAAAACCTGTTACAATCCAGAGGAAAAATGACTTGTGTTTGAGAATACCCACGAAGCAATCATTGACGCCGACACATGGGCGCGGGTACAGGAATTACTGAAAAACAAACGACGCCCAACGAGAACAGGAAAGACGAATATGTTTTCCGGCATTGTGCGCTGTGCCGACTGCAGCGAAAAGCTGTATTACTGCACAAGCAAGAACTTTGAAGCAAGACAAGACCATTTTGTCTGCTCTACTTCAAGGCTCAAGGGGAAAGAGATTTGCTCTACTCATTTTATCCGCGCTGTTGTCTTGGAACAGGGCGTACTTGCTCGCATGAGATTGACGATTGCCTGTGTCCGCTAACCATGAAGAACATTTCCGCAAAGCTATGGGCGCAAAACAGAAAGCCGAAGCGAAAAGGGAACTTGCGGCGAAGCGGCGGCAATTAACGCAAGCGGAACGGCGGATAGAAGAACTTGACCGATTATTCAAGCGTATTTACGAGGACAACGTAGGCGGAAAACTATCTGACAGCAGATTTCAAATGCTCTCCGACGATTACGAGCAGGAAGAACTGCGGGAAAAGCTGTTGCGATTGAATGAAGAAATTAACGAACAGGAAGAACAAACAAAGAACATTGACAGATTCATCAGCAAAGTACAGAAATTTGTTACAATGTAAGTGAAGGAGGTCAAAGAATATGTAAGAACAAAAATACTACATAGCGGTTGATGAATATGAGCGCAAAATTATTATCAAAGTCGCTCACGCACCAATTAAAAAATTCAAGGTTAAAATTATAGAATTTTAGGACTATGGGACAGACAATATTTGAACAGATGGACGGTACATACACACGGATTGGAGATTATCTCGTCCCCGATTTGCAACTGCCCGAAAACGAAGCAAATTCCATTGGAATATGGGGGCAGGGAATTTAATGCTCCCTGCCCTCACTTATCACTTTTTGTTTGCCCAAAAAGTAAGATACATTTGAGCTTGCAACTCATGAACAGCAGTCAATGCACTGGTTTTCTGCAATTTTCGCATAGCGTCAAGCACAGGAGTATTCAAAAAATTATATGGATTATTGTTTATACTCATAACATCCTCCTACTACATCCACTCATCATTTTGGGCAGTCCAATTACCTGTAAACACTTTGCCTTCTACCGCTGCTGCAAACGGCTTTGTCAAGAAGGCTTTTATTGTTTTCAGTACGGTACTATAGTCATCTGTTTTCGTATCTATCTTACGGGTAAACGCTTTCCATTTCTTCTGCATAGCGTCATCACTGTCAAAAGTCATAACCTGTCCAAACTGCGCCACCGTAAAACTATGCTCTCTGTTTGTAAAGGTCTTTCTGAGAGCTTCGGATAGTATCGTTCCATCAAAATCAAACTTATTGGCAAGATAATAAATATCGTAATAGTCTTTCATGCGGCTGGAAAACTCCATCAGACTGAGGATTGCATCAATTTTCTCAGCAATGGTCGTTTCAATGGAATAAGTATTGATTGTCGGCGCAACAAAATCATCAAGCTGAGTGGGAATTTTTCTTTTTTCCTGCTTTGGCACAATGATATCGCCAACACCAAAATCAATGCCAAAGGGTGTGCGAGTATTTTTAATACGAGCGACCATTGAAGCACCTATACCGGCATATTTCTTCGCAACAGCAATAGGCGCAATATCTTTTATCTCAAAGGTCACAAAATCATTACCAGTTTGAACTGCAATAATTTCCCCAAGTATGCCCTTTAACTGTTCCGGTGTATTTGGTATTTTCCGAAGCAAAAAATCTACATCAACCGTTACTCGGCTATCAAAGTCAGTAAGAGAATAGAGGAACAAGCCTCCTTTTAACACAAGGTTTTCAGCATACTTGGACTTTTCCAAACGCCGCAAAAATTCCTCTTGGCAAAAAAGCTGTAAACAGAGTTGATAACTTCTTCCACTTTCAGCAGCTTTATTCTTAAGTCGCTCCAGCACGGACGCAGCTATATCAGCCATTAAGCAGCACCTCCATTACATTCATAACCTTTGTATAAAGCTTCATTTCCTTTGCGTATTTAGACAAATTTGCAAGATTCTTTTTTTCGTCAGCAGCATAGGCATTGACAGCCTTATTAAAAATTTCGTTATCAAGTTTTGTGCGGTACTTAAAGCAATCGCATATTGTTCGCTCACGGTCATACAAAGGCAATATTACACCGTTAAAATTGCTTGTGGACTTACCTATATCTAAAAATCCCTTTTGAATATAGTAAGCCTTTATCGGAAATTCTTCAATGTTTTTTACGGCACGGTACGCTGTTCTCGGCACAGCAATCGACCATTCACGAGGAGAAAAATCACTATATCCATAGTGAAACAAAGCGGACTCAACACAAATAATTCCCTGCGGAAGAAGCTCCCGTATGAGCTGTTCTTCTGTAATACTTTTGCTTTGGGGAAGCTGATAAAATCCTCTACGAATTCTTTCGATGACTCCTTCTTTACAAAAAGCCGCTACCTCATATTTATTTATCCCGTTAGCAACAAAATCTGAAGTTTTTGCAATGCCGCCGTTATTTTCAATTACCGTTTTTAAAATTTCTTTTTTACTCAAGCAGACACCAACTTTCCGCATGCAAAAATTAAATAATGTACGCAATTATTATAGCATACAGATTCGGAAATCGCAACAACTATATACAGACATTATTCTAAACTTGTATGCTAAAAGTAATTAGCATATTAATTAAATTCCAGCATTTGAAAACCAAAATAGAATAGTATTCACCACTCTCCGAAAAAATATACCAAAATTTTTGTAAATGTAGGTTTGCCAAACATATATTGTAATCCTACACTTTAAAATATCACGCAAATCTGTTTTATATTGATTATAGACAATTTTTCGTCTATACTTTGGGGTGAAGATGATGTGGTATTTACACATCCACTTCGTGTGGGCAAGCGAATTGGTTTGTTTTGCCATAAAATCACCTTTCCTTTCTTTTAATAGTGGCCTGAACACCTCTATTATAATGGAAAGGTGATTTTTGTATAACAAACGTCACGCACCCGCATAGCGGGTGGTTAATATTTCGCATGTTTCCGTTTCTCTGTTGAGAAACTCCAACATACTCAACAGGGTCTATCCGACCCACAAAAGGATACGGTGTAACCCATTTACTAAGTCACACCGTACCCTACATAAAAAACTTCCTTATCTGGCGTTATCTAACCGGAACCCTTTTTTATAAACTACTTTATGAATAACATATTCTATGATTCTACCGCATCTTCTATCGTTAAATATTTTAATTTTCCCTTTTGATCGGTGACGGTATAACTTTCCATTATATTTTCAATATACTCCAATACTCTTTCGCTGGATATTGTATTGGAGATATTTTCGTCATCCGCTTCATCATAGTAACGCTTTACAAATTCTACCACATAATATTGATTACTATCCGCATCTTTAAGAACTGCGAGATCCCCTTCCCCTCTTCCATCTTCATACAGCCAGTCAGCCATAACCGAAGGAATGCTGGAATGATATGCCCCTTCTCTCAAAGAAGCATCTGTCTCTCCATCCTCATACATCGCTTTATTTTCTTCGGAAGCATTTTCCAGGCAAAGTTCTTGAAACCCTTTCCCTTCTTCCCGCGCTTTTTTCATAGCATCCGCTTTTTTTCTGGCATCTTCCATTGCTTTCTCTACATCTTCTTGAGAAGCTTCATCTTCTTCCGAAGCTTCATCTCCCGTTTCCGCTTCAAAAGCAAAACTATGGTAATCCACTCTGTCGTAGTTCAGCACGTTCTCCGCATAATAATCTTTGATTTCCTGCTCTTCCGGCGCATTTTGTTCAATCAGATACTCATAATATTTTCCTGCCAGCAATCCTTCTTTTGCGAAAGACTCCAAATTTTTCTCCGTGGCATATTCTCCATAAGATAATTTATAATAATTATTAACTGTTGTTCCTGCCGCTTCCGCATTCACTTCCACTTCATTTAAAATAGCCGCATAATCTTCCGTATCATCATAAACAAAATTATTTGCCGCCGCATCATCCGCCAGAGCCTTTGTCTGTCTGATCTGCTCTACCGCAAGCTGTTCGAACAGATCCTTATATGTCATCTCTCCGCTGTACTGCTGGTCTTCCAAATTCTGCGTTGCATCCACTCCCATATAAGAAAGTAAAGAACCATAAGTCATCATATAATTGTTCTTCATCAAATAATAATAATAATCAAATTCCAGTTTTGTCACGGAATGACTGCCGATGGTTATATAAGCATCGCTGGTCGCCGCTTTTTTACGTAAAGCAGAAGCCGCAACGGAGCCGACAATCGCCGCTGCGATAAGAAAACATGCTGCAATAACTCCAATGCGCATCAGCTTTGCATCCCGCTTGTCCTTTTCTTCCCGTTTCTTTCTCTCTTCTATTTTTCTTTCATATTTTGTCTGGATTTTCTGTCCATTGTTTTCCTGCGTTTTATTTTCTTTCGCCATGAAATCGTATTCCTCCTGTTATCTATACTTTTCAAAAGTATGCCATAAATCTAAAAATCTATCGGTTTTTATTTTAACACAGATAAAGGAGGAATACAAAAAAACTTTCATTATTTTATTGCAGACGCTGCAACGGCACCATCTTTTAACGCTTCTCCTTCTTCGCTTCCATCCGTCGTAATATTAATATTCCTGTTTACCTTTGCATCATAAGTTCCGGCTTTTACAATGTCCGCAAGATCAATGCCGACTGTTTCTTTCATCGTTTCAAAAAGCTTCGCCATTACCGCCGGCACGTTATCGGCTACGGAACTGACCCCGTTCGTCTGCCCGTCCCCTCCGATAATCGTAATCTTATCGATCTGTGTCAAAGGTTCCGCAATCTTGCCGGCAATATCAGGAAGTACTTTTATCAGCATTTCAGCCATAGCCGCATTGTTATATTTCTGATATGCCTCCGCTTTTTTCTCCATAGCCTCTGCCTCTGCCAGACCTTTCGCACGAATAGCCTCTGCCTCCGCTTCACCAACCATACGAATTCCGGCCGCTTCCTGCTCTTTAGAGAATTTCTGGGCTTCCGCTTTCGCCTTCATAGCATCCGCTTCTCTTTCCTGTTCGAACTTCTCGGCTTCTGCCTTTCTCTGCCTTTCATACAATTCCGCATCCGACTGCTGATCTTTCAATATTTTTATCTGCAGCGCATCGTCGGACACTCTGTATGTCAGGCCATTGGCATCCAGCAATTCCGTAATCTGCGATGCTTCTTTTGTAGATTCACAGTTCGCCAGTACTACGAACTGCGGCCTGGTCAGCACAAAGGCAATAATCGCTATCGTTACAATAATGCCCGCTGTCGCCGAAGCCAGAATCGTTTTCTGTTTCGCCGTAAATTTATTCCACCATTCAAGAACTTTGTTTAAAAGCCCTTTCGCTCTATCTGCCATCTTTCTGTCTCCTTATCTGATTTTACTTCGATCAGATTTATTAGATTTGAATCTGCATAAGCTCTTTGTATGCTTCCAGCAGCTTATCACGGACTGTGACCGTATATTGAAGCGCCGTCGTTGCCTTATTTATCGCTATCGTAAGGTCGTGGGTATTCTCCGTTTCCCCAAGCATCCATTTCACTTCTTCATTTTCCATATCCGACAGATAACTGTTGGTCGTATTGATATTGTCTATTGCTTTCTGAAAAATATCGCCAAAAGAATCGTCCTTCTTCTCAAGCGCTTCTTTCCCGATGGCACTGCTTTTCTCTGCCTGTCTGACAGCACCCGATGTCACGTTATATAATGATGTGATATCCATAATTCCCTCCATTTATGCCCCTCTTAATATTTTTGCATCATTTGCCCAATTCCGTCTGCTTCTCTATGACTGCCCCATTTCCAACCCTTTCATTGCCATAGTTTTGCTGGCAGTAAAAGCAGTCGCATTGGCTTCATAAGCCCTGCTGGCATCAATCAGATTCGTCATTTCAGTTATAACGCTCACATTAGGATATGTAACATAGCCGTTTTCGTCCGCATCCGGATGGGAAGGATCATAAACCTGAATCATATCCGTCCATGTATCCTCCTGCACGCTGCTTACTTTTACGCCATTCCCCGAATATCTGTCCGTGGCCTTATTCAGCACGCGGCTGAACGGAGTATGCGTGTTCTTTTCTTCAAAGACAACTACTTTCCTGCGGTACGGAGTCCCGTCCGTTCTGGTCGTATTCGCATTGGCAAGATTCTGCGAAATAATGTCCATACGGTATCTTTGGGCTGTCAGCCCCGATGAATTGATATTAAACGATGAAAAAATACCCATAGCTACACTCCCTCACTGTTATTTCATGACAAGTTTCAGATTGCTGAATTCTTTATTGATGCTGTCTATCAGCCCGTTATATCTTAGCTGATTGGCTGCCAGTGTCACGTTCTCGGTTTCTATATCCACATTGTTCCCGTCCAGTCTGTAAGAATAGTTTGCAGAGTCGGTATATGTACGGGGATTCAGCCTATTGGTCTTTACATTGGCAATCCTGTCATCCATTGTCCTGTACCTGGAATGCTCCAATGCTTTCCGGAACTCCGATTCAAAATCCACATCCTGCCTCTTGTAGCCAGGCGTCGTGGCATTGGCAATATTATTTGAAATTACTTCATTGCGTATCCATGCCGCATCTGCCGCCTTGTCCAGTACGTTGATATAATTAAATGCGCTTGTATTAATCATCCTTCTACTCCTTCTCCTTTACCTATTCTATTATATTATAAATTATTTGTGTAAAAAGACAAGATTTTTATTAAAAAAAGGATTTACGAATAATCCAATAAATCCCTTTAATTTTTCAGACAATTTCCGTATTATCCGTTTATTTTTTATTTTCTTTCTTTAACTTTTCAATTTCATCGAACACCACATCGTTCAGCACTTTAATATAAGTTCCTTTCATGCCTGAGGAACGGGATTCTATCACCCCGGCACTTTCAAATTTTCTCAGGGCATTCACAATCACGGAACGTGTAATGCCTACCCGGTCAGCAATCTTGCTGGCCACAAGAATTCCTTCCATGCCGCCTAATTCGTCAAAAATATGGGTAATGGCTTCCATTTCCGAAAAAGACAGCGTTCCGATGGCGGAACGTACCACTGCCAGCTTACGGCTCTCCTCCGCACTTTCCTCATTGACGGCACGCAGCATCTCCAGCCCCACTACCGTGGTTCCGTATTCGCACAATATAATATCGTCAATCTCATATTGTGCATCGCATTTGTAAAGGAACAGCGTGCCAAGACGCTCTCCTGCTATCTCAATCGGCGTAATGATAGCCTGAAATTTCTTCACGTCAGTGCTTTCAAAACCCAATGTCTCCAAGTTCACGTTCTCTTTCGTAGATAAGACCGCCAGCATTCTCTCATTCAGCATGGAATCAATAAATCCGCCGACCCGGTCTACAATCAGTTCGTTAATGGATTCCACTCCGTCCGCAACCCCGACGCCCAGCACTTTCCCTTTCTTGCTTATGACCAGCACATTAGAAACAAGGATGTCGCACAGCACCTTACAGATATCGCTGAAAACCACTTTGCTTGAATCATTATTATGCAGCAATTTCCCTATCTTCCGTGTCTTATCCAGCAATTGTACGCTACTCATGCCTTTTTACCTCCGTCTGTCCTGACAGGTTCCCGCTTCCATACGCGTCTGTCCGGCAATCCCCCCTACGAACGTTATTATTGTATCATAGTGTTATTATAATAGCAACGATTTAAAGGCAATTTTTTTATTTTTCGTTAAATTCTCATACAATTCATTCCATATCTGTCCTTTTTTTCCATAATTTTCTCATATATTATGCAATATGCCTATGACGGCACTTGTTCCGGAACCGGCTTATTCATTACATAACCGCAGGTTTCACCGGAGCAAACTAGCTTATTCCCTTTTTCTAACATAATGGAGCCGCATTCCGGACATTTCT
>OFGL01001925.1_pt1 | contig 10649 bp, 9 predicted proteins | sample 1521801 | NCBI WGS metagenome assembly OFGL01 (sample SAMEA3504085, study PRJEB24116) | mouse gut metagenome | biome: mouse gut; feature: mouse-associated habitat; material: faeces | place: Denmark | collected 2011 | reverse complement strand
AATTCGTAATTACTATTCTCAAATATTTTTCTTCACCAGAAAGGTATGATCATCTCACGGCTGCAGCACCTTTGTCCTTTCTGTATTATTTATTTTTCATCACACAATTCATCAAATGTTTCCAACATATATAGTATCTCATCACTCTTCGGATAAAACAGATTTTTCATATAGCTCTTACTACGTCTATATTTATTCTTTTATCTTTTTACATTTTATTTCGAAAAAAAACTTAATCCTTTCCTCTTCAACTCTTGTTTTTGCAACTCTACCCAAAAGATCAAGGCAGGCACTTTTACAATTTATATGTGATATTACATTATGCCTTTGCCCTCTTTCACCGCCATATACACTCCAAGTGGATCCTATCTTTTCAAGACAAATTGTTTCTTCTACATATCCTCCAAGCGAATATTGATTTTTAGGAATTCCAAATTCTTTTAATATTTCGATTAACGCATCTTGTATTTTTTCTTCCATCGATTTCATAATCTTTGACTCCTTTATCTTTATGGTATTACTGGTATCAAAAACGCCAATAGACATAGTGGCGATCTTGTAAAATATACTCCTACAGCAACTCCCACTGTAATCGTTATCCACGCCACTATTTGTACTTTCCAGTCATTGTCCATAACTTTCACCATCCAATAAATTTTGTAAAACTATCTCTACATACTTTTTGTTTTTAAACACATACTATCTACAAAAGGGGTATATACATAATAAATGCTAAAACAAATCTACCACCTGTGGATTCTTACTCAGATAATGGTTATGATGATGACAATCTTCCAGAGATTGATCTTCCAAAGATAACCGATGCCGAAAATACAATTCCAGATGAAGTGCCACGTCGTGATGATCCTGGTGGAGAGTAAAGGATACTTTCTCTCTTACTCTTCTCGCCCTGTCATCTGATGAATAACTTACATCTTACTTACATCAAAAATACCATTTTCGTCTACGCAAGGAAGTAAATCATTCCCTTCCCAACAAAAAAGATTCCAGTTATAGATACGTCTATTGTTTCTGGTTCAAATCCATGTAACGTCTTAACTGTTGTTCGATTTACAGTTTTAAAACATACATCAAATACTCTTACTTCCAATCATCCAGAACAAGCCTCGTTTTATCTCCCACATTTATAGGAGTTTCATTTTTATCAAATAATCCAGTTCTCAAATTTATCCTTTCCTAAGCCCGATTTAATGTTCACATTTTTTTACACTCAAATAGTGTTTCTAATATTTTGACAGCATTATCAATTCCCCAATAATCTTCATTATCCCATGCATCATCGTCTTTAACAAACCAATCATGCTTAATTCCTTCTATGATATCATGCTCCCTCTGTAATACCTCTTTTTCATCTTCATTGACAGAAAAAGAAACATTACTTGTACAACATACATTTGCCATATTTTCTCCTTACCCTTGTGGCCTGTCCGCTATGCAGGCAATATTGCCTTCAATCTTTTTATAAGTATCATTCGCCATAAGAACTTGCAATACTGCATTGGACAGCATCGTCTTCGTACTTTCGTCAAATGCCGTCTTCACATTACGATTTACCTGTTGGCGAACTTCATCCACCTGCTTATCCAGATAGCTTTTTACTTCATCATCAATGCCAAGATGCCGCAGAAGATACTCTTCAAACGTATATTCCTTCGTTTCTGCTCTGTATCGTCCCTTATTGTACCTATCCTTCTCAAAGCTCTTGATGATCCGGAACCTGTTATTTTCGATACAATCCTTTACGCAGCGCTTCGCATACTGGAGCAATGTAAGCTCTTCTTTCGGTTCATCATCCCAGACATTGGAGCCACCAATACAGATTTTCTCATTAACCATGAAATCCTGCACAATGTCCTTAATGATATCGCCGGTTGCACACTGAATCTTCTTCTTAATATCCTCCAGAACCTCGCTTTTGATCTCACTCACAATTTCACCATAGAGATTTTTCTTGACCTCTGACGCTACAGCCCGCATGATTCCAGCTGCAAAATTCTCCGTGTTGAATTCTATTTTCAGATTTTCTATCAACTCAATTTGCTTGCCTACCGGTGACTCCGCAATGTTTTTCAATGCATCTGCGTAAGACACAAGGAACCTAGTAAGTATCCCCTCATCCCCATCAAATTCGCTGTCTTGTGCTACAATATCGTCTATATCCGCATATTTTAGAAACAGCACAAGATATTTATATCTTGTATCTAACGGGATTCCATCATCATCCGTAATATCTCTCCAAAAAAGAGAGTTCTTCTTACACAGATAATAAATCAACGTATCAATGTTTTCTCCTCGTTCAACATACGCCTTAATAAACGACATACTTTCTTCAGTATGATTTGATAATTGTTCAATGAGCGCCCTAGCAGATTCTGTATTCATTTTCTTACAGAAAATGTAATCCACTAAATCAAAATTCAAGACCTCTTTCTGCTTAAATTCGAAATCCTGTAATCTGCTAAATACCTGTTCTGTGTTATTTATCGAATATGAATATTCAACTTTTGAGCTATGATTTCTTACTCCTAAAATAAAATTCATTTCTTCCTTGTTAATGCTATTTGGATGAAAATAATTAATATAGTTTTCATAAGTTTCGTCCAAATACCCACGTCGGAGTAAAAATACTAATAAATCATTATTGCGAACTGACTCATCAAGAAAATCTATTCCAAACTCTTCAATAATTTTACGAATTGAATACGCTCTTAGCCCATTTATCCGCTTTTCATACTCTTCTATTGCATAACGGGATTCTTCCTTAAACTTAGCAATTCCGTTTTTGATGCGTTCTATTCTTGTAAAATAATCGCCATTATCTTTTACTTTATCTTCAATACTATCGATCCGATCCCAACTATTGCTATTGCTATTTTTCCAATAAACCACAATCCCATTTCTACGAAACAAACTCATATCAAACGAATCTGATAAAACCTCTGAGATTGCATAGGTTGTATTACCAACATCTATCTGATAAACCGCAGCTTGAAAGTTCACTAAAGAAGTAAGCAAAGCAAGTTTTAATTCTCGCACATCCTGCAACGCCTCATTGTCCATCTTCTCAATTTTATCTAACTCATCTTGCTTTTTCGCCTCAATAAGATTCTCTCGATTCTCAACAAATTTTTTCTTATCAGCAAATGCCTTTCTTACAATACTTTCTTCCTTTTCATCCTCCAGATTAGCAAACTCTTTCGGTTGAAGGTTCTTAAATACCATAAGTGCAAACATATTTTCATCATTTAAATCTATCTTTTGATTTCCCTTCAAAGTATTCTTAAAAACATTGAACTCATTACATATACATGTTAAATCTCTCATATCGCTTATATAGGGCGAAATAAGTGATATGAAACTACCCGAAATGTCATAAATTTTACTTTTGTTCTGTTTGTCATCAAATCGAAGTGCTTTACGCAACATTTCTCCTGAATTAGTAGAACTAATATATGGCACAATTGGTATGATAAAATCAAAAAACTTTGTCCGTTCTCCTTGGTGTTCAAACATATCATCTTTTATAGCATATACAAATTTAACCCTGCCATCAATTTTTTCATAATGATTAAGAATATTATTAAGTTCCCTCAATGATACAAAAATATTTGTACTCTTGAATCGATCTAAATCCTCAATAACAACTATGTCTATCTTTGTTGTCTCAAAAAAATATACAATTTCATCCATATTCTTATTGAATATGGACTCCTCCCCATCTTTTTCATTTGTAAGTGTAGCTTTATCAAGAATTTGTAATTCTCGGATATTGTAATTTTTCTTGAACCATCCCACAAATCTAGCAAGCAAATACAAAGCCACACCGAAAAGTCCTATATATACTGTTGCTGCTTTCCAACGTACCAAAGAATTTACATTTGTAATAAATGCAGATGTTTTATCAGGAGAAATAAAGCAAATAAGCCCACATAAAACAATCAACACCAATAATCCCGTTAATGGATTTTTCCATTTTACTTCCGACTGCAATTTTCTATATCTGCTTTGTGGTATTCTAGCCGAATCCACAGAGTAAAACAACTGTTTTAATATACCAGTTTCGAGCAACTCCTCATCAATTACCCCTCCATTTCCATCTATCATTTCATCAAGGTTAAAAGCAGCAAGCGAGATACGAAGAGTTTTTAACTCTGTACGTTGCTTTAAATAGCTCTCTATCACACTGCTCTTTCCTGAACCATAAGGACCTGAAATTGCAATATTATGTATATCGGACTTTGAAAGTGCCCAATCAAGCGCTGCCATATACTCCTGTCCATTTTCAATATCATTCTTTGGCGTAAGTGACTGATATTGACGATTTATATTCTTCTCATCTGATTGAGAATCGGAATACTCGTTCGATTTTCTTGTACTCCACAACCTCATTTGTAAGCAATCCCCCTCTTGTCGATTTATTAAATACTTCTCTAAAAAGCTCTGATTTATCTATCATTCCATATTTCTAATTTAACAATTGTTTACAATTTCTTCCACTAACTTTTCCAGTCTATGTTGTGCCATCCTATCACACTTTATTCCTGCACAATATTCTAAGAATTTGTTAGTATCTGCACAATACAATATACTCATAATATTATAACAAGTGTGATGTTTATCATCACTCATATCACTGACAGGGAAAAATTTTTCATTATATAGTTTATCTATATGCTTATGTACTATTTCTTTATAAGCATTTATTTTATAGCATTTCCTTAACTCATATGAATATTCAAAAGTTTTCCTATCAGGCGTTTCTAGGTTACACAAATTATCAATCAGAAAAATAATTAATTCTTCTCTAACTGTATTGCACACTTTATTATATATTTTTTTAACTTCTACTGACGATATATCCAGAACATCTGCACTATAAGATAGAATAGTTTCATCCCCACCCAAAACCATTTCAGTCATAATAATGTTTAATTTTTTCTCATACCGTTCAAGAAATAAGGAATAATCTTTGTCCAGAACTTTGCTATAATGTACATATACATCTGTTGTACTATTCAATTCTCTTAATTTGTCTATTGAATCAAGGTTCTTCTCCCATTGTTCTAAAAGACTTTTTACTTCCATTTCTGTCATGTATGAAATAGGTTTAGTTCCTACATTCAAAAAAACTTGGTACTCTGCATTTATCAGTTCATCATTCAAATCAATCTCGTTATTATAATATTTTAAAAACAAATCTACCAACCCCATACCGCTTCTGATCCCTGTTAAATAATAATGCTTTATTCGACGGTCTAAGTTATTATTTATTTGCTTCAAAATACCTTTTTCTAAAGATTCGTTCCCATTTTCATTCGATACTTTTTGAATATCATTATAATATAATTTTTCAATAGATTCCGTAACAATAGCAAAGCATATCAAACGAACATCTTTTTTTAGTCGAGTAGACAGGCACCTCACGATGCCAGCCCCTCACAGATCCGTACGTGCGGCTTTTCCGCATACGGCTCCTCATAACAACATTCACAGTTTCAGAACAGACTGAAATATATCTTCGGCATTGCCAGCGGATAATATTTCAGCATTTCTATAAACCCTTCCCGTGTGTAGCTCTTTCTGTTGCTTCTACGGTTTAGGACTTTAAATAGCATTTCTCGCACTTGTTGTTTGAAATTGCTTATCATCCTGCCGTTGAAACTGACACCATAATACCTGTAGTGCCCTGTCAATTTCAGATTGAGCATTCCCATCAGCTTCTTTAGTTTCTGGTCTCGATTAGCGTACATCCAGACTTTTATGTCCTTCAGTTTCTGCCGGAATTTCTTACTGCTCGTTTTCGGCATTATCCATGCTGTTCCTTTCCTTGTCCTTCCGCAATAAAATGTAAATCCAAGGAAATCGAAAGTTTCCAGCCTTGTTGATTCTCCGCGTTTCTGCTTCGATTTTGCCAGATATCCTCCGCTTTCCAGCATCCTGCTCTTGCTTTCCTCCAGTTCCAGTCCGAACTTTTCCATTCGTTCCTTAAGAAGCTTATAATATTTCTCCGCTTCCCATTTGTACTGGAATCCCGCAATGAAGTCATCTGCATAGACAATCAGGAAATTCTCGCCCTTGCTCTCTTTGGCTATTACAAACTTGTACCATAGTGTAAGAACATTGTGCATATAGATGTTCGCAAGGATTGGGCTGATGATGTTTCCCTGTGCTGAACCTTCTCCGTTTTCAACCAGCTTTCCCTCATCCATCACCCCGGCTTTCAGGTATTTGTTCACCAGCCAGAGGATGTTCGGGTCTTTGATGTATAGATTCAGGAATTTCATTATCCAGTCGTGCTTCATATGGTCAAAGAAGCCTCTGATTACCACCAGTTGGTGGTAATTAAAGTTATCACCAGTTAAGAATTACCACCAGTTAAGGCTGGAATATCCAGCCTTAGCCAGCATTTTTATCTAAATAACAAGCGGTAACTGCTACCTTGCGATTCTTTTCAATCGTCGCAGAATATCAGGATCCTTCCAGTCAGAAACTTCGGGTGTAGTGACTCCTTTTTCGGTAAGCTGTTTTTCAGCTGCCTGCACTGCCTTTGCCATTGCTTCACTTCCGATTTCAAGATAGGCCTCCGTTGTTTTTATTGACTCATGGCCAAGGAACCGCTGGATTACAGGCAGGCTCGCACCATTCAGGAGCATATGTGTTGCCTTGCTCCTGCGGAGAGTATGGGGCGAAACCGTCTTGTCCTTGAGCGAAAGTATTGACTGGGATGCTTTTTCGGCATATTTTTTCAATACATAATCGATCCCGGAATCGGACATCCTGCCGCCGGAACGGTTCAGGAAAAGCGGCCCCTGCATCCGGCCTGAACGGTCCATGCAGTCCTGCACCAGCCTGACAGAGTGCTTCGTCAGATAGACCCTCCTGTATTTTGAACCTTTGCCATAAATAATGACGGAATTCTCTTTCCCGAATGAAAAATCCTGCAGGTTCATCCGGACAGCCTCATCGACCCTTGCCGCAGTATCGTACATCACGCTGACCAGAAGGTAATGGGAGTATCCATTTCTTCGGGAAATGTCAATGGACTCCAGCATGCCCCTGTATTCCTCGATGGTGAGGAAACTTTTTTCCGGCTTTGGCGCTTTCTTTATCTTAATGGAGCGTGCGTCCAGGTATGCCTGGGAATAAACGGGGCATACCCCCGCCGCGAATTCAAGGAACGACACGATGCCTGCCCGCCTGAGGTTCCTCGTCGGTATGGACACTCCCTGCTCATTCTCCAGGTGGAGGAGGAACTGGCGGATCTTTTCCCTGCTGAAGCAGGAAGGGTCTATTTCGGACGTTTCCATTGGGCTGCATTCTTTCATCCAGAGGACATACTGGTCGATGGCCGTATAATACGAACGCAGCGTTTCCCCTGACATGCCCGCCTCTTTTTTGGCATAGGTGAGGACATAATATTCCAGCAATCCGGGAAATGATTTATTCATCTTCTGCCTCACCTGCCTTCCCGTCAAAGATGGAAGTTATAAATGATGTATATTCCTCCATCCTTGTGCAGGTGCCCTCGAACAGCTCGCTGGTCAGCCAGAGGTAACCCTGCGTTTCCACCAGAGATTTATGTCCCATATATGCTGACAGGTAGTATAGGCAGGCATTCACATCACCATTCTTTTCCGTGAGCTGCCGGAGCGAATGCACTGCAAACGTCACGCGCAGGTCATGGAGCCTGGGGCCGAACCCTGTGCCTTTATGGCTGATGCCTGCAAGGGAAAGGAACCTGCGGTAGTAAGAATAGATGCAGCTACGGGTCACCCTGCCGCCATTGGCCCGCGAACCGCTGTCAAAAAAGTAGATGCCTGACAGCTTATGGCGTTTTGATTCGTCCAGGTAGCGGCTACATGCAGCCTTTAATGAGCATGACATTGTGACGATGCGGCGGTTGCCATTCTTTGCACGGTTGATATGTATGACGCCCTGTTCTGCATCAACGTCGCTGACGGATAAGAAGGATGCCTCTGACACCCGCATTCCGGTGCAGTAGAGCAGCGCCATGATACATCTCATGCAGTTCAGGATATTTACGGTCGGCTTGTTACGGCATTTTGGCTGGTAATGCTCCGCGGCGTCCAGGAGGGCATATATTTCATCACGGGAAAAGACATAAGGGACGAAAGTCTTCCCTTTCCTTTTTATCAGCCGGGGGACCATGTATATATCGGAAATCCCCGGCACGGACGACATGTACTGCCCAAGCGAACGCAGGACGCTGGCCTGCCGGGCTGCCGTGGAATTCTTTACATCCTGGCTTTCCATAAAGCCAAGGACGGTGTCGGCATCAAGGCGGGCGTTTGGCTCTGGGAGCCCGGCAAGGTAACGGTCAAAGCGCTTCAGCACAGGAAGGAACGATTCCGGCACACAGCCGCCCACGTTCACTTTATATTCCACAAAAGCGCTCATTGTGTCAGCGAGGCAGCTGGAGAACAGGCCGCTTCCACAGGTGTATATCCGGTCACTCATGGGCAGGCACCTCCAGTTCACAGAGACGGAGGTGGCCGATATCGACTTTCGTGTAGATCCTGGTAGAATCAACAGAGCCGTGGCCCAGCGTTTTGGAGATCGTGAGTATGCCCTCACCTTCTGCCAGCATGTTTGACGCAAGCGAATGCCGCAGGCTGTGGCTGCCGTGCTTCCTTCCGTTGATGTTGATGCCGCTGTTGACAAACCCGCCGGATATCATGGTCGAAATGGATGTCTTGTCCATGGGTGTTCCGTCCTTTTTAAGAAATACATGCGGATCCCCTGATGCCGGACGTTCATTCAGCAGGTAATCTGCAAGGCTGTTCCCTGCCGCCCCGGTCATCTGGTGTTCTACAGGGCTTCCCGTCTTTGACTGGATGACGCGGATGGTGCCTTTGTCCCAGTCAATGTCCTCCAGCTGAAGGCCTGCCACATCCCCCGCACGGAAGCCAAAGACTGCAATGGCCATCACAATGGCACGGTTCCGTTTCCTGTTGTCTGCATGGGAAGAAAGGAAGTCCGTCAGCCCTGCGATTTCCTCCGCAGTGTAGACAGACGGGATTTCCGTGCCGCCCCTTTTTTTCTGAGAAAGGACGGCAGGGCTGAGGTCAGCCTCTGTAATCCCCTCATCATACGCAAAGGAAAGGAACCTCTTTATCACCTTGGACATGGAATTTACAGTCCTTTTGGAGTGGATGCCCAGGCCGTTCAAAAATGAGGAGATGCCCTCCCTGCCAGCCCCCTCAATCGGCTGGGATAACAGGAGAGCGTGTATTGTCTGATACGCATACTTTTTTGAACTGTCCTTGTGTCCCTGCCCCGAAAGATGCGCCATGTAGCGGTCCAATGCTTCCTGCGACTTCCCGGTCAATGGCTGCCTTATGGATGCGCCTTCCATCGATGTGCCAGCCATAGCGTTTGTGCTGGCGAATTCGGCAAGTGACCTGAACGCATGGAATGCCCTGTACTCCTTTAAAGAAAGTGTAGATGGGCATGCTGTCCCAAAGTCAATGCCAAAAGCCCGCAGGACATAATCCTTCAGCTGGGTATCAGAGTAAACCCCGTCGGTTCCTTCTTCTTTGCAGAAGCGGTTCCAAAAACGGACAAAGTTGTGGTAAATGGTGGACTGGGTATAGCCCTGGCACCGCAGCCATGTTTCAGCATCTTTAGTCAACTGCTTTAGTAACATATTTTCCTCCTAAAAATAAATATTTCAGCGTTGCTGATAACTTATTATAGAAGGATGGGATATGAACCAGGCAATAGTTATCATTAGATTTAAAGCGATTATTATTGTATTTTCAAGCTTCCTGTTTAACTTCTGGTGGTAATTCTTAACTGGTGATAACTCTGATGTCTGCCTCTACCACATAATTTGTCTTCTGATACCTCACTGTCTCAACGACCTTCTTTACTGCCTTGTGGCAATTCCGGTTTGGTCTGAACCCATAGCTCTCGTCATAAAACTTCGGCTCATAAATCTGTTCCAGTATCTGTGCAATTGCGTTTTCCACCAGTTTATCCTCGTAACAGGATATACCCAGCGGCCTCATTTTGCCTTTTGTCTCTTTCGGAATATAAACCCGTCTTGTTGGATTTGGGCTGTAGCTTCCGCTCTTCATTCTCTTTACAAGATTCTCAAGGTTTTCTTCCAGATTCCGTCCATATTCTTCTTTTGTCACTCTGTCTATGCCGCTGGCCTTGTTCTTATCCATAGCCTTATGGATTGCTTTCAGGCTTCCAGCATTGATATATGACGCCAGATTCTGGACTTTTCCATCTGTTGCGTTCGCTTTTGCGATGTTATATTGTATTCCAAGTAATTCATTTATCACGTTGCCAGCTCTCCTTTGTCTGCATGACCCTGATTTACCTGAAGCTGTAAAGTGTACACCCCTTCCCTCCACTGTGATTGGCAGTTTCTTTGGTACTATGAGTGTATCGGACTTCCTGCTGTCCTTTTGGATTCCTGCCTCATTCCTTCGGTTTGGTTTCCATACCTTTTCTTTTCAAGGAGACAGCAGGATCTCGGCTGTTCCGTATAATATAATTATCATCAACCTCGCCAAGCTCTCAGACTGGGGGATGCCCTTATCAATGTCGTCAACTTAAGCCATAGTTACTCCTTCTTACACAGCAGAAAAAAATTC
>OFGL01001921.1_pt1 | contig 10667 bp, 9 predicted proteins | sample 1521801 | NCBI WGS metagenome assembly OFGL01 (sample SAMEA3504085, study PRJEB24116) | mouse gut metagenome | biome: mouse gut; feature: mouse-associated habitat; material: faeces | place: Denmark | collected 2011 | reverse complement strand
AAAAAATGGGAATGGGTGGGTAGGGAAGTGGTGGGGAGGGTATGGGGGAATTTTGGGATAGCATTCTAAATGTAATTGAGGAAAATACGTAATAATAAATAAATAAAATGATAATATAAAATTAGATTCTTAAGTATAAAAAAAAAGAAAAAAAAAAGAAAAGTAATTTGGCAGGTTTTGTTGCTGTTGTTGTTGTTGTTGTTTTCTGAAAATTAGGAATAGTTCTACCTCAAGACACAGCTATATCACTCATGGGCATATACCCAAAAGATGTTCCACCATACCATCTCAATAACTGTTGCTCAACTCTGTTAATAAAACCTTTATTTGTCATAGCCAGAAACAGGAAACAACCAAGATGGACTTTAACTGAAAAATAGATGAAGAAAATGTGGTATACCTACACAGTGAAATATCATTCCACTGCTTAAAACAAGGAATCCATGAAATTTGCAGGCAAATGGGTAGGCTTTGAAAATATCATCTGGAGTGATGTAATCCAAACCCAGAAACACAGGCATGGTATGTACTCACTTAGAATGAGTACTTTTTCAGACATAGTACAGGATAATCATGCTAAGATCCACAGACTTAAAGAAGCTAAAACACGAGGGCACAAAAGGAAAATGCTTGATTCTCACTCAGAAGGGAAAATAAAATAGACATTAGGATTTGATTTAGGGAGGGAAATTTGTGGGAGATGGAGAGGGAACTAAGGTGGGGAGCAAGAGTAGTGTGGTATCAGGGAGAAGAGATACCTGAGGAGAGGCACCTCTGTGATGAAACAAAGACCAGGGACTGTGGGGGCTCTTAGGAATCTATAGGGGTGAGTCAACTAGCAGCAGGTGATATGGAGCCCTAAGCAATCTTCTCCTGTAGCCAGAAGGGACTTCCAGTGGAAGGAGGGGAATACCAATGCCCTCACAAAAACATCAACCCAAAATTTATCCTACCTACAAGATATTCAGGGATTACAATGGAACAGAGATTAAGGGAATCGCCACCCAATAACTGGCCCAATTTGAGACCCACACTGTGGGAGAGAGCCAGGCTTTGACACCATTAATGATGTTCTGCTATGCTTGTAGACAGGAGCCTAGGATAACACTTCTAAGAGGCTTCATCCAGCAGAGGACGGAAACAAATGTACAGAACCACAGACAAACATCAAGGGGAGTTTGGAGAGTCTTGTGGAAGAGTTGGGGAAGGACATTGAACTCAAAGGAGAACATTGTGACTGAGGGGTCAGGGACACCACAAGAAAACCTACACAATCAAGTAGCCTGGGCCCATGAGGGCTCACAGAGATTGAACCACCAATCAAAGAGCATGCATGGGCTGCACATAGACCCCCTCCCCATATGTAGCAGATGTGCAGCTTGGTCTTCATGTGGGTTCTCTATAAACTGAAGGGAGGACCGCTTCACACTGTTGTCTGCATTTGGATTCCTTTCTGCTAGTTGAGCTGCCTTTTCTGGAATCAGTGGGAAAGAAGCTTAATCTTTACTCTTCTTTAGGGTAATAGGACTGGCTACTATATACCATATTTATATTCACTATAAAAACCTTACCTTCATTGAACCTGACATGCTTCACTTCAGTTCTCTGAGCTGACGATCCAGTACTGTGACATAGATTTTAAAGTTAGCATTATTGTGCTATTCATAAGAAAAATATTTAGCAAGTGTTTTAAGTACTTTATATTTGTGTCCCTTCTGTATCTTACTTTAGATGTTTACAAACAACATTTTTTTGAATCAGGATCTCACTATGTATCCATGCTGGTCTGAAAACTGCTCTATGGAGCATGTTGGCCTTAACTCACAGAAATCTGTTCATGTCCTCCTTCCCAAGTTCTGGGATGCAATCCATGGGCCAACAAGACTAGACAAAACGTTGAATTCACTTTTCAGCAATTGACTATGATTGCTGACTGCTCTCCTCCCACCTTTTCTCAAGAGAAAATATGAGGAATACTTAGCTCTTAATTAAAACACAAAGAAAGGTGCACGCGCACGCAAACACACAAACACACACACACACACACTAAAAAGAATTAAAGACAAGATCGGGCATGCTCAGGGTGGTTTGGCTGTAGACACTTATGGAAGTCTAAAAGGAAGGATTCCAGGCCTGAAGGAGATAGGAACTCCAGAGAATGACCAACCACCAGAATCAAATAACATGAACCCTCAGGGCACTCAGAGATGGAACAATGAAACAAAGAACAAACATGGGTTGGACGGATATCTCCGAGCACCTATGTAGCAGAGGGGCAGCTAGGTCTTCACATGGGTCCCAATCAACTGGAATGGGGGTATCAAAAAAAGCTGTTCATCCTACCTCAGTTTTATTCTTCTAGCTGAGCTACTTTTTCTGTCCTCAGAGAGAGACGAAGTGCCAGGGTTTGGACATACAGGGAGTCCCAAACTGCTCAGAGGTGAAGTGGAGGAGGGGCAGGGAGAGACTGTGGGACTGGGTGACCAGGAGGGGGTCACTGAGCTAGATGTAAACATAAGAAAAAAATTAAATTAAATTTTTACAGAAATCATTAAAGTTTTGAAATGTATCTTCAATCACAGAAAGAACTGTTATTTGGAAATAATGGCTCAACATAAACAACAGATATACATGTCTACTAAACAGAAAATTTCAGCATAAACAGATGTATTCCATATGGAAAAAGCATGTGGCATTGTAAGAGCAAACTCTTTCAGAGCTATATATTCACAGAATTCAGTACAAGATTTATAACGCTAATTAAAGTAGTAGACTCTGCGGAAAGAAATGAACTACTTATATATCCACTATGAAAGCTCCATCTGAAATGGGGAAGAAAAATGTCTTGAACTGCCGAATCACCAAAGTTGCTGGGTACCTGTGCTAGGACAGTTTAAGAACATCTCCCAGTGAAAGGTAGTTTTCTGCTGACTTGGACATTTCAAGACTCAAACATCATTTGGAAACACTGCTTGGTACCTGTGATTACGTATGGTATAATTCTAAAGAAATGGCTTATGCTGTCATCTTTGAGGTCACAGGTTATAAGTTTTCAGACTTAGGGACTGTGGGTGTTTATCATGGTAGAACACTTGCCATAGACACCTATGGCTCTTAATTCAGTGACAAACACTTTCAAAAGTAAAAATACAATGGCTGTGGAGCAGCAACCGATCTTTGTTATCCTTTGGCTTGGTGGATGGCTCATGAGGTGAACTCCTGAACTAGGCAGTGATCCCTACTGCATGCTGTTCTTTGTTGTGGTGAAACTGTCTCTTTTCCAGCTCCCACTTCATGTGTGCTAAGCTTCCTAACTATGCCTCTGAGTTGCTTACAATCTCTCTATCATTTTAATACTCCTGACTTAAGCAATTGTCACCCTCAAGAGCAGCACTAAGATTGAAGAAAGGAAGAAACTGTACCTTTTTGCACACTTTGCTGCTAAAAATTCTACCATTTCAGGTTTCTGTTCAAATGTTGCAAGTTGCAATGGTGTCAAGCCATACTATAAAGGAAAAAAATAATGCATTTTACAAAACTACTTGTTTCTCAACAATCTGCTCATCACCGATTTTGTGAAGATAAGTAGACAAGAAAAGAGTCACAAGGGATCATTCATCCTACAACACCTGCTGAACTTTCCCACACACAGCTGTCTTTTCCCTTTGACACACCTTTTCCCTGTCCAACACTGCCTATAACAGGGCTCCCTTCCAGAACTCTCCCCAAACACTCAAGGATTGCAATCTTCTTAGCTCCGTGGAGTGGGGCCTCCATTGCCACAGCCCAGAATACAGAGTACACTGTGCTATGCCCCTGTTGAAGGAGTGTGCTCAGGAGGGGTCTGGGGCAGAGTTTCTCAACCTGTATTTCAAATATATTTCTTTTCTAAACTAAGAATTTATCTCAGAAGCTTGACAGCCTCTCCCATGTACATCAAAACTTTTTAAACCTTAAATAACTTTTTTGGCATATTTTCTCCAGTGACCAAATTTCTTCATTTGCCTGTTACCTCTCTCGTTTTCCAGTCTACCCTTATCCTAAGCCAAACACATATCAGTACCTTCTTTGCATCAACACATTTCTATTTATTCTACAATCACTTAACTTGAAATGAATTTATTTTTATTGTCTGTGCGTATGTGATGTTTGTGTGGTCCTAAATCCTTTATTTTTGAATTTTAAAATCAAGGCCAATTCTGAGACAAAATACACTATTTTTTTGAATGAACTACCAAAAATATGAAAAAACATATTTGGTGAAAATAAAAGTGTTCCACTGAACAGATACAGTGAAAATGCATGAGCTTCTGTGTGTAGAAAATAGATGTGCGTGTCACTGCTAGAGGTGCCCTGGGAATGAAGTTGAGTGATCTTTACCTCTGTTTTGGCTTCAATGTCTACGTTGTGCTCAAGGAGCATTTTTACAATCCTTATGTTACCCCTGGATATAGCATGGTGGAAGGCTGTGTTCCCACTGGAATCTATCAGATTTGGATCCGCATTGTGGGTGAGCAATACGGAAGCACAATCCACATTGTCTCGTTGGGTGGCCTGTAAAATTGTACAAAGAAATACATCTTAAATTCAAGGAAGTCAAGAGAGATGTTTTCTACCATTGCACTGAATAGTTTCCCTAAAATAAAACATAGAGTTCCACTTCTGCATATTATCACTCTCTTTAGACACAAGGTCTTTCAAGAACCCCCAGGCTTGCTTGCCTAACTTTATAATCTCCCCACCACATCTCTTTCCCAGTGGTAGAGTTTAAGGATTCTGCCAACACACCTAGATATTCTAAGAATTCAGGCTCTGTGCTGGTTCGTTGTTGCAGTGCAGAGATTAGTTGTTTGGTTAGGTTTTTTGTTTGTAGGTTGGTTTTGTTTATTTGTTTGTTTGTTTTTCTTTTTGCCAGTGTAACACAGGCTTAACACACCTAGAAAGATTCTCACTTGAGGAAATGCCTCTATCAGACTGGCCTCTGGGTAACTATGTGGACTTTTTTTTTTTTTTAATTTTAAATTGAGATAGAAGTAGGAAAGTCTAGGTTTTAGGAGTTGGGGCATGCCTGGGACAAAGTCCTCAATTTTGTTAAAAAACAAAAACAACAACAACAACAAAAAGTAAACACCTGAGCAAGGCTTGGTAGAAGCCATGGAAAAGCTGCATTCTCCTGTGAACTCCAGTTCAGTTCTTCCCTCCAGTTCCTGATTTGAGCTCCTGCCCTGGTTCCCCTTGAGAATGATCTGTGATGTGTAAATGTAAGCCAAATAACCACTTCCTTTCCTGAGTTGTTTTTGGTCAGTGTTTTATCACAGCAAGAGAAACCAAACAAGGACAACCTCTATCCATTTCATGTCAAAACAGATGGCCAATAGCTACCTTAATCAAGGGTGTGCAGCCTTCATCATCCCGGATGTTAATGCTGGAATTATTTTCTAATAATAGTGTCACCACGTCTGGATGGTTGTGGGCACATGCATAATGCAGCGAAGTCCTGCAAATGGAAAGGACATTTAGGGACATTCCCAAATGCTAAATAAGAGCCCCATCTCCTTTAAGCACCACATACTATGAAGCAAATTTTCTTCTGATGTAAGAAAATAACTGGAATTGCCTTATTTATTTATAACTACTCAAATGTTCATTTACTGTGCTAGGGATAATGTGCATGGCTGTGTCCACATAAGGCAGGTGTTCTCTCACGACCTTCATCTTTGTACAAAGCATCATAGAAAAGTTCCCAGTAAGTTCATCTCAGCATGAATTCAAATCCTACTCTAATATCTGGTACTCACTAGTGACTACTTGGGATTTCTATGAGCTCCATGACTCCATTTCCAGATCCAAAGAATGGAGATTAAGCATAGCTGTTATCTTACCCGGGGCTGCTGGGAGGCTTCAGGTTGGATGAGCAAGTACTCTGCTAGAACATTACAAGCATTTACAGCTCCTGAGAGTTCAGCATTTGCTCATCATGATAATGATTTCTCTTCCTTGTTATAACAAACACAACATTTCAGTGAAGGTAAAACAGGATTCTATCAACAGTACACATATAAAACTTTTCTAGTCAAGGAAGTTTACATGTCTTTAAAAATAACTCTTTTTCACCAACCAAGTCTTGAACATGATAATCCTCCTAACTCATCCTAAATAGTGGCCAGTGACACTGGGCTCACTGTCCCTTTTCATTCACATTTTAGCCTCTCTAACATTGGAATGTCATTCATCATTTCTATTATTTAGCAACTATAATTGCCAATATTTTTAACTTTGTTTCTCTACAAAATAAAGGGTTATCATGAAACCCATTGTGCCTTACATTGAACAAAATATGGCACAATCCACAGGTAAATGGCAATGATACAGATCACTTGTATCTATGTAAATTCTTAAAAACAAACAAAACTCTAAGACATCAGCCATCAATTCTTTGTTTGTTTGTTTTTCATTTCTACAGTTCATTTTTTTATGCCCATGAGTAGTGTTTCCATTCCTGGTAGCAGGGGGAGCACAACCTAGTCCTTAGGTAATAGATACAGTATCCATGGTAATCCAGGCACTAAATGGTAGCAAAGGAGGACCTCATGCTTTGCCATAAAATGGTCAATGTGCTCCTGGACTCACACCAAAATTGGGTCAATATCCCTACAAGGTGATAACCTATGCCATCCTAGCTCCTATGCTTGATATTCAAAAGGCTATAAGCACAATGAAGCAAGGGTTCCAATGAGCATGCTTCAGTTCATTTAACATTTAAATTTATAGAATGTAAGGAAGCTTGACTGGGCAGAGAAACATAATGGTATAAGACTGGAAAGATCTGGAGAGATAGCAGAATGTGTATTCTACACAGTAGATATCTAAGTTATGTGTGGGGAACGAATGGGCTGACAGAATGAAAAACTACAGTTGGACAACTCAGTGTTTTTAAAGAAAACATTCATTAAGCAAACGAATATCCTCAACTATAATTTATAATTTATTCATCTATTATTTATATGAAGTTCCAACTTCAAGCATCTTTGAACTACAAAATACTCAAAAAGCTTGTGGACTACAGAAAGAAAATCTACAGTTGTGTCATTGATTCCCCTTCATAACCTAGTATGACCTAAAAATAGGAAATAAGAATGAGGGGCTGGGATGGTTTGTAAAACTCAATTGGTAAAACACTTGCCCTGGAAACCTGAATGCAGATGTGGCGATATGGGAATCCCCAAACCTTACTTGCTTACAAGTCTGAGAATTAGTGTGCTCCAAGAGAGTAAATCAAACATACCATGGGATTTGGGTGAGTGAACATGTCTCTAAAACTGAGGGACCATTGGGTGGAACCCACCAGGGGCCCTGATGGCCAGAGTTCAGTCCCCAGAACCCACAATGTGACAGAAGAGAACTGTCAAGTGGCTATTTCTCTGATCACCCCACACTTAGTTCCACATGTGTGGGACACAGAAAAGTGAGAGGAAGACAATGTCAGTCCCTTAACATGTGTATCAATGCACAAATAACATGTACATATGATGAGAACCGGGATTGGTGGTGGTGGGGGAATGTATCATTGTTCCAGTTCAAAATGTCTTTGATCCATTATAAAAATGGGTCATATTGATCTAAGATTTCATAGTGATTTTTTCCATTTCAGTTGATGATTTATCTTATGATAAATTTTTCAGTGTTGTATATTAGTGCTAATGTTCTATATATTGAGACAAATCTAGACAGGCAGCTTGGCAGTTAACAGCTCTAGGTATGTTTTCTAGAGGGCTCAGCTTTGATTGCTAGCACCAACATGGCAGCTCACAACTGTGTATAGCTCCACTTCCAGGGGACCAAGTACTGATTGTGTCACACATGGTTCAACGAAAATGCACATAGAAAAAACCTTTGTGCGTGCATGTGTGTGTGTTGCTGTGCATGAGTGTCTTCAAAGTTTTAGTGTAACATAAAAATAAAATGATGTAGTTTGATCAAGGCCTAGGACCTGTTGTTTCAGGGTATGCAGGTCTCATATTACTAAGAGCATTAAACACAATGTAGGGGACCCCAGTGGAAATGACCCTAAGCATGACATCTCTCCTCCATTAGGATGTGGCCCTGAAAGTTGATTTTTCTGTTTATCTCTGAGTACACCTGACAGATCCCACCCACCTCTGTGTACACCCCCACCTTCACCAATTTCAAGCCCCATTACCTTTTCCTCCTATCAGATTCATCCACATGATGTTGACTGGAGTGGATTAACTTCTCTGTTGTATCAAGGTCACCCACGCTGGCCGCTCGTTGTAATGGGCCTATAGGATCATAGCCAATCAAGTAGAGGGGATATTTCTTCTTTTTCTGAGGATGCATGCATCTAAGACCCAGACATGAACGCCACAGGTGAGTGTACCAGCGTCTCCTTCTGGGGATGTTCACTGTCTGGGTGTCATCATTGAGGACTTCCTCCATTATTGGAGCCTAGGGTAGCCCACGAACCTTCTTCCCTCTCTTCCCTTCCCTTTAACTGATATCTGACTCTCAAATTCTATAATTAAAGAAAAAAAAGGCAACTCTTGTATCTAAAAAGCAGGAGAGCACAACCAGTTCAGTGTGAAGTGAACTGTACTTCAGCAAGTAGCAGCAGCACAGCCCTGCTAGCACCACCACAGTGACATGCTCTGAGCACACAATGGTGCTATGCTTATGCTCTAAGCATGGCTGCCTCAGACTGTGGTGGCAGGAGCCCACCCTCCTGGGTGCCTGGGCAAAGCACTGTCAGTTTTGACTCTGCACTAGATCTACGTGCATGGCCTTCAAAGGGAATACTGAGGGCAGATAGGTGATGGTTTAGATACTTTGCAACCCTGCAGCCCTGCCAATATGTGGACCTAACTGGCCTGATGGGGCAAAAATGATCATCCTGTGTTGCCAAATCCAGACCCAACACCACAAATATGTTATGTGGCCTCTTTTAAGGATGTTAGTGGTTAAGGATCTGAGATGAGAACTATGATCTAAATAACCGCACAGGATTAGTATCTTGTAAGGAACCAGTGGGAGAATGCTATCTCCCAAGGAAGAGCAAGTAGTGTAGAGTGTTATAAAGAGAGACAGAAAATCTAGAGCAGGAGGGTTTAATAAGAGGCAATTGGGAGAGACAGGTAGAGGCATGGGGTACACCCTTCCACAGCCCTCACCTCTTTCAGGCTCCGTTACCTGCCCCTCCTATTATATTCATCAACATGATATTGACTGGAGTTGATGAGTCTCTCCATTGTATCCAGGTCACCCTTCTTGGCTGCCCAGGGATTCCTACCTGAAAATGTAGAGGGTCAGTTTCCTTTGGTTATACAAGCACCCACAGCCCTGGCATGCAGGCCTAGCTAAAGTAGGAAATAAGGGGAGGGACCACAAACACTAAAGGCCTTTTGAAAAGCTATATGGAAATCAGCTACTCTAGCAGCTTCCTATACATTTATGCAAGGGATCCTTATGGAGCCAAAAACTGACAGAGGAGACAAGGCTCCAACTACACATCCTGTGCCACCAAGTTACACCTCCAGTAACAGGAATGGGTTGCAACCTGTTGAGTCATTAACCAAAGGGTCCTACATTAAGCCTCAACTATCAGCACAGGCTAGTGCCAAGAGTATTGGGTGGTCTACACAATCTGATGGTTAGGACTGATTTCTGAAGGTCACCTTTCTGTCATCACAGTGCAATAGGTTGAGCTGGGTCTAACTAGACTCTTCACCCTACTAACCAGAGTTCATAAGATTGGAAGGAAACCTGTTACTACTGGAGAACAAAGGAAATCCTCAATATCTGTCAGCTACAAACCCTGAAACCTACAATAACACCTACAAGGCAGCTCACAACCATCTTCAAAGCCAATTATAGGCTATCCAAATCCTCTTGCATTGTCACAGGCCCAGACATGCACACAGTGAACACACATACATGTAGGCAAGATATACATACACATGAAATAAACATAATTTATCTTTCAGTAATAATGGGTTTACAGGTATGTAATATACTTATGTTTAAGTTCATTCTAAGAAAGAATACAATCTAGTAGTGCTTTCTTAGTATGTCATTAAAATTATGCACCCATCACTCTGTTTTAAAAACATTTTTATCTTTAAGAAGAAACCCTAGCAATGTATTGAATCATTCCTGCATCCCTGGATGAAGTCTACTTGATCATGATGGGTGATGTTTTTAATGTGCTGCTGTATTTGTTTTGCAAGTCTTTTCTTGAGTGTTTTTTCATCAATGTTTATAAAAGGAATTGGTCTGAAGTTCTCTTTCATTGTTCAGTGCTTCTTGGTTTAGGTATCAGGGTGACTGTTGCTTATACCATGAGTTTGGCAGTGTTCCTTCTGTTTCTATTTTGTGGACTAGTTTGAGGAGTATTAGCTCTTCTTTGAAGTTCTGGTAGAATTCTGCACTAAAACCATCTGGCATCTGGCCCTGGGCTTTTCAGTTGTGAGACTTTTTTTTTTTTTTAGAAAAGAACTTCAAGTCTTAAATAAACTATTGACCATATTTCTTTATAATTCAAATTTTAAGCCAAAGCTGAAGGTTTTATTAAATTTCAAGAGTCAGCAGAGTAGGTATAAATCAATGTAGAATGTAGCCGAAAATGTGCACCAGGGAACATTATTTCAGAGATT